>Ga0187892_10002757_pt1 | contig 33989 bp, 43 predicted proteins | sample MA1701073metaG_FD_139345 | JGI IMG/M metagenome (GOLD analysis project Ga0187892, IMG submission 139345) | Bio-ooze microbial communities from a basaltic lava cave in the Kipuka Kanohina Cave System on the Island of Hawaii, USA - MA170107-3 metaG ... | reverse complement strand
GGCACGGTGGTGACCGGGCGCATCGAGCGCGGCATCGTCAAGGTCAACGACGAGATCGAGATCGTGGGGCTGAAGCCGACCCAGAAGACCACCTGCACCGGGGTGGAGATGTTCCGCAAGCTGTTGGACGAGGGCCAGGCCGGGGACAACGTGGGGGTGCTGCTGCGCGGCACCAAGCGCGAGGAGGTGGAGCGCGGGCAGGTGCTGGCGAAGCCGGGCTCGATCAACCCGCACACCCACTTCGAGTGCGAGGTGTACGTGCTGACCAAGGAGGAGGGCGGCCGCCACACGCCGTTCTTCAAGGGCTACCGGCCGCAGTTCTACTTCCGCACCACCGACGTGACCGGCAGCATCGAGCTGCCGGCCGGGGTGGAGATGGTGATGCCGGGCGACAACATCAAGATGGTGGTGGAGCTGATCGCGCCGATCGCGATGGAAGAGGGGCTGCGCTTCGCGATCCGCGAGGGCGGCCGCACCGTCGGCGCCGGCGTCGTCTCCAAGGTCATCAAGTAAAGGAACGACGATGGCGACCAGTCAGAACATCCGCATCCGCCTGAAGGCCTTCGATCACAAGCTGATCGACACCTCGGCGCGCGAAATCGTCGAGACGGCCCGCCGGACCGGCGCGACCGTACGGGGTCCCGTGCCTCTGCCGACAAAAATCGAGCGCTTCACCGTGCTGGTCTCCCCGCACGCCGACAAGGACGCGCGCGACCAGTACGAGATCCGCACGCACAAGCGCCTCATGGACATCGTCAATCCGACCGACAAGACGGTCGATGCGCTCATGCGCCTCGAGCTGCCGGCGGGCGTGGACGTTCAGATCAAGTTGAACTGATTTTTCGGGCCGCTATACTGAGCGGCTTTTCGGGATGGTGCCGGGTCGCACTTTCGTCATCTACGACTTTGTAGATGACGAAAGTGCGACCCGGCACTAGCAAAACAGCATCGGCCAATTGCAGCCGGTGCGGTGAAAAAAGGATATAAATCATGACCATAGGTCTCGTCGGCCGCAAGGCCGGCATGACTCGGGTTTTCACCGACGCAGGCGATTCCCTGCCGGTGACGGTCATCGAGGCCCTGCCGAATCGCATCGTGCAGGTGAAGGACTCGAAGACCGACGGCTATCGCGCCGTCCAGGTCACATTCGGTACCCGTCGTGCCTCCCGGCTCACGAAGCCGGTCGCCGCCCATTACGCAAAGCCCGGCGTGCTCCCGGGCGAAAAGCTGGTCGAGTTCCGACTCGCCGAGGGCGAAGGCGCGGACCTCAAGGCCGGCGCCGAGCTCAAGGTCGACCTGTTCAAAGAAGGCCAGATCGTCGACGTCGCCGGCACCACGATCGGCAAGGGCTATGCGGGCGTGATGAAGCGCCACGGTTTTGCCGGCGGCATGGCGAGCCACGGCGCCTCGGTCGTGCACCGCGCGCCTGGGTCGATCGGCCAGCGCCAGACGCCGGGCCGCGTGTTCCCGGGCAAGCGCATGGCGGGCCGCATGGGCAATGCCCGGCGCACCGAGGAGAACCTGAGGGTCGTCCAGGTGGACCTCGAGCGGAACCTGCTGCTGGTGAGCGGTTCGATTCCCGGGGCTCCGGGCGGCCGTGTCGTCGTCCGTCCGTCGGTGAAGTCGGCTGCGCGCGGCCGACGCAAGTCGGCAGGCAGCGCGAAGAAGTGATCGAGGGACACTGGCAATGAAATTGAAGCTGGTGAATGGCGGGCCCAAGGGCTCCGAAATCGAACTCAGCGATGCGACCTTCGGCCGTGAATTCAACGAGCCGCTGGTGCACCAGGTCCTGACGGCCTACGCGGCCGCGGGCCGGGCGGGAACCAAGGCGCAGCTGACCAAGTCGGAAGTGCGCGGCGGCGGCAAGAAGCCGTGGCGCCAGAAGGGCACGGGCCAGGCGCGCGCGGGCTCGATCAGGAGCCCGATCTGGGTCGGTGGCGGCCGCGCCTTCGCGGCGAAGCCGCGCAGCTACGCGCAGAAGGTCAACCGGAAGATGTATCGCGGCGCGATCCGCTCGATGCTGTCGGAGCTTGCGCGCACGGAGCGCCTGGTAGTGACGGCCGAGCTCGCGCTCGAGGCGCCGAAGACCAAGATGCTGGTGGGCAAGCTCGCGGAGCTCGGCCTCGACCAGGTCCTGATCCTGATCGAGGCCTACGACGAGAAGCTGCATCTCGCGTCGCGCAATCTGGTCGGCGTCGACGTCCGCACGGTTGCGAACCTCGACCCGCTCGCGCTCGCGCGCTACCCGAAGGTGCTCGCGACCGTCGGCGCGCTCAGGATGCTCGAGGAGAAGCTGGCATGAGGACGCCGTCGAAGGACTGGCTTGCGGGCGTCGTGATCGCGCCGCACGTGTCGGAAAAGAGCGCTCGCGTCGCGACCGAGGGCAACCAGTACGTGTTCCGCGTGCGCCGCGACGCGACGAAGCCGGATATCCGCGCCGCCGTCGAGTTCCTCTTCGAAGTGAAGGTGGACAAGGTGCGCGTGGTGAACCAGCCCGGCAAGGCGAAGCGCTTCGGGCGCTCGCCCGGCCGACGGCAGGACTGGAAGAAGGCTTACGTGCGCCTCGTCGAGGGGCAGCAGATCGAGTTGGGTGGCAGCGAGCGCGCCTGAGGCGCGGCTGCGTAACTGGATGGCAACATGGCACTGAAGAAACTCAAGCCGACATCGCCGGGAACGCGCTTCCAGCTGCGTCCGGACCGCTCGCACCTGTACAAGGGCGCGCCGGTGCGCGCACTCGTGGCCGGCCACAAGTCGACCGGCGGCCGCAACAACGTCGGTCGCATGACGACGCGCCACAAGGGCGCGGGCCACAAGCACAACTACCGGATGATCGACTTCCGGCGCGACAAGGACGGCATTACCGCGAAGGTCGAGCGCCTCGAGTACGACCCGAACCGGTCCTCGTACATCGCGCTCCTGCTGTACAAGGATGGCGAGCGCCGCTACATCCTCGCGGCGAAGGGGCTCGCCGTCGGCGACGAGCTGCAGTCGGGCGCCGACTCGCCGATCCGCGCGGGCAACGCGATGGCGCTCCGTCACATCCCGGTCGGATCGATCGTGCACAACATCGAGCTGAAGCCCGGCAAGGGCGGGCAGCTCGCGCGCGCCGCGGGCAGCTCAGCGTCGTATTCGGGCCGCGAGGCGGGCAACGCGATCCTGCGCCTCAAGTCGGGCGAGACCCGCAAGGTCAGCGTCGACTGCCGCGCGACCATCGGCGAGATCGGCAACGACGAGCACAACCTGCGCAGCTTCGGCAAGGCCGGGGCAAAGCGCTGGCGCGGCATCCGCCCGACGGTGCGCGGCGTCGTGATGAACCCGGTCGACCACCCGCACGGCGGCGGCGAGGGCCGCTCCGGCCAGGGCAACCCGCACCCGGTATCGCCCTGGGGCTGGCACACCAAGGGCAAGAAGACGCGCAAGAACAAGCGCACCGACGCATTCATCGTGCGGCGGCGCAGCAAGTAAGGAGCGAGAGCGACATGTCACGTTCGCTGAAGAAGGGCCCGTTCGTCGACCTGCACCTCGCGAAGAAAGTGCAGGTGGCCCGCGACAAGAACGACCGCCGGCCGATCAAGACCTGGTCGCGGCGCTCGATGATCCTGCCGGACATGGTCGGGCTCACGATCGCGGTGCACAACGGCCGCCAGCACGTGCCGGTTCTCGTCACCGAGAACATGGTCGGCCACAAGCTCGGCGAGTTTGCGCCGACCCGGATTTTCAAGAGCCATTCCTCGGCCAAGAAGGTCGAGGCGGTGGTGGAGTAAGGCGATGCAGGTATCAGCCATCTTGCGCCACGCGCGTATCTCGCCGCAGAAGTGCCGCCTCGTCGCGGACCTCGTGCGCGGCCAGCCCGTGGGCAACGCGCTCGCGGTGCTCGCGTTCACGCCGAAGAAGGGCGCGAAGATCGTGCGCAAGGTCCTCGAGTCCGCGATCGCGAACGCGGAGCACAACCTCGAGGCGGACATCGACACGCTTTCGGTCGCGCGCATCGAGGTCGACGCGGCTCCGGTGGCGAAGCGCTTTCACGCGCGCGCCAAGGGTCGCGGCAACCGCATCGTCAAGCGACTGAGCCACATCAGGATCACCGTCGCCGACAAGGCGCGGTAAGGGCGGAGCATGGGCCAGAAAGTCAATCCGATCGGCATCCGTCTCGGCATCACGCGTGACTGGGCGTCGCGCTGGTATGCCGACACCAAGGGCTTCCCGGCGTTCATCCTGTCCGATTGGCGGGTGCGCGAGTTCCTGCGCAAGAAACTGGCCGACGCCTCGGTGAGCCGGATCCACATCGAGCGCGCCGCGCGCAAGGCCAACATCACGATCCACACCGCGCGCCCCGGCGTCGTGATCGGCCGCAAGGGCGAGGACATCGAGAAGCTCCGAGTCGAAGTCGCGAAGCTCATGACGATGGCGGTTCCGGACGTTCGGCTCAACATCGCGGAGATCCGCAAGCCCGAGCTCGACGCGACCCTCGTCGCCGAGAGCATCGCGCAGCAGATCGAGAAGCGCGTGATGTTCCGCCGCGCGATGAAGCGTGCCGTCACGAACACGATGCGAAGCGGCGCCCTTGGCGTGAAGGTCCGCATCGCGGGCCGCCTGAACGGCGCCGAGATCTCGCGCTCCGAGTGGACTCGCGAGGGCCGGATTCCGCTGCACACGTTCCGCGCCGACATCGACTACGGAACGGCGGAGGCGCACACGACCTACGGCGTCATCGGCGTGAAGGTCTGGGTGTTCAAGGGCGAAGTCTTCGGCCGCGACGAGGCGGAAGAGCAGGCGCTCGAAGCGCAGGCCCTGGCCGACGCGGCGAAGGAGGGCGACAAGCCCTCCGTGCCGACGGCACCCGCGGCGCCCGAGCCGGCGGCGGGTTGACCTGAAGGATTCACGGACATGATGCAGCCAAAGCGGACCAAGTACCGCAAGCAGTTCAAGGGCAACCTGAAAGGCAGCTCGCACCGCGGCAGCTCGGTCGCGTTCGGCGACTACGCGCTGAAGGCCGTCGACCGCTCGCGCATGACCGCGCGCGAGATCGAGGCGGCGCGCCGCGCGATGACGCGCTACGTCAAGCGCGGCGGCCAGATTTGGATCCGCGTGTTCCCGGACGTGCCGATCACGCAGAAGCCGCTCGAGGTCCGCATGGGCAGCGGCAAGGGCAACGTGGAGTACTGGGTCGCCAAGGTGACGCCCGGCAAGGTGTTGTTCGAGATCGAGGGCGTGTCCGAGGAGACGGCGCGCGAGGCGTTTGCGCTGGCCGCCGCCAAGTTGTCGGTCGCGACGGCCTTCGTCAAGCGGCAGGTGCGCTGATGGCCATCAAGGAATATCGCAAAAAGAGCGCGCCGGAGCTGCGCGTGGAGCTCGCGGAACTGCGCCGCGAGCAGTTCAAGCTGCGCATGGCCGCGGCGTCCGGCCAGCCGGCGCGCCCGGACCAGCATGGAAAGGTGCGGAAGAACATCGCGCGGCTGAAGACCGTGCTCAACGAGCTCGATCGCGCGAAGACTGCGGGGAACAAGGCGTCATGAACGAAACCCAGGCGAAGCCCAAGTCGAAGTCAGGGCGCACGCTGACCGGTACCGTCGTCGGCAACAAGATGGACAAGACCATTTCCGTCTTGGTCGAGCGGCTGATCAAGCACCCGACCTACGGAAAGTACGTGCGCCGCACGACGAAGCTGCTCGCGCACGACGAGAAGAACGAATGCCGCGAGGGCGACACGGTCGCCATCGCGGAATGCCGGCCGCTGTCGCGGCACAAGGCGTGGACCCTGGTGCGCGTGCTCGAGCGCGCCCCGGCGGAATGAGAGCGGGAGGGGCAAGGCCATGATCCAGCTCAGGACGCGATTGCAGGCGGCGGACAATTCCGGCGCCCGCGAGCTGATGTGCATCAAGGTCTTGGGCGGCACGCGCCGCCGCTACGCCGGCGTCGGCGACGTGATCAAGGTCAGCATCAAGGACGCGATCCCGCGCGGCAAGGTCAAGAAGGGCGAGGTCTACGACGCGGTCGTGGTGCGCACCCGGAGCGGCGTGCGGCGTGGCGACGGATCGTTGATCCGCTTCGACGGCAACGCGGCCGTGCTGCTGACGCCGAAGCTCGAGCCGATCGGCACCCGCATCTTCGGGCCCGTGACGCGCGAGCTGCGCAGCGTCGCGTTCATGAAGATCATCTCGCTTGCGCCGGAGGTCCTGTGAAGAAAATCCGCAAGGGCGACTCCGTCGTCGTGACGGCGGGCCGCGACAAGGGCCGGACCGGCACCGTGGTCAGCGTGCAGGCCGACGGCCGCGTGCTCATAGAGAACGTCAACATGATCAAGAAGCACCAGCGCCCGAACCCGGCGCGCGGCGTGCAGAGCGGGATCATCCAGAAGGAGGCGCCGCTCGCCGCGTCGAACGTCGCCTTGCTGAACCCGGCCACGAAGAAGGCCGACCGCATCGGCGTCCGCACCCTCAAGGACGGGCGGAAGGTGCGTTATTTCAAGTCCAATGGCGAGCTGGTGGACGCGTAAACAGTGGAGACCGGAGAGATGGCCGCAACATCAGCCAGGCTGCAGAAGCACTACCGCGAGGTCGTGAGGCCGAAGCTCCGCTCGGAGCTCGGGCTCTCGACCGACATGCAGGTGCCCCGCATCACGAAGATCACCGTGAACATGGGCGTCGGCGAGGCCGTCGCCGACAAGAAGGTCATGGATGCCGCGACCGGCGACCTCGCGAAGATCACCGGCCAGAAGCCGGCGGTGCGCAAGTCGAAGAAGTCAGTCGCCACCTTCAAGATCCGCGAGGGCCTCGCGGTCGGCTGCATGGTGACGCTGCGCGGCGCGCGCATGTACGAGTTCCTCGACCGCCTGATCAACGTGGCGATGCCCCGCATCCGCGACTTCCGCGGCGTCAATGCGCGCTCGTTCGACGGCCAGGGCAACTACAGCTTCGGCGTGAAGGAGCAGATCATCTTCCCCGAGATCGCGTACGACCAGATCGACCAGGTGCGCGGCATGGACATCACGATCACGACTTCGGCAGGCGACGACAAGTCGGGGCGCGCGCTGCTCGAAGCGTTCAATTTCCCGTTCAGGAAGTGACCGATGGCGAAGACCAGCATGATCGAGCGCGAGAAGCGCCGCGCGAAGGTGGTGAAAAAATACGCCGCCAAGCGCGCGCGCATCAAGGAGCAGATCCGCGACCCGAAGGCGTCGCAGGAGGACCGCATGGCCGCGATCGAGGCGCTGCAGAAGCTGCCGCGCGATTCGAGCCCATCGCGGGCCCGCAGCCGTTGCGCGATCACGGGCCGCTCGCGCGGGAACTACAGCAAGTTCGGCCTCGGGCGCGTGAAGCTCCGCGAGGCGACCATGCGCGGCGACGTGCCGGGCCTGCGCAAGGCGAGCTGGTGAGGAACAGACCATGAGCATGACCGACCCGATCGCAGACCTGCTGACCCGCATCCGCAATGGCCAGAGTGCCGGCAAGGCGGAAGTTTCCGTGCAGTCCTCGCGCGTCAAGGAAGCAATCGCCGGCGTCCTGAAGGACGAGGGCTACATCGCCGATTTCGTGGTCAGCAAGGACGGCGGGCGCAAGGCGCTCGTCATCGCGCTGAAGTACCACGCTGGCAAGCCGGTCATCGAGAGGCTGGAGCGCGTGTCCCGTCCGGGGTTGCGGACCTATCGCTCCAAGGACGAGCTGCCGAAGGTCCTGGGCGGCCTCGGCGTCGCGATCGTCTCGACGCCGAAGGGCGTCATGACGGACCGCGAGGCGCGCCGCGCCGGCCAGGGCGGCGAAGTGCTCTGCGTCGTGGCCTGAGGAAGAAGGATCATGTCCAGAATCGCCAAGTTGCCGGTCAAGCTGCCGCAGGGCGTCAATGCGACGGTTGCTGCGGACGCGGTGACCGTGAAGGGCGCCAAGGGCGCGCTCACGCTGAAGCTCGACGATGGGGTCACGGTCGCGCAGAAGGACCAGGCGCTGCACGTCGCCGTGGCCGACGGCAAGAGCACGAACGAGCGCATTGCCGCGGCGGGCGCGACGCGCGCCAACCTCGCGAACATGGTCGCGGGCGTAACGCGCGGCTTCGAGCGCAAGCTCGAGCTCGTGGGCGTCGGCTATCGCGCGGCGGTGCAGGGCAAGAGCCTGAACCTCACGCTCGGCTTCTCGCATCCGGTCAACTTCCCGGTGCCCGAGGGCATCTCCATCGAGACGCCTTCGCAGACCGAGATCGTCGTGAAGGGCGTCGACCGCCAGAAGGTCGGCCAGGTCGCCGCTGTGATCCGCGGATACCGCCCGCCGGAACCCTACAAGGGCAAGGGCGTGCGCTACGCCGGCGAGCGGATCGTCATGAAGGAAGGCAAGAAGAAGTAAGGCCATGAAGCTCACGAAGAAAGACCGGCGCCTGCGGCGCGCGACCCGCGCCCGCGCCAAGATCCGCGAGATCGGCACGGCGCGCCTGACGGTGCACCGCACGCCGCGGCACATCTACGCCCAGATCACGACGCCGGACGGCGCGAAGGTGATCGCAGCCGCGTCGACCGTCCAGGAGGCGGTCGCGAAAGAGCTGAAGGGCACGGGCAATGCGACGGCGGCGAAGGCCGTCGGACGCGCGATCGCAGAGCGGGCGAAGGCTGCCGGCGTCGAGTCAGTGGCATTCGACCGCTCGGGTTTCCGTTACCACGGGCGCGTCAAGGCGCTCGCCGAGGCCGCGCGTGAAGCCGGCCTCAAATTCTGAAGTCCTGGGGGACACGCGATGGCACGAGTGGAACGCTCACAGTCCGGCGACGACCTGATCGAGAAGCTGGTGGCGGTCAACCGCACGGCGAAGGTCGTCAAGGGCGGACGCCAGTTCGGCTTTACGGCGCTGACGGTCGTCGGCGACGGCGCCGGGCGCGTCGGCTTCGGCTACGGCAAGGCGCGCGAGGTGCCGGTCGCGATCTCGAAGGCAATGCAGCAGGCGCGCAAGAACATGACCAGCGTGCCGATCACGCACGCGACCCTGCACTACGCGATCCAGGGCCGTCACGGCACCACCCGCGTCTACATGCAGCCGGCCTCCGACGGCACCGGCGTGATCGCTGGCGGCGGCATGCGCGCCGTGTTCGAGTGCGCCGGGGTGCGCAACGTGCTCGCGAAGAGCTACGGCTCGCGGAACCCGATCAACGTGGTGCGCGCGACCTTCGACGCCTTCGAGCGCATGGTTTCGCCGGACCGCATCGCTGCGAAGCGCGGCAAGACACTGGAAGAGATCACGGGCTGAGATCCATGAGCAACAGCAAGGTCAAAGTCACGCTGAACCGCAGCGTGCATGGGCAACTGCGGAACATCCGGTCCTCGGTCTACGGGCTGGGGCTCCGGCGCATCCGCGACACGAGAGTCGTGGAAGACACGCGCGAAGTGCGCGGCATGATCAGTGCCGCGAGGCACCTGCTCGCCGTCGAGAAGGCATGAGGAGCGAAGACATGCGACTGAACACGATGAAGCCGGCGGCCGGCAGCAAGCGCAAGCGCCTGCGCGTTGGCCGAGGCGCGTCAGCTGGGCAGGGAAAGACCTGCGGCAAGGGCGGCAAGGGCCAGAAGGCGCGCAAGGGCGGCTACCACAAGGTCGGCTTCGAAGGCGGCCAGGTGCCGCTGCAGCGCCGCCTGCCGAAGGTCGGCTTTCGCTCGGCCATCAAGCGCTCGCGCGCCGAAGTGACGCTGACGGACCTCGACAAGGTGAAGGCCGACCTGATCGACCTCGCCGCGCTTCTGTCCGCGAGCATCGTGCCGCGGGAGACCGAGCGCGCGAAGGTGATCCTCTCCGGCGAGATCAAGCGCAAGGTGACGCTCCAGGGTCCCGCGGTCGTCGCCTCGAAGGGCGCGCGCGCGGCGATCGAAAAGGCGGGCGGCAGGATCGAAGAGGGCAAGGCGGCCTGAGGGCCGGCGGTTCCATGGCGACTACGGCAGGCAATGCGGCGCTCGCGATCGGTGAAGTCACGCGCTTCACCGAGATGCGCCATCGCCTGCTGTTCCTGCTGGGAGCACTCGTCGTTTACCGCATCGGCACCTTCGTGCCGGTCCCCGGCATCGACCCGATCGCGCTTGCGCGCTTGTTCGACACGCAGGAAGGCACGATCCTCGGCCTCTTCAACATGTTCTCGGGCGGCGCGCTGGAGCGCCTTTCGATCTTCGCGATGGGCGTGATGCCCTACATCTCCGCGTCCATCATCCTTCAGATGATGGCGGTGGTCGTGCCCACGATGGCCGCGATCAAGAAGGAAGGCGAATCGGGCCGGCGCAAGATCACGCAGTGGACGCGCTACTTCACGGTCGTGCTCGCGGCATTCCAGGGCTTCGCGGCGGCCGTCGCGTTCCAGAACCAGGGCGTCGTCATCAACCCGGGCACGTTCAGCTTCGTGCTGCCCGCGGTGCTGACGCTCACCTGCGGGACGATGTTCCTGATGTGGCTCGGCGAGCAGATCACCGAGCGCGGCATCGGCAACGGCATTTCGATGCTCATCCTCGCAGGCATCATCTCGGGCCTGCCATCCGCGATCGGCGGCACGCTCGAACAGGTCCGCTCGGGCGAGATGAACCCGGCCTTCGCGATCATCCTGCTGCTGCTGATTGGCGCGGTCACGGCCTTCTGCGTCTTCGTCGAGAGCGGCCAGCGCCGCATCCCGGTCAATTACGCGAAGCGCCAGGTCGGCCGGCGCATGTACGCGGGCCAGACCAGCCACCTGCCGTTCAAGCTCAATATGTCGGGCGTCATCCCGCCGATCTTCGCGTCGTCGTTGCTTCTGTTCCCGGCGACGCTCGCGAGCTTCTTCGGCACGGGAGAGGCCGGCACCTGGCTGCAGACGATTGCCGCCGCACTCGGCTGGGGACAGCCGCTGCACCTCCTGATCTACGGCGGCCTGATCGTCTTCTTCTGCTTCTTCTACACGGCCCTCGTGTTCAATTCGCGCGAGACGGCCGAGAACCTGAAGAAGGGCGGGGCCTTCATCCCCGGCATCCGGCCCGGCCAGCAGACCGGCGAGTACATCGACAAGGTGCTGACCCGGCTGACGGTCTGGGGCGCCCTTTACGTCACGGTGGTCTGCCTCCTGCCCGAGATCCTGATGTCCTACGGCCGCGTGCCTTTCTATTTCGGCGGCACCTCGCTGCTCATCATGGTGGTCGTGGTCATGGACTTCGTGGCCCAGCTGCACGCGCACATGATGTCGCACCAGTACGAGGGGCTCATGAAGAAGGCCAACCTGCGCGGCTACGGAAAGAGGGGTCCTTGAATGAAGGTTCGTCCATCGGTCAGGAAGATCTGCAAGAACTGCAAGATCGTGCGGCGCAAGGGCGTCGTGCGGGTCATCTGCTCGTCCGACGCCCGCCACAAGCAGCGCCAGGGATGAGTCTAGGGACCTGTATATGTTGAGGAAATCGCCTTTTTCATGTAAACTTCGCGGTTCTCCGCGAGGCAAGGGCAGGTAGCCATGGCGCGCATCGCCGGCATCAATATTCCCGTCAACAAGCACATTGCCATCGGGCTGATGCACATCTACGGCCTCGGCCGCTCGCGTGCGTTGTCCGTGTGCAAGGCCGCGAACGTCGACCCGTCGACGCGCGTGCGCGACCTGACGGAGCCCGAGGTCAATGCGCTGCGCTCGCAGGTCTCGCGCTTCATGGTCGAGGGCGACCTGCGCCGCGAGAACGCGATGAGCCTGAAGCGCCTGATGGACCTCGGCTGCTACCGCGGCATCCGCCACCGCAAGGGCCTGCCGGCGAGAGGCCAGCGCACGCGCACCAATGCGCGCACGCGCAAGGGCCCGCGTCGCGCGGCGATCAAGACGAACGTTCAACCGGGCAAGGTCTGACGATGGCTGACGAGAAAACCGAAAAGAAAGCCGACGCGAAGGCGGACGCGAAGCCCGACGCGAAGCCCGAAGCAAAGGCGGACGCGAAGGGCGCCGCCGACAAGGCCGACAAGGCCGGCGCGCCGGCCGCCGCCAAGGCGCGCAAGAAGGTCAAGCGCCAGGTCTCTGACGGCGTCGCACACATCCACGCGTCGTTCAACAACACGATCGTCACGATCACCGACCGCCAGGGCAACACGCTTGCCTGGGCGACGTCCGGCGGGTCGGGCTTCCGCGGCTCGCGCAAGAGCACGCCTTTCGCCGCGCAGGTCGCGGCGGAGAAGGCGGGCGTCGCTGCCCAGGAACACGGCCTGCGCACCGTCGAGGTCCGCGTGCGCGGCCCGGGTCCCGGGCGCGAGTCCGCGGTCCGCGCGCTGAATGCCTGCGGGCTCAAGGTCACGAGCATCGAAGACGTGACGCCGATTCCGCATAACGGTTGCCGCCCGCCCAAGAAGCGGCGCGTCTGAGGTCGGGAGACAATGGCCAGATACCTCGGTCCCAAGTGCAAGCTCTCGCGCCGCGAGGGCACGGATCTCTTCCTGAAAAGCGGCATCAAGCCGCTCGAGAGCAAGTGCAAGCTCGAAGTGCCGCCGGGCGGCATCAAGGGCGACCGCCGCACGCGACTGTCGGGCTACGGTGTGCAGCTGCGCGAGAAGCAGAAGCTGCGCCGCATGTACGGCATCCTGGAGCGGCAGTTCCGCAATTACTACACGAAGGCGGCGGGGCGCCCGGGCTCGACCGGCGAGAACCTGCTGCGATTCCTCGAGGGACGGCTCGACAACGTGGTCTATCGCATGGGATTCGCGGCGACGCGCGCGGAAGCCCGGCAGCTGGTCTCCCACAAGGCGATTGAAGTGAACGGCGACACGGTCAACGTGCCCTCGTACCAGTGCGCCGCCGGCGACGTGATCGCCGTGCGCGAGAAGTCGAAGGCCCAGGCCCGCATCGCGGCAGCGCTCGCGATCGCGACCCAGGTCGGCTGGCCTGACTGGGTCGAGGTGGACGACAAGAAATTCAGCGGCACGCTCAAGGCATTGCCGGACCGCGACCAGATTCTCCCGGACATCAACGAGAATCTCGTCGTCGAACTCTATTCGAAGTAACAGGAAAGCCCATGCAAGGTACTGCCACGGAATTCCTCAAGCCCCGGTCGGTCAAGGTCACCGAGACGGCCGCGCGCCAGGCGCGCATCGTGATCGAGCCCTTCGAGCGCGGCTTCGGCCATACGCTCGGCAACGCGCTCAGGCGCGTGCTCCTGTCCTCGATGCCCGGCTGCGCCGTGACCGAGGTCGAAATCGAGGGCGTGCTCCACGAGTACACCAGCATCGAGGGCGTCCAGGAGGACGTCGTCGACATCCTGCTGAACCTGAAATCGATCGCGATCGAGATGCACTCGCGCGACTCGGTCGAGCTTCGTCTTTCGAAGAAGGGCCCGGGCCGGGTCACCGCGGGTGACATCCAGGTCGACCACGGCGTCGTGATCGTGAATCCAGACCTCGTGATCGCGAACCTCAACAAGCCGGTCGAGCTCGCGATGAACCTGAAGATCGAGCGCGGCCGTGGCTACCGCCCGGCAGTCCAGCGCCTCGAGTTCGAGGAACAGAGCCGCCCGATCGGCCGGCTGCAGCTCGATGCGTCGTTCTCGCCGGTGCGCCGCGTGACCTACGGCATCGAGTCCGCGCGCGTCGAGCAGCGCACCGACCTCGACAAGCTGATCATCGACATCGAGACCAACGGCACGATCAATCCGGACGAGGCGATCCGCCGCGCCGGCGGGATCCTGAAGGAACAGCTGACGGTTTTCGTCGACCTCGAGGGCCAGGGCGAGTCGCCCTCGCGCGAGGCGGGCCCGCTGCCGGATCCGATCCTGCTGCGCCCCGTGGACGAGCTCGAGCTGACGGTTCGCAGCGCGAACTGCCTCAAGGCGGAGAACATCCACTACATCGGCGACCTCGTGCAGCGCACGGAAGTCGAGCTGCTGCGCACGCCAAACCTCGGCAAGAAATCGCTGACGGAAATCAAGGAAGTCCTCGAGAGCCACGGGCTGACGCTCGGCATGCGCATCGAGGGCTGGCCGCCGGCGTCACTGCGCCGCGAAGATGAGCTGCGCACGGCCTGAGCGCGGCAACGGGGACAGGAACAGATGCGACATCAACTGTCGGGACGCCAGCTCTCGCGCAACAGCTCCCACCGCAGGGCGCTGATGCGGAACATGTGCGCCGCGCTCATCCGCGCGGAGACGATCCGCACCACCGTGCCGAAGGCGAAGGAGCTGCGCCGGGTCGTCGAGCCGCTGATCACGCTCGGCAAGACGGACTCGCTGCCGGGCCGCCGCCGCGCCTGGATCACGCTGCGCGACGACACGCTCGTCGTGAAACTGTTCGAGGACATCGGGCCGCGGTTCAAAAGCCGGGCCGGCGGCTATACGCGGATCCTGAAGATGGAGCCGCGGGTCGGCGACTCGGCGCCAATGGCGCTGATGCAGCTGGTCGAGGCCGATGCGGCGCCCGTCGCGCCGACCGGGGACAAGCCGGTGAAGAAGAAGAAAGAAGCCGCGCCGAAGAAGGACAAGGCGCCTGCGAAGAAGGCCGCGCCGAAGGCCGCCAAGAAGGCCGAGGCCAAGCCGAAAAAGCGCAAGAAGGCTGCGAGCTGAAGTTTTCCAATCTGCGGGCCGCCAAGGCCGCCCGCGGTCGCCATGGAGAAGCCGGGGACATCCCCGGCTTTTTTTTGTCTAATGGTGCCGGGTCGCACTTTCGTCATCTGCGCGGCCGCGCAGATGACGAAAGTGCGACCCGGCACCAACGGGAGGAAACCATGAGCCTTGTATCTGAGTTCAAAGAGTTCGCGATGAAGGGCAATGTCATCGACATGGCCGTCGGCATCGTGATCGGCGCCGCGTTCGGCAAGATCGTGTCGTCATTCGTGAACGCGCTCGTCATGCCTGCGCTCGGCTGGGTGATCGGCGGCGCGGACTTCTCGCAGCTCGGCGTCACGCTTGGGGACAACGCGGCGACGGGCGAGCCGGTAGTGATCCAGTACGGCCAGTTCGTGCAGGCGCTCGTCGACTTCCTGATCATCGCGGCCGCCATATTCATGGCGCTCAAGGCGATCAACCGGCTCAGGAAGCCGGCGTCCGCGGCTGCCCCGCCGCCACCTCCGCGCGAGGAAATGCTCCTGACCGAGATTCGCGACCTGCTACGGCAGCGCTGACGCGACCGCGCATCAAGCCGCCGCCGAGAACGCCTCGCGCGTGAGGTTTCGCGGCGCGCCCGCCTGCGCGACCACGTTGTCCTCGATGCGGATGCCGCCCCAGGGCCGGAGCGCCTCGACGCGCTTCCAGTTGATGGCACGACCACGCGCGTCCGCCCGCGCCTGCTCGAGCAGCGAATCGATGAAGTAGATCCCCGGCTCGATCGTCACGACGAATCCTTCCTCGAGGTCGCGCGTCAGCCGCAGGTGCAGATGACCCTCCGGTTTCTCCCGCGTGCCGCCTCGAGGTCCTGCGGCAAATCCTGCCGCGTCGTGCACCATGAGGCCGAGCAAGTGACCGATCCCATGCGGGAAGAATACCGACGTCACGCCCGATTCGACCGCCGACTCCGGCGAGCCCGCGACGATGCCGTGCGTCACGAGTACCCCCGCGATGGAGCGATGCGCCTCGAGGTGGATGTCGCGGTAGTCGACACCCGGCCGCACGCGGTCCGCCAGCTTCTGCTGCGTCGAGTCGACCGATCGGATCAGGTCGAGGAACTCCCCTGGCTCCGCTGCGTAGGTGCGCGTGATGTCGCAGGCATAGCCTGCATGCTGGGCGCCGGCGTCGATCAGGAAGGACTTGACGTCAGCGGGACGGTCCCGGTCCAGCACCTGGTAGTGCAGCACGGCTGCATGCCGCCCGAAGGCGATGATGTTGTTGTAAGGCAACTCCTCCTCGCGCGCGCCCGCCGCCCGGCAATAGGCGAGGTGGATCTCGTATTCCGAAGCGCCCGCGCGGAACTCCTTTTCCGCCGCCCGGTGGGCGCGCACGCCCGCGACCGTCGCAAGCGCCATGCATTCGATCTCGTAGGGCGTCTTGACTGCGCGGGCATAATCCAAAGGAGCGGTGACCGCCGCGGGGTCATGGTCGCCGAGCCCTTCGGTTGCCGGGCCTCGCTCGGCCAGCACGGCCCAGCGCCCCTTGCCGGCAACTTCCCGCCGCAATTCGGCCGGCGAGCGGACCACGACCAGGTCGAATTGTCCGACCCAATAGCCCTCCGGCGATGCAGGCGGCAGGTACCAGTAGTCGTCCGGCTGGTGGAAAACGAGCTTCGGCCGGGTCCCGGGGCGGTAGACGACGAAACTGTCAGGTGTGCCGTCGGGTAGCCAGGCCCGGTAGCGCGGATTGGTCCTGAAGGGGTAGGTGCTGTCGTCGAGGTAGTAGTAGACCTGACTTCCCGAGCCGACGATCAGACCGTCGTAACCGCCGGCATTCAAAGCCCCGTCGGCCCTTGCCATGACCTCTCGCAGGTGCTCGCCATAGAGCTTGCCGAGTGCCTTTTTCATGCGTCGAGCGTAACCGGCGCGGACGGTTGTCGCAAAATTGCGACCTTTGCTTACCACCTTAATACCGGTAAAATCCGCGGACGCGACGAGGCAGCAAGCCTAAAAATTGAGCTGTTTTGGCCGCGGAAGTGCAAAGTTTTTCTCACTGACGTACTGGGGTAACTGACGATGAATGCAAAGATCTGGGGCGCCATTGCGGTTGCCCTCGTGCTGGGCGCCTGCGGCGCCAAGAAGGATGAAGCTGCTGACGCGGCTGCCGCTGCTGACACCGCGGTTGAAGCTGCGGGCGACGCTGCTGCTGCGAGTGGTGATGCCGCCGCCGCTGCGGGCGACGCTGCCGCTGCTGCGGGCGATGCCGCTGCCGAGGCTGCCGCTGAGCCAACGACGGAACCGACTCCTCCGTCGCAGTAAGCGATTGCTGTATGGCCTGAACGGCCGGGCGGATGGCGCGGAGACCCCGCGACTTCCCCCGGCCGTTCTCTTTCCGGAATCCTGAATGCCGATCACCCTCCGTGAAGCGCGCGCCTCCAGGGCCGACCGCGACTGGATCGAAGAGACCTACGGCGAATACCTGGCCGACCTGACCGCCGACACGACCGGCGTGTATCCCTCGCTCACCGTCACGGGACAGAGCGTTTCCGAACTCATCCAGGGGTGGTTCCACGACGATCGGTGCCACGCCTTCCTCATCCTGCGGGAGCAGGAGCCCGTCGGCTTCGCCGTCGTGCAGCGCAGCCTCTCGAGCAGCGAGGAGCCGAAGCGGATCTACCGGCTGACCGAGTTCTTCATCAGGAAGCCTTTCCGCAACAAGGGCGTCGGGCGCGGCGCCGCGATGCTGATCTTCGCGCGCTATGCCGGCGAGTGGACCGTCGCCGAGCAGTCGCGTAATCCCGCCGCGATCCGGTTCTGGCGGCGCGTCGTCGCCGAATTCACCAACGGAAAATTCCGCGAGAAGCGCGGCCAGGGCGAGATCGCGCACCAGTTCACGAGCGCGGGGCCGGCGCACGCAGTAGGGCGTTAGCTGAACGCTGCAAGCATTGCCGGGAGTCAAAGGGACGCCAGTCGCCGCTCGACATGAGCGCATGAGCGGATCATTAGACCCGGGCGAGCGACAAGAAATCCCTTGAAAATGGCTGCGGGCCGGCGCAGCCTTTGCGCCGGGTCGAGCCGCTGCCTGTCATGGATTGCGGTCGCCATGATTCATCGCATTGCGCTGATACTCGGAACGCTTGTCATCGTTGCCTGCGCGCTGCTCATCGCCTGCAGCGGATACAGGCACGAGGCTTACCGGCTCAACGACAAGTCAATGGTCAGCGAGAAGGAGTTTGACCTCTACTTTGTCGAAGCCGACGACGAGGGGTGGTTCTGGCAACCCCAGCAGGCCGACCGTGCACTGGAAGCGATTGAGCAATCGGCGAACTCTCGCGATACATTCGTGGTCCTGTTCGTCCATGGCTGGCATCATTCCTCGCAATGCTGCGACAGCAATGTCCAGTCATTCCGCAAGACACTCGGGCAGCTGCGTCGCGAGCTGGCCGGCCGGTTCAACACCGGCGCCCGGGCGGAGTATTCGCAGTCGCAAAAGGTCGAGGGCGATTTCCAGCTGATCGGAATCTATCTCGGCTGGCGCGGCCAATCGCTTCCGGGCTTTCTCGATTTTTTCACTTTCTGGGGACGCAAGAGCGCTGCGGAACGCGTCGGTGAGACCGATACTCGCGAGTTCATCGCGCGACTCAATCAGCTGTACCTGAAGCAACGCGGCGAGGAAGGCCAGCGCAATTTCCTGGGCCTGATCAGCATGGGCCACAGCTTCGGGGCGCAAGTCCTCTTGCGCGCAACGGCATCGACATTGGAGCAGCAATTGATCGGGCTTGAAGCTCCATCGGGCTACCTGCGGCAGGCCGCCCCGGCGGGCCCCGTTGGCGACGCCAAGGCGCTGCAGGGCATCGGTGATCTCGTCGTGCTGCTGAATCCTGCGACCGAGGCGGCGGCTTATCATCGGCTTCATCTGCTCTCGATGGGCATGCGCTATCGCGAGTCGCAGACGCCGGTCATGTTGACCATTTCGACCGACAATGACTACGCGCGCCACCGGCTGTTCACGTTTGGTCGCGTGCTGGGCGAATTCTTCGGTAGCAGGCCGCGCAAGGGAAACGCATTCGAGCGGGAGTCGGAGCGCAAGGCGCTGGGTGTCGAGGGAGAACTCGTCCGCCACGTGACCCACCGGATTTCGCCGGTGGATTCGAGGGAGACTCTCATCGAAGAGGACGCCGAGATCAGCCCCGAGGCGGGGTGCGACAGCCGGGCCGAATGCTCGGCCGACTGGCGTGTCTGGGCAGAACTGGCGGATCGGCTAGTCCGCGAAGACATTCCGTCGCGGGACGACACTGACGTTGATCGCGAGCGGCTGCGTGACTTCGATCTCTCAGGGCTGGTCCGGCTGGGAAACGTGTCGATGGTGCCGGGAGAAGGCGCCATACCCTATCAGCCGCTGATCGTCGCGACCACCAACGAAGCGATCATCGACAACCACAGCGGCATATTCACGCAACCCCTGTTGAAGTTCCTCATTCCCTACATTGCCCTGATCGAGAGCAAGCTTGCGCTCAATCAGGTTCAGGATGTCGAGATGAAGCAGCGCGCGATGGCATCGCCGATCCAGGCGGAGGTCCCGCAGCAACCGAAGTGATCGGGAGGCCTGTCCATGGCAATCGGATTCGTTGCGGCAGACGAAGAAGCTGAGAAAATCTGGCTGCATTCCGAACCGGAGGCGAACGCATCGGCCCGCGTCAGGGACGTCCGTTGGGGCGACTTTCTCAACCTGCAGGGCGACACAGACGACGGGTGGCGACGCGTCAAGTGGGGGGGCGAGACTTATTTCATCCGGGACGAGCATGTCACCAGCACGCGGCCGCTCGAAATCATCTTTGTTGACGTAGGCCAGGGCGACGGCTGCATCGTCGTCTCGCCTGAAACCGGCGCGCAGGAGCGCATTCTAGTCGTCGACGCCGGTCAAGGTGACAACATGTTCCGATTCGTCAAGTGGCGCTTTGGGAAGCTGCAACAATCATTCCGCTTCCACGCCGCGGTGCTGACCCACTCGGACGTCGATCACTATGGCGGTTTCAAGCTCCTGTTCGAGCACGAGAACGTGTCCTTCGATAGGGTCTATCACAATGGTCTCGCGGAGAGGCCCGGCGATGACCTGTTCGGGGCAAGCGACGGCAGCGGAAAATTCCTCGTCGAGCTGGCCGCGACCCATGCAGACATGGAACACCTTTTTGCCGATGCGGCCGGCCTTGGCGGCAAGAAATATCCCACGCTGATGCATGCGGCCCTGGCCGGCGGACGGGTCGAAAAGATTGAAATGCTCTCGGCATCGCACGGCGCGCAGGAGGGCGGAAAGGCGTGGATGCCCGGCTACTCTCCGTCAGCGGGCCGCGCTTGCACGATCGAAGTCCTCGGTCCCGTCCCTGAGAAGCTGGCGAATGGGGCACTGGCGCTGCGATGGTTCGCGGGGCACGACGAGGGCAAGACCAAGAACGGGCATTCAGTCTTGCTGCGCGTGACGATCGGCGATCTTCGGCTGTTTTTGGGCGGCGATCTCAATCGGCCTGCCGAGGAATACCTGTTGCGCCATTACGGGGAGATCGATGGGAACTCGGCGTTGAGCGCCGCCGTGGCGACTGCCGCGACGCGGCTTGGCGCCGACATCATGAAATCGTGTCACCACGGTTCGGCGGACGTGACGGATGAATTCCTACAGGCCGTAAACCCGTTCGCGTTCGTCGTCTCCTCCGGAGACGAGGAGAGTCATGCTCACCCGAGGCCCGATCTGCTGGGACGGCTGGGCAAACACGGCCGTGGCGAGGCGCCGCTGATTCTGTGCACTGAAATCTTTCGCTCGACGCGCGAGGAAGGCAAGAGCGAAGACTTCGCCCGCCTGCGCGCGCTGGATCGCAAGATCGATTCTGCGTCAACCAGCGATGCGGACAAGACGGCGGCGCGCGCCGAGCGCAAGGCCCTGCAGGACCACATCCAGCGCCGCAATGTCGGCGTTTACGGGGCGATCACGATGCGCACCGACGGGCAGCGCCTCGAGATTACGTACCGCTTGGAAAAGCCGCGAGGCAAGCAGCTATGGCAGTCCTACGTCCTCAAGCGCCAGGCGGGTGAGTGGCGGGTGATTGAAACATCCCATTGACACCGCGACGTCGCAAGGACGCTAAGGCTCCTTGACGACGACCTTGACTATCCGTGGCCCCGCGACTTCGAACAGCAGTTCGAGGTCAAGCTTCTGCCCCTCGACCAGAGGCGTCTTGAGCCCCGTCAGCATCACGTGCATGCCGTTCGGCGCGAATTCGAGTGTCTGCCCAGCGTAGACGTGCAGCACCGCGACCTCGCGCATGCGCGCGATGCCGTCGAGAATTTCCGTGCGGTGAATCTGCACCTTGGACGCGACCGATGTCGACAGCTTCAGCAGCCGATCGGACTTGCCGGTGTCGTTCTTCAGGGTGAAATACACCACGCCGACGGTGACGCCGGGCGGCGTCGTGCGCGACCAGGCGTTCGTGACGGTAAGCTCGCCGGCGAAGGCCGGCAGGGCTGCAATGCCGGCAGCGGCGATCCACACGATGGCTGAGCGGCGATTCATGCGGCTTTCTTCCCGCGCGCGAGGGCGCGCTTGAGATAACGACCGGTGAACGAGTCGCCCGCCCGCGCGAGCTGCTCCGGCGTGCCTTCGGCAACGATGGTTCCACCGCCGTCGCCGCCCTCAGGTCCAAGGTCGATCACCCAGTCCGCGGTCTTGATCACGTCGAGATTGTGCTCGATGACGATCACGGTGTTGCCCTCGTCGCGCAGCCGGTGGAGCACCGCGAGCAGGTGCTTGACGTCCTCGAAGTGCAGGCCCGTCGTCGGCTCGTCCAATATATAGAGCGTGCGACCGGTCGCGCGCTTCGACAGTTCCTTCGCGAGCTTGACGCGCTGGGCCTCGCCGCCGGAGAGCGTCGTCGCATTCTGGCCGAGCTTGACGTAGGAAAGCCCGACGTCGAGCAGCGACTGGAGCTTGGTGGCGATGATCGGCACCGCGGCGAAGAACACGGCCGCGTCCTCGACCGTCATGTCGAGCACTTCATGGATGTTCTTGCCCTTGTAGTGCACGTCGAGCGTTTCGCGGTTGTAGCGGCGCCCCTTGCAGACGTCGCAGGCGACGTAGACGTCCGGCAGGAAGTGCATCTCGACCTTGATGACGCCGTCGCCCTCGCAGGCCGCGCAGCGTCCGCCCTTGACGTTGAAGCTGAAGCGCCCAGGCTGGTAGCCGCGCGAGCGGGCCTCTGCCGTGCCAGCGAACAGTTCGCGGATTGGCGTGAAGAGTCCGGTGTAGGTGGCCGGATTCGATCGCGGCGTGCGGCCGATCGGGCTCTGGTCGATGTCGATCACGCGGTCGACGGCCTCGAGGCCCTCGACGCCGGCGTTCGGCGCCGGCTGCTCGGCGACGAGATTCAGGGAGCGCGCGACCACGCGGTACAGCGTGTCGTTCACGAGCGTGGACTTTCCGGAACCCGACACGCCGGTGACGCAGGTCAGGAGCCCTACGGGAAACGACGCGTCGATCCTCCTCAGGTTGTTGCCGCTCGCCCCTCGAAGCTTGAGTTGCTGCTTGGGCTCGTTGCGCCGCCGCTTCTCGGGGATCTCGATGCGCTTGCGGCCGGAAAGGTACTGGCCGGTCAGGGACGCGGCGCTCGCCTCGATCTGCGCGGGCGTGCCCTGCGCGACGATGCGGCCGCCATGCACACCTGCGCCAGGGCCGAGGTCCAGCACGTGATCCGCCTGGCGGATCGCCTCCTCGTCGTGCTCGACGACGATGACCGTGTTGCCGAGGTCGCGCAGCCGGTGCAGCGTGTCGAGGAGGCGCTGGTTGTCGCGCTGGTGCAGGCCGATCGAGGGCTCGTCGAGGATGTACATGACGCCGACGAGCCCCGAGCCGATCTGGCTCGCGAGCCGGATTCGCTGCGCCTCGCCGCCGGAAAGTGTCTCGGCGCTGCGGTCGAGGGTCAGGTAGTCGAGGCCGACGTCCACGAGGAAGCCGAGACGGTCCGTGATTTCCTTGACGATCTTCACGGCGATCTTCTGCCGCCAGCCCTCGAGGGTCAGCGTATTGAAGAATTCGAGCGCACGGCGAACGGGCAGGGCGCTGATCGACGGCAGCGAGGCGCCTCCGACGAAGACGAAGCGCGCGGCCTTCGTGAGGCGCGCGCCGTCGCATTCCGGGCAGCGCCGCGTGCCGAGGTAGCGCGCAAGCTCCTCGCGCACGGCGAGCGATTCGGTCTCGTGGTAGCGCCGCTCGAGGTTCGGCAGGATCCCCTCGAACTTGTGCTTGCGCCGCACCGTGCGGCCGCGCGAGTCGAAGTAGCGGAACTCGATCTCCTCGCCGCCGCTGCCTTGCATCAGCACGTCGCGCGCCTTGACGGGCAACGCGGCGTAGGGGGCTTCCGGGTCGAAGCGATAGTGGTCCGCAAGCGCCTGGATCATCTGGTAGTAGTAAGCATTCCGCCGGTCCCAGCCGCGCACGGCGCCGTTCGCGAGCGAGAGCTGCTGATTGGTGACGACACGCTCCGGGTCGAAGAATTGCTTGACGCCGAGTCCGTCGCAGCCGGGACAGGCACCGAAGGGATTGTTGAATGAGAACAGCCGCGGCTCGAGTTCGGACACCGAGTAGCCGCAGATCCGGCAGGCGAACTTGTCCGAGAACACGAGTTCCTCGCGCTTGGGTTCATCCAGGAACGCAACGCGAACGGAGCCTTCGCCGAGCCTGAGCGCAGTCTCGAACGACTCGGCCAGCCGCTGCTGCAGGTCGGCGCGGACTTTCAGCCGATCGACGACGGCATCGATCGAATGCTTCTTCTTGGGGTCGAGCTTCGGGATGGCGTCGAGCTCGAGGTACTTGCCGTCCACGCGGGCGCGCACGAAACCCTTGCCGCGCAGCTCCTCGATCACCTGAAGGTGCTCGCCCTTGCGGCCGGAAATGATCGGTGCGAGCAATGCGAATGCGGCGCCTTCAGGCAAGGCGAGCACCTGGTCCACCATTTGGCTCACGGTCTGCGCCGTGAGATCGAGTCCGTGGTCGGGGCAGCGCGGGATTGCCGCGCGCGCATAGAGCAGGCGCAGGTAATCGTAGATTTCGGTGACCGTTCCGACCGTCGAACGCGGATTGTGCGAAGTCGACTTCTGCTCGATCGAGATCGCGGGCGAGAGTCCCTCGATCGTGTCGACGTCCGGCTTCTCCATCATCGACAGGAATTGCCGCGCGTAGGCCGACAGCGACTCGACATAGCGGCGCTGGCCCTCGGCATAGATCGTGTCGAAGGCGAGAGAAGACTTTCCGGAGCCGGAAAGCCCGGTGAAAACGATCAGGTGATCGCGCGGCAGCTCCAGGTCGAGGCCCTGGAGATTGTGCGTGCGCGCACCGCGGATCTGGATGGTCTGGCTCATCGGGGCAGCCTGATAGAATAGCCCGCCCATTCCGGGCATCGCAAAGGGATTTCCAGTGGCCCTGCCAACCGGCGCGGCACTCCGCCCCGCCGAACGCCGTCTTGTCGCTTCGCTCGCCGCGATCTACGCCGTGCGGCTGCTGGGCCTGTTTCTCCTGCTTCCGGTTCTCGCCCTGCATGCAGGCGAATTGCCCGGCGGAACGCCGCTGCTCGCCGGCCTCTCAGTCGGCGCCTACGGACTGACGCAGGCCCTGATGCAGATTCCCTTCGGCGCGTGGTCCGATCGTATCGGGCGCAAGCCCCTCATCGTGGTGGGACTCGTCCTGCACGTGGCGGGTTCCGCGTTGGGCGCGGTGGCGGCGAGCGCGTGGTCGCTCGTCTTCGCGCGAATCGTGCAGGGACTCGGCGCGGTTTCCGGACCGGTGATGGCCTTCCTCGCGGACCTCACGCGCCCCGAGTCGCGCACGCGCGCGATGTTCGCGATCGGCATGAGCATCGGCGCATCGTTCGTCATCTCGCTGGTCGCTGGGCCGCTGCTTGCGGCGGCCATCGGAGTGTCCGGAGTCTTCCTCCTGATCGGGGGGCTTGGAATCCTTGCGCTCGCGCTCGTCCTGTTCGCGCTGCCCGCCGAACCACCGGCGCGGGAGCGGGCGGCCGCGCGCCGCGACTGGAGCCGGGTGCTGACGCCTGCCCTCATGCCGCACTACGCCGGCATCTTCATGCTGCACCTGACGCTGACCGCGGCCTTTATCGCCGTTCCGCACGCGCTTCGCGACCTGCACGGCATTGAAGCCTCGCGTCACTGGCTCTTCTATCTCGGAGTATTCGCGGCGTCCGTGGCCCTGACCGTGCCGCTCATGCTCTGGTCCGAGCGCGGTGGGCGACACGGACTGGCGGCGCGCGTGGGCGGCGTCGCGCTCGCGACGGCCCTGGCGGCTCTCGTCTGGACCCAGGCCCAGCTCGGCGGACTCGCCGCGGCGCTCGTCCTCTATTTCGGCGCCTTCAATTTCCTCGAGGCGCGCCTGCCCGCGGCCCTGACCGAAGCGGCGGGCGAGGCATCCCGTGGCGCGGCGCTCGGCGTCTTCGCGACCTGCCAGTTTGCCGGCGCCTTCGCGGGTGGCGTACTGGGCGGCAGCCTGCTCGGAAGCCCCTGGCAACTCACGGGAATATTTGCCTGTGCGGCGATCGCGGGCCTGGCCTGGCTTCCCTGGGCAGGGGCGATAGAAATGCGTCAATCGGGTGCGATTGACAGTGCCCGCGGCGGCGGCGGGCGACTACAATGAGCCACTCATAACAAGCGGGGATTGCCATGGCACGCGGCGTCAACAAAGTCATCCTGATCGGTCATCTCGGGCAGGACCCGCAGTCGCGCGCAATGCCCTCCGGCAAGGCCGTCGTGAATCTGCGGCTCGCGACCTCGGACCAGTGGCGCGACAAGCAGACCGGGGAGAACAAGGAAGCGACGGAATGGCACAACGTCGTGATGTTCGATCGCCTCGCCGAGATTGCGGCTGAATACCTGCGGAAGGGCTCGCACGTCTATATCGAGGGCCGGATCCGCACGCGCAAGTGGCAGGATCGCGAGGGCCAGGACCGCTACACGACCGAGATCGTCGCCAACGAAATGAATATGCTCGGCGGCCGCGGCTCGGCCGACCGCAGCGCGGGTGCCGTGCCGGATCGCGCGCCGCAGCGCAGCGAAGAGCCGGCCCCTCGCGGCGAGACCGCCGGCGTCGCCGAGTCTTTTGACGACGATATTCCTTTCTAGAGGCGACTCCCGTCACGAAATCGCCCTGATTTGACGGCCTCCGGGCCGTCAATAGACCGTTTCACGCCGTTTTATGTGATGTGCTTGGCGTCCGCCGCGGCCACATTAAGTCACCATCGATCCGATTTTTCGGGTTTCCCGCGAAGCCATCCCGGGTGCCCGAAGAAAGGAGAGCGGCTAGATGGAGCTGGACCGAAACCAGCCGTCCGTTGGTGGGCTGCGCGAAACCCTGACGCCATGGTTCGACCATTCGGCGGCATGGATCGTGCTGCTTTGCATCGGACTGACCGTCTTCTCGGCAATCGACGGCTTTGTCGAGGGCGGACCCGACGAGGCGCTCGTCCCGTTCTTCACGCGCATCGCCGCAACTGTCGCCGCGATGTTCGCGGCCTGGCGTGCATCGCGACTGCCCGACCTCAAGTCCGAGCGACGCAACGCCTGGCGCTGGCTCGCGCTCGCGCTGGCTGCCCAACTCGCTGCGACGCTTGCCGTTCCGGCCACACGCTCGTTTGACCAGCCTGCGGTCCAGGCTGCCTCGAGCCTCCTGCAGTTTGCCTTCTTCCCCTGCATCGCGATGGCCGCCATCGGGCTGCTGCGTTCGACGCGCGCCAGGTCCTTCGGGCCGCAGTTCTGGCTCGAAGCCACGCTCGTCGCGCTCTGCGTGGGCACCGTCCTGTGGCTCGCGCTGCCGCATGACCTCGCGCACGACGCATTGCCCGAGCGCGGTTCCTGGACGGTGGGCCTCGACGCCGTGATCGGCGTGCTCGCGGCGACGCTGTTGCTGCGCCGCTCCGACTGGCAGGGCTGGCCCGGGCTCGTCGCCTTCGCTTTCGCGCTCTGCGCACTGCTGGGGGCGCGCCTGCTCGAGGCCCACGCCGCGGCAGCCGGCGGCCTCTCGCTTTTCGCGGGCCCGCTGCAGGTCGCGGCAATCGCGACGTTCGCGATCGCGGCCCATTTCGACTACGTGCGCAGCGAGCGGCGTGCGCCGCCGATGGACGCGGCCGAGCGCGGCTCGCCGTTCGCCTCGCTCATGCCGTATGCGGCGCTCATGCTCGCGGGTTACGCGCTCCTCGCGTTGCACGAGGGCAGCTTCAGCGATCCTGCCGGGCTCATCGCCTGGGTCGTCTGCATCGCCGCGGGCCTGCTGTTTGCGCGCCAGGCGTTCGCCACTGCGCTTGCGGTCGCGGTCCAGACCGGGCTTGCGACCCGCTCGGCCGAGGCCCGATTCAGCGCACTCATCCGTAATACCGCCGACGTGATCGCGATCGTGACCGCCGATGGCACGGTCACGTACGTGACGCCCACCGCCGAGCGTATCTTCGGGTTCGCGGCGCAGGACCTGATCGGCCAGCACCTCGAGGAGCTCGTCGCATTCGATGACCGCGCCCGGCTCCGCGAATTCCTGAGCCACGACCTTGCCCAGCCGGGCGCTTCGGCCAACGTCGAGGCGCGCGTGCCGCGTGGCGACGAAAGGCAGCGCGTGGTCGAGATCCACGGCACCAACATGGATTCCGAACCCGCCATCGGCGGGCGACTGCTGACCCTGCGCGACACGACAGACCGCAAGGGCATGGAAGAGCAGCTGAAGCGCATGGCCTTCCACGACCCGCTGACGCTCCTCGCGAACCGCTCGATGTTCCGCGACCGCGTCGAGCACGCGGTTGCCGTCAGCAAGCGGAACGGACGTGGTGTAGCCGTCCTCTTCGTCGACCTCGACAACTTCAAGCGGATCAACGATTCGTTCGGGCATGCAATCGGCGACCGCGTGCTCCAGAAGAGCGCGCAGCGCCTGGTCAAGTCGACACGCAACGGCGACACCGTCGCGCGCCTCGGCGGAGACGAATTCGCCGTGCTCCTCGAGAACCTGACCGCCAAGGAACAGGTGATGGAAATCGCCTCGCGCGTCGTCGAATCCCTGCAGGAGTCGCTCGACCTGCCGGGCGCGGACATGCGGGTCGCGGCGAGCGTCGGCGTCGCTTTCTCGACGCCCGACGACGGCGTCGAGGAGCTGATGCGAAACGCCGACGTCGCGATGTATTCGGCCAAGGCGCAGGGGAAGGGCCGCTACACCGTCTACGAGCCGGCGATGCAGCGCGCCGTGAGCAAGCGGCAGGAGATGGAGACGGAGATCGGGCAGGCACTCAGCCAGGGCCAGTTCCTGCTGCACTACCAGCCGATCGTCGAGTTGAAGTCGGGCTATCTGCTCGGCGTCGAGGCGCTGATTCGCTGGCGTCACCCCAAGCGCGGCACCCTCGCTCCGGCCGAATTCATCCCGGTGGCCGAGGAGACGGGCCAGATCGTCACGCTCGGGCGCTGGGTGCTCGCGCAGGCCTGCCGCGAAGTGCGCGTCTGGCAGGCGCGACTGCCGGAAGGCCGCCAGGTCCGCGTCGGCGTCAATGTCTCCGCGGTCCAGCTCTCGAAGTCGGACATCTGCGCCGACGTGAAGACGGCGCTCAACATCTCTGACATCGATCCGGGCTGCCTCGTGATCGAGTTGACGGAGAGCGTGCTGATGCAGAACAGCGAGGACGTGCTCGCGACGCTCACGCAGCTGAAGAAGCTCGGGGTGCGCATCGCGATCGACGACTTCGGCACCGGCTACTCGTCGCTTTCCTACCTGCACCGGTTCCCGATCGACATCCTGAAGATCGACCGCTCGTTCGTGGAGCAGCTCGGCACGATCGACGAGGGCGCCGGTCTCGCGAAATCGATCATCACGCTCGGCGGCACGCTCGGCCTCGAGGTCGTCGCCGAGGGTATCGAGCTCGAACAGCAGCAGCGCGAACTGGTCGAGCTCGGCTGCGTGGGCGGGCAGGGGTACTACTATTCGAGGCCGGCGCTCCTGCACGAGCTCGAGTACTCCGTGCACATGGCCCGGCGCCGCACGATGGCCGACACGCTGCCGCAGGGCGCGCGAATCACGGCCACCGGCCGCTTCGTGATGGGCGACCTGAAGCCATCGGACTTCGTCGCAACCGGGACTTTCGGTCGCGAAATGTCACGTAAAAAGTAAGTAAAAACAGCAGGATACGACGTCTCCAAGTCGTCGGTTCCAACGCAGAGGCGCTTCATCGGGGCGCCCAAAACCGGTACCCTAGGCGCCCTTTTTCTTGCTGGAGCGCCCACCCGACACATGAGCGGCCGGCTCTACATTTCGACGTTCGGCTGCCAGATGAACGAATACGACTCGGCGCGCATGGCGGACGTGCTCCGCGACTCCGACGGCCTCGAGATCACGGCCGATCCGGAGCAGGCTGACGTCGTGCTCCTCAACACCTGTTCGGTTCGCGAGAAGGCGCAGGAGAAAGTTTTCTCCCACCTTGGCAAGTGGCGGCTGCTGAAGCTCCGCCGCCCGGGGCTGCTCATCGGCGTCGGCGGCTGCGTCGCGAGCCAGGAGGGCGAGGGCATCCTCGAGCGCGCGCCATTTGTCGACCTGGTCTTCGGGCCGCAGACGATCCATCGGCTGCCGGCCATGATCTCGGCGCTCCGCGCGACAGGTCAGCCGCAGGTCGACATCTCCTTCCCGGAGATCGAGAAGTTCGACCGGCTGCCGGAACCCCGTGCCGCCGGCGCCACGGCATTCGTATCCATCATGGAAGGCTGCAGCCGCTACTGCAGCTTCTGCGTCGTACCCTACACGCGCGGCGAAGAGATGAGCCGCCCGTTCCAGCAGGTGATGGACGAGGTCCGATCGCTGGTGGAGCAGGGCGTGCGAGAAGTGACGCTGCTCGGCCAGAACGTCAACGCGTACCGCGGCCCTGCGGCGGATGGATCGCTCGTGGATCTTGCGACGCTGATCCGCCATGTCGCGCGCCTCGACGGGCTCGAGCGAATCCGCTTCACGACCTCGCATCCGCTCGAATTCACGCAGGCTCTCGTCGACGCCTATTCCGACATCCCGAAGCTCGCGAACTACCTCCACCTGCCGGTGCAGAGCGGGTCGGACCGGATCCTCGCCCTCATGAAACGCGGCTACACGCGGCTCGAGTACAAGCAGAAGATCCGCCGTCTTCGCGCCGCGCGCGCGGACATCAGCCTGTCGTCCGATTTCATCGTGGGCTTCCCGGGCGAGACGGAGGCCGATTTCCAGCAGACGCTCGAGCTGATCGCGGACGTCGGCTTCGACCAGTCGTTCAGCTTCCTCTACAGCAGGCGTCCCGGTACTCCCGCCGCCTCGCTGCCCGACCAGGTGCCGCACGAGGTCAAGCAACAGCGCCTCGAGATCCTGCAGGCGCAGGTCAACAGCCAGGCGCGGCGCATCAGCGAGGGCATGGTCGGGAGCCTGCAGCGGGTGCTGGTCGAGAAGCCGTCGCGCCGCAATCCGCGCCAGCTCGCCGGCCGGACGGAGAACATGCGCTGGGTGAACTTCGACGGGCCGAAGTCGCTCGTCGATCGCTTCGCGGACGTTCGAATCACCGAGGCGATGCCGAATTCCCTGCGCGGCCGGCTGGTCGCTTGAACGCGGCGCCCGAATCCAGCGTCGACTTCGGCGCGGAAGACAATGCACGGCTCGCCGCGGTCTGCGGGCCGCTCGACGAGAACCTGCACCAGCTCGAGAACCGGCTCGGCGTCGAAATCCGCCGGCGCTCCGGCCGCTTCTCGGTCCGCGGCGCGAATGCGGCCGCCGGTGCGGCCGTGCTGCGAGTGCTCTACGAGCGCGCGGGCACCCAGCCCGTGTCGCCCGAGGACGTGCACCTCGCGATCCAGGAGAGCGGCATGGGCGCGCGTCCCGCGGACGACGAGCATGCCGTCGAGACGCTTCGCGGACTGATCCGCGGGCGCGGCGCAAACCAGCAGCAATACCTGCATGCCATCCGCTCGCACGACCTGAGCTTCGGCATCGGCCCGGCCGGTACCGGCAAGACCTACCTCGCGGTCGCCTGCGCCGTCGAGGCGATGCAGCGCGAGGCCGTGAGGCGCCTCGTGCTGGTGCGTCCCGCGGTTGAAGCGGGCGAGCGACTGGGCTTCCTGCCCGGCGACCTCTCGCAGAAGGTCGACCCCTACCTGCGGCCGATGTACGACGCGCTCTACGAGATGATCGGCTTCGACCGCGTCGCGCGACTGATCGAGCGCGCGGTCATCGAGGTCGCGCCGCTCGCCTTCATGCGCGGTCGCACGCTGAACGAGGCCTTCATCATCCTGGACGAGGCGCAGAACACGACGGTCGAGCAGATCAAGATGTTCCTCACGCGCATCGGCTTCGGCTCGCGGGCCGTGGTGACCGGGGACATCACGCAGACCGATTTGCCGGCTCATCGCCAGTCGGGGCTCAGGCACGCGCTGGAGGTGCTGGACGGCGTCAAGGGAATCGCGGTCACGCGCTTCACGGCGCGGGACGTCGTGCGCCATCCGCTCGTGCAGCGGATCGTCGAGGCCTATGAGCGCGAATCGGGCGAAGGCGAAGGTGGTGGCAAGTGACGCTCGACGTCGTGCTTCGCTACCGCACGCGCCGGCCCTGGGCGCCCGGGCCGTCGAGCCTTCGCAGCTGGGCGCGGCTGGCCGCCGGCGACCGCCGCGGCGAGCTCGGCATCCGCGTGGTGGGCAGCAGCGAGAGCCGCGCATTGAACGAGCGCTGGCGCGGCCGGGCGAAGCCCACCAACGTGCTCTCGTTTCCGGCCCCGCAGGCGCTGCACGGCAGGCAGCTCGGTGACCTCGTCGTCTGCGCGCCGGTCGTCGCGCGCGAGGCGCGCGAGCAGGGCAAGGCGCTGCGCGCGCACTGGGCCCACATGATCGTGCACGGCACGCTGCACCTGCTCGGCTTCGATCACGAGCGCGCGAGGGACGCGAAGCGCATGGAGAGCCGGGAACGGACAATCCTCGCGCGCCTCGGCATCGCGGACCCGTACGGAGGCTGAGGCGGTGGCGAAGCGAAAGGCAGGAAGCTGGCTGCGACGCCTCACGAAGGAGGGACCACGCGATCGCGCGGAGCTCGTCGAGACGCTGCGCGCCGCGGTGCGAGGCGGCATCATCGATGCCGATGCGCTCTCGATGATCCAGGGCGTCTTGCGTGTCGCGGACCTGCACGTGCGCGACATCATGGTGCCGCGCTCGCAGATGGTGGTGCTCGAGCGCGACTCGGGCCCGCAGCGGCTGCTGCCGGCGGTGATCGAGTCCGGCCATTCCCGGTTCCCGGTCATCGGCGAGGACCGCGACCAGATCGTCGGCATCCTGCTGGCGAAGGACCTGTTGCGCTACTTCGGCGAGGGCGCCAAGGGGACCTGGGACATCCGCGAGGTGCTGCGCCCGGCCTCCTTCGTGCCGGAAAGCAAGCGGCTGAACGTGCTGCTCAAGGAATTCCGCGTCAGCCGCAACCACATGGCGATCGTGGTCGACGAGTACGGCGGCGTGTCGGGACTCGTCACGATCGAGGACGTGATCGAGGAGATCGTCGGCGAGATCGCCGACGAGTACGACACGGACGAGGACCAGACGATCCGGCGCGAGGGCGAACGACAGTTCGTCGTGCAGGCGCTCGCGCGCGTGCAGGAGTTCAACGAGTACTTCGCGACGCGCTTCAGCGACGAGGACTACGACACGATCGGCGGCCTCGTGATGCACCAGTTCGGCCGCCTGCCGCGGCGCGGGGAGGCGGTGACCATGAACGGGCTGGAGTTCAAGGTGCTGCGCGCGGACCGGCGCCGCATCGACCAGCTGCGCGTGACGACGCCGGAGCCCGTGCCGACGCGGCCCGGCGAGGCGCGCGCTTGACGAAGGCCGCCGGGCTCATTTCGAGGCTGTTGCGTTACCGCGAGTTGATCGCGGCTCTCGCGGGCGCGGCGACATCCCTCGCGTTCGCGCCCTACGGCTTCCATTTCCTCGCCTGGATCGGGCCGGCGGCGCTATTCCTGCTCTGGGAATACGCGTCGCCGAGGGATGCCGCGCGCACGGGCTTCTGGTTCGGAGCCGCGCTCTTCGGCGCCGGCACCTGGTGGATTTACACGGCGATCCACGATTTTGGCCAGGCGCCCGCCTGGCTCGCGATCTTCCTGGTCGCGGCCCTGCTCGCGATCAAGGGCGCGTACTACGCGCTGCTCGGCTACGTCGTCATGCGAATCGCACCCGATCCGTCGCCGGCGCGGTCGCTGCTCCTGATTCCGGCGGGCTGGATCCTGATGGAATGGCTTCGCGGCTGGCTCTTCACGGGGTTTCCGTGGCTGCAGCTCGGCTACGCGCACAGCGACGCGCCGCTGGCGGCGCTCACGACGGTCGGCGGCATTCACCTGGTCACCTTCGCCAATGTCGTGACCGCGGGCGCCATCGTCGTGCTGTTTTATCATGCGGGGCGTGCGCGAATCGCGGCGATCGCGCTGGTTGCCGTCCTGTGGGGGAGCGGCTGGTTGCTGACCGGGCATGAATGGACGAGGCCGTCAGCCAAGCCGATCGACGTCGCGCTCCTGCAGGGCGCGATTCCGCAGGACGAGAAGTGGCTGGTCGAGAACCGCGCCGCAACGCTCGAGAAATACCGCGCGCTCAATCGCGATGCGCTCGGCGCGCGCATCATCGTCTGGCCGGAGTCCGCAGTGCCCGTGCTCGCGCACGAGGCCGAGGTCTACCTGGCGGCGATCAGGCAGGAATCGGCAGCGCGCGGCTCGGACGTCATGATCGGCCTGCTGCGCTTCGATTTCGAGACCGCGGAGATCAGGAACGGCCTGTACGCCATGAGCGCGGCGGGCGACGGCTGGTACTTCAAGCGCCGGCTCGTGCCATTCGGCGAGTTCTTTCCGGTGCCGGAAGCGGTGCGCAAGTGGATGCGGCTCCACAGCCTGCCGTACTACGACATGACGCCGGGTGCGGAGGAGCAGCCGCCGTTGATCGCGGGCGGCGAACAACTGGCTGCGACGATCTGCTACGAAGACGCCTACGGCGCCGACCAGCTCGCCGTGCTTCCCCGCTCGACGCTGCTCGTCAACGTCACCAACAACGCCTGGTTCGGCGATTCCTCGGCGCCCCACCAGCAATTGCAGATGGCGCGCTTTCGCGCGCTCGAGGCCGGCCGCTGGCTCATGCGGGCGACCAGCAACGGCATTACGGCCGTGATCGGTCCCGACGGCGCAGTCACCGCGCGCATCGCGCAATTCGAAACCGGCATCCTGAAGTCGACCGTCGTACCGCGCACCGGCCTCACGCCCTACGCCCGCACCGGCAACTGGCCCATCCTCTCGCTCGCCTTCCTGATACTGATTGCATTCGGCGTAGCTCGCCTGCGAGCGCGGCACAAGCCCTAGGCAGGCAGTCGGGCGGGTGTTGTCAGGATCGTGCGCGCCATGGATGGCGCGCCCGAAGCCTCCAGGGACGGATTCACGGCGGTCCTGAGAACACCCGCCCGACCGCCTGCCTACGGT
>Ga0187892_10002754_pt1 | contig 34026 bp, 27 predicted proteins | sample MA1701073metaG_FD_139345 | JGI IMG/M metagenome (GOLD analysis project Ga0187892, IMG submission 139345) | Bio-ooze microbial communities from a basaltic lava cave in the Kipuka Kanohina Cave System on the Island of Hawaii, USA - MA170107-3 metaG ... | reverse complement strand
TCCCGCGTCGCGTCAGCGACGCCTGAAGTCAGCCGTCGCTGACGCGACGCGGGGCATTTGCGCTATCCGTCCGGGCGTTGAAACGCCCGGCTAAAGTCAGCCTGCCGCTACGCGGCCATCAGACCACGACATTACTTTTTCATCACTACCATAAAAAACAAATGTCCTTTTCTCTTTTTTCTGCCCCCATTTTTCTGCCAGGGCGGTGTCCGTAATTCTTCAAACCGGGAATTGCTGTCAGAAGTACAGCTTCAGCCCTAACTGCACTTGCCGCGGCGAGTTCGCTTGCGCGGTGACTCGTCCAAACGCCGCCGCCCCAACGGTCGTGTTTGGCCCCGCGAACTGCGGATGGTTCAGCGCATTGAACGCCTCGATGCGGAAGTCCAGCCGCGCGCCTTCGCGCAACGCCGTCAGACGAAACTGCTTGAAGAGCGAGAGCGCCGTAGTCGCTGTGCCCGGAATCCGCACATCGTCGAGGTTGCGCGGCGCAGTTCCCAGCGTGAAGGGCGCGGGCGTCGCCACGGCTGTCGGATCGGCGAAGTATTGGGTCATCCAATCGGAGCCGTTATTCCGCTTCAATGTCCGCAGCAGATTGGGCCGCTGGCCGCCGTAGGTTGGCAGCGCCTGCGAAACGCTCAACCCGAGCGAGATCGGCATCCCCGCGTCGAAGCGCCACAGCCCATTGGTCTGCCAGCCGCCCAGCACCGCCTCCATCAAGCCGTTCCAATTGCCGCCCAATTTATGGCCTTTGCCGAAGGGGAGTTGATAGACGTAGGAGAACTGGAACACGTGCGGAATGTCATAGCCCGAAACCGCGCGTTCCAGATAGCGCCGGTTGGGGTCCTGCAAGCTCGTGCCGCCGCCCAGGAATCTTGTGCAATTACACGTCACCGACGAGTCATCAATGGACTTCGACCAGACGTAGGTGCTCAGCAACTGCAGGCTCTTCGCGAAGCGTTTCTCCACCCGCAGTTGCAGCGCGTGGTAGATGGAGTTCGACACCGGCGGATCGTTGCCGGAGAGGCCGGTAAAGTGCGGATAGGGCCTGAGCAGTTGATTGTAGCGGACGGTGGGAGCCGACAAGCTGCTCGACGGGTCCGTGATGATGCCGAAGAAGGGATTCGGCACGAAGGTGTTGAGTTGCGTGATCTGGGCCGCGGTGGCCGTCTCGACCGACGCGTCGAGGTAATTCAAATTCGTCCCGCCGCCAAAGTACAGATGCGTGCCCTTCGTCCCGACATAATTCGCCTCGCCGAGGATGCCGCCGCGAAATTCACGCTGCACCCCGAAGTTCCAGGTCTGCACGTAGGGAGCCTGGTTCCACTCACGGATCGGAGCGCTGAGGCCGAAGCCGGCGCTCGTCAATAAGCCCTGCGAGCTGCCAGGCGGCAGTTGAATGCCTTGCGGGAAGGGGTTCGACAGCCGGCCAAAGGGCGTGGCCCCGTCGCTCTGATAGGTGGTCTGTATCGGTGTGGTGAAGTTGAAGCCCGCGAAACCGCCGCCGCCGGTGCCCGCCGCGGCCCCCTTGATCGGGTTGAAGAAGATGCCGTAGCCGGTGCGGATCACCGTGTCTTTGAAAGTGCGATAGGCAAAGCCGATGCGCGGCCCCCAGTTGGCGTAGTTCGTATTGTAGGCATAACGATCCTTGTCGCTCGCAAAGACCAGCCCTCCTTTGAGTCCCGGCAGACCGGGAACTTTGAGCGGGGAGGCCGCATTCAGATCAATCCAACTCTGCCGGTTGTAACGCTCGGTGCGCGGCAGCGTCAGTTCGTAGCGCAGTCCGAGATTGACCGTCAGCCGGTTGGTCGGGCGCCAGTTGTCCTGGAAATACCAGGCGTGGGCAAAGTTCTGCGTGGTAATGGCGACATCCACGCCGTAGCCGTCGCCGCCTTGTGGGAAGCCAATGAGCAGCGAGGCCAGCGCGTCGCCCCCGGTGCCGCTCGCGGGAGTCCGCGAGGTGCCGGAGAGCGAGAAGCTGAAATTGCCTTGCGGGTTCCCGACCTGCAAAAAGCTGATCCGATGCATGCGAAATTCGTAGCCGGTTTTGAACTCGTGCTTGCCGCTGATCTTGTCCACGCCGGTGTTGAGCGTGTGGGTGTCGAGCGGATATTGCAGGATGGAAAATGTCCGCGACCCCAGCGCCGAGTTGCCCGCCAACTGATAGCCGTTGCCGAGCGTGATATTCGGCGTGGCGATGTAGCCGGAGGTGAGAATGTACGGGGGCAAGCCGAGCGTGGTGACCGGGTTGAAGTCCTTGAAGTTGGCCGCGACGCCGCGCGTGTAGGTGAAGCTGCGCGCATAGCCGTAGGTGGCGGTCGCAATCAACGTCGGGCTGAACGTGTGGTTGAAGTTCAGCGAACCCGACCAGGCCGAGTTGGTATTCGGGCCTGAGGTGCACGGATCGGCGACGTTATCAAAGCACATCGCGCCCTGGCCATTCCCCCAGGCGTGCGAGAGGCGCCCCGAGAGCAGGTTGGCCTCATTCAGCCGGTGGTCAATCTTCACGTCGAAACGGTTATCGTTGCTGTAGCTGCGCCCGCCGCCAATCCAGTTGTTCAGATAATTGTAGGCCGGCGTGCCCACGGCCACATTGGGCAGCGGGAAGTACTGGATCATCTTCAAGGCCACCGGATCAATCAGATTGCCCGGCCTTTGGGCCAGCGCATAGGGCGTGCCCGCCAGCTTGGGATTGCCGGGACTGACGTAGGTCGCCAAATTATTGAAGGGCACGAAGGCGCTGCGGACCGCGCCGTTGACACTGCTGCTGAATACGCCGCTGTAGGGATCCCAGATCTGGCCCGCCGCGACAGAGCACTGTCCTTGCGCATTGAAGACGCCGTTATTGCGCGCGCAGACTTCACCGAAGTCGCCTTGCCGCTCGGCCAAGCTGGGCACGCCGGCGCGCGCCGTGGTTGAACTGCGAGTGCGCGTGCCCTGGTAGTCGAAAAAGAAGAACGTCCTGTCTTTGCGGATCGGGCCGCCGACGGTCCCGCCGACTTGGTTCTGCTTGCGGGGAGCGATCTTCACCCCGTTTTGATTGTTGAACCAGTTGTTGGCGTTGAGCGCGGAGTTCTGATGGAACTCGAAGAGGCTGCCGCGGAACTGATTCGAGCCGGACTTGGTGACCACGTTGATGACAGTGGAGCCGCCGAAGCCGACGTCGGCGCTGTAGGTGTTCTGCTGCACGTTGAATTCCTGCACCGCGTCAACCGACGGAGTGTAGAGCGCAGTGCTCACGCCGCTGTTGTTTTCGTTGTTCGTCTGGCTGACGCCGTCAATCAGGATGTCGGCGGTGGAATTGCGTCCGCCGTTGGAGATGAAGTTCGTGGCGCCCTGATTCAAGCCGAAGGCGTTCCCGGCCGGTTGAGTGACGCCGGGCGCCAACTGCGCGAGATTGAAAATCGAGCGGGTGGTGAGCGGCAGATCGTTGATGAACCTCTGATTGATAAGTTGTCCCGTCGAGGCGTCCTGAGTCTGGAGCAGGGAAGCCGTCTCGGTAATGGTGACGGACTCAACCGCGCCCTGCAATTCGAACTTGACGTCAATTTGCGCGTTCTGTCCGACGGTCAACGTAATGCCGGGTTGGTTGTAAGTTCGCATTCCCGGAGCCGACACCGTCAGGCGATACTTTCCCGGCGGCAGATTGCGCAGCACGTAACGCCCTTCGGAGTCCGTCAAGGCCGTAAACTGAAAGCCTTTCTCTTCGTCGGTCACGACCGCTTGCGCGCCTCGCAGCACCGCGCCCGAAGGATCCGACGCCACTCCGGTCAACGAGCCGCTGTAGACCTGCGCCCGCGCAACCGAACCGCCCAGCAGCAGGATGCCGAGCGCGACCGACATTATTCGTAGCTTGGAAATCGTCAGCATAAATACCTCCTCGGTAAAAGAGCATGGAGTTCAGGCTTTAGCCTGTTGCCTTGGTCGAAAATGGAAGCCACAAGCTAAAGCTTGAACTCCATGCTCTTTTTCATTGTTTCTTTTGGACTAGCTCAGCGTTCCGCCGGCAGATCGCGTAAACGCCCTAACATTTCATAAACCTTCACCACGGCGTGATCGATCATTCTCTCTCCGGCGCCCACTTCAACCCGCGTGGAGTTCGTGGCGGCGCCATAGCCTCCGCGTGTTGCCGCCTGGATGGTCGGCAAATAGCCGAAGCTGCCGTTGGCGTATCCGAGAAAGAAGGCATCGGGAACCGGACACCGCTGCCGCCAATTCATCTGAAATTCCACGAATGGCTCGCCCGGCATGCTCATGAAGGCGATTTGTTTGTTGATCAGCACGGTGGCCACCGGCAGTTGAAACTCCGTCTTGAGACAGGCGGCATACTCGTCGGCTGCCTGCTGCCCCCTGGACTTGATCATCTCCTGCCGGATTTTTTCCGCGTTCCAGCGCAAGCGCGCGGGCAAGAGGTCTTCGGCAAAATCCAGACTCGCGGCGGGCGCCGCCCGGGTCTGGATTTTTTTCGCCACCCGAATCGCCTCCTGACCCAACTGCTCGCCCGTCCAGTCGCGCAATTTGACGGCGTCTTGCGCCAGCGGGGTCACAGCAAAGTAAGGATTGATGTCGCCTGCCGCGCCCGGCAGGAAAAAACACAGCGGCTCGCCGTCGAACGCCTGCTCCACGACCTTCGTCATCACGCCCGGATAGTCCGCCGAATACTGCAAGTTGTCCCATCTGAACACGACCGGATGGCAGGCATAGTTGACGAGAATGGCCAGCGGTTTGCCATCGGCGCGATCAACGCGCAGCGCCGCCACCGTGGGGTCTACGGGAAAGGTTGGAATCTTGGTCGGATTGCGCTCAAACCAGGTGGCCATCCCCTCGGCGTTGACGCGGAGGCGGTTGTGACCGATGTAGGCCGTTCCATAACCAGTCCCAAGCTGAACGGGAACCAGTCGCTGATAAGCTTCATCAATCGCTTTGGCGATTTTCTCCAACGCCGTCGCCTCCCAGTCCGGCATCGGTTTTGGCGGGCATTCGCCCTGCGGGGCAGGCCCTGAGTGCGTGTGCGAGGCGACGACCATCACGTAGCCGACCCGGCTCGACTTGCGCGCGGATTCCCGCAGCCGCTCAAGCCAGGGCTTAGTGACCTGGCCCAGGTCAAGGGTGACGATGGCCAGCCGTGTCTCGCCCGCTTCGAGCGCCAGCACCCGCGCATAGAGCGGATCGAGCACGCCCTGCGAAGGACTCGTCCGGCTCCTGTATCCGTACATCGGAAGCCCGATTGGCGGCGTGATCTCCACCCTGGCCACACCGCCCTTGAGCGTGGCAGTGTGAACGGGCGTCTGTGAAACCAGCGCCAACCATCCCGTGAGCAAACTCAATGCAAACCATCGGAGCATGGATTTACCTCACCCGTTTGAGTTATTTTGGATAATCGATTATGACTGGCGCGGATGATAGATAATCGATTATTGAAAGGCAAGCAGAAATTCGCTTATAGTGAGAAAGGTTTGCCGGACAAATCCGGATCAATGATCAAGAGGTGTTCTGATGCGCACTGTTTTCGGAGAGCTAACCTACACGACCTTAAAGCGGCGAGTGGCCGATGAGATTCAGCAAGCCATCCTCACGGGGACGCTGCATGAAGGTGAAAGAATTGTGGAGCGCAAGCTGGCCAAGCAATTCGGCGCCAGCCTGACCTCCGTGCGGGAGGCTTTGGTTGAGCTTGAAGCCCAGGGGTTCGTCACGAAAAAACCGAACTTCGCCACCTACGTCATCAAATTCTCCCCCGCTGCGGTCGAGAAAATGTTCGACTTTCGCCGGATTGTCGAGGTTTACACCATCGAAGAGGCTTGCCGCGCGGCTTCGCCGGAAGGCTTGGAGCGATTGCAGCAGGCGCATCAGGAATTATTGGCCGCGGCCCATCGCCAGGACACGCGCTTGTATTTGCAAAAAGATTTGGCGCTGCACGAAGTCATCTGGCGGCTTTCAAGTAATGAGTATTTCGAGATCGCCTTGAAAAGAGTCGTCCGGCCGTTTTTCGCCTTCACGGACATCCGCTATGGGGCCGGTGATTCCTTTGATCTGGTCGAGGACGCCGAGCATCATCTGGCCTTCGTGAAGGCCATCGGCGCCCGTGATGCTGAAGCTGCCAAGACAGCTTATTTGCATGCCCTGACTGAATGGCAGGAGCAGACTCGCGCTTATGTTTTTAGTGAAGGCCATCGTGAAGGCCATCAGGCAGCGATCTCGTAATGACAAATATCTTTTTTTGTTAGCGCCGCACGCCACGTTTTCTTTCGATCCGCTCAATGGTCGCCAGCCGTTCTTCGTTGACCTCACGATGCATCTTTTTCAACTGTCGCAGCAACTCGCTGAAGAGTTCGGGCTTTTCTTTTGACAGCTCTCTTTTCTCCAGCGGGTCGTGAACCACGTCATAGAGTTCGTACTCCGCGGGCAAGGCAAATAGTTTTCCAGTGTGCAGCCCTCTTACAGCGGTTTTCAGTTGTGTGCGACTTGCGCCGGATCAGTACCGCGAGCGGTAGCGAGCGTGGCTTCCTCATTTGATCCATTGATGGAGCCACGCTCGCTACCGCTCGCGGTACTGATCCGGCGCAGCCGCTCATTGCCAATGAGTCGCACGCATTTGAAAACCGCTGTAAAACGTAGTCTCCCGCTCGAATGGAAACCTGCGGCGCCTTTGGTTCGGGCTTGGGCCGCGCGCCGTCAAAGCGGCGGTCGTAACCTTCTCCGGAAAGTTCCCAATCGCTGCGCAGCGGATCGAACTGCCAGTACAGCGGCTTTGTTCGTTGAACGGATTTGTTCGCCAGCAAATGCCCGGCGAGACTCGCGCCGTCGAGAGACCTGCCTTTGGGAACCTCGACTCCCGCCAACTCACAAATCGTCGGCAATGCGTCGAGCGTGCTGTTCGGAAGTTCTGAAACCCGGGGTTTGATCTGTCCGCTCCAGCGGACCATTCCCGGCGCGCGGATGCCTCCCTCGAACAACTGTCGCTGAGGTCATTGATCCAGAGGTTGATGTTGGTTCGGGTGGGAACTCTTCCCGTCAGCAAACCTGCGCGAGACGGCGAACACACCGGCGCCGACGCGTAATGATGGGTGAAGACCAGCGATTGCCTGGCCAAGGCAGCGAGATGCAGAAAAATGAAGACAGATATGGTTTCAGCGCCATTTTTCTGTCCTACATTTTTCTGTTTTCTGTTTTGTCGCATTTTCACCTGTTCGGTCTCCTTCGCCGCGATTCGTCGGGCGGCTCGGCGGTGGCCGTCGGATCAACGCCTTGCAGCCTGGGCGTGGTGAAGTATTGCTTCGGCGCCTTCACCCACTCGACCATGCTGATGCCGCTGGGGTCGTAGACGATCTGTCCGGCGCGCACGGTCAGGCGATTCTCGAGCTTGCCTTCGCCGATGAACTTCGCGCGCCCGCAATCGGTGTAGCCGAATTTGCCCTTGCGCAATTCAAGCACGGCGATGTCGGCCTCGCGGCCAACGGTGAGCGTTCCCAGTTCGGGCCGGCGAATCTGCCTGGCCGGGTTGACCGTCGCGCGGCGGATGACGTCTTCGAGCGGCACGCCCATGACCAGCAGCTTCGAGGCGGTCGTGATGAAGTCCACCACCGGGCCGTTGACGTTGCCCATGTGCAGGTCGGTCGAGATCGAATCGGGAACAAAGCCCTGCTTGATGGCCGGCACGGCGTTGCGCCACCAGAAGCTGCCCGCCCCGTGGCCGAGGTCGAAGTAGATGCCCCGCTCCCGCGCCTTGAACAGGAATTTACTCACCAAATCCACCATCACCGGCGCATCGGCAATCGTGCCGGCTTCGACCGCCTTCTCCACCGCCTGCCAGGGCGGGTGCTCCTTGTCCCAGGGCTGCCCCGTCCAGTAATGCGCGGTCTTCACACCGATGAGGATGTCGCGGTTCTTGCGAATGGTGTCGGCGCAAAGCTGCGCGTCCATTTCGCGGATGTCCTGCTCCTTGTCGCCCATGCCGCTCCCGACGATGTTGAGGAACGCCAGCACGCGGATGCGTGAATGCGCGACGACGTTTTCGCGCAGCAGGTGAATGTCCCTGGCGCCGTGCGATCCCGCGTCCACCACCGTGGTCAGCCCGGAGGAGAAGTTCATGTCCGCCGGATGAGACCAGCGGACAACGGCCCGGCCAAGCGGGACGTGCGCGTGGATGTCAATCATGCCCGGCGTCACGTAGAAGCCGGTCACGTCAACCACCTTGCGCGCGCTGCCGGCGGCAATGTTCCTGGCCACCGCCGCGATCTTGCCCTCGGCGACCGCAACGTCGCGCGGCTCGTTAATGTTATTGGCCGGATCAATGACGTGGCCGCCCTTCAACAGCAGATCGTACTGTTGCGCCGCGGCGGCGCCCGACACAGCGATCATCAATGCCAGGATTCGCATCACCGTGGCGGCGACGTTGCGAATCCGGTTGCGATGGGTTGTGGCGCTCTTCATATTTTCCTGTCCCCTATTTTCCTGTTTGGTTCGAATCAGGCCAGTTGACCACCATCCACCAGCAGCAGCACGCCATTCACAAAATCAGCGTCGCGGGAAGCCAGGAAGGTCGCCGGCCCGGTAACATCTTCCGGCAGCCCGAGCCTGCCCAGCGGGATGAAATGATCCTGTTCGTATTTCTTCATGAATTCCGGATTGCTCAGGAACTGCTCCGTCAAGCGTGTGCGAATGAAGCCCGGCCCGACCGCGTTGGACGTTATCCCGTATACGCCGAGTTCGCGCGCCAGCGTCTTGGCCAGCAGATAGAGTCCCGCCTTGGAAGCGTTGTAAGGCGCCTGCAAGGCCTCGCCGTCCCAACTGTTGGTCGAAGCCATAAAGACTAACTTCCCCCGCTGGCGTTTGATCATATGCGGAACCACGGCGCGCGCGACCAGAAACGCTCCTTTCAAGTTGGTGTCCAGCGTTCGATCCCACAGTTCTTCATCGGTCTCGATGAAAGGCACGCCCTCGCAGATTCCGGCGATGTACATGAGAATGTCTATGCGCTCGCGCCAATTGACGGCGTGTTCCACCATCTGATTTACCTGGCTCCTGTCGCGCACATCGCAAACGACGGTTTGCACGCTCCTTCCGCTCTGGCGAATCTCGTCGGCGGCGCCGGCCATCGCTTCCCGGTCAATGTCGCCGATCACCACCTGCGCGCCCTCGCCAGCCATCCGCAAGGCAATCGCCTTACCGATGCCGTGCGCCGCTCCGACGATCAATGCCACCTGATTCTCGAATCGTGTTGATGAGCTATTACTCTCAGACTGCATAATTTCTCCCAGCATTTTTCTTTCAATCGGTAGGACAGGTTACTAACCTGTCCTACCCGTGATCCTCACCAGCCGCAACGCGATGTCTTCCACGTAAGCAGGCGAGGATAGCGTGAGCTTGCCGCCAGTGTGATTCAACTCTTGAGTCTTGTCAGTGGCGCCGGTGCGAGGGTTCACCCATTCGGCTCGATACCGCCCGGCTTCAACGTCCAGCGACAGCGTGGCCTGGGCGCCGTCCATCAGGTAAATCGCATAGGCGGCGCCCGGCTCAACCAGCGCATAGGCTGTAGCTCCCGCCGGCAATCCACTGACTACCGCGTTGTGCGGGCGCATCCGAATGAAGTCGAAGCTCTGAATGAAATCCTTGAGTATCTTGAGCTGGCTGCGAATCTCTTCTCCGTTGTACCTGCCGCCGGGTTGTTCGACTTTGCCGCTGCCGGTCGGATCGTCGCGGGCGAAAGACCAATCCAGGTTGTTGTAGACCGCGCCTCCCGACAAGATGAACGCCCAGGCCTCGCGGCGGCGATCCCTGGCCAGCGTTCCTTCGATTGTCTTATCGAACGCGATTGCTTTGTTGAGCTTGTAATTACTGGTCAGGGCAGCGGTGGGAGGAAAGGCGAAGTGAAAATTGAAGACCGAAACCGCCGGATTGACAATCATAATTATGACCAGCGCGTCTACGTCGAGGCTGACTTCTTCGGCGAGGACGACACGCGGTCGAACATGATCCGAATGGTCTCGCAAAAACTGACGAAGATCATCAACATCCCGAACATGAAAGATCACGGCGCGACGGGCGCGACCGGTTGTTTGAAGAACATCGCCTACGGCAATTTTTCAAACGTGGCGCGCACCCATTTCAAAGGCGTCTCGCATACCTATTCCTTCGTCGGCACGCTGGCCTCGGTCGAACCGGTGCGTTCGCGAACCGTCCTGCAGATCATGGACGGGTTGCGCGGCGTGTGGCACGGCGGGCCGTTCGCGCCGACACTGAAGTACGTCTTCTTCCCGCGCACGATCATGTTCGGGACCGATCCCGTCGCGATTGACCGCTTGCTGCTGGACATCATTGACGACGAGCGGAAGCGCCACGGGGCGATCTCGATCTGGAATCGGGATCGGACGAGCCTGGCCGTCGGCGATGTCGCCAGGCGTGACAAAGATCCGAACGTCAACACCAGCATCCGCGAACCGGGTCACGTCGAATACGCGGCGAGTCTGGGTTTGGGAGTTCACGACATCAGGCGGATTGAGGTGAAGGAGGTTGAGGTATTCTGATGTCTTCCACTCTTGAGGAAAAAGTAAGAGGCATTGATCTTCCAGTCGTAGCCGAGACCGAACTCCGAGCGGGCGCGCTGGGCCTGGGCGGAGTGCTGATGCAGGGCATCACTCACATCGCCCCGGCCACCGCCCTCCTCTTCACCATTCAATTCACCACCTCGAAGGCAGGGGTCACGGCGCCTCTGGCTTACCTGCTGGCATTCCTGATTGTGCTCACGCTGGGTGTTTCACTAACTCAGCTCGCCAAACACCTTCCCTCCGCCGGAGGGTATTACACCTACGTCAGCCGCACGGTGCATCCCCGCGCCGGCTTCCTCACCGCGTGGCTCTACTTTCTCTACGATCCGACGCTGGCGGCGTTTTGCCTCTCTTATATTGGCAGTGTTTTCGAGAAAGCAATGTGGGTGGAGTATCACCTGGTCTTTCCCTGGTGGCTCTTCCTGTTGATGGCCGGTTCATTCGTTGCGTTTGTAACTTATCGAGGTATCGAGCTGTCGGCAAAAATGCTGGTAGTGTTTGGCGCAACGGAGATCATCATCGTGTTCCTGCTGAGCGTCTGGGGCTTTTTCCAACCCGGGAGCGGCGGGATCAACTTCTCCTCCTTCGATCCGGCCAATGCGCCAGGCTCCAACGGACTTTATCTGGCGGTGGTCTTCTCGATCTTCGCGCTGACGGGGTGGGAGGGAGTGGCGCCGCTGGCCGAGGAGAGCCGGAACCCGCGCCGGAACCTGCCCCGGGCGATTATGGCCTCGATTCTGCTGATGGGCGTTTTTCTGGTCCTGTGTTCGTGGGGGTTGTTGCTCGGCTGGGGGACGAACGAGGTGCGGGGCTTTCTCGGCTCGGAAGTGAACCCGACCTTTGTGATCGCCAAAAATTTCTGGGGCGGCGGCTGGGTTATCGTGATCTTCGCGTTGTTGAACTCGATGATCGCAGTAGCCATTGCCGGAAACAACGCGGCCACGCGAGTGTGGTTTGCCATGGCGCGCTCCGGCTCTCTGCCCCGGTCGCTGTCAAAGGTTCACCCCAAATATAAAACCCCCGTCAACGCGATCAAGCTCCAGACCGCCGTCATGTTCGGGGTCGGCTTTGGCCTGGCGTATTTGATCGGGCCTGACAAAGAGTTCGAGTTCATGGGCACTGTGCTGACCTTCGCCCTCATCTTCATCTACAGCGCCGGGAACCTCGGCGTGTTCCTCTATTACTTCCGGGAGCGGCGTGGCGAGTTCAACGTTTTGTTGCAGGCCGTCTTTCCGTTGCTCGGCACGACGGCTCTTTTATTCGTCGGGTACAACTCGCTGACTCCCTGGCCCGCTCCGCCCGCCGGATACGCGCCGTGGGTTGTCGGCGTCTGGCTCATCCTCGGCATCCTCGCGCTGATCGTGATGAAGCTCAGAGGTCAGGAAGACTGGCTGGCCGAGGCTGGCCGCATCGCCCATGAACGAGTGGAAACAGATGAGTCTGATCGGCATTGACGTCGGTTCCAGTTCCATCAAAGTTGACGCCTATCGCTCGAACGGCGAGGCGCTGGCCAACGCGCGTGAAGCATTGACGCCGCGACGCCCGCAACCCGGCTGGCGGGAGATCGAGCCGGAAGAAGTCTGGAACGGCTGCCCGAGATTCTGCCCTGGGGCGCGGTGATCGCTGAATTGAAGCCCTCGGTCGCCGCGCAAGCCGGCCTGCCGCAAAGAATGAAAATCGCCGTCGGATGCTTCGACGCCTCCTCGGCGGCGCTCGGAGCCGGAGCGTCTGATGCCGGTGTGGGTGGACTGGTGAGCGGCGCCTGGGAAGACCTGATCGTGCCAACCAGCCGACCGCCAGACGCTGAGATCCTGCGCTCCGGTCTTTCCCTGGGACCGCATCCGGGGAACGCAGGTCTGGCCGCTTTTGCGCTGAGTCCGAATGGGACCTCAGTCATTGACTGGGCCAGAAGTTTGATGAAGGTTTCCTTGCCGGAATTGAAGGCTGAGCTTGAGAACAGCGGGCCTCAACCGATCAGCGTGTTGCGCGCCGCGGGCGGCGGGACGCGCTCAGAGTGGTGGACGCAACTGAAGGCGGACCTGAGCGGCCTGCCAATCGAAGCGACCAATCACCCGGAACCGGGAACGCTCGGCGCGGCTCTTTTGGCGGGGCTGGCGGCGGGCGTTTACCCCTCGCTCGAATGCGGGGAAATGTTGATCGCACCGTCGCGGCGCTATGAGCCGGACCGGCAAAGAGCGGCGCTTTACGAAGCGAGCCTGCAAACCTACCAGACAATGGTGACCAGATTGCTGCTGGCTGCTTCAGGGAATGAAGCTTAAATGGACGGCTTGAAGCTGAAGACGATCCACAATTCAATACACGGTGCGCTTCTGCGCTTTAGCCTTGGTCGCAAGCGTGAAGCGCGGCTCGATCGCGCCGCCTTCGATGATTCTGGCGGCTACGTATTCGCCAAGCGCAGGGCCGTGTTTGAAGCCATGACCGGAGCCTCCGCCCACGAGCCAGACGTTGTCGAAGGCGGTATGGCGGTCAATCAGAAAATCGCCGTTCGAGGTGTTCTCGTACTGGCAGACACGCGCTTCGACCAGCGGCGCATCTTTCAAATCCGGAAAGCGACGGGCCAGGTATTTCCGCACTGCCGCCACTCCTTCAGCCGTCACCTCCCGCTCGCCCGTGTCAGGATCGAACGCCGGCCCGTGACGGTCAAAGGCGATCTTAAAGCCGCGATTCTCCAGATCAGGGATGCCGTAAATCTCATCGCCGAAGTCGGCCCAGACCGGAAGCGCCGGCGGCGCGAATCTACGGTCGCCGGGCGGAGCGCCGAAGAAGAATACTTCCTGGCGCGTGGGATGAATGCGGTCTTTGAGCAAGTCGGGAAAGACCTTGGGGAGCCACGGCCCGCAAGCGAAGACGAAGTTTGCTGCGCTGATCGTAGCGTTGCTGCGCGTAGTGATGTGTGTCAGTCGCCCTTTGCCCGCGGGCGTTCGGACGGCTTCCGGCAGGTAGTCCGCTCCGCTTTTGATCGCTTCCTGCACGAGGGTTTGCACCGCCCGGCGCGCCATCAAGGCGCCACTCTCCGGTTCGAGAATGCCCCAGGTGATGGGGCCGAAAGCGATCTGCGGATAACGCTTCTCAAGTTCCCCACGCGACAGCTTCTCAAACGCGACTCCCAGTTTCTGCAAGGTCCGGAGGCTGCTGAGGCTGTAGGGGTCGGCATCGCGCGCCATCCAGAGTACGCCGGTGCGGTGAAAGAGCGGCGGCCCGGCTCGCTCTGAAAGTTCCTGCCAGAGCGTGAGTGAGCGCCTTGCCCAGCGGGCGTAGATTTCATCGGCGCCATAGCCCATGCGAATGACGCGCGATTCTCCGCCCGAACTGGAGCGGCTGTTGGCGGCGCCGTAAGCGTCGAGAATCACCACCTTCTTCCCGGCCTGCCGCAACTGGTAAGCGATCCAGGCGCCGAAGACCCCGGCGCCGATGACGGCCACATCGTAATTGTCTCCGCTCTTGACGAGCGGCGTATTGATGGCTGGCGCGAGCGCGGCGCCGGCCGTAAGTGATTTCACAAAGTCGCGTCGTGGAAGTTTCATCGTTTCCGTTCCTCGTCAATAAACCAGTTGAGATGCCGCTCAAGCACGGTCATCGGCAGAGCGCCGCTGCCCAGCACAGCTTGATGAAAACGGCGAATGTCGAACTTATTGCCCAGGCTCTTGCGCGCCTGTTCGCGCAGTTCGAGGATTTTGATTTCGCCCATCTTGTAAGCGAGCGCCTGCGCCGGAATGTCCACCGAATAACGCAGCGTCTCCGTGCCGATCTCAGTGTCCGAATGCAGCGTGTGCTCGCGCATAAATTCCATCGCGCGCGAGCGCGGCCATTTCAGGTGATTCATTCCCGTATCCACGACCAGCCGCGCCGAAATCATCATTTCCATCGAGAGGTGACCGTAGAGGTCATACAAATCCTGATACTGACCCAGCTCACGACCGAGCAATGAGGCATACGCCGCCCAGCCTTCGGTGAACGCCGTCGGGTAAAAGTTCTTACGCAACGGCGGCAGCTTGTCGTTTTCCATTTGCGAGGCGATGTGGAAATGGTGGCCAGGGACTAGCTCGTGATAGATCAGCCCTTCCGATTGCAACAATGATCGCTCTTCCAGCTTCGAGCCGTTGAAATAATACGTGCCGGTCAGCGCGCCGGGTCTTGGTCGCTCGTAGTAGCCGAAGGTCATTGAAGCTTCGAGCGCCGGATTGAGCCGCTGCGTGTCGAAGGGCGCTTTCGGGCGTGTCAGGAAAAACCGGTCGAGCTTCGGATTGATGCTATTGGCAAAGCCGAGCAACCGGGCGCGGATTTCATCCGGCGTTTTCGGAAAGAAGCGCGGGTCAGTCTTGAGGAATTTATGAAATTCAGCCTTCGCGCCGCGAAAGCCGAGCTTTTGGCGCACCTCAGCCATCTCGCTTTCAATCCGTTCGACTTCGCGCAAACCGATTTGATGGACCTCTTCCGGCGTGATCTCCATCGTCGTATGGAACTTGACCAGGTAGCGGTAGTAATCCGCGCCGCCCGGATATTGCCAGAGTCCGACCTGCTCCGGCGCGCCCGCGCGGTAAGCGCCGGCGACGTAAGCGATCAGCCTTTCCAGCGCGGGGTTTGTGCGCTCAATGATTTCAGCGGCCAGCCGTTGTTTGATTCGCGCGGCCGCTGGCGCGTCAATCGCCGTCAACCGTTGGTCGCCTACATTGAAGAGACTCTGGCCCGGCTCGCGCACAAAGCCTTTGAGAAAGGCGATCACAATCTCGACTTCATCCTTTGGCAGCCGCGCGCCGCGATCCGTCTGGCGGCGCAGATGGCCGTGAATCTCTTCGATCAGGCGCGGGTATTCGCTGAGCAGGTCGAGATAGCGATCAAGATCAGCCGCCCGCTGAAAACGAAACGTCTGGAAAATCCGATGAGCGGATTGCAGAAACTGGGTGTAAGGAGTGACCGGTGAACGCAGCCAGAAATAATCCGCTTCTTCGATGGCGTTGCGCGTATCCCAGCGCAGACTGGCCAGCGTGAGCGATTCCTCGTGGTTCAGATCGCGCTCGTTAATCGCGTCCAGTTTTTTCAGTACGTCGCGCGCAAAAGCCGCATCTTCTTCCGCGCTCGCCAGTGACCATGGGGGCAGTTCGTTGATTGACAATCCCTGCTCGAGACGCGCGGCGGGAGATTGGAGCTTGCGCTGCCAGACTTCGTCAGCGACCTGCGCAAGCAGGAGGGAACCTTTGTTTGTCGCTGATTGCGCCGAAGCCACGCTGTTCAAACGTGGTATGGCAGCCGCGACGCTCACGAGCAAGGCGGCGATAGTGATCAGCAACAGTTGTGATCGTCTCCTCATTGACGAACCTCAAATAAACGTTGCAATCTCGCTCAAGGGCTTTTTGCCGATGTCCGGCACGACCGCGCCATCTGCCGGGTAGCCGACGACGAGCAGCAGAAAAGGTTTTTCGTGCGCCCACGTAATAATTTTTGACTTTGCGACCATCGGGCAGCAGCCCGTAACTTTGCGCGAAGATCACAATCAGGTACGGCGCGGTTTCCAGATACGGCTTGTTTTCATCGGCGCCGAGCGGCGCGAGCGCATCGAGCCATTCCTGCGGCGCGCGCCCGTGATAAAAGTAGAACAAATTGTGGTTCAGTCATAAATTATTCTCCTAACGCCCGGCCACCTGCTTCAAGACGCGGAGGAAGTTGCCGCCCAGAATTTTGCGAATCTCTTCCTCCTTGTAGCCGCGCTCAAGCAGCCCTCGCGTAATCTTCGGAAAATCGCTCACATCATTCATCCCTTCCGGCGTGACGATCACATCCAGGTCGCTGCCGATCCCGACGTGATCGATCCCGGCGACTTTCACCGCGTGATCAACGTGATCGAGGATGCGCGCGAAGGGAGGATGTGGGATGCCCGGATCGTCGAGCAGGCTCAAGCGCCGCGCGGCCAGTTCGTCCAGCTTCTCCGGCGGCGTTTGCGTCGGCTTGTTGATTTCTCCCAACACGTCCTTGCGCATCGCCTTTGCCCGGTCGCGGTAGGTTTGATCGAGAAACTCCGCGTAGAAATTGATGCCGACGACTCCGCCGTTGCGGGCAATGGCGCGCAGCGCGTCGTCTGAAAGGTTGCGCGGATGATCCGACAACGCGAAGCAGGAAGAGTGCGAGGCAATGACCGGCTTCGTGGTCACTTTCAGCACGTCCATGACTGTTTCTTCCGAGACGTGCGACACGTCCACGATCATGCCGATGCGGTTCATCTCGCGCACCACCTGCCGCCCGAAGTCGTTGAGGCCGCCCCAGCGCCGCGTGTCGGTCGAAGAATCTGCCCAGTCGTTGGTGTTCGCGTGCGTCAGCGTCATGTACGTCACGCCGAGGCGATGAAACATTCGCAGCAGCGCCAGATCGTTCTGGATCGCGTGTCCGCCTTCGATGCCCATCAGCGCGGCGAGCTTGCCCGCGGCGACGATGCGCTCGATGTCAGCGGCGTTGCGCGCCAGCTCGATCCGGTCGGGATACTTGCCCAGCACGCCGCACATGGCGTCAATCAATTGGAGCGTGCGCCGCGCGGCGTGATGCGGCGCGTAGATTGGGTCCACCCAGACGGCGAAAAACTGAGCATCCACGCCGCCTTCTTTGAAGCGCGGCAGGTCGGCTTGCCCGTCCGTTGACCGCTGGCCGAGGTCAGCGCCGCGCACGAGCACGCGCTGGAGCGTGTCCATGTGCGTGTCAATCACCAGCGCTTGACGATGAAGATCCGCGGCTCGCCGCTCAATGTCCTGGCTGCTGGCAGTCCTGCTGGCAGGCTGCTGACCGGAAACTGCGACGATGGTAAGAAGAGTTATCGCCAGAATAAAAAGTGCGCATAGTTGCTTCATTGCTTTCCTTTCAACTGCGATTGGTCGCCGCGTTTTCTTCCTCAGCTCAAGGGGCGACCGCCGGACTTTGCACAGAAAGACTTTGCACAGAAAGAATTTGCACGTTTAGACAGGCGGGCTGTTTGGCGGCAAGGCTCGCCAGCAACGCCTCGTGAAGCGAAGCCCCATCGGTCGCGTGAAAGCCCGCCGCGCCCAGCCCGCTGGCGACCTGATCGTAACGCGCCGGCAGCAGCTCGGTCTCGTAGTCGCGATGCGGACCGTAGCGGCTGACCTGCAAATGCCATTCGGCTCCCCAGCGCGCGTCATTGCCGATGATGACGGTCAGTGGTAAGGCATAACGCGCCGCCGTCTCGAATTCGCTGGCGTGGTAGCCAAAAGAACCATCCCCGATGAAGACGAACGTGCGTCCCGAATGACCGGTCGCGGCCATTCCCAGCGCCATCGGAATGCTGCCGCCGATCCCGCCCAGCTTGCCGTTCCAGAACATCCGATTCGGCAGATCGCCGAGGCCCAGGCGAATCCACTGACAGAATTCACCGCCATCGAGCACGACGATGTCGTCGGGTTTGAGCAGCCCGCGAACCTGCCGCGCGACCTCGATCGGATGCAAGCCCTGCGGCAATGAATCAGGCGGCGTCGCATCTGTCAGCGAGCAATCTGCCGGCGAGAACGACCAGAGTTGCGACCACTCAGGGAGGCGCGCCTCGTGTTCGGCGGTGGCCGCCGCCAGAACGGGCAGCGCAATGCTGGGTGAAAGCTGGCTGTGCAGCTCAGCCACGCGGCATGGCGGCGGATCGCCCGGGGCATCAATGTGCAGCAGGCTGCCAGTGCGCGCGATCACGGACTCGGCCAGAAAGCCGACGGCAAAATCAGCCGGAGCGATGGCCAGCGCACAGTCGCTTTCGGCGGCGCGACGGATGATTTCGCGATACTTCAAATCGCTCAGACCGCGTGGCGATTCCGTGATGATCGGCCTGATCCCGAGACGCGCGGCAAGCGCCGCGAGCGCCTTTCCCGCCACGCCGCGGCCGGCGGACTGCCGCGCGATGATGAGCGGACGCCTGGCCCGCATCAATCGTTCAGCCATGGCTTTGAGCGTGGCTTCGTCAGCGGGCGACAACTCGGCGAGTGGCGGCGGTGGCTGCCTGCTAGGAGTTTCCCGCGATACCGCGCCGAGCGCGCCAAGTATATTGGATGGCAAGCTGACATGAACCGGCCCCGGGATACCGGCTTGAGCCAGTCGCCAGGCCGTGATCAAGGTTGCGCGAATCTCCGTAACTGAAGAAACCGGCATCGTCGCTTTGCAGACCACGCGCGCTACCGCGGCTTGATCGAAGTCCTGAAAACCACCCGCGCCGGCATTGGCCGTGGCGCAATCGCCGCTCAGGAACAGCAGCGGTAACTCCATGCTTTTGGCCATCGCCACTCCAAGCATCGCGGCCAGAAACCCCGGACCAGCGGTCACGAGCAACACGCCCGGCCGGTCGCTCAACTCGGCTGATGCGGCGGCGGCATAAGCCGCGGCAGACTCGTGCCGCAGATGAACAATGCGCAGGTCGAAGTCCAGGGCGGCGTCATAAATGGGCAAGATCTGGTTGCCCGACACCGAAAAGATCAGATCGGCCCCAAGTTCGCGCAGCGTGCGCGCCACAATCTGCCCGCCCGTCAGCGACTCTCCAAATCCAGTGTGCTCAACCATAGGTCAATTCAGAATGCCCGATTACTTCAAAGAGACTTCACGCACCAGATGAGTAGCGACCGTTTCGCGCAACTCAGATCGTTTTTTTGCCGCTGCCGCCGCCGCTTCCGGCGAACCGTAATGCTTGAGGTAGGCCGCGGCTATTTTGGCTTCCTGGTCGAGCGCCGCGTAATTGGGGTGCGCCAGCCAGAGGACAATATCCCAGTCGTCGGGGCGAGCTTTGAGCGGATTCTGGAAAATCCTGTAATCCGTCACGACGCCTTCTTTTTTCCATAGCTCGAAGATCGGCTTGAAATTCTCCTGAAAATCCTTCCAGCAGGCGGCCTCCTGTCCCGGCTTGATGCGATAGTAAACCACTCGCCAGACCGGTCCATTTTCATAGTTCGGGTTTTGTGCTGCTACGAAACCGGCGATGAGCATTACCGCCAGGAGCGTTCCCAACAAGACTTTCTTCATCTTCCCTCCTGAGATTTGTTCTATGTTACTTTGTCGAGGAACTCGCGGACGACCGGCACGACGACCGCCGGGTCGAGTCCGACGCCGTGCCCCTGTCCTGGAATCAAGGTCACGCTGAGCAGGTCTTTGCAGACGCGGTCGGCGGTCATCTCGGCGGCGGGGGGCGTGTGGCTCTTGCCAATGTTCGGGTAGTCAACGACCAGCACCCGGTAGCGATCCGTGAGCCGGTCGAGGAAGCCGCTCAGCGCCGCCGCCTGGCCAGCGCCGAAAATCTCGCCGTAGGACGCCATCATGGGGAAGGCGAGAAACAGGGGTTTGCCCTTGGGGTTGCCGTGCACCTCGTAGTGGATCTTGTTAGCGCCGGCAGCCGGTTTTTGCGCTGAACCATCGCTCGCTTTTTGGCCGGAACTGATCGTGACGCCGGCGGCGGTCATGGCCGCATTTCGCATAAAGTCTCTGCGTTTCATGATGATTTCTCCTCCGCAAGCGGGTAGAACAGGTTATTAACCTGTTCTACCCGCTTTCATTGTTTCAGGGCGTCGCCACGCGACATGAATGACTCCTCCTCCGCAAGCGGGTAGAACAGGTTAATAACCTGTTCTACCCGCTTTCATTGTTTCAGGGCGTCGCCACGCGACATGAATGACTCCTTCGAAAGTCGGGAGGGCAGGTTACTACTTCAACAAGACCTCACGCGCCAAACGCATGGTGATCACTTCGCGCAACTCACCTCGTTTCCTGGCCGCCGCCGCCGCCGCCGCCGGCGAACCATAATGCTTGTTATAGAGAGCGGCCGCTTTGGCTTCCAACTGATCGAGCATCGCGTAATTCGGGAGCGCAATCGCCAGCAGCACGTCCCAATCGTCCGGGCGATCCTTGAGCGGATTCTGGAAGATCTTGTAATCCAGAAAAACGCCTTCTTTTTTTGCCTGCTCGAAGATCGGCTTCGCATTCTCCCGAAAGTCCTTCCAGGATGCGGCTTCCTGTCCCGGCTTGATCCGGTAGTAAATCAGTCTCCAAACCGGTCCGGCCTGGTAGTCCTGGCTCCGCGCAACCGTCGCGTTGGCGGCGAGCAGCGTCGCAACCAACAGCGTCCCCAACATTGCTTTCCTCATGTTTCCTCCGAATACGCCCGCTCCTGGATGGCGATGCGCTCATCCACGGCGTGGTCTTCGATCCGCTTGAATTCGGCGTCAGCGAGGGTTCCCGCCGCAAACTGCTCGCGCGCCTGCAAGAGATATTCCGGGCGGAGCATGCTCCCCACCACATCAGCTCGATAGTGTTTCATGAGACGTCTTCTCCACAGCAGAAAGCCGCAATGATTGGTTCAACGCACGCCCATCGCGCGCCATCCGAACGCCATTCATCTAGTGCTCGACGTGCGTGCCGTTGACGCCGCCACACGGCTCCCGGCTAACACACGACGCACGGTGTCCACGACGAAATCAGGCGTTTCGTAGGGATAATGATGCGTGGTTCCGGCGGGCGTATGAATCAACTCCGATTTCGACGAGGCGCTCAGATAGCGCAGGCGCGCCCGCTCAAGAAAATGGAGTACCCGCTCGCCGTCATCTCCGCCCACTCCGAGTTGCGGGAGAACCTTCGGGTCCTCCTTGCCCTCCGGAACCACGACAAAGAGCGGCAGATCGCCGAGTTCGCCGTCGTAAACCAGCAACTCCGCGACGCTGTGAGGGTCGCCCCATTCTTCAAAAAGGGATGCCGAGACCCAGTCGGCAGCCGGTCCTGCGTCAATCGCCCTCATCTCTTCGCCGACCTCGGCCAGACGCTCTCCGTACAGTCGGGCGAGCCGCCGGGTTTCCTCGTTTTCCGCATCCGCTCCGCTCAACAGCCCAAAGGGAACGCTGAACATTTTGGTGAGGGCCGCGCGCCGGCTGCGACGCACGATGCCGGCCGGAAGCGCCGGCCCTCCGCCGCCGGGCAGATAGGTGAACACGTCAGGAGGCGTAGCGTCGAGCAACAGAACCGCCACTGTTTTTTCCTTATACCGTCTGGCGAAGTTCGCCGCCAGCAGTCCGCCATAAGAATGGCCGATCAGGATGAAAGGCCCGCGCTCTCCGGCGTTGTCGAGCAGCGTCCGCAGTTCTTCCGCCTCGCGGGCTGTGCGGCGCGGGAAAGGCCCCGTATCGCTCCAGCCCGTGCCCGGACGGTCGAAGAGGATCGAGCGCGTCTCATTGCGCAGCGCCTTGTGAAGAGGATAGATAAAAAGCCCGGAGGCATGGCCTCCGGGCAGCCAGACCAGCGCCGGCCCGCCCTGCGCGTCTCCTTCAGCCAGGATATGCATCCGGTAGCCGCCCACATCAATGAGCTTGCCCCGGGGCGCATACCGCCCTTCCGCCCGGCTGATGCGGACAATGGCGGCGATGCTTCCCACCGCGAGCAGTAAGGCCAGGGCGTAAATGGCATAGCCGACGAACCGCACACGCGGATAGCCCCGCCAACGCGCCGTGCGCGCGATGAGCCAGCCGAGTCCGGCCACGAGGGCCGCAATGAGGAGCCCGCTCCAGGAATGCGCCAGCAGCGCATAGATTGTATTCATTATCACCTCTCTGTACACGGAACGGCAGGCGTCACCAGGCGGGAGAAGAAGACGATGTCGAATGCCTTTCCGACATTGAGCGAGTCGGGAAGCTCTAGGCCGTAAAGCTCGTGCGATTGTTGCAACCATGAGGCAACCCCCCGGGGCGCCGTGCGCAGATCCAACACGAAAAATGGCGTGTTCAACTTCGATAGTAGCGCTTCCAGAGATCCGGATGCGGCCGGGAGGCGTTTCTTCTTGCAGTTGCTGGTGTCCTCCGCGAGCAGATTCCCAATCGTGATGAGGCGTGTTCCATAACGTCGCTGCAGGTAGGTACCCATCATCGGAGGCAGGGGGACCATAGGCTGAGGAGGCAGGCCGAACGGATTCTTTTCCGGGATTCGGACGGTAATCAGCGCGGTGGCAATATGATCCCGGTGAGCAAAGACCAGGATCTTGCCATCCGGGCCCTGTTGCTCCTTGATCCACTGGACGTTGTCCGCCGCAGCCCGATCAGCGACGGCGCTGGTGCCCATCAACGAAGCCAGTCCCGTTTTCGGCGTCCAGCCGAGCGGAAACTGCCTAAGGTATTCATCAACCTGCCCGGCAACGACGGCGGAGCGATAGGCAAGCTGATAGGCTCGGTCCGAGCTCGCCGCGATGTACGCCGCCTCCTGAATCTTGAACAACGAGATCATGTCGGCGATCGCCGCCGTCATCTGATCCCGCAGCGGTTGCGAGAGGTGCGAATATCGGTTGGGCGCATCCGAGAAGCGATCGTAGATCAGCATCGGAAGAATGGCCTTGGTCCGATTCCGTAGCGTGGTCGCCGCGGCGGAATCGACGCCATCCAGGTAGCGCAGCGCATCTTCCAGGGCCAGGGTTATTTTGGAGTCTCCGTCGGAGCCGGGCAGAATGAACCCATAGAATTCGATCTTCCGGGAATGCTTCGGGTCGGCATTGTACTCGCGCATCCACTGCACAAGGGCGGCCGACTGCGGAAGCTTATTGAAGGCAGGATGGAACCCCTGGGCGACCACGGTCTTGAGATCTCCGGGCCCGCCAAGCACATATTGATTTACCCCATAACCCTCAGTGATTCCGGATTCGATGGCGATCGCCGTGAAGCCCATCTTCTCCACCAGGAACCGAAACAAACGGTTGCGAAACTCGAGCGGCTCGGCGCCGCCGTGCAAGCCCTCGCCGAAGGACACGACGGTAGCGTTGCCGATCATGCGGCGAAGAGGCTCCAGGTCGGCTAACCGCGCCTCGGATCCCAGTGTGGCGATCGGGCGCAGGTTCTGGCGCGCCCAGGTCAGGAACTCTCTGTCCACGGGATCGTTCCTGGCGGCCGTTTGAGCGTCCGCCAGGCGTGGAAAGAATAGCAGCGCGAGTACGACAACCACGAAAATGTGCGATTGCTGGGTGAACTGCGCGGCCAGGAGCATCTCGTGCGCGCGGATTCGCATTGCGGTACCCTCCGTTGTTCCTACCCACATTACTTCAGAAGTTATACTTCAGAGCGAACTGGATAATCCGCGGATTGGCCGCGGCGTTTGAAATCACCCCGAACGACGGCGAAGACCGATCACCGTTCGGCGCGCCAAAGTTGGGCGTGTTGGTCAGGTTGAAGAACTCCGCGCGGAAAAGCAGATTCGACTCCTTGACGATGCGGAAACTCCGCTGAATTGCGAAGTCCAGGTTGCGCTGATCGGGCGCGCGCGCGATGCCTCTCCCACAATTGCCAAAGCCCGTCCCGTTACCAATCGCTGGCGCCGTGCTAAAGGCGGCGGTGTTGAAATAGCCGTTGAGACGATCAGTGACCGAGCCTGAACTGGCGGGATTCTGCCCCGTACACTGCGCCCGACTGGAGGCGCTACCGAAAATAGTTCCCGCCGTCGAGTCCACCACGGTGAGCGGAATCCCTGATTGAAAAACGGTCAATCCCGAAAATTGCCAGTTCGAGAGCAGGAACTGCACAGGCCGCGCGCCACGCCGCAGAGCAGGCGGCTGGTAGACAAAGCTCAGGACGAAGCGGCGCCTGCGATCAAACTCGGACGGCCCGTACGAGCTGCGCAAATCGGTCTGGTCGCCAGTGATAGAGCTGACATCGAAGCCTTGGACGGTCGCGCCGGAGATCACGTCCAGACTCTTCGACCAGGTATAACTGGCCAGGAAATCCAGCCCCTGACTCAGCCGCTTCGTCACGCTGGTTTGCAGCGAGTTGTAATTGGAATTGAAGTTGGTCTGCACCTGACTGGCTCCCGCGGCCAGGCCGACAATCGGCACGCGCTGCTGCACGTTCGCGACAGTGGTTGTCGTGACGCCATTCACGGGACTTTGGGTCGAAGCGAGGAGCGCCTGATTGAACACGAAGGCCCCGGCCAGCCGCGTCCCTTTCGAGCCGACGTAGCCCACCTCCAGCAGGAAGTCGGGCGCAAACTCATACTGGAGATTCAGCCCGTATTGCTGAAGGTAGGGGCTGCGGACCGACGTCGCAATCCCGATGGGACTCTGGGTGGTGGTCGCGGTGCGCGGCACGAACAGCGGAAAGCTCGAAAGCGGCAGTCCCGGAGGATTCACCGGGTTCTGGAACGTGGCGGCGGCGTTCGCCGGGCCGCCGCGAATGTCAAACAGCGAGAACGGCAAGTTGGCGGCTGTCTGAAGCGCCACCTGCCCGGTCAGCCGCTGATAGTAAATACCGTAGCCCCCGCGCAGCACGAGGCCGGGCTTGTCGCGCAAACGCAGCGCGAAACCCAGGCGCGGCGAGAAATCGTTGCGGTCTTTATCCCACAGCCCCGACTCCTGGCGCTGCGTCACTCCTGCCGGCAGCGGGCCATTATAGTTTTTCTCGACCAGGATGCCGGTCAGCGTGCCCGCCGCTGGCGGCACAGCCAGCGCCAGGCTGGGATCGAAGTTGCCCAGCCGGCCGCGAATATCGCGAGGCGGTCCGAAGAATTCGTACCGCAGGCCGAGATTCACCGTCAGTCGGGGCGAGACCTTGATGTCGTCCTGAATGAATCCGGCCCAGTTGCTGTAGCGGTCGGCTTTTTCAAGCGAGCCGGACAGCAGGATGCTCGCCAGCACGTTGCTGATAATGCCCGTGCCGTTTTGCGCTCCGCTCAGCCCCAGCAAAAAGTCCGGGAAGCTGGGGAAGACCAGCAATCCTTTATCGAAAATGGTTGGGTACTGGGTGCGCCCGTCGCGCTTGAATTCACCGCCGAAGCGCAGGCTGTGCCTGCCGGCGAAAATGGAAAACGTGTCCTGCGCGATGTATGAATTGGTGGTTTCGGTCAGAAACAGGTCTGGCCCGAGAGTGAAGAGTCCTGAGACCTGAATGGTCGGCATGCCCGGCAGACCGCCCGGCGAGGTGATGCCGAGGTCGGCGTTCTTGATCGGTTCGGGCTGGGCCTGCGCCCCACGGAAGCGGACGTATCCCAGGCGCGCGACGTTGATCCGATTCGAGGCGAAGGTGTGCGTATCCGACAGGACCACCATGACATTTTGATTGTTCTGGTTCAGCCCATAGCCCGGCAGGTTGTTGCGAAAGTACGGCGATTCCTGCGCGGTGTCGGCATAAAAGAACCGCGCCGCAAACTGGTTGCGCTCGGATAAGACGTGATCGAGATTGCCGGTGAATTGATCTTCGCGGAACCTGACCGGCGAGGAAAATGAGAACTGCCCCAGCCCGTTCGGCAGGATGGTTTGCGGCGTCGGAATCGCGAACAGACCATTGGGCAATTTGAAATTCAGGAGCCTGAGCGCCACCGGATTGATGTTGGAGCCGTCGGCGGCAATGGCTGGGCCGACGCCGCCGAATACGTTCTGGAATTGTCCGCGCTGGCCCGCGAACAAACGCCCGATGGCGGCTGCCGACCGGTCATTGGTCAGGGCAGGCACAAGCGCCGTTCGGAACCCCAGTGTGGATTGCCCGTTGCGCTGGATCGTGCCCTGATACGCGCCAAAGAAAAAGGTTTTCTCTTTGCGAATGGGACCGCCCAGCGTAAAGCCGAACTGATTCTGCTTGAGCACGGGTCGCGGCTGAGCGCTCCGGTTCAGAAAGAAATCGTTGGCATTGAGTTTGTCGTTGCGGAAGAACTCCCAGAGCGTGCCGTGCAAAGCATTGGTCCCGGATTTGCTCACAATATCCACATTCGCGCCCGCGCCCCGGCCTTTGCTGGCGTCATACAAGCCGGTCTGCGCCTTGAATTCCTGAATCGTATCCGGCGCCGGAACCGCCAGCCCGGTTTGCGCGCCAAAGCCGGAGGCCGAGTTTTCGGCAATGTTGTTGGCGTCCACGCCGTTGAACTCGTAATTATTGAAGGTTCCTCGCGCGCCATTGGCGGAAACGTTCTGTGAGTTTCTGCCGACTTCTCCGGCGTTGGGCAAACCTACGGTCGTACCGGTCGAGAGCGCCAGGATCTGGGTGAAGTTCCGGTTCGACAGGGGCAGCGAGACGATAAATTTTTCCGATGTGGTGCGTCCCAGGGCGGTGCTCTCAGTTTGCAGCAACGGCACACTTTCCGTGATCGTCACCTCTGCCTCGACCTTGCCAGTCTCCAGGGTGAAGTCGAGCCGGGCTACCTGCGCCACTTCCAGCTTGAGCCCGGTCCGGCTCACGGTTTGAAATCCGGCGGCTTGCGCCGTCAGCTTGTAGTTTCCGGGCGGGATAAACGGGATGCTGTAATAGCCGAGATCATTCGTCGTCGTGCTGCGCTTGATGCCGGTGTCTTGATTGACCAGGTTGATCGCGGCATTGGCGACGACCGCTTGCTTTGAGTCTTTGACGATTCCTGTCACCTCCGCGGTTTGACCGAGGCTGAGGGTTGAACAGCTCAGGATCACCGCGATCAGCAATATGCTCCGGTAGAAAATCCTTGTCATCTTCACTCCTTGGTAGGGCAAGTTACTAACCTGCCCTACTGATCTCTGATGGTTGAGCGGGCGGTGTTCTTGCTGCTAAACTCCGGCAAGACACTCGATAATTAAAGCGCAAATTTTGAATCTGAATTACTGGTGTGGTGACTCTCCAAATAGATCACAGAAAGCGGCTACGAGTCATTATCAGGGCGCCTATTCTTTCCTATTTTTTCCTATGGAGACGCTAAACCGGACGGCCGGCCACTTTTATGAATTCGATGCCTTCCGCCTGGATGTCGGCAGACGGCTGCTGCTCCGCGACGGAGAGGCGGTGACGCTCGCGCCGCGGATTTTCAATATGCTGCTGGTGCTAATCGAGCACCGTGGCGCGGTGCTCGGCAAGGACGAACTGATGAAGCAGCTCTGGTCCGATACGGTGGTTGAGGAAAACAACCTCACCGTGATCATCTCGGCGCTCAGGAAAGCCCTCGGAGAAAACCGGCGCCAGCACCGCTACATCGTGACGATTCCGGGACAAGGCTACAGTTTTGTCGCGGAAGTCAGGGAAAGCCTGGGCGACGGCAGGGAAGAGGCGAGTGAAGAAAAAGAATTTCATCGTTCCGCCGGATTCGCGCTGCCCCTCCGGGCTTCAGGGCGGAAGCTCATCCTGACCGGCTTGCTGCTTCTGGTGATCATCTCTTTCTTCGCGTACCTGCTCCTTACCCGCAAATCAAACCCTGCCGAAATAGAAACGCCGGTCAGAACCATCGCGGTTCTTCCTTTCAGAAGCCTGGGCCGGGAAAGCGGCGATGAATATCTCAGTCTGGGCATGGCGGACGCGCTCATCACGAGGCTCGGCAACCTCAGACAGGTCATCACCCGCCCGACGAGCGCCGTGCTCAAGTATTCGGAATCGGGCGCAAATCCGCTGGCCGCCGGACGGGAACTGGCTGTTGATGCCTTGCTCGAAGGGCGAATTCAAAAACTGGAGGACCGGATTCGTGTGACGGTGCAATTGATCCGGGTGAGCGACGGCCAGCCGCTCTGGTCAGAGAAGTTCGACGAGCAGTTCACCAACATCTTCGCCGTCCAGGACTCGATCTCCGAACAGGTCGCGCGCGCGCTGGCGCTAAAACTGAGCAGCGCCGAGCGCGAGCAACTGACCAAACGCCACACCGAAAACACCGAGGCCTTCCAGCTTTACCTCAAGGGCCGTTACTTTTGGAACAAGCGGTCGGTCGAAGGCTTGCAGAAAGCCAGGGAGTATTTTCAGCGGGCGATTGAACGCGACCCCGGATACGCGCTGGCTTACGCCGGGCTGGCTGATTGCTACAACCTGCTCAGTTACTACAGTGGCCTCTCGCCGAAGGAGTCCTTCCCGAAAGCCAAAGCGGCGGCCGAGCGGGCGCTGGAGCTTGATGAGTCGCTCGCCGAAGCGCACGCTTCGCTGGCGCTGGCGCTGATGTGCTTCGATTGGGACTGGGCCGGGGCGGAGCGGGAATACAAACGCGCACTCGAACTCAATCCGCGCTACGCGACCGCGCATCAGTGGTACGCCGAATACCTGGCGGTGATGGGGCGGCAAGGGGAAGCCCTGGCTTCGATCAAGCGGGCCGGCGAGACCGATCCGCTGTCGCTGATCGTCACCGTGGGGGAAGGCTACATCGGTTACTACGGGCGTGATTTCGACGCGACGATCAGGCAAAGCGAGAAGGCGCTCGAAATGGACCTCAGCTTCGTCCCTGCCTATTCATTTCTCGGCTGGGGCTATTTGCAGAAGCGGATGTTTGCCGAGGCCATTGGCGCCTTGCAGAAGGCGGTCTCGCTCTCCGATGGCGACGCGCGGATGGTGGGCGAGTTGGGACACGCTTATGCGGTGTCGGGGCAGAAGGCGCAAGCGCGGGAGATTATCAAGCAGTTGGAGCTGAAGTCACAGCGGCAATATGTCTCCCCATATGAGATTGCGCTGGTTTACGCGGGACTGGCTGAAAAAGAGCAGGCGCTGGCCTGGTTGCGGAAGGCCGTTGAGGAGCGCGCCTGGCAGTTGATGTTCCTGCGGGTCGAGCCGAAACTTGACCTTCTCCGCGCGGACTCACGGTTTACCGGCCTGCTGCGCGACGTTGGACTTGCCCGCTGATCCGATGGTTCCGATATTTCCGTCTTTTCCGTAGTCTCTTTTTCCGACCATCTGGAAAAGTTCAAATTGTGGCCGGGCGCAGTATAGATCAGGGCTGGGCAAGCAAGGCTTCGATTTGCCGCTCTATCGCTTCCAGATCTTTGCCGCCGATATGTGACACACGCGCTATCCCGAGACGATCAATCAAAAAGGTGTGGGGAATTGGCGAGACGCCGAAATCCATTTGCGTGCGGCTGCGCGGGTCAATGGCGATGGGCCACGGCAGCTTCTGTTTCTCGACAAATGCCCGCACCTCTTCCGAGCGCGGTGACCGCCTCACCGTAAGGGCGACCGACGACGATCATTTTCCGTCCGTTCCGCAACACGTCACCGGCCGCGACATGCATGCCCATGCGGATTCGCGGCAGTTCCTCGATCTTCCAGGCGATCCCTGCGCGGCGGGCGACGCGCGGATCAACCTGATATTTTTCGGCGAAGTAGGCGAAGAGTATTTCAGGCCGCCTGTCGCCATCCAGGTCAACGACTTCCAGCGAGGTGACCTCCGGGCGCTCGCTGGCCTGACGGAAAATTTCCGTCGGCGTCCAACCATCCTTCTCCAGCGGCCTGCCAATCGAAGCGACCAATCACCCGGAACCGGGAACGCTCGGCGCGGCTCTTTTGGCGGGGCTGGCGGCGGGCGTTTACCCCTCGCTCGAATGCGGAGCGGAGATGTTGATCGCACCGTCGCGGCGCTATGAGCCGGACCGGCAAAGAGCGGCGCTTTACGAAGCGAGCCTGCAAACTTACCAGGCGGCGGTAACCGCACTCCTCCATCTATAACAAGGATGGCAGAGCCAGCGATCGGCGGCAGTTTCACTCACCCTCCCTGTTCCAATTAATCAACGCGACCAGGCGCAGTTCTCGCGGGCGCGCGAGTTGCCGGCGCATCTGACGCATTTTCCGAAATTGGGAAGCGCGATTTTCGGAAACGAACTCGCCGGCCCACGCTTCCTTCCATGCGCCGGGCTTGCCAAAAGACTTAGCCTCGACTCCCTCTGGCACACCGCTTGTAGAACAGCTTTCGATTGTCCGTTCACAGTCCCAACCAAATTGGAGGAAGCGATGCAAACATTCATACAAGACCTGCGCTACGGCGCGCGAATGTTACGCAAACAACCCGGCTTCACGTTGGTTGCCGTCATCACATTGGCGCTGGGCATTGGCGCGAATACGGCAATTTTCAGTCTGGTCAATGCGGTGCTGTTGCGCCAATTGCCCTTCGAGCAGCCTGAGCAACTGGCGCAGGTCTGGGCGGTGCGCGGCGCGGGCGACAGCTACCAGTTTACCGTGCCGGATTTTTGTGATTACCGCGACCAGAGCCGCAGTGTGGCGCTCGCGGCCTTCGCCAACTGGAGCGGCAACCTGACCGGGACGGGCGAGCCGGAGCGGGTACAGGGCACGCGCGTTTCGGCGGATGTTTTTGAATTGCTCGGCGTTCGCCCTGCGCTGGGCCGCATGTTGCAGCCCTCCGATGATCAGCCCGGCAATCATCGCGTAGTCGTGCTGACGCACAGCTTCTGGCAACGACGATTCAGCGCGAACCCAGGTGTGCTCGGTCAACGCGTGCTGCTGAATGGAATCAGTTACGAAGTCGTCGGGGTGCTGCCGCCGGAGTTTCTCTTCCCCTTTTACGCGGATGCGGAACTGGCCGTGCCACTCGCGCCGGAGGCTGACCCGTTGCGCCAGGTGCGTTCGTCCACCAGCTTTCTGCGCTTGCTGGCGCGGCTGAAACCCAATGTCACGCCCGCGCAGGCCGCCGCGGAATTGAACGGCATCGCCAGTCAATTGCGTCAGCAATATCCCAAAGAGAACGGCGGCAAGCTGGGTGTGCGCGTGGTCAAGCTGCACGACGGCATCGTAGGGGATTACCGCCGCGCGCTCTGGGTTTTGTTCGGCGCGGTCGCGCTGGTGTTGTTGATCGGCTGCGCCAATCTCGCCAACCTGCTGCTGGCGCGGGCCGCCGGGCGGCGCAAAGAGATGGTAATTCGCGCGGCGCTCGGCGCAACGCGCCCCAGGCTGATCCGGCAACTGCTCATGGAAAGCTTGTTGCTGGCGCTGGCGGGCGCGGCGCTGGGTTTGCTGCTGGCGCTCTGGGGCGGCGAGATGTTGCTGGCGCTCAGCCCAACAAGTCTGCCGCGCGCGCGTGAGGTTGGCCTCGATGTGCGCGCCCTGGGCTTTACGCTGGCAGTTTCGTTGTTCTGCGGGTTGCTGTTCGGTCTGGCTCCGGCGTGGCAAACATCGGCCATTGATCTCAACCAGAGACTCAGAGAAAGCAGCAAAGGCGCTGTCGGTGGAGCCGCCGGCAATCGCATGAGAAGTTTGTTGGTCATCGCCGAAGTTTCCCTGGCGCTGGTGTTGCTAATCGGCGCGGGGCTGTTCATCCGAAGCTTTCAAAAAGTGCAGGAGATCAAGCCGGGCTTTGATGCGGGCAACGCCTTGCTGGTGCGGCTGGCCTTGCCGCAGAACAATTATCCCGACGGCGCAGCCATCACCCGCTTTGCCGAACAAGCGGAACAGCGACTGGCAACGCTGCCCAGCGTGCAGGCGCTCGGCGTGGTGGATATTCCGCCGCTGAGCGGGCCTGGCGCCTCCGTCGAATTCAACGTCGCCGGACGCCCGCCCGCCACACGCGAACAGACGCCGCGCACGCAATATCGCATCGCCACGCCGGGATATTTTCGCGCGCTGGGGATTCCACTTATTGCCGGACGTGAATTTACCGAACGCGATACGGCAACAACGCCGCCGGTTTTACTCATCAATCAGCAAATCGCCGAGCGTTATTTCGCCGACCGCAATCCGGTGGGCGAGCATCTGACCATTGACGACAACAATCAGGGGCCGCGCATGCTGGAAATCATCGGCGTGGTCGGTGACGTGAAACAGATGGGGCTGGAAAACAGTCCGACCTTCGACATCTATCTGCCGTTCAGCCAGGCGCACGCCGATAACGTCGGTTTCCTGCGGAACAACCTGCACTTGGCGCTGCGCACGGCGACCGATCCGCTGACACTGGCAGCCGCGGTCAAGCGCGAATTACAGGCGATTGACCGCGATGTTCCTGCTTCGAACATCAGGACGATGGAGCAGTCGCTCGCCACCATCCTCGCGCCGCGCCGCTTCAATCTTTTGCTGCTGGGCGTCTTTGCCGCTGTCGCCTTGGTGCTGGCGGCGGCAGGCATCCATGCCGTCGTGGCCTATGCCGTCGCCGAGCGCACGCGGGAAATCGGCATCCGCCTCGCGCTGGGCGCGCAGTCGAAGGACGTGTTACGGCTGGTCATCGCGCAAAGTATGCAGCCCGCTTTATTCGGGGTGGGGATGGGCCTGATGGCGGCTTTCGCCTTGACGCGGCTGATGAGGGGGCTGCTGTTTGGCGTGAGCGCGACTGATCCGGCGACGTTTGCGGTGATTGGCGGGATGCTGACTTTCGTTGCCTTGCTGGCCTGCTGGATTCCGGCGCGACGGGCGACGAAGGTTGACCCGATGATTGCACTCAGATGTGAATAAACGTTCGTAGTCCCGCCTTCAGGCGGAAGGTTTCGGCTCTCGAAGCATTCCGCCTGAAGGCGGGACTACGAACCAGGAGAAAATTATGCAAACCCTTTGGCAAGACCTGCGCTACGGCGCGCGAATGTTGAGGAAACGTCCCGGCTTTACGGCGATTGCTGTGCTGCCATTGGCGCTCGCGCTGTTGTTGGCGCCGTGCATTGCGTTCGCGCAGCCAAAGGAAGCGCTTGTTCCCATGCGCGACGGAGCGCGGCTGGCCATCGACCTTTACTTTCCGCGTGGCCCGTCCAGCGGCTTGCCCGTGGTGCTGGAGCGAACGCCTTACAATAAAGCGATTGTTGGCGCGAGCGCAAAGTTTTGGACTGCGCGAGGCTATGTCTACGCCATTCAGGATGTGCGGGGACGCTTCCGCTCCGAGGGGCGATTCGAACCGTTCCTACGCGAAGGACCGGACGGCTTCGACACTATCGAATGGCTGGCGCGCCAGCCCTGGTGTTCGGGCAAGGTCGGAACGATTGGGGCGTCATATGATGCGCTGGTCCAGTGGCAAGCCGCTGTCGAACAGCCACCGCATCTGGCAGCCATGGTCGTGAATGTCTCGCCTACCGACAAATTCCCTTACGACGGCGGCGTTATGGACTTTTTCGGGCTTATGCAGTGGCTGCACACAATTCGCCGCCAAAGGCCGGAGGATAGCTCGCCGCTCACAGCTTCAAAGAGTTTCTCTCCGATGTTTGAGAAGGTGTTCAATGACTTGCCGGTCGCCGGACAGGACGTGAAGGTCTTTGGCCGTGTCGATGAGTTCTGGCGGAGATGGTGTTCCGAAGATCCCGATTCCGACTATTGGAAGTCCGCCCGCTATCTGAGTAAAGCGGATCGAATTACGGCGCCTGTTCTTCATCAATCGGGCTGGTTCGATGACGCCGGTCTGGGAACGAAGCTCAACTACCTTGCCATGATGAAAGCAGGAGCGAAGAACCAGAGCTTGATCCTCGGGCCGTGGGGGCACACGTCTAAAGCCACCCGGAAGGAGCGCGGGCGGGATTTCGGCGAGGCGGCGCTTCTCGATCTCGAACAGGAGTACGCAGACTGGTTCGCTCATTGGCTGAAGGGCGAGGCCGCGCCACGCGGCGAGCCGGTGAAGTTGTTCGTGATGGGCGAAAACCGTTGGATGACAGCCGCCAGCTATCCACCGCCGGGTCAGCCGAAGAAGTACTTTTTGGGAAGCAACTTTGCCTTATTGCCGGAGCGCGGAGAGAGCCAACCGGGAAGCGATCAGTATGTTTACGACCCTGGCGATCCGACGCCCAGCCCGCGCACATTCGGCGACGAGAAGATGGCGTCGCGCTATGGCAAGTGGCTAAAGCGCAAAGACCTCGTGGCCTATCGCAGTGCCG
>Ga0187892_10002753_pt1 | contig 34074 bp, 33 predicted proteins | sample MA1701073metaG_FD_139345 | JGI IMG/M metagenome (GOLD analysis project Ga0187892, IMG submission 139345) | Bio-ooze microbial communities from a basaltic lava cave in the Kipuka Kanohina Cave System on the Island of Hawaii, USA - MA170107-3 metaG ... | reverse complement strand
GGTGCGACCGGGGGTGGTGCGCCCGGGGGTGGTGCGACCGGGGGTGGTGCGACCGGGGGTGGTGCGGCGGCGAGCAGCCCCGGGGGAACGGCCGCGGCGACGTGGGAGGCCTCGGGAGCACCGACGACCCGTGCCGGCGTGGCGGCCGCTGGAGGCGGAAGGGGCGCGCCGGGTGGGCTGGGCGGGGGTGGTGTGGGCGGAATGACCTCGTCGGCGGGCAGGGACTGCGCCGGGGGCCGGAGCCGGGTCGCAGCCGACCCGCCGGACACGGGCGGCAGCACGGCGACCACGTCGTTGGGCCCCAGCTCGGTCGTGTCGTCCGCCGGTTGGCCGTTCACCCAGACCCGGGCCGTCGCCAGGACGGTGGCGAAGCTGTCGCCGTAGCGGTCCCGGGCGGTCGTCAGCAGCGCTCCGACGCTGGACGCGTCGAAGTCGTCCCTGGCCAGGCCGGCCGCCTCACGGGCAGCGGCGAAGAGGCGCAGGACGGGCACCGCACCAGTCGACCACTAGTTGGCGACTTCGGCCAGACCGTCTTTGATCACCCGCCGACCGTCACTCGTGGCCTCGAAGGCCAGAACGGTCGCGCCGTCTCCGCTCCCGGTGTCGTACAGCGACGTGACGAGGTCGGCCCCCGGGAACACGGGCTCGGAGAACCGCACCGCCAGGCGCCGGAGGCGGAGCGGATCGCCGCCGGCGGCGGCTGCCACCACCGCCTGCCCGCAGATGGCCATGGTGCACAGACCGTGGAGGATGACCCCCGGAAGGCCTGCAGCCCGGGCCACCTCGGCGTCGACGTGGATCGGATTGGTGTCACCCGAGGCGTCGCGGTAGCGCCTTGCCTGGTCCTCGTCGACGCGAGCCTCGACCCGGCCGACCGGCGAGGAGCGGGCTGACGCCGGGAACGGATGGCCGGAAGCCTGCTCGCCTCCACTCGGCCCGGCGTCGAAACTGCGGATGAAGAGCGTGGCGTACTGCTCCAGCAGGAGGGCGTCGCCGTCCGAGCAGAGGAGCCGAAGCGTGATCCAACTGCCCATGCGCCCGCCCCGCACGGCGGTCACGTCCGCCTCCCCGCGCAAGCCGCGACCGGGGACCAGCGGCCGTAGGAAGCGCATGTCGTGGGCTGCATGGAGCAGTCCCGGCCGGGCCGGCGGCGGAACGAGGTCGGTGACCGCAGCCGTGAAGACGGGCCACGTCGGGACCACGCCGAACACGGGTGGCACGACGAGGCCGCTCTCGTACGCCGGGTTGTCGTCATTGGTGGCACGCGCGTAGGCACGGGCGCGATCGGCGTCGAGGGGGCCCGGTGGGGCGTCGTAGTGGGCTCCCAGCGCCCCCTGCGTCATGGAGCCGGCAGCTCGTGACGATCGTCAGCAGGAACTGACGGACCGGAGACTCGGTGGAGGTGTGCCTCGGCGTGGTCGAGGATGCGGTCGGCCAGGGCCGGATCGAGGAGGTCGGCGCCATGGCCCGTCCCGGGAAGCAGCCACAGGTCGCGGGGCTCGTTGGCCCAGCGGTGGACCGTCTGGGGGTGCTCCTCCCCGAAGAAGTGGTCGGCTGGATCGTGCACCACGAGCGTGAAGGCCGGGCTGATCGCGCCCACGATGTCGGCCGCGTCGGGGTGTGCGGCGCACGGAACCGCCACCCGTGTGCCGAGGGCACGGGCCATGAAGGCCCGCCCGACCGGGTGCTCGACCCACCGACGGATGCGTGCCGTCGGGCGGGTGTCCCACGCCGGCCACGCCGGTGCGCTGATCGCGACGGTGCCGAGCAGATGGCGGCCCTCCTGTCGGGCGCGCCAGGAGCCGGCATGGAGCAGCACGGCGGCGCCACCCAGGCTGATCCCGATGGTGACGACCGGCATCCCGGGCGGGAACGAGCCGACGGCGGCGTCGACGTCCCGGGTCTCCTCGATCGTCAGCGTGCACAGCCCACCCGACGAGCCGTGACCCCGGAGGTCGGGGACCACGACGTGGGCGCGCTCGGCCAGTCGCCGGGCGAACGCATAGACCCGCACCGTCCGCGACGACAGGGCGAACCCGTGGACGAGCACCGCTCCCAGGCGGGCCGTCGGCGGACCCTGGAGGCGGGCGACACCGAGACGCACACCGTCGTCGGTGCGCAGCTCGAACAGCTCCGGCGCGCCGTAGCTCGGGAGGTGCATCCGGCGGCGAGCGCCGTTGATCAGCGTGTGGCGCGCCATGCCGCTTCGGCTCGGCCCAGCGCCGTGGACGGGGCCGCGTCGTGGAGGTACTCGTCGAGCAGCGGACCCCACCGGGCACACGCCTGCATGTGACCGAAGAGGGCACTCATCCCCCAGACGACCCGGTCGAGGATCACGTACGAGGGCGGCATGTTGAGTGCCCTGATCACGTCGCCGAACTCCCCGGCCAGGTCGAGCATGCGGGCCAGCGTCTTGCCCACGAAGTCACGGGTGAACGTGAACTCGTCCGTCTGGTACGGCACGTAGGGACCGCTGCAGTACTCGTAGACCCGCACGGGGTCGAGCCCGTGGTCGGGCGCGAGGAACCCGGCACTGATCAGCGCCCGCACCGTACCCTCGGGGTCGCGGGCGAGGACGGCGTCGAGGATCGGGCGCAGCGTCTCGAGCTCCCCCGGCGCCCACCGCTTCACCAGGCCGAAGTCGAGGAACGTGACCCTTCCGGCGCCCGGGTGGAACCGGTAGTTGCCCGGGTGGGGATCGCCGTTGAACACGCCGTGGTGCCAGATCGAGCCCTCGGCGAAACGGAACAGGACCTCCGAGGCCACCTGCATGTCGGCGCGGCTGGCCGTGTCCAGGAACGTCGCCCAGTTGCAACCGTCGACCCACTCGCTGGTGATGACCCGGCGGCCGCTGCGCTCGGGGACCACGTCGGGGACGTGGATGAACGGGTGGCCGCGGTAGCGATCCGCGAACTCGCTCTGGCAGCGGGCCTCGAGCCGGTAGTCGAGCTCGTCGCCCATCCGCGACCGCAGCTCGTCCACCATGGGCTTCACGTCCATGTTCTTCAGGGCGACGGCCGCGAACATGCCCGTGAGCATCTCGGCATTGTCGAGGTCGGACCGGATGGCCCGATCGACACCGGGGTACTGCACCTTGACCGCCACCAAGCGGCCGTCGGGCATCACCGCCCGGTGCACCTGCCCGATGGAGGCGGCGGCCACGGGCACGGGATCCCAGTCGAGGAAGAGGCGCTCCGGCGGGGCCCCGAGGTCCTCCGCCACGACCTGCTCGGCCAGGCTCGGTGCCATCGGCGGCACGTCGGCCTGCAGCGTGGCCAGGGCGGCCCGCGCTTCGGGCGGCAGCCCCTCGGCGACGAAGGACACCATCTGGCCGGCCTTCATGATGGCGCCCTTCATGTTGCCCAGCAGCTCGGCCACGTCCTCGGCCGTGCGGATGGCGAACCGCTCCTCGAGCGCGGCGCGGCGCTCGGCGGTGGCCCGCCGCCCCCGGATGCGGACCACCACCCAATGGAGGGCACGCCGGACGCTGAGACGCCACACCCGCAACTGGCGACCGACATGGGAGCGGCGGCGCTCGTCGGTGAGGGCGATCCCCGCGCCTGCCGCGCCGGCAGCCAGCACCGCGGCGCTGACCGTCCCCACCCGGCGCAGCGTCACGAGGCGGCGCGCGCCGCCCACCACTCGTCCAGACGCCGACCTGCCTCCACCTCGCCGAGGGGGCCCTCCTCGATGCGCAGCTCCAGGAGGAACGCCCGTGCCTCACCCACGACGGGACCCGGTGGCAGCCCCAGCCTCGCCATGATCTGGACGCCGTCCAGGTCCGGCCGCAGGGCGTCGAGCGCCTCCCGGGTCCGAAGAGCGGCGATCCGTTCCTCGAGTCGGTCCATCCGCCGCTCCAGGTCCTCCGCCCGGGCCCGGTTGCGCGTCGTGCAGTCCGCCCGGGTCAGCTGGTTGAGCCGGTCGACCAGCGGGCCGGCGTCGCGGGCGTAGCGACGCACGGCGGCGTCGGACCAGTCGGCGCCGTAGCCGTGGAACCGGAGGTGCAGCTCGACGAGGCGCCGCACGTCGGCGACCTCCGCCGCCGGGTAGCGCAGGGCCCGCATGCGTTCCTCGGCCATGCGCGCGCCCACGACGTCGTGATGGTGGAACGACACCCCTGCGGGCCCGAACGAGCGCGTCTTGGGCTTGCCGATGTCGTGGAGGAGGGCCGCCAGTCGGAGCACGCGGTCCCTCGGGGCCTTCTCCACCACGGCGATGGTGTGGGCGAGTACGTCCTTGTGCCGGTGGACGGGGTCCTGCTCCAGTGCCAGTGCCGGCAGCTCGGGGAGGAACTCCTCGGCCAGTCCCGTCCGCACGAGGAACCACAGTCCCGGGCCGGGGGTCTCGACGACCAGCAGCTTGTCGAGCTCGTCACGGATGCGCTCCGGGGACACGATCTCGAGCCGGCCGCGCAGCCTCACGACGGCGCCGGCCAGCTCGGCATCCGGAGTGAGGCCGAAACCGGCGACGAACCGGGCCGCCCGCAGCATGCGCAGGGGGTCGTCGCCGAAGGACTCCTCGGGGTCGAGGGGCGTACGCAGCCGGCCGGCGGCCAGGTCGGCAACTCCGGCGAACGGGTCGACCAGCTCCGCATCGGCCGGATCCACGCCGAGGCGCAGCGCCATGGCGTTGACCGTGAAGTCGCGCCGCGAGAGGTCAGCGACGACGTCGTCGGCGAAGGCCACCTCGGGCTTGCGCGACTCGGGAAGGTAGGCGTCGGCCCGGTGGGTGGTGATCTCGTAGCGGCGGCTGCCCCGGGAACAGCCGATCGTGCCGAAGCGCCGACCCTGGTCCCAGACCGCGTCGGCCCAGCCGGACACGACCGCGTCGATCGCCTCCGGGCGGGCGTCGGTCGTGAAGTCGAGGTCCAGGGTGCCGAGGTCGCGGCCCAGGATGGCGTCGCGCACGCTGCCACCGACGAGGAAGAGCCGATGGCCGGCCGCCGCGAAGCGCTCGGCCAGCGGACGGGTCTCGTCGAGCAGGAGGTGCAGCCGCTCGGGAACCACATCGCAGAAACTAAACGCCCCGGGACCGGCACCGGACCTGCCCGGTATCCTGCCGCCGTGCGCAGCGTGCCCACCGAAGTCCTGGCCTGGGGGGACGAGCGCGCCCAAGCGGGGCCTTGGCGGGGGCCGCGGCGGGACTCGGCCGACCGCGTCGCCCACCTCACGCCGGTGCGCCGAGCGAGGACGCAACGGGTCGGATTCGGCGGCGAGGACGACGGTGGACCCACCCCGTCGGTGCTGTTCCTCCGCCGGTGCCTGGAGACGCTGGCCGCCCGGGGCTACACCAGCGTGGTCACCCCGGCGCTCGGTCGCACCGACGCCCTCGCCTTCGCGGCCGTCGGGTTCGAGGAGCACGAGCGCCTCGTGCTGCTCGCCCACGATCTCCGCCACCTCCCGCCTCGGCCCGCGGTGCGCCTGTCCCGGATCCGGCCCGGTTCGCGCGAGGAGGTGCTCGCGGTCGACGCCGTCGCCTTCGACCCGGCCTGGCGCCTCGACCGTGCCGGCCTCGACGAGGCGCTGGCGGCCACCCCGGCGGCCCGCCTCCGGGTCGCCCTCCACCCCGACGGTGGTCGGCACGAAGCGGTGGCCGGGTACGCCGTCACAGGACGGGCCGGCGCCAACGGCTACCTCCAGCGCCTCGCCGTCGACCCGACCCATCGGCGGGCCCGCCTCGGGACCTCCCTCGTCGTCGACGGCCTGCGCTGGTTGCGCCGCCACGGTGCCCACCAGGCATACGTCAACACCCAGCACGGCAACGAAGCCGCCCTCTCGCTCTACCTCCGGCTCGGTTTTCGCCGCCAACCCTCCGATCTCCGGGTGCTGCGCTTCGACTTCCTCCGGTGACGCCCGGGCCGTCGGCACGGCGGCGGCTCGCCGTGCCGGCGGCGGCTCTGCTGGCGCTCGCGTCGGTGTCCTGCTCGGCCCCGGCCGCCCCCACGGCAGGGACCCGGCCCGACCGCTTCGGCGCCGCCGCCGCCCAGCCCTCGGCCCCAGCCCTGCCCATCACCCTCGTCGGCCAGTCGGCGTTCGTCCGGGCCGGCGGGGACTTCAACCTCGTCGTGCGGATCAGCCCTCCGGCCGCGGCCGGCGAAGTGGAAGCGGTGGCGAGCGTCTTCCCCGCCGTCCCGAACCGGTCCGCGTTCGTCGAGGCGCTCACGGAGGTCCCCAACCGCCTGCCGCTCGGCATCTCCTCGCCCGCCGTCCCCGACTCGGAGGGGCTCGTGGGCATACGCCTCCAGTTGCAGGACCCGGCTTTGCCCCGCGACGCGGAGCGGGTGTGGATGGGTCGCCGCAACGGCGTGCATCCGGTGGTCGTCGAGGTGCGCGACCGTGACGCCGGCCCGGTGCGCAACCGGCTCATCACGTTCCTCGTCCACCTGGCCGAGGCCGACCCGCCGGCGCCGTTGCTCTTCGGCCTGGGCGTGCCGGTGCACGTACCCGTCGGCACCGCGCCCGAGGGCGTGGCGCGCGACGCCCGCCTGGACGGGTTGGTCGCCGGTCTCGACGCGGCGGGCTCGCTCCCCCTGACACTGGTCCCGACGCCACGCACCCTCGACACCCTGGCGTCGTTCGAGGACCCGTCGAGTGGCACGCTCGCCCGCCTGCAGGCCGCCGCCCAGTCGAGGCCGGTCCTCGCCGGGCCCTACGTCCCGATCGACGTGCCGAGCCTGCTCGATCGCCGTCTCGACCGCGAGATCGAGCGCCAGTTCCAGCGTGGCCGCGAGACGACGGCTGCCGTCCTCGGCCATCCGCCCGACGCAACGACGTGGGCGTCCGACACGTCCTTGACCGATGCCGCAGTCGAGCGCCTGCACCGCGAGGGCATCACCCGCATGGTCGTCCCCGAACGCCTGCTGGTGCCCATCACCCGTCAAGTCACGCTGACGAGCCCGTTCCTGCTGCGCGGTGAGCAGGCGCGCGTGCCGACGCTGGCCGCCGACGATGGCCTCGGCGCCCACCTCGGCCAGGGTGACCAGGCCCTGCGAGCGCACCAGCTGCTGGCCGATCTGGCCGTGCTCTTGCTCGATCTTCCCGGCACGCCGCGCGGCGCGGTCGCGCTCGCGCCACGCGACTGGCCGGCCACGGTGACCTTCTTCCAGACCCTGCGTTCCGGGCTGGAGGGCAACCCCATCGTGCGGGCCGCCACCCTCGACGAGATCTTCGCCCTCCCCGAGGCCGAGGTCGGACGGGTGCCGCTGCTGCGGCGGGCCGCGTCCGCCGCGACACCGGGCCCCGACGCCGACGTCGGCTCGGTCCCCGCCCTCCGTCACCAGCTCGACGCCCTGGGGACCATCTTCGGCGGCGTGGGCACCGGCCGGCCGGCCGTGCCGCCCGAGGTCGACGACCTCGAGAAGCTCCTCCTCACCGCGGAGTCGTCGGAGGCGGCCGGGGGCCGTGCCCAGCACCTCCGGCGGTTCCGGGACGCGATGGTCAGCAAGAAGCGCGAGATCCGCATCCCGCGAGGACGGTCGATCACGCTGACCTCCCGGGAAGGATCCGTGCCGGTCACCTTCCGGAACGACACGGGCGTCGAGGCGCTCGTCTCCGTCACCGTCGCCAGCGACAAGCTCTCGTTCCCGGAAGGCAACGTCCGACGCCTCGTCCTCACGCCGCGGCTCAACACCACCGAGAAGTTCCGCGTGCTCGCCCGCACGTCCGGCTCGTTCCCCGTCAACATCACGGTTCAGTCGCCGCAGGGTGACCTCGTGGTGGACGAGGCCGACCTGACCGTGAGGTCGACGGCGGCGCCGGGCCTCGGCCTGGTCATCGCCATCGGTGCGGCCGGCTTCCTCATCGTGTGGTGGAGCCGCAACGCCCGACGTGTCCGGCGTGCCCGTCGGCTGGTCGACCCGGCCGAGAGGAGGAGGTCTACGGTTCTCGACGAGGAGGAGATGGCATGACGACGCGTGTGGTGACCGACAGCAGCTGCGACCTGCCCGCCGCCGTGACCGACGAGCTCGGGATCGCGGTCGTGCCGCTGACGGTCCGCTTCGGCTCCGAGGAGCTGGTCGACCGGGTCCAACTGACGCCGGCCGACTTCTGGGCCCGCAGCGCGACGTCGGCGGCCCTTCCCGAGACGGCGGCCCCCGCCCCGGGTGCCTTCGAGACGGTGTTCCGCGAGGCCGCGGCCGGCGGCGCGTCGAGCGTCCTGTGCATCAACCTCTCCACCCGCCTGTCCGCCACCGCCCAGTCGGCTCGGACGGCAGCGCAGGCCGTCGCGGGCGACATCGGCGTCCGGGTGCTCGACTCCCGCTCGCTCACCCTCGGCCTGGGGCTGATGGCCATGACCGCGGCCCGCCGGGCCGCCGAGGGCGCGTCGATCGACGAGCTCGTCGCCGAGGTGGAGAGCCTGTCGGCACGCACACGCGTCATCGGCACACTCGACACGCTGGAGTACCTCAAGAAGGGAGGCCGCATCGGCGGTGCCCGGGCGCTCCTGGGCTCGGTCCTGTCCATCAAGCCGATCATCGAGGTCCTCGACGGCGCCGTCGAGCCCGGACCGAAACAGCGGACGCGGGCACGAGCCCTTCGCTGGCTCGTCGACCGGGTGGCGGCCGAGCCCGCCATCGACGCCCTGGCCGTGCTGCACGGCGCGGCGCCCGACGTCGACGAGCTGGTGGCGATGATCGAGCCCCACTACCCCCGCGAGCGCATCGTCGTCGGCGACCTGGGACCTGTGGTCGGCAGCCACACGGGGCCCCGCACCATCGGCATCGCCTACCAGGTCCCGGCCTGACCTCCGGCCGGCGGGTCCGGCCCGAGGGTGTGCTCGGAGCCACTCCGCCGGCGGTCGCGGCTCCCGTTGGAGGAGGCCGGGGGCCGAGCTTTGGGATCCCGGGTTCCTCGGTACGGTTGGAGCAGTGCCCGACATCCGCCGAACCAAGTCCGGTCTGGTCCTGGCAGGGCGCTACCACCTCGAGCACCTGATCGCACGAGGCGGGATGGCGCAGGTGTGGCGGGCCGAGGACGACGTGCTCGGTCGAGCCGTCGCCGTCAAGGTGCTACTGGCCCACCTCGCCGCCGACGAGTCCTTCCTGGCCCGCTTCCGGCGTGAGGCGATCGCCGCCGCCCGCCTGAGCCACGCCAACATCGTCTCCACCTACGACACGGGCGTGGACGACGGGTTGGCGTACATCGTCATGGAGCTGGTCGAGGGCGAGACGCTGCGGGACGCCTTGGCCGGACCATCCCGCCCCACGCGGTCCCGGCTGGTGGAGATCGCCGTGGAGGTGGCCGAGGCGCTGCAGTACGCCCATCGCTGCGGCGTGGTCCACCGGGATGTCAAGCCCGCCAACATCCTCTTGTGCGCCGACGGCCGCGTGAAGGTGGCCGACTTCGGCATCGCCAAGGCCGCGCTGGCCGAGGACGGCTTCGAGCAGGACCTCACCCAGACGGGGGCCATCCTCGGCACGGCGAAGTACCTCTCCCCCGAGCAGGTCGACGGCCGTTCCTCGGACGGTCGCTCCGACGTCTACGCACTCGGCGTCGTCCTCTACGAGATGCTCTGCGGGCGACCGCCGTTCACCGGCGAAACCGACATGGCCGTGGGCGCCCAGCACCTGTCGGTCGAGCCGCGCCGCCCGCGGCTGCTGCAGCCGGACCTCTCGCCCGACCTCGAAGCGGTCGTGCTGCGCGCCCTGGCCAAGGCGCCCGACCAGCGGTACCCGTCGGCGGGGGTCATGGGCCACGCGCTGCGTAGCCTTCCCCGGGGAACACCGGCGGTCGCCGTTCCGCTTCCCGACGAGACCACGCCGGCGCAGGGGATCCCCGTGCTCGCCCCGTCACCTCCCCGGAGGTGGACGGTGCCGACGCCGTCACTTCCCGTCGGGCGGTCGTGGCTCGCGGCCGGCGGGGCGGCGGCGCTCGTCGTCGTCGTGGCCATCGTCGTGGCCGTGGCGTCGCTCGACGGTTCCCCCGAGCGCCCGTCGCGGGAGCGCGCCCGGGACGGCTCGGGTCCTCCGAGCGCCGTGCGCATCGCCGGGGTGCAGTCCTTCGACCCGGACGGCAACGGCGCCGAGCACGACGCCGAGCTCGCCAACCTCACCGACGGGAACGCGACGACCACGTGGGGCACCGAGCAGTACGCCAGCCCGCAGTTCGGCAACCTCAAGCCCGGCGTGGGCCTCGTGATCCGCCTCGACGGGACGACCAAGCTCACCCGGCTCACGGTGGCGTCGCCCAGCCGAGGCTGGTCGGCGGAGGTCGCCACCGCCAACTCGTCGCCGTCCGACCGGGCTGCGTGGGGCCAGGCCGTCGACCGGGGTACCGCGTCCGGTGGTGAGACCACCTTCGATCTCGGGGGCCGCTCGGCCACCCACCTCCTGCTGTGGATCACCGACCTCGGGGGCCAGAACGCCATGGAGATCGGCGAGCTCGAGGCGACCTGACGAGGACGGCCCTCTTCGGGGGTCCCCGGGTACCCTCGGCCCATTCTGGACACACGCGACGACGCCGCCCTGGTGGAGGCAGCCCGCGCCGGGGAGCGCGAGGCGCTCGACATCCTCCTGCGCCGGCACCACGACCGCCTCTACGCCGTGTGCCGGCGCCTGGCCGGGAACGACGCCGACGCCCAGGACGCCTGCCAGGAGGCCCTGATCCTCATCGTCCGGAACCTCCCTCGTTTCGACGGCCGGTCGGCCTTCTCTACCTGGGCCTACCGGGTGGCGACCAACGCCTGCCTCGACGAGCTCCGGCGCCGTCGTCGCCGCCCCGCTCCGGCCGGCGAGCTCCCCGAGCCCGTCTCGGGTGCCGACGACGCCGACCGGGCCGTCGTCCGCCTCGACGTCGACCGGGCCCTGGCCGGCCTGGCACCGGAGTTCCGCGCCGCCGTCGTGCTGCGAGATGTCGCCGGCCTGTCCTACGCCGAGATCGCCGAGGTGCTCGACATCCCTGCGGGTACCGTCCGCTCGCGCATCGCCCGAGGCCGCGAGGCGCTCATCCCCGGTCTCAGCGAAGCGGGGAACCGTCGAACCCCTCCGGGTCGTCGTACATGACCGACATGAGCTCGCATCCCGATCTCGAGGCGCTCAGCGCCATGCTCGACGGCGAGGCGCCGGAGGTCGAGGCGCACGTGATCGGCTGCGGAACCTGCACGGCCACCCTCCAGCACCTCCGCTCGATCGCCTCGGCCGTGGCCGACGTGCCGCCGGCGACGCCCGAGCACCGTGACACCGCCATCGTGGCTGCGCTGGCCGCATGGGAATCCCCCACCGCAGCCGATGCTGCCGGTGCGCCGACGGCCCCGGCGTCGGGATGGTCCGCAGCGCCGAGCACGCCGCAGGAGGCGGTCGGTGCCCGGCCGGAGCCCCCGACCGTCGTACCCTTCCGCCGGCCGCGCGGCGCCGGCGCCTGGGCGGCGGTGGCGTCCATCGCCGCCGTCGCCGTCGCCGTGGTCGGCGCTGCCGGCCTGCTCCGCCCGGAAAGCGCCAAGGGCAGCAAGGACCTGGCCCTCACCCGGCCCGAAACCCAGACCGTCGAGCGCAGCGAGCAGGACACCAGCGCGGGCGCCGAGGACGCCAGGGGCGGGGCGACCGTGGGCGGGGCGCCGGCCCGGGCCGCAGCACCCCCCATGTCCGTCTTCGGCGCCGCCCAGCAGGCCCCGCTCGATCTCGGCGATCTGGGGGCCGTCGACGACCGGGCGGCACTGGCGGCCCGGTTCGCGGCCCGGTTGGCGTCGACCGGCGACCACCGCTCTGGCGCCACCGTGGCCCCGGACGAGGTCGGGCCACCGTGCCTTCCCGAAGCGTCGGCGTTGCAGCAGTCGGCCGGGGGCGGAGCCCTGCGCTACTGGGGGTCGGGCACGATCGACGGCCGGCCGGCGGCGGTCCTGGGGTTCATTCCTCCGGAAGGTCGTCCGGTGACGCTGGTGGTGGCGGAGCGGGACGACTGCCGGGTGCGCTACGTCGAGGTCGTCCCCTGACCCAGGCGATGGCCGGCCCGAGCGCCACGGCCAGCCAGGCCTCCGCCGACAGCGAACCGAGGTCCTGCCCGCTGAACGTCCAGCCGGCGTAGAGCAGCGCCACCGCACACAGTGCGGCCGCGACGACGGCCTGTGTTGTCGACGGCACCCGCGCCGTCGTCGTGACCGCCTCGGCGACGGCGAAGCCGAGCACGGCCGCCGAGGCGACGACGGTGAGGCCGTCGAACGCGAACTCTCCGAGGAACACTGCGCCGAGCGCTGCGACCCCCGCTCCGGCGGCCATGGCCCAGAGCGTCCTCGGCACGAGCCCAAGGGTAGGCTGCCGCGGATCCCCGGGCGCGGGGTCGGCGCCGAACCGGCGACGGCCGGTGCCGCAGCGCAGCCCGGGCATCGAGGGCGGACCGGACCCCGCCCGCCACGCAGAAAGGAGCCGCATGCCCTCGGATTGGGCGGCCGACGCCGCCGGACGCATCGAGACGCTGGTCACCACGGTGCGGGCGAACACCGTCGATCGCCTCGCCATGGTCGTCCGCCTGGTCGTGTACGGGCTGGTCGGCATGATCATGGCCGTCATGGCGTTGCTGCTGCTCGTGATCGCCGCCATCCGGGGACTCGACGTGCTGCTCCCCCGTTCGGTCTGGTTGGCCGACGTCGTGCTCGGCGCCATCTTCGTCCTGCTCGGGCTCGGTCTATGGTCGAAGCGCGGTCAGCTGACCACCGTGGGTGTTTCCTCGGGTGCGGGCGGCGTCCCGGCACCGTCGACGGGGGCACCGTGAGCAACGTCCGCGACATCGTCATCGTCGGGTCGGGCCCGGCCGGCCTGACGGCGGCCATCTACACCGCCCGGGCCAACCTCCGCCCGCTGGTCATCGAAGGCCAGCTGTCGTCCACCAGCGACCAGCCCGGCGGGCAGCTGATGCTCACGACCGACGTGGAGAACTACCCCGGCTTCGTGGACGGGATCCAGGGTCCCGAGCTGATGGCCAATTTCCGGGCCCAGGCCGCCCGCTTCGGCGCCGAGCTCCTCACGGAGAAGGTCACCCGCGTCGACTTCGCCAGCCGGCCGTTCGGCATCTGGGTCGACGACGGCGAGTACCGGGCGAAGGCCGTGATCGTCTCGACGGGAGCCCGCTCGCGCATGCTGGGGCTCGAGGCCGAGCGCCGCCTGATCGGCCACGGCCTTTCGACCTGCGCCACCTGCGACGGCTTCTTCTTCCAGGACCACGACATCGCCGTGGTGGGCGGCGGCGACTCGGCCCTCGAAGAGGCTCAGTTCCTGTCCAAGTTCGCCCGCAAGGTCACGATCGTCCACCGGCGTGACGCGCTGCGAGCCTCGAAGATCATGCAGGAGCGGGCGTTCAAGAACGACAGGATCGAGTTCCGGTGGAACGCCGTGGTCACCGACCTGCTGGGTGAGGACCGCCTGGCCGGCGCTCGTCTGCGCGACGTGCTCACGGGTGAGGAGTCGGTCCTCGACGTGACCGGCCTCTTCGTGGCCATCGGGCACATTCCCAACACCACCGTCTTCGCCGGGCAGCTCGACATGGACGAGGCCGGCTACCTGATCACGTCCGGGAACACCCGCACCAACGTGGAAGGGGTCTTTGCCGCCGGTGACGTCCAGGACCACACCTACCGCCAGGCCATCACCGCCGCCGGGTCGGGCTGCATGGCCGCCCTCGACGCCGAACGGTGGCTCGAGGCACCCGAGACGATGGTGGAATGACCGCACCGATGGGAACGTTCGAAGGGGTCGCCGACATCACGGCGACCCGAGGAGCCTCGAGGAGCAGGAGTAATGGCTGAGAACATCGCGACCCTGACCGACGCCACCTTCGACGAGGAGGTCGGCGCCGCCGCTGTCCCGCTCGTCGTGGACTTCTGGGCCGAGTGGTGCGGACCCTGCCGGATGGTCGCCCCCGTGCTCGAGCAGATCGCCACGGAGCACGCCGGCGCCCTGCGCATCGCCAAGCTGAACGTGGACGAGAACCCCAAGGTCTCCCAGCGCTACGAGATCATGAGCATCCCCACGCTGCTGGTGTTCCAGGACGGCGTGGCCAAGAAGCGCATCGTCGGCGCCAAGGGCAAGGGCGCCCTCCTCCAGGAGCTCGCCGAGCTCCTGTAGTCGCCTTCGCACGTGGAGCTTGCTCGGCCAACTGATCGAGCTACCGCCGGTCGGCAAAGCCGACCGGCCTTCGCCGCCAGCCGGGGGGGGGGCCGCCTTCGGCGGCCCGGGCGGCCAGCGCCGGAACCACTCCCTTCCTTGGGGAGCTGGGCCTAGTTATCCCCAGGTTGCGCGCTTCCTCGGGATAACCGAGCGTGCGTGCTCAGGCGGCGCCAACGGGCTCCGTGACGAGGCGGTAGATGCGCTCCAGGTCTTCGAGGGTGGCGAACTCGACGACGACGCGCCCCTTGCTGGCACCCATCTCCACCGCGACGCGGGTGTCGAGGTAGGCCGAGAGCAGCTCCTCCAGCTCCAGGAGCCCGGGTGGCCTCAGGCCGTGTGAGGACCGGGCGCCGGTCGACGGGGCCGCACCGGTGTCCGACAACCCTCCACCTGCACTCAAGGCTTCGGCGTTGTGCCGCCGGGCCGCCTCCTCGACGGCGCGCACCGAGAGGCCCTCGGCGACGGCCCGCCGGGCCAGCACCTCCTGGAAGGTCCGGTCGGGCGTGCTCAGGATGGCTCGGGCCGAACCTGCGGCCAGCTGGCCCTCGAGCACCAGGCGCTGCACGGCGGGCGGGAGCTGGAAGAGGCGCAGGGCGTTGGAGATGGCGGCGCGGCTCTTCCCCATGCGGACGGCCAGCTCGTCGTGGGTCAACGAGAAGTCCTCGATGAGCTGCTTGTAGGCCGCCGCCTCGTCCAACGCGTTGAGGTCCTCCCGCTGGAGGTTCTCGACCAGCGCCTGCTCCAGGCTCTGGGTGTCCTCGACGGTGCGGATGACGGCGGGGACCAGGTCGAGCCCGGCCCGTTTGGCCGCTCGCCACCGCCGCTCGCCGGCGATCAGCTCGTAGGAGCCCTCCCCCACCTCGCGCACCAGCACGGGCTGCAACACGCCGAGCTCACGGATCGACGCGGTCAGCGCCGCCATCGCCTCCTCGTCGAACTGCGTCCGGGGCTGGAGCTGGTTGGGCGTGATGGAGCCCACCGCCAGCTCCTGGAAGGACGCGCCCAAGGCCTCCGGCGACGATGCCGGGATCAGGGCACCCAGCCCCCTACCCAATCCGCTGCGACGAGCCACGGCTCACCTCCTTGGCCAGCTCGCGGTACGCCAGCGCGCCACGAGACGACGAGTCGAACACGATGATCGGCTGACCGAAGGACGGTGCCTCGGAGATGCGCACGCTGCGGGGAACGATGCTGCGGCACACCTTGTCGCCGAAGTGGGCCCGGACGTCCTTGGTGACCTGGCTGGCCAGCTTGGTGCGGGCGTCGAACATGGTGAGCACGATGGTCGAGAGCTCGAGGCGGGGGTTGAGGTTGCTCTGGACCAGGCCGATGTTGCGGATCAGCTGGCCCAGGCCCTCGAGCGCGTAGTACTCGCACTGGATGGGGACCACCACCTCGCCGGCGGCGGCCAGGCCGTTCACGGTGAGCAGGCCGAGCGACGGCGGGCAGTCGATGAGGATGTAGGCGTACTCGTCCTGCACCGGTTCGAGGGCCCGTCGAAGGCGGAGCTCCCGACTGAAGGCGGGCACCAGCTCGATCTCGGCACCGGCGAGGTCGATGGTGGCCGGCGCGACGAAGAGGTTCCGCACGGTCGTCGGTTCGACGCAGTCCTCCAACGGCACGTCGTTGAGGAGCACCTCGTAGATGGAGGACTGCAGGTTACGCGGATCGATGCCGAGACCCGTCGTGGCGTTGCCCTGAGGGTCGAGGTCGATCACCAGCACGCGGAAGCCGAGCTCGGCCAGGGCCGCCCCCAGGTTGACCGCGGTGGTCGTCTTGCCCACGCCACCCTTCTGGTTGGCGATGGCGAGCACCCGGGCTTGGTCGGACGGGCGGTCTTCAGGCTTGGGGATGCCGGCCACGTTCCAGCCGGGTCCCGTCCCTCGCGCCGCGGGCTGCGGGCGGCCTCCCGGCAATCCCGGGCGACCGAGCTCGACGCCGGTCGCCCGGCGCGGGCGCGAGGACACGTCGAGGACGGGCGGCCAACCGCCGCCGGGATCCTGCTCGCTCACGGCACGCTCCTTCGTCGGGGGGGTGGGGCGCCGTCGGAGCGGCATTCTTCCACGGGGTGCAGCGGTGATCGAGGCTTTCGGAAGTCTCAGCCTCAGGTTTCACGTGGAACGTCACACTCGGGGGGACCCGACCAGGTTAGAACAGGGGCGAATGCCCAGCTCGACCGACCCGACGGGGAAACCGGTCGGGGCAGGGTGCAGCCTGGCCGAGGGTTCGGAACCGGGCTCCGCCCGCCTGGACGAGAGGACCGGGCCGCATCCCGAGCTGCGCCAGGCCGGCATCCGGCCAACGATCTTCGCCGTCCTCCGGCGGCTCGCTCACCACCAGGCGACCCCCCACGCAGAGCAGCGGGGCGGTGCACTCGGCCACCACCGCCGGCCGACCGAAGCCTCGGGCCACGACCAACGGGTACCGGCCCCGCTCATGGCCGACGGCGAACGACTCGGCCCGACGGTGGACCACCCGGACCCGCTCCTCGAGGCCGAGGGTGGCCACGGCCCAACGCAGGAACTCCGTCCGCCGTCGGTTGGCGTCGAGGAGCACCCATCGCGACGCGGGCCACCAGACGGCCAGTGGCAGACCGGGAAGGCCGCCGCCGCTGCCGAGGTCCACGCCGGGCACGGCCTCTGCCTCGTGGTGGCTCACGACCTCGGCGAAGCCCCGGGCGTGCGCCAGCTGGGCCTCGACCGGGCCCGGACCGAGAAAGCCGAGCTCCCGCGCCCGGTCCAGCACCTCGACCAACCCGTTCTCCGGGACATCCCCCGTCTGGTTCACGAGCCCGGGCGGCCCGGTGAGGTGCCGGAGCCGCCGCCGAGCGGCCGGCCCGGAGCTACGAAGGGGAGATGACGACCCGTCGGCGTGGTTCCTCGCCCTCCGAGGAGGTCGACACGCCCTCGATGCCGTTGGCGGTGTCGTGCACGACCTTGCGATCGGCGGCCGGCATCGGATCGAGGACGGTGGCCGCGCCGGACCGCACGACCTGCCCGGCCACCTCCTGGGTGAAGCGCTGGAGCGCCTCGCGCCGGGCCTCGCGGTAGCCGGCGACGTCGATGTAGACCCGCTGCGACGAACCGCTGCGCTGGACCGCCGTGCGGGTCAACTCCTGCAGCGCGGCCAGCGTCTGGCCTCGGTGGCCGATGAGAAGCCCCAGGTCGGAACCTGTGATGGCCAGCTCGACCGTGTCGTCGTCGACGTCACGACGCTCGAGGTCGTAGTCGAGGCCGAACACGTCGAGCAGCCCGTCGAGGAAGTCCTCGGCTACCTCCACCGCGTCCTCGTCGATCCCCACTCGCGCCGAACCGGCACCCGTGGCTGATCCGGCGTCCTGACCCGGACGTTCCCCTTGTGCCTGGGCGCCCTCGGACGCCGGCTCCTGCTCGCTCATCACGCTCTCCTTCTGCTTCCCGGTCTTCGAGCGAGCCGGCGCCGCCCGGCGGCCGTCTCCCTCCGCATCCTGCGTGTGGCTGGCGGCCGCCCGCTCCCCGCGCCCACCGTTGCCGGCTCCGCCGCGGGACCTCCCGCCCTGACCGCCACCGCGCCGACGGTTCGGCCGGTCGTCCGACTTGGGTCGCACCGCCGTGCGCAGCACCCGAGCCCGGACGCGCGCCTCGGATCGCAGCAGGCCGAACAGGCCGCCCTTGGCCTCCTCCAGCACGTCGAACTCGGCCTCGCTCTCGTCCACGCCCAAGGCGTCGAGGGCCTGTTCCTTGGCTTCCTCGACGGTCTTGCCTGTCATCTCGACCCATTCCACGCCGTCAGCCGCCCTTCTCCGGCTTTTCGGGCGTGCGCCGGCCGGCACCTTGACGTCGCGCCGTGCCGCCGTCAGCCGGATCATCGCCCTTGGCGGGCTTGGCGCCGTTGCGCGACGCCTTCGGCGGAGTGGCCCGCCCACTGATCTTGGGGGCGGGCTTGGCCCGCGACGTGCTCTTGGCTGCGGGCTTGGTCGCCGTCTTGGCTGCGGGCTTGGCCTTGGGCTCCTTGCCGTTGGGCGTTCCCTCGGCCGGAGTGGCGTCGGGCGGCGGGAAGTTGCGGAATGTCACCGCCTGCTGGCCGATCTGCCAGAGGTTGGAGGCGATGAAGTACAGGACGACGCCGGCCGGGATGCTGAGGGAGATGAACCCCATGAAGACCGGCAGGATCTTGCCGATCATCATCATCTGGGCGTTCATGCCCTCCTTGGGCAGCCTGGCCGCCATCTGGCGCTGCTGGTAGAAGCCGGTGGCCACGACCAGGGCGATCAGGAGGTAAAAGGGCAGTGCCGCCGCGAACCCGACGGCGTCACCGGCCTTGAGGGACAGGTCCATGCCCCACGAGACCATGCTGCCGCTCGACGCCACCAGGGCGTCGAAGATCGCGCTGCCGTGCGGGACGTGCTCGAAGGGTGGCTTGCTCAGCCCGAGGATCAGCCGGTAGAGCACGATGAAGAGCGGCGCCTGCAGCAGGAGGGGAAGGCAGCCCGACAACGGGTTGACCTTGTGCTCCTTGTAGAACTTCATCGTCTCTTCGTTGAGCTTCTGGCGATCTCCCTTGTACTTGGCCTGGAGCGCTTTGAGCTGCGGGGCGACCCGCTGCATCTCCTGGCTGGAGCGGATCTGCTTGGCCGTCAGGGGGATCATGGCGACCTTCACCGTGACGGTGAGCAGCACGATGGCCAGCCCGAACGAGGGGGCGGCGGCGTAGAAGGCGGCCAGCAGCGACCCGAGCGTCTGGTACAGCGGGTCGAGGATCGAGGCCGCCAGTAGGGGACCGACGCCGGTCACCCGCATGCCAGCCGGTTCGGTGCGCCGGACCGCAGGCGCCTCGCCGGCACCTCGTCGACGCCGCCCTCGGACCATGGATGGCACCGGAGGACCCGCCATCCGGCCAGGCACGCTCCGCGCCACGCTCCGTGAACCTCGAGCGCTCTGAGCGCGTACGTCGAGCATGTGGGCCAGTACCGGCAGGTGGGGGGGTGGCCGGCCGACGCCCACTGGTACGCCCGGATGGGCCAGCCCAGGACCGTTGCGGGTCGGGTCATCGTGACCGGTGCGCCGTCACCGGCCGTCCGTCGGCTCGGAGGCGGCCGGCCGCGCCGGTTCGTCCGTCCCGAGCACGTCCAGGATCTTCCATAGCGTCGTCCTCAGTTCTCCATACGGCATCCGTGCCACCTGGTCGGTCCCACCGACCAGGTACGCGCCGGGACGCAGCTCGAACCTGGCTTCCCAGAGCAGCGCTCGCAGGCGTCGCCGGATCCGATTGCGGACCACCGCGCCACCCACTCTGCGCCCGACGGAGAATGCGACGCTCGGAGGAGCTCCGGCAGCAACCGGACACCACGTTACCGTCAGCGGCCCCTTCCGCACCCGGCGACCGGAGCGGCGCAGCTCGTCGAAGGTGGCCCGGTCCCGGATGGTCCGGATCAGGCCGACAGACGGTGGCGTCCCTTGCGCCGGCGAGCAGCGAGGATGGCCCGACCGGCCCGCGTCGACATGCGATGGCGGAATCCGTGCCGCTTGGCGCGACGGCGGTTGTTGGGCTGGTACGGACGCTTCACGTCGGGCCTCCCGAGCGGGCACAGGTCGCGACAAGACTAGCCGGGCGCCCGGTCGGTTCGACCCGAGCGGCGACCGCGGGAAGGTCCCGCGACGGACCCTCACCCTATTGCAGAGCTTGCTCCATGTGGCTACCGTTCCCGACGCCCCAGCAAGTTCTGGGGCCTGCACTTCCCCAGCGTCCCCCGCAGTACCCCGCCCCCCGGAAGGCGGCTCGTCCACAGCTGTGGACGATGTTGTGGACCACGGACTTCGGAAGACGACCGGGAGGGTGGGCAGCAGAGCGTTGAGCGTTCGGGGCGGGCGGGTGTCGTGTTGGTGACGGGAGCGGAACAGCTCTGGGGGCAGTGTGCCGGGGCGCTGCGCACCGAACTGCCCGACGCCGTCTGGAAGGCCTGGCTGGCCCCCGTCCGACCTCTTTCGGTCGACGACGACCAGTTCGTGCTGGGCGTTCCGGGGCAGGTTCACAAGGACCGCATCGAGGCGCGCTACAAGGGCCTGATCACCGACGTGGTCAGTGAGGTCGCCGGCCGCACACGCCGGATCGTCCTCGAAGTGCAGACCGACGCCGAGGTTGAGGCGTTCCCCGCGGTGGGTGAAGGACCGTCCACGCAGGGCGTCGACGTCCCCCTCAACCCGGCCTACACGTTCGAGAGCTTCGTGGTCGCCGACAACAACGCGTTCGCCCAGGCGGCGGCGCTGTCGGTCGCCGAGGAGCCGGGCAAGTCCTGGAACCCACTGTTCATCCACGGCAGCACCGGCCTGGGCAAGACCCACCTCCTGCACGCCATCGGCCACCTGGTGCGCCAGACCAATCCGGGCCTGCTGGTGCGCTACGTCTCCACCGAGCTCTTCCTCAGCGACTTCATCGACGCCATCCGCACCAACGCCATGCCCGCGTTCAAGAACCGCTATCGCCACTGCGGCGTCCTGTTGATCGACGACGTCCAGCTCATCGAGGGCAAGGAGCGCTTCCAGCAGGAGTTCTTCCACACCTTCGACTACCTGCGAGCCTCCGGCCGCCAGGTCGTGATCTCCTCCGACCGGCCGCCGAAGGCGCTGGCCACGCTCGAGGAGCGCCTGATCAGCCGGTTCAGCCAGGGCCTGATCACCGACGTGACGCCACCGCAGCTCGAGACCCGGGTCGCGATCCTGCACAAGAAGGCCGAGAGCGAGAAGGTCTCGGTGCCCGCCGACGTGTTCGACTACATCGCCGGAGCGATCACCGACAACATCCGCCAGCTCGAGGGGGCGCTCAACCGCGTCCTGGCCTACGCCAGCCTCTACCGCTGCCCCCTCGACCGCCAGCTGGCCGAGAAGGTCCTCGCCGACCTCATCAGTGCGGGCCAACCCAAGCCCGTCACCCCCCAGGCCGTGCTGGACGCCACGGCCGAGATGTTCGGGCTGACCGTCGAGGACCTGTGTGGCAAGAGTCGCAGCCGGCCGCTCGTCACCGCCCGCCAGATCGCCATGTACGTTCTCCGCCAGACGACCACGTTCAGCTACCCGGCCATCGGGAAGGTGTTCGGCAACCGCGACCACACCACCGTCATGCACGCCGTCAGCAAGATCGAGGGCCGGATGCGCGAGCGCAGGGCCATCTTCGACCAGGTGAACGAGCTCACCAACCGGCTCAAGGGCGGTGGACAGGCCGGGGGTAACGCGTGAGAGCCTGTCGATCGACACGAGCCCTGATCCACTGTCGTCCCGAGTTGCAAGCATGCAATTTTCCCTCGTCCTGCAGTGCCTGTGAGTCCCTGGGGACGGTCGAGGGACGGGTCCACCCCTTCCGACCTGCGCCGGGTCCGTCTCATGCACAATCCACAGCACCTACTGCTGTTCCTTCCTTTTCTTTCAAGAGGATCAAAACCGTAGGACCGAGCCAGCAGGGTTCCTGCGGTCGTCCCCCGGGGGGGAGAACGTGAGATTCCGAACCGAACGCGACCACCTGCTCGACGCCCTCACCACGACCTCGCGTGCCGCGGCGACACGGGGCGGGGCGGCCCCGGCGCTGTCGGGCGTCCGGATGGAGGTCGCCGGCGACCGCCTGAGCCTGGTCGGCACCGATCTCGACCTCACGGTTCGGGCGGTGCTCGGCGTAGCCGGTGCGGACGACGGCGTTTGTGTCGTTCCGGCTCGCCTGGCCACCGACATCGTGCGGGCGGTGGAGCCGGGTGCCGTCACCTTCGCCCTCGAGGAGGGTGAAGCCGTTCTCAGTGCCGGACGGTCGCGCTTCATGCTGCGGGCGCTTCCCACCGAGGAGTTCCTCCGCACCGCCGAACCGGCCGCCGAAGCGGTCACGGTCGAGGCCGCGGGCCTCACTGCTGCCTTGTCGCAGGTGGTCCGGGCCGCCAGCCGTGACGACGCCCGACCGATCCTCACGGGCGTGCTCCTCGCCGCCGAGGCCGGAGGCCTGCGCCTGGTGGCCACCGACTCGTACCGGTTGGCGCTGCGCGACCTTCCGGGCACGACGGTGCTGGCCGAGGGCCAGCGGGTGCTGGTGCCGGCGAGGGCGTTGAGCGAGCTCACACGTATCCTGAGCGGGGTGGCCGAGGTCACCGTGCGCCTCGGGGACGACGAGGCGAGCTTCGAGGTGGGCGACGTCCGGCTCACCACCCGCCTCATCGAGGGGGATTTCCCCAACTACCAACAACTGATCCCCAGTGCCGCACCCAACCGGCTGGTCGTCGGCCGCGAGGCTCTCCTGGATGCCATCCGCCGGGTCAAGCTGCTGGCCCGGGAGGCCACGCCCGTCCGCCTCCGAATGGACACCGAGATCCTCGAGCTCACGGCCGTCACCCAGGACGTCGGCCAGGCCTCGGAGGAGGTCGATGCCAAGTACGAGGGCACCGAGATGGTCGTCGCCTTCAACCCCGACTTCCTGATCGAGGGTGTCGAGGCCGTCGAGGGCGACGAGGTCTCGATCGAGACGGTCGACCCCCTCAAGCCGGCCACGCTGCGCCCGGTCGACTCGAGCGACCTTCTCTACCTCCTGATGCCCGTCCGCGTGTCATAGACGAGGGTCGGTGCAGCTGCGGCAGCTCTGGCTGAGCGACTTCCGCAACTATCCCTCGTTCGAGCTCCACCTCCCTCCCGGGCTCACGGTGCTGGGCGGCGCCAACGGCGAGGGCAAGACGAACCTGCTCGAGGCCGTGGCCTACCTGGCGACGCTGGCGTCGTTCCGGGGGGCGCCCAACGAGGCGCTGGTGCGCGACGGCTGCTCGCGTGCCGTCGTGCGCGGCCTGGGCGAACGGTCGGGCCGCGAGATCCTCGTCGAGGCCGAGGTGCTGGCCACGGGCCGGGGCCGGGCCACCCTCAACCGTCAACCAGTCCGTCGCACCGCCGACCTGGCCGACGGCGTGGCCTGCTCGGTGTTCTCGCCCGACGACATCGACCTCGTGAAGGGCGGGCCGGCCGGCCGGCGCCGGATGCTCGACGAGCTGCTGGTGCACCTCCATCCCCGGGCCGACGTTCAACGGCGCGACCTCGAACGGATCCTGCGGCAGCGCACGGCGCTGTTGCGCCAGATGGCGGCCGGTGGGGGAGGGCGGGGGCCGCTGCGACCCGACACCACCACCACCCTCGCCGTCTGGGACGCCAAGCTCGTCGAGGTGGGCGAGGCGGTGGGTGCGGCGAGAGCCGAGCTGGTCACGGGCCTCGGGCCCGGCGTCGACGCTGCCTACCGGGCCCTCTCGGGGCCCGACGACCCGATCCCGTCGACATCGGCCGTAGCCCTGGCCTACGACGCGCCGTGGCGGGCCGGCGGCCTCGAGAGGGCCCTCGCCGCGGTCCGCGCCGACGAGCTACGGCGGGGGGTGTGCCTGGCCGGCCCCCACCGCGACGACCTGGTGATCACACTGGCGGGCATGCCGGCTCGTACCCACTCCTCTCAGGGCGAACAGCGGAGCCTGGCGCTGGCCCTGCGCCTGGCGGCGCACCGAATGGTCACCGACCGGCTGGGGGAGCCGCCCCTCCTGCTGCTCGACGACGTGTTCTCCGAGCTGGACGCCACCCGCCGCTCGGCCTTGCTGGTCGAGCTGCCGCCCGGGCAGGCAGTCCTGACCACCACAGGGCCCGTTCCCGAGGGCGCCGAGGTCGCGCAGCTTCTACCCCTCGCCCGCGTCGGGGCTGGTGGGGATGGTCGTTGACGCGATCTCCGCCGCGGGAGGGGCGGAGATCGCGTCGGGGAGCGGCCGCGAACCCGTTGGAGGCCCGCCGTGACCTGGCGCCCGGCCCGACCGGACGAGGATCCGCCGCGGCCCATCGAGGCGTCACTCAACCAGGTGGTGCGCGGCCTGGGACGCTCGGCACCGCTGCTGGTCGGGCTTACGGGCCGCTGGGCGGAGGTCGTCGGCCCGACGCTCGCCGCCCACACGCGCCCGGTGCGCATGGACGGCGAGGTGCTCGTGGTGGCCGTCGACGAGCCGGCGTGGGCCACCGAGGTGCGGTACCTGGCTCCCGAGCTGGCCCGGCGGGCGGAGGCGCTGGTGGGTGCGGGTCGGGTCAGGTCGGTGCGGGTCGTGGTCCGCGCTGGGTGACGGTGGTGTCTGGTAGGCTGGCGAGGTGCAGTTGTGCGTTCTGACCTGCGGTTTTGGGGATTGCGCTCCCTGATCCGTCGGCCTCTCGGAACGCTGAAGCTCGACCTCTCGACGGTGACGTCGACCTCTTTGGAGCATCGGGAAAGGCCGCGTCCGTGGCGCTGAGCACCTCGTCGTACGGAGCCAAGGACATCACCGTCCTGGAGGGCCTCGAGGCCGTGCGCAAGCGGCCCGGCATGTACATCGGCTCCACCGGTCTCAACGGCCTCCACCACCTCGTCTACGAGGTGGTGGACAACTCGGTCGACGAGGCCATGGCCGGCTACTGCACCCGGATCGACGTCACGCTGCTCGCCGACGGCGGGTGCCGGGTGGCCGACAACGGCCGGGGCATCCCCGTCGACACCTCGGCCAAGTTCAAGGGGAAGTCCGCGGCCGAGGTCGTGCTGACCGTCCTGCACGCCGGCGGCAAGTTCGGCGGTGAGGGCTACAAGGTCTCCGGCGGGCTCCACGGCGTGGGCGTCTCGGTCGTCAACGCCCTGTCGCGGCGGCTGGTGCTCGAGATCGACCGCGACGGCGGGCACCACGCGATGGAGTTCGCCAACGGCGGCAAGCCCACCGGCCGGCTCACCCGCACCGGCCGGGCCGTCCGGGGCCGCACGGGCACCACGATCACCTTCTGGCCCGACCCGACCATCTTCGCCTCGGAGGGCACCGACTTCCGGGCCCAGACGCTGCTCGAGCGGCTCCAGATCATGGCCTTCCTCAACAAGGGCCTCGAGATCCGGTTCACCGACGAGCGCGACGGTCACGAGACCGAGGTCGTCTACCGCTACACCGGCGGCCTGGTCGACTTCGTCCGCCACCTCAACGCGGCCAAGGACGCGCTGTTCAGGCGGGTCGGCCAGTTCGAGTCGTCCGAGGCCGACCAGGAGGTGGAGATCGCCTTCCAGTGGAACACCGGCTACTACGAGAGCCTCCACAGCTTCGCCAACGGCATCAACACGGTGGAGGGCGGCATGCACGAGGAGGGGTTCAAGAAGGCCCTCACCAACGCGGTCAACAAGTACGCCCGGGCCAAGGGCCTACTGAAGGACAAGGACGACAACCTCCTCGGTGAGGACATCCGTGAGGGCCTCACCGCCATCGTGAGCGTGAAGCTGCGGGAGCCCCAGTTCGAGGGCCAGACCAAGGCCAAGCTCGGCAACGTGACCATGCGCTCGCTGGTCGAGCGGGCCACCAACGAGAAGCTGGCCGACTGGCTGGAGGAGCACCCGCCCGAGGCCCGCCAGGTCGTGAGCAAGGCGGTCCAGGCCTCCCGCGCCCGGGTGGCGGCCCGCCAGGCCCGCGAGCTCACCCGGCGCAAGACCCTCCTGGAGGGGGCCGGGCTCCCGGGCAAGCTGGCCGACTGCTCCTCACGCGATCCGGAGAGCTCCGAGCTGTTCATCGTCGAGGGCAACTCCGCCGGCGGCTCGGCCATCTCGGCCCGTGACCCCGTCACCCAGGCCATCCTGCCGATCCGGGGCAAGATCCTCAACGTCGAGCGGGCCCGCGTCGACCGCATGCTGAAGAACACCGAGATCCAGTCGCTCATCTCGGCCATCGGTGCCGGGCTGGGCGAGGACTTCGACGTGTCGAAGATCCGTTACTCGCGGGTGATCCTGCTGGCCGACGCCGACGTCGACGGCAGCCACATCCGCACGCTCCTGCTCACCTTCTTCTTCCGGCAGATGAAGACGTTGGTGGAGCGAGGCCACGTGTACATCGCCCAGCCCCCCTTGTACTCCGTCGTGGTGGGCAAGGACAAGGTGTACCTGAAGGACGACGCCGCCAAGGACGCCTACGTGGCTGCCAACCCCACCCGCAAGCTGGAGTTCCAGCGCCTCAAGGGCCTGGGTGAGATGGACTTCGGCGAGCTGCGCGAGACGACGATGGACGCCCACCGCCGCACACTGCTGCAGGTCTCGGTCGAGCAGGCGGCCCTGGCCGACGAGGTGTTCTCGGTGCTCATGGGCGACGACGTCGAGCTGCGCAAGGCGTTCATCCAGACGAACGCCAAAGACGTGCGCTTCCTCGACATATGAGCCCCGGCGCGAGCGGCACGCCGCCGATGGAGTTCGGCGACGTCGAGCCGATCGAGCTCCAGGAGGAGATGGAGCGGTCGTTTCTCGACTACGCCATGTCGGTCATCGTGTCGCGGGCGCTGCCCGACGTGCGCGACGGCCTCAAGCCGGTGCACCGCCGGATCCTGTGGACCATGTTCGACCTGGGCTTCCGGCCCGACCGGCCCCACGTCAAGTGCACCCGGGTGACCGGCGAGGCCATGGCCAAGTACCACCCCCACGGCGACCAGGCGATCTACGACGCGCTCGTCCGCATGGCGCAGCCCTTCAGCCTGCGTCACCCCATCGTCGACTTCCACGGCAACTACGGCTCGCCCGACTTCGAGCCCGCCGCGGCGCGCTACACCGAGTCCCGGCTCTCCTCGTTGGCCATGACCCTGCTGGCGTCGATCGACGAGGACACCGTCGACTTCGTCGACAACTACTCGGGTGAGTTCACCGAGCCGACGGTGCTGCCGGCCCGTTTCCCGAACCTCCTGGTCAACGGCAGCCAGGGCATCGCGGTGGGAATGGCCACCAACATCCCGCCACACAACCTCGGCGAGGTGGTCGACGCCACCCTGCACCTCATCGAGCACCCCGACGCCACGCCCGACGACCTCATGACCTTCATCAAAGGCCCCGACTTCCCGACCGGCGGCTACATCCTCGGACGGGCCGGCATCATGGACGCCTATCGCACCGGGCGGGGCTCGATCCGGATGCGGGCCAGAGCCGAGATCGTGGAGGGCCGCACGTCCGACGAGATCGTGATCAGCGCGCTGCCGTACCAGGTGAGCGTGGCGGCGGTCGCCACCAAGATCGGCGAGCTGGTCGACTCCCGCCAGATCGAGGGCATCCGCGACGTCAAGAACCTGTCGTCGGGGGAGGAGACCAAGCTGGTCGTCTACCTCAAGCGCGACGCCTCGGCCATGGTCGTGCTCAACAACCTCTACAAGCACACGCCCCTGCAGACGAGCTTCGGCGTCAACGCCGTGGCGCTCGTCGACGGCGTGCCCCGTACGCTCAACCTGGTCCAACTCCTCGGGGCCTACGTCGAGCACCAGGTCGAGGTCATCACCCGCCGGTCCCAGTACCGGCTGCGAAAGGCCCGGGTCCGGGCCCACATCGTCGAGGGGCTGCTCAAGGCCCTCGACGCCATCGACGCCATCATCGCCCTCATCCGGGCCTCCGACGACAAGGCCTCCGCCCGGCAGGGACTCATGGCACCGCCGTTCGAGTTCAGCGAGGAGCAGGCCGAGCACATCCTCGACATGACGCTGAGCCGCCTCACCCGCCTCGGCCGCTCGGAGCTCGAGAGCGAGCTGGCCAAGCTGCGGGAGACCATCGCCGAGCTCGAGGCCATCCTGGGCGACGAGGGCGTGCTGCGCGGAGTTCTCAGGGCCGAGCTGACGGAGACCCGCTCCCGTTTCACCACGCCCCGGCGGGCCGAGATCACCTTCGACCCGGGTGACCTCGACATCCTCGACCTCATCGAGGACGAGGAGCTCGTCGTCACCATGACGAAGGCGGGCTACATCAAGACGGTGTCCGCCGACGCCTTCCGCACGCAGGGCCGCGGCGGGAGAGGAGTGGCCGGCGCCAAGCTCCGCGACGCCGACTACGTCGAGCGCATCATCTCCACCACCGCCCACGCGTTCCTGTTGTTCTTCTCGACGCGGGGCAAGGTCTACCGCCTCAAGGCCCACGAGATCCCCATGAAGGAGCGCACGGCCCGGGGGACGGCCATCGTCAACCTCCTGCCGCTCGCGCCCGACGAGCGCATCGCCGCGGTGATCGACACCCGCGACTACGAGACCAGCCGGTACCTGCTGTTCGTCACCCGCCGGGGCCAAGTGAAAAAGACGCGGTTCACCGAGTACGACTCCTCCCGGCGGGACGGCCTGATCGCCATCAACCTCCGGGACGACGATGAGCTGGTGCGGGTCATCCAGACCGGTGGCGGGGACGACATCTTCATCGTCAGCCGCTCCGGCACGACGGTGCGGTTCTCCGAGGAGGACGTGCGGCCCAGCGGCCGGGCGGCCCAGGGGGTCATCGGAATGCGACTGCGGGGCGACGACGAGGTGGTCTCGTCCGACGTCGCCCGCGACGACACCGACCTGTTGATCGTCACCGACGCCGGCTACGGCAAGCGGACGAAGCTCGAGCGCTTCCCCCGCAAGGGTCGGGGCACGATGGGCGTCCGGGGCATCCGCCTCACCGCTCGTCGTGGCTACGTCGTGGCCGCCTTCACGGCCGCCCTCGACGGTGAGATCTTCCTCATCTCGTCAGGCGGAACGACCATCCGCACCCCGGTGCGTCACATCTCCTCGCAGGGTCGCGACGCCACAGGTGTGAAGGTCATGAACCTCGGCGAAAGTCAAACCGTGGCCGCCGCCGCCCCGGTGCTCACCGCCGACGACTAGTCGTCGGCGCGCCAGCCGCTCTTTACTTCCCCCTCGATGCGATCGGGCGCTTCGGCGCGGGAGGTGCGCAATGGACGGCAACACGAGGAGAGAGCGCGGTTCGGTGGTACCGCTGATGGCACTGGCGGTGGTGCTGGTGGGAGTGGTGGCCCTGGCGATCGGACGGATCGGCCAGGCCGCGGTCTGGCGGGCACGGGCCCAGGCGGGTGCCGACGCCGCCGCGCTGGCCGGCGCGGTGGAGGGGCGGCGGGCGGCAGAGGCACTGGCCCGGCAGAATGGCGCCGAGCTCGTGGCCTTCGAGCTCGAAGGACGCTCGGCGCGGGTCACCGTGCGCGTGGGCGGGGCCGAGGCGGGAGCCCGGGCCACGTCCAGCTGGGATCGCCGTTCCCCGCCGGCCGGGATGCCTTCTACGGCCCGCAACGGAACTACCCGCTCGGAAGGGAAGCCGCCGATCGGCGCTCGCCATTCGTGAGGCCCTCCTTACCGGTCGGTGTCCTGTCGGAGCTCGTTGCTGGCGCCGATCGGCGCCTTTCCTTGCCTCGACTTGTTCTGTTGCTGGCCGTAACTTGGGCATCGTGACTCGGGCTGCGGCTTCCAGGACCGGAAGCGAGCAGGCCCAGCACCTGGTGGTGCGGCGGGTGGCACCGTCGAGCGTCCTCAAGTTCTCGGTGCTGCTGTACGCGAGCCTCTACCTGGTGGTCATCATGGCCGCGGTGATCCTGTGGTCCGTGTCGTCGGCCAACGGGCTGCTGGCCAACGTCGAGAGCCTCATCGGCGACCTCTTCTACGCCGGTGACTTCCGGCTCAAGGGCGGCCAGCTGCTGCGGGCGGCGTTGCTCGGCGGGGCGGTCGTCGTCGCCCTCGGCGCCGGGGCCAACCTGTTGATGGCGGTGCTCTACAACCTCATCAGCGACGTCGTGGGTGGGGTGCGCATCGTGGTGCAGGAGCGCACGGAGGTGTCGCCGGCGCCGTCCGAGCTCCGCCTCGACGGGCGCAAGCCCGCGCTCGGCCCGACCCGGCGGTATCCCGACGGCACCACCAAGCCGAAGCCCAAGACCGGGCCGAAGCCCAAGACCGGGCCGAAGCCCAAGACCGGGCCGAAGGTCGAGCCCGAGACGTCGCCCAGGCGGTCGACCCGGCCCGAGGTGCCCGTCGTGCTGGCCCGGCGCCGCGAGAGCCGGGGACCCTGAGGCGGTAGCTTCTTCGAGGCTCCCGGCCACGGGGCTATAGCTCAGTCGGTTAGAGCGCACCCCTGATAAGGGTGAGGTCGCTGGTTCGATTCCAGCTAGCCCCACTCGGCAGCCGGTGGTCCGGGCACCGATTCGACGGAGGAGGACGATGCGAGCGTTTCGCCGTGCGTTGCTGGCTCTCGGGCTGGCGGGCTTCGCCGCCGGCGCCGTCCGTCTCCGGTCCGGCACGACCGTGCCCGTCCAGCGGGGCGGTTGGCGGGAGCTCACGATCTCGGACCTGCGGTAGCCCGTGCGGGTCGTCGTGGTGGGTGCCGGCGCCGTCGGCGCGCGGGCCGGCCGCCAGCTCCTGGCCATGGAGCGCCTGGAGGACCTGGTCGTCGTCGACCCCGACGTAGAGCGACGCGACGCGGTGGTCGCCTCCTTGGGACCGCCGGCGCGGGCCGAGTCGGGGGAGCTCGGCGCCATGCTCGAAGGGATCGACGTGGTACTGCTCGCCGCTGGTGTTCCTCACGCGCCGTTCGCCGAGGAAGCGCTGCGGGCGGGAGCGTCGGTGGTGTCGACGAGCGACGCGGTGGCCGACGTCGAGGCGCTGCTGGCGCTCGACGACGCGGCCCGGTCCGCGGGGCGCACCGTCGTGGCCGGCGCCGGGTTCTCGCCCGGGCTCACCTGTGCCCTGGCCGCCTTCGGCGCTCGCAGCTTCGAGCACGTCGACGAGGTCCACGTGGCCAAGACCGGAACCGGTGGTCCGGCGTGCGCCCGCCAGCACCACCGGGCGCTGCAGGGCCCGGCCCGTGAATGGCAGAGCGGCGGCTGGCGCCAACGGTCCGGCGGTTCGGGGCGCGAGCTGGCCTGGTTCCCCGATCCGCTGCGGGCCGTCGACTGCTACCGCGCCGCCCTTGCCGACCCGCTGCTGCTGGTGCCGGCCTTCCCGGGTGTCCGGCGGGTCACGGCCCGGATGGGCGCCAGCCGGCGCGACCGGCTGACGAGCGCCGTGCCCATGCTGCGCAAGCCCCATCCCGAGGGAGGGCTCGGAGCCGTCCGGGTGGAGCTGCTCGGCACACAGGGGCCGTCCGGCACCAACCGCGTGCTCGGCGCCGTCGACCGACCCTCGGTGGCCGCCGGTGCGGTGGCGGCGCTGGCGGTCCGGTGGGCGGCGGAGGGCCGCTTCACCCGCACCGGCGCGGGCGGACTGGCTTCGCTGGCCGAGCCCAGCCCCTTCCTCGCCACCCTGGCCGAACGGGGGGTCAAGGTGGCGGTCTTCGAGGGCGGCCACCAACGATCCGAGGTGACGTCGGCGAGCTGACCGGCTTCTCACAGGCGCTCTGGCACCGAAAAGTGTCACCCGTTCGCAGGCGGGTAACGGCGACCGGCGGCTACCGGAGCAGCTTCGACATCCGCCGGTCGGCGAGGAGCTTTCCCTCCGTCTGGCACGCCGGGCAGTAGGTGACCTCGTAGGCCTCGTAGGACACGCGGCGCAGGTCACCTCCGCACCCGGGGCAGGGGTTGCCGGCCCGGCCGTGGATGCGGAAGCGGTTGTCCAGGCGTGCGGGCAGCCCGCCCGTGCGCTGGCGCTCCAGGTCGAGGGCCTCCTCGAGGACAGCCCGCACTGCTTCGAGCAGCCGCTTCCTTTCGCCGGCGTCGAGGGACGCGAGCGACGCGTAGGGCGACAGGCGGGCCCGGTGGAGGATGTCGTCGGTGTGGCCCCGGCCGATGCCCGCGACCGTGCGCTGGTCGCGCAGCAGCGTGTGGATGCGTCGCCGGTCGTCGCCGTCGACCACGAGCTCGGCGAACGCCGGGGACGACGGCTCGGGGCCGAGACGCTCGAGCGGGCCCTCGTCGCCCGGGCCGAGGATCCACCAGCCCGCCTTTCGCTCCGTGCCGAGCTCCTTGACCAGCACCGCCGGTGCCGGCCCGGCGAAGCGGAAACGCACCACGGAACCCTTCGGACGGGTGGTCTTGGGCGGTTGCTCCACGTCGACCCGTCCGCCCTGGGAGAGGTGGACCAGCATCCGGGCCTCGTCGAGCTCGAAGACGAGGTACTTGCCCCGGCGGCCGACGGTGTGCACGTGCTGGCCGACGAGCGCCTCGGGTGTCGGGCTGAAGGTCTTGAGGGCCGAGAACTGCAGGGGCTCGGCGCCCGCCAGCTCGGTCCCGCCGACGGCGGCATCGAGTCGCTCGGCCAGGGCCTGCATCTCGGGCATCTCAGGCATGTGGCCCCTTTCCTCGCGTCATCACGGCGAGGCCCGGGCCCAGACGGTCCAGCGTTCGAGGGCCACGAAGCCCATCCGCTCGTAGACCGGCCGGCCGTCGTCGCTGGCGATGAGCACGGCCGGCAGGGTCGGATCGAGGGTGGCCACGGCCCACGTGGCCCGTGCGCCGTGGCCCCGGCGGCGGGCGTCGGGGAGGGTGGCCACGAGCTCGACCAGGTTCATCCCGGCCGCTGCCAACCCGATGGCGCAGGCCACGGCCCTTCCGCCCTCCCGCACGAGCCAGAACCGCAGCTCGTCACCGAGCACCGCTGGCGGGAAGACGCAACCAGGCTCGAACAGCTCGATCCCCGGCAGAGGGAACCCCTCGACCAGCACCCGCTCGAGCTCGATCAGCTCCTCCGGTGTGGTGACCTCGGCGACGGTGGCACCGGAGGTCTCGGGAGGGGTCGGCGCCATGCGCCGGGTATCGCCCGGCCAGCGCACCATCAGAGGAGGATGCCCGACGAGCTCGAAGCCGAACGGGGCCAGGTCGCCGGTCGGCCAGGGGGAGAAGAGGCAGCACGGGGCCGGGCGGGGGCACACTGTCTCGATCTCGGCGGCGGCCGCGGCCAGGTCGACGAGAGGCTGCAGGGCGAGGGCCTGGTTTGTGAACTGCCCGCGGTCGCCGATCCAGTTGACGGCGAGGCGATCGCTGCGGCGCGCCGGCCGAGACGTCAGCCGGGCCTCGGTTTCGACCCATGCGGCGTGGGCCAGCACGGTTCGGCGCACGAGGTTGTCCTCCGCCGGCGTCCCCGGGAGCCATCCGGTGGTCAGCGGCGTGTCCGGACCCGCTTCACCGGGCGCCGTCGTCGGAGGATCCTCGGGCACGGAGCAGGCATCCTACGACGGCCCGCCGGGCACGCTCCGTGCCCGAGCGCCTCCTCAGGAGGCGAGACGCCGCTTGGCCAGCGCCGAACCGACGACGCCGAGCAGCACCATCCCGACCGCCAGGCCGAAGTGCAGCACGTTGTCCGCGGCCTTGAAGGGAAGGAAGCTGGCGGCGCTCTCGTGATCGATCGACGAGCCGCGCCGAGCGCTCGGCGGTCAGACCGGTGTGGCGGGGATGCGGCCGGTGACCGTGGTCCCCTCGCCCAGGGCGGAGACGACGACGAGGCGACCTTCCAGGGCCTCCACCCGGTCGGACATGTTCTGCGTGCCGGCGCCGCGGCCGGCGGTGGTGGGGTCGAAACCGCAGCCGTCGTCGCGGATGGCGAACTCCAGGATGCCGTCGTGGCCGGCCAGGCGGAGGTCGACCGAGCAGTTGCCGCAGGTAGGCGGATCCGAGCCGCCGGGCGGCGACGAGCCCCGACAGGACCATCGTTCCGCCCGGCGCGACCAGAGGGCGCATGGCGGCCACAATCGTGGTCACGTTCGAAAAGACGTGCAAGGAGCCCATGCAGGCGACGGTGTCGAAGGCGGCGGTGGCGAACGGCGGGTCCTCGGCGTCGGCCTGGACGAGGGCGACGTTGGCGGCTCCCGCCAGCCGCCGGGCCGCTCGCCCGAGCATCCCCAGCGACAGGTCGCTCACCACGATCCGGCGGGTCGAGCCGCTATATGCGTCGGCCGTGAACACGGCCGTGCCACCGGCGACGTCCAGCATGGGCCCGTGTGCATCGGCCGTGGCTCTTCGGGCGAAGGCGACGTAATCGCCGGGGGTCGTCGCCCCAGACCAGGCGGTTGTACAGCGAGCTGGGGACAAGCCGGTCATAGAGGCCAGCACCACGGTCGTAGCGCGTGCTGCGGGCACCCGCCGGCAGCGCCGACAGCACGCCGTTCCCCACCGGGCACCAGTTGGCGGCCGTCAGCGACCAGCCCCGCCAGCGGGCCGAGGTCGAACGGATCAGTCACCTGTCCGACGGGTCGGCCGGAGCCTCACGAGCACGCTCCTGACCATTGTGTGCCCTCATGAGGTCACCATAAGGGTTCGAGCC
>Ga0187892_10002752_pt1 | contig 34077 bp, 31 predicted proteins | sample MA1701073metaG_FD_139345 | JGI IMG/M metagenome (GOLD analysis project Ga0187892, IMG submission 139345) | Bio-ooze microbial communities from a basaltic lava cave in the Kipuka Kanohina Cave System on the Island of Hawaii, USA - MA170107-3 metaG ... | reverse complement strand
GATAAGCGAATTCATCAAAAGTGCTAAGCTTAAACCCGGGGCGGCGCTGCCCTCGACCCAATCGCTCGGTGCGCAACTCGGTATTAGCCGGGAAACGGTGAGACGGGCTTATGTGCGGCTTCGAGAAGCGAAGCTGATACAGCTTGAGGAAAAGCAGGGGTACCAGGTGCGGGGCAGCAGCGCGAGACGGATCCCGGCGGTCAAAACGCCCCGGCCAACGCAAGCGCATCCGGTCTCAAAAGCGACTCGGTAGGGCGCGGAAAAAAAGCATCGGCGGTGCCGGGAACCTAGACTCGAACACCTGGCCGGCGCGATCGAATCGGGGATCCTGAAGGTGCCGTCCGCACTCGCCTGGTAAGCGGTCGCGCTCCCTCGATCGTTTCGGCTGGGGAACGTGACCTCGACAGGTAGGCCGCACGCACCCCGGGGGGTTGCTCCACGATAAGTTCCTTTATCGAGGCGCCTTGGTCTCGCCGTTCAGATACCACAAGATCATTGCGACATTGGCAATATCCACCTCTTGGCCGGTCGGCGAGAGGGCCTGATCGCGAAGTCGGTTAGCGAGAGTGCGGTAATTCTCTTTCTGGTCCCAACCCCGCAGGCCCTTGATCGCTTTTTCGGCGAATCGCGCTTTCATCTCGATGGCGAATTCATCCACGGCCGCGTGCAGCCCCACGATCTCTTCGCGGACGGCCGGATCAACCGAGTTCAATAGCGTGTTAAATTCCATACGCAAATCTTCACCCCAGTGCGAGTAGTTCGGTACTTGAATACCAAGCGGCCCTTGCGACCCCTGAACATTATAAGCTGTACCGACCGGGCGTCTCACCCCCCACCTAGCGTGCCTGGCCTCTAACGTGACGCGCGCATGATCCGACCGCGGGTGGTCATCTCGACCTTTGGCTCCCTGGGCGATCTGAACCCTTATGTCGCGATCGCGCTCGAGCTTCGGCACCGAGGATATGAACCGGTGATCGCAACCACGCCTCTCTACCGCGATAAGATCACCTCGCTTGGGCTTATGTTTCATCCGGTCCGCCCAGATCTGCCCTCCTACGACCGCCCCGAAGAACTCGAGGCGATGGTACGAGGTGCCATAGACCCGATGACCGGCATTCGGACCATCGTCGGGGAGTTGATCATGCCCTACCTACGCGGCATCTACGACGATCTCTGTCAGGCGGTACAAGGCGCCGCCTTGTTGTTGAGCCATCCCCTCCCGCTGGTCGCACCGATCGTCGCGGAGAGGACGGGCGTACCGTGGGTCTCAAGCGTCCTGGCCCCGATGTCGCTCTTCTCCGTCTATGATCCCGCCGTTAACGCCCAGATGCCGTGGTTACACCCGCTCCTTAAGCTATCGCCCGCCCTCAGTCGCGCCAGCATCCATCTCGTCAGACGATTGTCGGACCGGATGCTGAGGCCGCTCTATGCGTTGAGGGCGGAATTGGGGTTACCGCCGGGACCGCATCCGCTTATCGAAGGGCTCCATGCCCCGCGCGCGGCGTTGGCGCTCTTTTCCAAGCTCTTGGTCCGGGATCAGCGCGATTGGCCGCGACAGCTTCGAGTCACAGGCTTCCCTTACCACGATCTTCGCGGCCGACCCGGGGATCCCGTCGACTTGCCCCGCGGATTGCGGCGCTTCCTCGAAGCCGGTCCGCCGCCACTGGTTTTTTCGCTTGGTTCCGCAGCCTTCTGGGTGGCGGGGGATTTTTTCAAGCAGAGTATCGAGGCTGCGGTAGCCCTAGGCCAACGTGCCGTCTTGCTGGTGGGCGACGATCGCTTTCTGCCCCGCGATCCGGTGTCGGTAGGCATCGCGGCTTACGACTACGCTCCCTACGGCGCGCTCTTCCCGCACGCGAGCGTCGTCATCCACCACGGGGGGATCGGGTCGACCGCACAGGTCTTGCGTGCCGGGCGGCCAATGCTTGTCGTGCCGATCGCCCACGACCAATACGACAACGCGGCGCGTGTGGGTGCGCTCGGCGTCGCCCGCACCCTTCCCCGCCGCCGCTACCAAAAGCGGCAGGTTGTCTCCGCGCTGCGGGCGTTGCTAGAAGAGCCGAGCTACGTCGAAAGAGCGCGTACCATGGCCGAGGAGGTACGATGCGAACGAGGGACCGCCGCCGCGGTCGACATTATCGAAGAGGTCCTGGCACGCGGCAATCTCGGACATGACCGCGGGCGCCCTGGCCCGCGTCCCGGTTGCACAGTCAGTTTTTATCATCCTTGAACCCCATGTGATAGTGCGACCCATCGCAGAACGGCTTGTTCTTCGACCCGCCGCAGCGACACAGCGTGTAATGCTCAGGGGACAGTGGGCGGGCCTCACCCCTCAGTTCTGGGCCACCGACCACGAACAGGGGCCCATCCTTCATCACATGGATGCACGGCGTACGCACTTGATCCCGGCACAGGATGTTATTCAAGGTATAACTCAGCGCCCCGGAAGGACACATTGTGATGGTTTCCATGGTTTTGGTTGCGGGATCGCCGTCGGGGTTGATCCAGGGTTCCGTCTTCAGGCTGAAGACATTCGGTGAGTGCTCGGTGCAAAACCCTGCGTGTGAGCACGTAAACCGGTTGTCATGGATGGTGAGTTCCTTGCCCACGTAGTCATCGGTCTTGCTTGCTGACGGATCGCGCAAGCGCTCCCCGGAAAAACCGATCTTCTTGTGTGTGCCATCGCAGAACGGCTTGTTCTTCGACCCGCCGCAGCGACACAGGTACATCGTCGGCTCGGTTCGGATCGGCTCGCCCTTCGAGTTGCGGCAATCCGTTATGCCGTTAACCAGGTAAGGGCCGTTCGGCCTGAGCTCAATGCTTGCTACCTGAGTTGAATCAGACATAGTGGCCTCCTTCAACGAACAGTCAGTGTAACAGTTTGGGGTAAAGCACGCGAATTAAAAAACGTCTGACGGCTGTGTCGCCAAGCTTCAGATTTCCGGGGAGACCAATCCGATCCACAAGCAAGGAGCGACGAACGTCCGCGGGCTCCTTAAAAACGTCAATCTCGTCCCGCTCGGGCCGTACGTCGTAAAGTACCTCGGTTATGAACTGACGAAAGGGGAGCTCGGTCTAGACGTCAAGTATTTGATTCAACGCCGGAAGCTCAGCGCCCAAAATAAAATAGAAATTGATCACCTTACGTTAGGCGGGATAAAGAGCAAGGACGCCACGAAGCTCCCGGTGCATCTGGCCATCACCCTTCTCAAAGATACGAGCGGAAAGATCACGCTGGACGTTCCCATCACGGGTGGCGCCAACCCCAAGGTGCAGGTCCCGCTCAAATCCCCGATATAGGCTTGGATCAATTTCGCGCGATTTTTCGGATCTGGGTGGGTGCTCGCGAACTCGGGAAGTGGTGAGCCGCAGGCGCGAGTACAGATGCATGCCGTAAAGATTGTCCTGCGGGCACTTGAGCGCGTGCGGATAGTCGCGCTCCAGAACGTCGAGCTGGGCCTGCCACCATGCATCGGTCTCGACCGCGACGAGGACGTCAGGCCGATTGGCCTCGACTATTGCCAATAGCGCACTGGCGTTGCGATTCGGGGTCATCACATTCGCTACCATGATGCGCAGCATGTTATCGCGATCGGCGTGAGCGGCGGCCTTCACCTCTTTCGGATAAAGCGGCGTGAAAGGAAGTATCCACCAACTCTGATAGAGCAGGGAGACGAGCGATGCGGCGATCACCACCCACGACCCAGGCCGCGATAAATCGAGCACAAGCGCTGCGATCGCGAGCAGGATCAAGGCTGCGATGGCGAATTGCAGCCTTGGAAAATCGCCGCCTCTGACCCACCGCGCTTCGTACCGCCATAACGGCAGGAACGTCAGAACCGTGAGCAGAAGAGTGAGGCCGCTTAGCGTCCAAAACAGCATACAATCATCCTCTGCCAGGCTCATGCCACGCGAGTGGATACGATTGGCCTAAGTTGGCGCCGTGCCCGTCCATAAAGCACAAGCGTTGGCGTGATACTCAACAGGGCGGAAGACGTATTTCGAGCTCATTGAAGAAAAGCGGTGACCTTAGGGTGACCGCGACGCGCGCGACCTGAGCTTGCCGACGGAGAGGGCGAGTTCGTTCTGCGCCGTGTGGATGGCGGCGGCAGTCTCGAGACGCCCGGCTTGGTTGAGAATATCGATCAAACGGCTGAGCGATCCATTCAGCTCGGCGGTGAGCACATGATCGCCGAGCCCTGACAGCGTGCGCATGATCAAGTCTTCGGCCCGCGGTTTCTGTTCCTGCGGCAGACGGTTGAACATGATCTGGAACGTGCGAAGTATCTCCGCATAGCTCTGGTGTTGCATGCTCTCCGATGCTGCTACCGCGAGAGATTCGAAAGCACTCATGAGCCGTGAAAAAACGTTGTCGGTATAGACGACCGGGACCCGGTGACCGTCAGCGCTGCCGTTGTCTTCGGACGACCAGCGCGCGAGCAAATCACGCAGATTATAGATCGTCAGCAGACCGGGGTCGGGATCGGATTGGGCGGTAGATACCGAGGTCCACGCGATGGTTTCAAGCTCTTCGATCCCATCCAGCGGATCGCTCGCGATATCGCGTTGACTTTCGCGGCGAATCGCCGCGTAAAGAGCCTTGCCAACCGCGATCGCATCATCATCGGTATGCGACTTCACCACTGCGAGCACATCCTGGAATGCCACGTAATCGCCGATCGATACGTTTAACACGATCTCCACCTCCGCTCTTGCCAGGGCGGTTGCCTCGGCGATTGCGTCAAGGTCTACTCGGGTCACGAAGCCGTGTCTTGCCGCTATCACCTGCGTGCGTCGCGGGGCGTCGCAGCAGGACGTGCGACGTGTCTTGCGGATGAGGTTCATCTGCGTTTCCCGCGCCGCTAACACGTGGTCGTGGAGCGTCTCGATTATGACCACCGGACGCATCTGGTCGATAGTGGTGTAGAAGAGCACCAGGAGAAGATAAAGTGCGACCACCGTTAAAACGAAGGTGACCATGGCGCCGAATACCGGATTGACCAGCCCAACGCTGGCCAGGATGACCAGGGCGTAAAGCGAGAGACCAACGAAGAAGCCAAAGGAAAATTGATTGTTACGGCGCCGCAGAAACTGGTCATAGACCTGATGCGTGAGCGAGCTCGCTGCCTGCTGCAGCGCGATCAGCAGGAGCGAGGTCGTCAAAGTGGTCACCGTAATCAGACCGGAGGCAACCGTACTGAGCAGCTCGCTAGTCCCTCTTGCGTCTGAGAATACGTAAGTTTCCAACAGCGAGCGGATGGGCTCGAGCCATGCGATATTGCCGCGGTCGATAAAGCTCGTGAGTGTGGCAAGCAACAGGAAGGCAGTGATGATACAGGTAGGAAGTAGCAGAAATTCCGCGAAGGCATGCCGGATTGCATCCCGTGCTGTCGCGAGACCGCTCTCGGTCTCCTCGGCATTCAGGCGCGCATCCACGAGGTATTGGACCATGTGGTGTCGGGCTTCCATGTTTCTGTCGTTAATGGTCGGCGGCGCCGCCCGCTTCCAAGTCGGGGAGCACTTCCGGCAGCAACGCACGCGTGTTTTATTATGTTACAGGCTCTTAATGGTTGATTATCCTACACCGGCCGAGCCGGAACCAAAACACATCCAACGCAAAGACGCAAAGAAGAAGCGTCTACAGTTGAGAACTCAAGAGCCTCAGCGTGTTCTCCCACCGTAGTGCTGAAGGATGTCTTTCACCGAGCGCGTCTCGGTTTGGGCAACCCGATCCTGGCCTTTTCGAGTTACGGCTTTCCCAGTGGACACACAATGGCCACTACTTGTTTCTATGGCGTTGTGGCGACCTACGCCTTATGGAAGATCCGAACGTGGCCCGGGCGAGTGTTAGCTGTAATGCTTTCGACTTTCCTGGTATTGCTAGTCGGTTTCAGCCGCATCTATTTTGGTGCTTACCTGAGTGACGTGCTGGGAGCCATGATGGAAGGCCTGGCGTGGCTTGTCTTGTGCTTGACGGCGGTTAACACAACCTGGCGCGTGCGCCATCGCGATAAACCACCAGCCGGAGTTTCATGATGGCGGTGTAGTGACCAGATCCAGAAACTCTTTCCGGTATTTGTTCTCGGGCATCAAACAGACGTCGTACTTTCCGAAGGCGCGATACCGATTGCGGGCGACGAGGTTGTAAAGTGCATCGCGTGGCGACTTCGGCAACACCCCCCTACTCTGAAAAAACTCCAAACGCCGCCAAGCCCGCCGAGGACGTGCAGAATGCCATCAGACCTCGCGAGCAGCACTTACTCGGCACGACGGCCGTAGGCTATCTCCGTAGCAGTCAGTGTCGGCGCCGTTTCCTTAGGCGGAGAGGAATCGCGCATCGTAGCGATCTGGCACAAGCTCGTTAACCGAACAGAGGCCAGCGTAGCGATTGAGAACCGGCGCTAGCTAGCGTTTACCGAGGCGTTTGGCGTTCGCTGTTGCGCGCGAATGTATGGGTTTGGGACCTTGTTGGGCGAGACCGGCGGCAGCCTTGGACAGATGCGACGCGGTCGTGGCCGACTGGGTCATGACGCGGGCCAGCTTGGCCTGCCGTGCTAGGGATTGGCTGATACTGCGGCTCGATGCCAGCGACATCAGCGCCGTGGCGCCGGTCATCATCTGTTTCAAGGCGCGTGGGCCTAGCAGTGGATTCATCGTCATCATCTTCGCAGCCATGGCCTGGACCGACTTGGCGGCGGCCTCGATCTTTTCCTGTCCCATCAAGGTGAATTCGCGCTGGTCGCGTGTGCTGGGCTTGTGGCCGGCCTTCGCCATACGGCTGGTGCGATGGCCAATGACCTGTGCCGAAGCGGTCATCATTTCGCCGGTTTTCAGCGCCAAATCGGTCCAGAGCATCAGGGGGTTGGCCAACAAATTGGGGGTTCTGCGTCGCGTCATGATGGTTTCCTGGTAAGCGGGTAGCGTGTGGCTCGCGATGTTAGACAGGGATGCGCTCTCATGTTCCCGGCCCGGATAGGTTTAGCTTAGCTCGGTGGTTTGTTGGGGGAGGCACGCTTGCTCCTCAGCAGCTTTCTTTTTGCGTAGTGATTCACCAGCGGCATCACGGATATCCCGTAAAGTACGATGGAGACCGCCACCGAGTCCAAGGTGATGGCAATCATTTCATCGACCAGGGGCTGGGGCACACCGAGATGGATCGTGAACATCAGGTAGTAGATCGATCCAATGCCGCGAATACCGACATACCTAGAACGCGACTGGGCTTGCGGTGGGGCATCGCATTTCGACGGGACTCACAAGTTCTGCTGAGGAGGCAAAGACTATTTACTTTGACTCTTCCGAACCACGAAGACGATGAGTGCAATTATGGCGACCGTAATGATAATACCGGTCCACATACCCGTCTGAAAAACGTCCCCGATGACCCCGCAGCCGGACATTACGAACAACAGCGGGGCGAAACATGCAATTCTTAAATGCTTGATCATATGCGCACCAGGTTAGAAGCGTTGAGTTCCATTTCCATTGCCGCGCCTCATTAGGTTCAACGAGGCTCGCCTAATGGCCGTATTGTGGAGTTGGCCTGGTACTATAACCTGCGATGAGTTTCCTTCATAGTACGAGTGTAGGGCGAAGGCATTGATAGTTCGCGGATCGGCCAGCAAGTGATAGTCGAATTTGTAATCGAAAAGACGCGCAGTGTGACCACGATTGACCTCGCCCCCTATTTCGGTTTCCGGATCGAGGCCAACCTCGCCCGTTATGTGTTGCCCGGGATCAAACCGTGCGGTACGCACTAGGCGCCAACCGCTTGGCGGGAACGGGATTTTTGGGCTCGCGGCTCCAATGGCGATGCTGAGCGATGGCCTTAATGAATTCCGGAGCCACGTTGCCATCTAGGGCGTCGCGACTGATGATCACACCCTCCTCGGCCACAAGTCCATCTGCTTTCGCGTTCTGACCGGCGAGTTCTTCGGCGCCGAGATTGGAAGCTCGTAACAACTCGATGCCTGCGCCGGTTGCGGCAATCGTCTTGCAGTGTTTGTAGGCTTCGTTAACGAAGTTGATAGCTTCGGCTTCACCCTTGAGAGCGGCAACGCTCTCCTCGCCTCCGGGAACATAAACGGCGTCGAACAGTACTGAAGAGGTGGTGAGCAGACTGAAATCAATTTTCACTTGGACGCCTTTGTCACTGGTCAAGAAACCAAGCCTCGGCGCCACGATCTTAGCCTGTGCCCCCGCGGCGGTCAGCGCTTTCTTCATGCCTGACAGAGCAGCATCGTCAAATCCGGCATCAGTGAAATGAAGTCCCAGAAGGTGTCGTGCGCCGCTGCCGCCTGCGGCATTTCGTTGTGCGGTTCGGGCTTGATGGCATGAACCAGGTCGGGAAACTTGACCGCGTCTTGAATAAAGAAGACAGGAATATTGTTGCCGACCAGATAAAAATTGCCCTCTTGGGTGTAGAACTTGACAGCAAAGCCCCGCGCATCGCGCGCCAGGTCAGTCGATCCGCGCGAGCCGACCACGGTCGAGAAGCGCACAAAGACCGGCGTTTTGAGTGAGGGGTCTTGAAGAAACCCGGCTTTAGTGACCTGAGCTAGCGATTGGTAAACCTGAAAATAGCCATGCGCCCCTGCGCCACGTGCGTGAACCACCCGTTCCGGAATGCGTTCGTGGTCAAAGTGGGTAATCTTAATCCTCGAGTAAGGAAGGACCGCGCCTCAGTCTTTGCGTTCCCTGGTGCTGCTCAGGTAGGGGCGTCGGTCGTTGACCTGCTCGTTCATTTTCTTTCCCACAGGTGCTCCGCTGATTGGCATCATCGGTATTAACTGAGATCAACATATTTGCGTCACGGACTTTCCCTTCGTACCGCTTCGCCTAGTGTTCAGGAATTCCCAGTCCAACCAGCACAAACCCTGGCATTCCGGATGAGTACCCAACCCTGGTCAATTCATAACAAGATAAATAATGACCAGCACGATGGCAGGTACACCCAGAAGCCATCCGATAAAATATTTGCCCATTGCCGTTCTCCTAAAATAAATTAAACGTCAGGTCGAAGACGCGGGTGCGGACTGAGCCCGGAGTTTTCTAGTGGCGCTCGTGTATCGGTCGCGCAAACGGACGCGGCGCGGCCGGCCTGAATCGGGATCAAAGAAATACATCAGCGCAGCGCCGATGCCCATGAGTATCAGTGTCGTCATAGGGTCCTCCTCTATAAGTGACGCGGAGCGTGTCTGCTTTGATTGATCCACGTGTCGCCCGCTTGGTTCAGGGATGGGCAACAGATATGCCATGGGCTTCTGTTCCCCACTCTTGCCTTAGCGATCAAGCACCTGGGGCTAGGGCGAATCAGAATAAAAAACATTTTTGCGAGGAGGTCCGGTAAAGATTACCGTTCCCTTGTAGACCTTACAGCGAGTGCACGGGTCAAGCGCTGCGCGCGAGGTTGTGACGATGAAATAGCACGGGCGAGGAGACCACGCGATGAACACCCCGCTGGTCGGGCTTTGTACGCAAGCGGGGCGACCGGTAACCACGCCGACATGCTGAAAAAGCGTTACTTCTTCTCCAGCAGAAGTTGACCTTCCTTTCTTACCCTACCCGTAATGGTGCCGGCGATGGTGGCGAGGATGTTTGGTAGAACCACTTCCACTATAACCGACTCTTCGAACACATCAAGGTGCCCATGAATCGCCTGACCAAATGTGCCGCCCTCGAAATAAAGCCGATCGTCTTCCCAACGTTCATAAAACGACAACATCAAACCGGTCACGCCACCGGTCATCTGTGCGCGCATATTGCCGAATCCCTCCCCGATACGGCGGCGCGCCTCGGCCTTCCCTAGCTTGTGGGGAATGTTGACAGTGACAGGTCTCGACATTCGGCTTTTCCTCCTGAATTCTCATTTTAACTATGTAATGTGCGCGCCGCCATCATGCCTACGCCGTAGAACATCCAATAGTAGGCAACGTTTGAGGGGTACTTCCGTCATGCGGTTGGGATCGTCATTGCAGTCGCGGGCGACTGTGTGGTAGAACTCCCAATTCTGAGAGAGCCCATGCGTACTCCCCGCGTAGAATTCATCTCGATGATCGTCCTGGCTGTCGCGGTCGCGGCCTGCAGCGAACGCTCCGGCGTGGCCGCGGACGATTCCGGGTCTCAGACGTCTGGCGACAGCGTTCCCGGCCGCGCAGTCGCCTGCATGCCGCTCGAAACACGCGAGGCAAACGCGCCAAACCAGCGTCCGGCGTTCCCGGGCCAGACACGAGCGTGCGCGAGCCAATCGAACGTTCCATTCGATGTCGGCGTGCTCGCGAAGGGACTCGAGAACCCGTGGGCCGTGGAGCCGCTCCCCAGCGGAGATCTGCTCATCACGGAGAAGCCCGGCCGCCTGCGCATCGTCTCGGCAACGGGTGAGGTCGGCCAGCCGATTGCCGGCCTGCCCGCCGTCGATGCACGCGGGCAGGGCGGCCTGCTCGACGTCGCGCTGAGCGCGGCATTCGATTCCGACCGGACGATCTATTGGAGCTACACCGAGCCTCGGCAGGGAGGCAACGCCACCAGCGTTGCGCGTGGGCTGCTGTCGGCCGACCAGCGGCGCCTCGAGCAAGTTCGCGTGATCTTTCGCGCGATGCCGACCTACGACGGCGACAAACATTTCGGCTCGCGGCTAGCCTTCGGTCCGGACGCGATGCTGTACATCACGCTCGGCGAGCGCTCGGACGCACCGATGCGGCCGCAGGCGCAGCAGCTCGACAGCCACATGGGCAAGATCCTGCGCATCAGGCCGGACGGCTCGGCCCCAACCGACAACCCGTTCGCCGGGCAACCCAACAACGCGCTGCCTGAGATCTGGACGCTCGGTCATCGAAATGTGCAGGCCGCCGCGTTCGATCCACAGGGACGATTCTGGGTCGTGGAGCATGGTACGAGGGGCGGGGACGAGCTGAACCTGATCCAGCGGGGCAAGAACTACGGCTGGCCGCTCGTGGCGTACGGCGAGGAGTACTTTGGATTGCCGATCCGCGGGGCGGTGACCGATCGCCCCGGCTTCGAGCAGCCCCGCTACTATTGGGACCCGGTGATCGCGCCATCCGGCGCACAGTTCTACACCGGCGATGCTTTCCCGGCTTGGCGCGGCAGTCTCTTCGTCGGCGGCCTCAAAGAAAAGAGGCTCGTGCGGCTGACCCTCGACAACGATCGCGTGACTGGCGAGGAGCACCTCCTCACCGACCGTGCTCAGCGCGTGCGCGACGTGCGGCAAGGTCCGGACGGCGCGCTGTACGTTGTCACGGACGAGGCAAACGGCGAGCTCTGGAAAATCGCACCGCGTCGCTGAAGACATCGGTCACCTGCGGCCACACCATCGACGACATCGAACTATGCTGCCTACACTGACATTCTGTACAAAACGCAGCGAGCGCGATCCTTCTACCGCGAGTCCTCTCCCACGCCTGCTTCTGTGAGCTTTTCTTTTGCTTTCTTGGTGATCAGGAATGCGACTACGATAGTCGCGGCGAGACCAATTCCGAAAAAGACCCATTGCGCCGTTCCCCACTCGCCTCCTCCGCCGGTTAAAGCCCCGCCTATTGCACCAAGATATAAGTACAGTATGACTCCGGGAATAATCCCGACGAAGGTCGCGAGGACGTAGTGCCAAAATTTGATCTGCGTAATACCAAAAAAGTAGTTCTGAAGATTGAACGGCACCAAAGGACTCAACCGCAGCAGCAGAACGACCTTCCAACCGTCCTCAGCGACTGCTTTATCCACTGCCTGGAACTTGGGCCGCTTTTCGATCATGCCTTTTATTCGGTCACGCACGAGATAACGCGCGGTCAAAAAGGCAAGTGCCGCGCCGACCGTCGCACCGACCATAACGACGGGGAACCCCCATCCCAAACCGAACACCAGACCGGCTGCGATTGTGAACGGCGCGCCCGGCGCGAGGACTACCGTGGCAACGATGTACGCGGCCGCGAAAACCACTCCGCCCCAAACACCCAGTCCCTCTATCCATCCGCTGAATGAATCTAGCCAGTCCTTTAGCGGTAATAAGAACCAGGCGGCGAAAACCGCGACCAAGGCGATAGCCGGGATAATCAAATTCCTGGGGATTCCTTTTTCTTTCGATTCCGGCATCTCGTGCTCCTTCAAGTCGAAGAGCGTTTGCCATTCGCGCGCGAATGCTTAGGCTGGGTATTCGCCGGCCCCCCCAAGCCGAAGGTCCAACTCAGCAACTTTTTCACCGTTGGCGTCAACCTTTGTTCCATCCGTTCCCAGCCTCACGCATGGTTTGGGCATTCGCCGAATGCCGCAGCGCTTTGCTCGGAACGCACCCCAGCTCCGGATCGACGATGCCTGGTTTGCCGACTATCATAGACCTGAAGATTTCTTCCGCCTGATGGTGATGGTACGTGAATTTAAAAGGGAAGATACGACTGGACCTGTGAGCTGTCAATCACGCGCTACTCGGTCGGTCCGAAACCGGGGAACTCTCGGGTATTCGTCAGCGGCGTTTAGAATTCCTATACTTCTACCCAATCATCGTCCGGTCAGCCTTTAGGGTCCAATGACGAGAATTGAACGACTTCAAAAGACGGGCCTCATACGCACCGGCTCGCCGAAGAGAGGTTTCAGCTACAAGAAAGCCGATGGTGGTAGGGTGAGTGCTGCGGATCTCTCCCGGATAAGCAATCTGGTAATTCCACCAGCCTGGACAGAAGTTGCTATCAACTCGCTGCCCGGTGGCAGGCTGCAAGCAGTTGGCAAAGATGCAGCTGGCCGCTGGCAGTACCTCTACCACGAGAATCACACTCGCGCACAGCAACTGAAGAAGTTTCAGCGGCTCATCAAATTCGCGGAAGCCCTGCCGAAGTTGCGTTCGACCATCGGTCGGCATCTCCGGCAACCCGACCTTGGTAGAGAGCGAGTGCTGGCCTGCATGCTTAGAATTCTCTCGTCCTGCTTTATGCGGCCGGGAAGTCAGGTCTATGCAAGCGAAAATGGCAGTTATGGCATAGCAACGCTGCGGCCAAAGCACTTAAAGGTCAAAGGCGGCGCCGTGGAATTCGATTTCCCTGGCAAGTCTGGGGTGCGCCAACAACGGCAGTTGAAAGATCGGCCGGTGGCAAAAGTTGTGAGAAGTCTGCTCAAGCACCCCGGCAAGGAAGTTTTTAAGTATCAAAACGGCGACGGCGAGTTTATCAATGTCACCAACCGTCATATCAACGAGTACATAAAGGCGATCATGGGAGAGAAATTCAGCGCCAAGGACTTTCGCACCTGGGCAGGCACGATTATCTGTGCCTGCGCCCTGGCGCGTCTGGGGACTGAGGCGATCGAGAAAGGCGCGGCTCGCAAGCGAACGGTGGTGGCCGCAATCAAGGAGACCGCCGAGATGCTTGGCAATACGCCTGCGGTTTGTCGCAGCGCTTACATCTGCCCTGGGGTGATCAACAGTTTCGAGGAGGGGAGAATTATTGACGACTATTTTGAAACACTCGAACAATTCGTCGCCTATCGCGGCAGGAAACTGCACCGAGCGGAAAACTCACTGCTCAAATTCTTAAAACGCAGCGCGGGCTGATGGCGTGCCGCTCCGGGTGGTATCTCACTTCCCCAGTAAGCTAAAGGCAAGTTCCTGGCACAGGAATTGGCGATTACACTTACCAGTATCTTCTCCATGATCGCGACAACACTCTCTCCACGGATCAAGATCGGTCGATAAAGAAGCTCGGCTTACGGGTTTTGAAAAGTCCCTACCGGAGTCTCCGCGCGAATGCTGTCTTGTGAGCGCACCGATCCCCGACGCGAATTGGCGATCGTCCAGTCATAGTCGGTGAAGCGGACCTCGTAGTCGAGCGGGATGGGCTCAGGGAGGTACTGATTCACATAGGCGATCCAGCTCGGTGTGGCCGCAGTGAGGAAGTCCTCGGGATAGAAATCCAACAGCTCGCTCAGATAGACCACTCGGCTGCTGTGCACGACCCGGAGATTGCGCGCCTCGGCGAAGAACTTGCGCGCCTCGGCGAAGAACTTGCGCGCCTCGCGATCCAACTGCGCTTCGAGATCTCTTCCAGTGAACGGTGTGCGCGGGAGTATGGGACAACCCAGGGCACTGCAGTTCAGGGCAAAGTGCACGCGCGGGTCACCGAGCGGACGGATGATATCGTTTTCGTACTGGTAGAGCGACAGCCGGCGATTGCCGATCACCAGCTTGCGCAGATAAAAGAACTCGACCTTGGCCAGACCGGCATGCGTCTCCGGGATCCCCGCCTCCAGGACGTTGTACATCGACAAGGCGTTATAGCTGTTGATGTAGTGGGCGAGCCGATCGTTGCGGATCGCGAATTGGTCGTCGGGGGTTCGCGCCACGTAGGCGACGTAATAGTCGAGGTCGGCCCGATCGCGGGCTAGCGCCGGGAAATCCACTTCGCCGCGCTCGTTGACGTAGCGGGCTAAGACCCGCGCATAGGCCTCTAGCGGTGCTCCGCGCGCGGGATCGGGCGGGTACTGCGGCGCTTGCACCAGGGTCGCACAGGCTTGCAGTGTCAGTTGCAGCAATACGAAGAAATAGACGGCGCTGCGCTTCATCGTCACGGCCCCGTGTTATCGCCGCTAGGTACTATTGTTCATCGGCATGGCCTGCTCCAAGGCCCGCTGGCGGGCACGACCCTTGAGGTATTTCAAGGGATAGACGAAGGTCGAATGGATCCCAAGCGGTGGAAATCCCGAATTCGCGGACTCGGTGCCTGCGGATCCATGCGCTACCGCACCTCCTTCGGCAGCCGCCTCGCTCGGCAGAATGTACCGATCGCGTTTGGCGTTGTACAGACACATCGACATCGGTCCATCCGCGGTGGCCACCATGAAGACGCAAGCCTGTACCCGGTCGCGCTCCAGCCTCGAGGCATCCATGAAATTGTGGATCACGAAGGAGAGTTTGTTAACGTGTCCCCGCGCCGACCACAAGTCGCGGCGCGCCGACCAGAGCGTCTTGCCCAACCAGCGTGCGCCTTTCCACCACAATGTCGGCGCTTTTGCAAAGGCGGTGAGGGCGGCGCGAACTGCGGCCTTGCGCTTGGTACGCTCGAACGTGACGTTGGCGGTGGCTTGGAGAAGCGGCACGATGAAGCCCGGATCATCGTAGAAGTCATAGAGGTTACCGTCAATCGCAAGGCCATCGCGTAACGGTTACACCGCGGGTGGCCCGCGGCCAAGGTATCGAAACTCAGCGGAATACCGGCCCCTTCTTGAATCTTCTCGATGACCGATTGCTGATGGATGATGGGTGCGCGCTCGCGGAGGATGCCGCGCCCGGTGTCGGCCTGCAACTGAAAGGAGATGAGCGAGACAATATCGGTGTGTGCACGGAAGAACCGCACGAGTTGAGGGATCTCCGCAAAGTTGCGGGCGTAGATCGTCGTATTGAAAAAAACCGCCAATGGAAGGCCTCGGGCCCGGCTGATGTACTTCTCGCGCACGGAATTGAGATCTGCTTCCGACCGATAGCCCTTGCGCTGTTGGGTCATGTCGACATGAAAAGCGACATCGCTGAGCCCGACGGCGCAGAGATCCTCCAATAAGTCGCGGGTCGCGAGTATGCCATTGGTAAAAAGCGACGCGCGCATGCTCAATTCGGTGATGCGCCGGACGATACTCACCAACTCCGCGCGCTTGCGCAGCGTGGGGTCGCCGCCCGAGACCTGCACGTCGGTGTCTTTGCCATAATGGCGATGGATAAGATCAATCCGGCGAAAGATCTCCTCTAGCGAGATATCCTGAACGGCTTCGGAGTGCTCGGAGAGATAGCAAAGGGTACAATCCAGATTGCAGCGCTGTGTGATCTCGAGGGAAACACAGCCGATGGGCCAGCGGCGCCCGGCAACCTGGTTAGAACCCCACTGGCCGACCTCGACGAGGCGCTGCCTGAGCCGTTCGCGGCGCCCATCGCTGTCTGGAGGTTGCGTGTCAGGCCCCCAGGCCTCGATCTCCTCGGGGGTTAGATAGTTGATCTCCAGTCCGTTCGTCTGATGCAGTGTCACGTGCGCCCCCTGTCGGTGCCTAGTCCCTGCCGCTCGCGGTCGTTGAGCGCCCAGTCATAGTCCAGATAATCGAGCGGCACCTGTTCGGTTCGGATCAACTCTTGGTCCGCGGGTCGATCGGCAAGCAGCTCTGCATGCGCGGCGAGGAATGCCGGTACTGACCGGATGCCGCGGTAACCGCGGCTGAAGTCCTCGGCATACCACTCAAAGATGCTCGAGACCTCGAGCGCCTGGCTCGCGGCCGAATAACGATTGCGACTGCGATCCGACAGGAAGCGTATGACTTGATCGTCGAGCTGTGAGTCCAAGCGCGCGCCCACGTAAGCCTCTTCACGCAGCATCGGGCAACCGATCGACGCGCAGTTGACGGCCATATGGATGCGCGGGTCGTCGAAGGCGCCGGGTTTACGGATGATCCCATGCTCGATGTCGTCCAGGCTTTGTTCCTGACCTAGCAGCATAAAAAACCGCTGTTTCCAGGGACTGCGTAACAGGCTGCCCAGGTCCTTGATCGATTCGAGCTTCGGGTAGCGGGTAAGAATGAGTTTTAGCGTAAAGGCATTGTAGGCATTGATGAGGAAGGCTAATCGATCGCGCTTGTCCCAAGCCGCGAATTCCCGCGCGGTGACTCGGGAAAGCACGGCGAGATAGTTCTGCAACCGCCCACTGTCGGCCTGCAGACCTGCGTAGCCGACGCGCGAAGCCCGCCCTTGGTCCATCAACACGACGTGCTTGCCGAGCAGTTCGGTCCAGGCGCGGTGACTGAGATCGAACTCGTCCGCCTTGACGATTTGTACAGGTAATAGCAGCACCGCAAACAGCGGAAGCAAAATCTTCATAATCACCGTCATTATAGGCCTATCCGGTTAAACCGGGACAACCCGGACACCGTCCTCGGCCAGTACTGTGACCGTAGGCGTCCACATCTTCGCAGATGCGCTGGTCCGGATTCACGGTTTGCCGTTTGCGCCCATGCTGTTGTTAAGACGACAGTAAACCGGATGCTCTAGGTAGCGGTTGACCCATGGCACTTGCAGCCAAACTAGGGTCTGACGCCGGCGATGTTTAGCCGTATCTTGTAGAGCGCCGTGCGCGGTCATTATAGATGACGACGGTGGCGCCGCGCCGTTGGGCCTCGGCTTCCGCCGCGAAGGCGACCTGCTTGGCGGCAGACAAGGTCAGTACGTTCTTGGCGGGCAGTTCGGCCTGTACGGCTGCGGCCGCGGATAGCAAGACGAATACGAGCACGTTACTGAGCAGTTTCGTAACGGTATCCTTGGTACATCCGAGCTATGGCAATGGTGATGCCACCACCCGGTCGTGAAGTTGTTATTTACGTATATCAATATGATAACGACGGCTCTTGCAGATCTTGCGATATCTAGGAGCCGAGCTTGGGCTGTTAGAATTTGCGGGTGCCACCAAGGGTTGTGGCAGCGTGAATCAACAGGCTAGACACGGTAGAATCGGAACGCCGCGCCACGACCGCGAGGCGTGGAACTGAATCGCCCGGGGGGACTCGGGCCTACCGGTCCCCTTCTAGCCAGGCGCATAATTGACCATTATGTCTGAGAATTCCGAGCATACACGCTTAGCCGCCACGGAACCCTTGCGGTCCTTGGACGCGACAGAGCTAGCGGCGCTGCGTGCGATAATGGAAGGAACGGCTCAATCGACGGGCGAGGAATTCTTCCGCTTATTGGTGCGCAACTTGAGCGTCGCGACGGGGGTGAGCAACGCCTTTATCGCGGAATTCGCCGATACCAAGTCTCGGGTGCGGTCACTGGCCTTTTGGATGAATGGCCAGTTGGTTCCGAACCAAGAATGGGAGTTGGCGGGGACCCCTTGCGAAGAGGTCGTCCGCGGCAATTTGTGCCATCACCCTTCGGGCGTCTGGAAACAGTATCCGAAGGAGGAAGGGGTTGAGAGCTACCTCGGCGTCCCCCTGCAAGACCCTGAGGGGAACATCCTCGGGCACCTCGCAATATTCGACAGCCGCGTGATGCCGCCGGAGCCGCGGCTGCTGTTTACTTTCCAGATTTTCGCCGCCAGAGCCGCCGCCGAGCTTGGCCGGATCCGCGCCGTGGATCAACTCCGCGAAAGCGAAGAACGCTTCCGCGATCTTTTCGATGAAGCCCCCATCGCCTACGTCCACGAAGATGTCGAATCGCGGTTCATCAGCGCCAACCGGGCGGCGATGAGAATACTGGGGATCACGCCCGAGCAGGTGCCCGGCATGGTTGGCATGTCATTCGTTCCCAATACGCCCGATGCTCAGCGCCGCGTGAAACAAGCCTTCGAGTCGGTCGGCAGAGGAACGGATACGAGCGGGGTCGTGCTCGAGCTCCGTCGCAAGGACAACGGCAAGCCGATCTGGATCCAGTGGTGGTCCAAGCCCGACCCCAGCGGGCGCTACACGCGCACCATGTTCGTCGACATTACCGACCGCGTGCTGATGGAGCAGGAACAGGCTCGGCTGCAGGCCCAGAACCTCTATCTCCGAGAGGAAATCAAATCAGCCCATAATTTTGACGAGATCGTCGGCCGAAGCGCGGCCATTCAGTCGGTCCTGACCAATGTCCGCCGCGTAGCAGCCACCGACGCCTCCGTCCTGATTCGGGGCGAAACAGGCACCGGGAAGGAATTGATCGCGCGCGCGGTTCATTCTGCCAGCAAGCGTCGCGACAAACCGTTGATCAAAATCAATTGCGCTGCGTTGCCGGCCGGACTGGTCGAAAGCGAATTGTTCGGTCATGAAAAAGGCGCCTTTACGGGGGCGATTGCAAAACGCATTGGGCGTTTCGAGCTCGCCGACGGCGGGACGATCTTTCTCGATGAAATTGGCGAGATCCCACTGGACGTGCAGGTCAAGCTACTGCGCGTGCTCCAAGAACGGGAGTTCGACCGGGTGGGCGGACAACCGCCTATCAAAGTCGATGTGCGCGTGCTTGCCGCGACCAATCGAGATCTCTTCCAGGCGGTGGCGGAGAAGACGTTTCGCGAGGATTTGTTCTATCGCCTCAATGTGTTTCCGCTGCTGATCCCGCCACTACGGGACCGCGCCGAAGACCTTCCGTTGCTGGTCAGTTTCCTGCTCGACAAGTATATGATGCGGATCGGCAAACGGGTCGAAGGGATCAGTGCGAAATCCATGCAGCGGCTGCGGTCTTATCGCTGGCCGGGCAATATCCGCGAGCTTGAGAACGTGATCGAACGGGCAATCATTCTCGCTGACGGGCCCGTCATTGAGATTGACCCGGAAATGTTGCCGGGATCGACCGAACCGGTGACCGGACCTCCTAGCCCGACGACTGGCACGAGCCTCGAAGAGGTGGAAAGGCAGCACATCGTGGCGGTGCTAAAACAGACGAACTGGGTGATTGAAGGCGCCAACGGCGCGGCGAAGATTCTCGACCTGCGCCCGAGCACCTTGCGCTACCGCATGAAGAAGTTGGGCGTCACGCACGGCCGCCACCAGCTATCGTAGGCGCCACGAGAAGTCGCGGCCGAGCGCCCGCCCCGATCGCCTCACCCTGCGGCAGCCGTTCGGCCAAAGGTCTATGAAAACTAGTTAACAACAATAGGTTACGATCTAATTTCGGTGAGAACCAAGTACTTGGTACGAGCCTTGCGCTCTATCCCTTCGTCCGCCGTCGGTGGCGAAAGGAAGGACGATCATGCTCCGGATCACTCCCGCTACAAGACCCGCCGTTGCGACGCACCTGGTGCTCGAAGGACGCTTGGTGGGACCCTGGGTCGCAGAATTGCAGGCCGCCGTGATGGCCGCCGGTTCGTTGTCTCGCGTGCATCTCGATCTCTCCGGCGTCCACTTCGTGGACGCTCAGGGACTCGCGCTTCTCCATCGGCTGCAGGACCAGGGTGTGATCCTGCAGACACCCTCCCCGTTTGTTCAAGAGCTCTTGAACACGAGCCCGGAAGCTTAAGACGTGCATCAATGCATCGCCTCCCCGCCGGTGATGAGCCGGGTGCTCCGCTGGAAGGTCAGATAAGCCCAGAACCACTGCATGGCCACCGACAGCCGGCTGCGCGCCCCGACCAAGAACAGGATATGCACCGATCCCCACAGCCACCAGGCCAAAGCGCCCTTGAGCCGCAGCCAGCCGAAATCGGCCACGGCCGCCTTGCGCCCGATGGTGGCGAGGCTGCCGAGATGGGTGTAACGGAAGGGTCCGGGCAGCGCGCGCCCTTCGATCCGGGCTCGGATATGCCGGGCGGCATAGGCTCCAGCCTGCTTCGCCGCCGGCGCGAGTCCCGGCACCGCCTGGCCGTTCCAGCCCTGGGAAAGCGCGGTGTCGCCGATGGCGTAGACATTCGGCAAACCCGGCGCCCTGAGATCGGGTCCGACCTTGAGACGGCCGGCTCCGTCGGCCTCGACGGCTAGCCATTGGGCGACCGGCGAAGCCATCACCCCCGCGGCCCAAAGCACCGTGCGCGCTTCTAGCCACCGGCCGCTCACGATGACACCGGTGTCATCCACTGCCTCCACGCGGTTCTTGGTCAAAATCTCCACTCCCAGTTTCTTGAGTGTTTGCTCCGCGAAGGCGGACAAGGGCTCGGGAAAGGTAGGCAATATTCGGGGCGCCGACTGAACCAGCACCACCCGAGCGGCGGCCGGATCGATGTTGCGGAACTCCCGCTCCATGCCGTGCCGGGCGAGTTCCGCGATGGCGCCCGCGAGCTCGACGCCGGTCGGCCCGCCGCCGACGATGACAAACGTGAGCCACTGCTGCTGTATCCGCGGATCGGCGGCGTTCTCCGCCTCCTCGAAGGCGACGAGCAGCCGCCGGCGGATCCGGGTTGCGTCATCGATCTGCTTCAAGCCCGGCGCCAGCCCCTCCCACTCCTCCCGGCCGAAATAGGCATGCCGGGCGCCGGTGGCGAGGATCAGATAGTCATAGGAAAATCGCCGGCCGTCGGCGAAGACCACGGCCTGGGTCTCGCGGTCAACTCCGGTGACCTTCCCGAGCAGCACCCGCGCATTGAACTGGTCGCGAAACGATCCGCGGATGGGCGCCGCGACATCGGCGGGGGAGAGGCTGGCGGTTGCCACCTGATACAGCAGCGGCTGAAACAGATGGTAATTGTGCACATCCACGAGCGTGACCCGGCAGGGCGCATCACGCAGGCCCTGGGCCGCGCACAAACCCCCGAAGCCTGCGCCGACGATGATCACCTGCGGCAGCTGGTCGAGCGGCGCGGCCGGTTTTCCTTGTAACTGCGGGAAGCGGCGCCGCAGCGCTTGCGCGAGCCCATGGTCCAGCGACAACGGTCCCGCACCTTGGAGCATTACTAAGCCGAGCAAGAGCATGCAGTACAGGTCATCGATGCGGGTAAGCTCGTCGAGATTCTGGCTGGCGGTTTGTGAGAATAAGATCACGACTGCCACGGCCGCGGAGAGACGAGTCCCGAGCCCTGGTACTAATATCAGGCCGAGGACACCGAGAACCACGCCGAGATAGGCCGGTGAGCCGGGCGGCAAGAGCGTCACCGGATAGCGGTAACCGAATAAGGCCACGGCGGAGAGCACGGGCAGACTCGGCGCCGCGAGAACCAGCGCGAGCCAAGCGCGCAACGCGAGTTGATAGGTGGGGCCGGCCCAGTGCCTAAACACCGCGACGCCACGGCTCAGCGCCCGCGCGAAGGGCAGGGCCGAATGCGCGAAGCCCGCGGCCAGCATTCGATCCAAGGACAGGGGACCGGCACCCATGAGCGCGTACCAAGCGAACAGCACCGCCCAGTAGACGTGCTCGTTGAGTAACTTGTACTCGACCTGGATGACCAGCGACAACACCAAGAGCGGGATGGCGGCCAGCCGGGTCGCGAGCCCGAGGGCGAGCAAGATCGGACACGCGATCTCAATGACCACACCGAGATACGCGGCCGTGACGGGATCGAGCCAGGCGACCGGATATTCGTAGGTGGCCAGCTCTAGAGCCGTGTCAAATTGCGTGAGCTTGAGGAGGCCGGAGATCCAGAATCCATGCGCAAGCCAAAGGCGCAACCCCAGGTCGAAGACCGGCCACAGGATAGACTCGGAGACCCGCAGCGCGTCGCGGGCGAAGCCGAGCCACGCGGCGGTGCGATTGGCCCGCGCCAGTCGCAGGGTATGGTCCGTGTCGCTGTGCTTATCAGGGCTGCTCATTCAACTACCGGGCTCGTAACCACAGTGAATGCAGCGGACATGGGCGGGATGGTCGAGCTTGGCGCAATGAACCCCGCGCTTAGGCGCAAGCCGCCGATAGACCCCAACGGCGCTCAACATGCCCAGGATCGGCGCGCTGAAATAGACCCACCCGGCGGTCCAGATCCCGCCCGTAGCCGCGGATGCGAAGCTGCGCGCCGGGTTCATGCTCATGCCGGAGAGCGGCGCCTCCCAGGCGATGTAGGCCGCGACGAGTGCGCCGGCAAAGGCCCCGGTCAAGTGCGCGAACCTGAGGCTGTTGGACACGATGAGCACCGTCAGCATCATTCCGAGCGAGATCATAAACTCGGCGGCAAAGGCTGTCCCGGAACCGCCCTTACCCGGGACGGTAACAACGTAGGCGACCGGCGGTTCGGCGAAGGGAGCGCCGATGACCAAGACCACAAGCAACACCCCTAACGCGCCGCCTAGGAACTGCGCCACGATAAAGAACACGGCATCCCAGCGCGCCACCTTGCCGAGCCACAAGAAGCTCAGCGTCACGGCGGGATTGAGGTGCGCTCCCGAGCGCCGGCCCCACGGCGAATAGATGATGGCAACGGCGGTGAGTCCCATCATGAGGCCGATCAAACCGCGCCTGAGATCGGGATCGACGATCGCTTGCGCGACCGGCGATCCTGGATATTCGAACAAGGTCGTGAACAAACCCGCCGAGATCATGAAAGTGCCGAGCCCCCAGGCCTCGATCAAGTACTCGGGCCAGTGCGTGCGTAGCGCTTCGCGCATCGCTAACCTCCCGTCTCAAAGCCGGGGTAGAGCGTCATCCCGCCATCGACGAATAGACATGCTCCCGTGATGTAGTCGGCATAATCCGAGGCCAGCCACGCCGCCACCCGTCCGATCTCCACAGGCTCGCCGATGCGTTTGTAGGGGATGAGGCGCATGAGCTCGTCGTAAGCCTCCGGCGTCGACCACGCCTGCATGTTGATGGGCGTGCGGATCGCGCCGGGGCAAATGCTGTTCACGCGGATGCGATAAGGGGCGACTTCTTGCGCGATGCTTTTCATCATCAACATGACCCCGCCCTTCGAGGCGGCGTAGTTCACATGCCCGGCCCAGGGGATCACCTCGTGCACGGAACTGATGCAGATGATCTTACCCGCCGCGCATGAGGTGTCCGGCCGGACCCCGCGACGCTTGAACTCCCGCACCGCCTCGCGCGCGCACAGGAACTGCCCGGTGAGGTTCACGCCGATCACCTTGTTCCACTGCGCGAGCGTCAGATCTTCGAACGGTGCGTCCTGCTGCAGCCCCGCGTTATTGACCAGAATATCGATGGTCCCAAACTCATCGAAAAGCCGTCTGAACATCGCTTGGACCTGCTCTTCGTTCGAGACGTCCGCTTTGAGGGCGATACCGCGATTGCCCGTCGCGCGTACGGCCCCGGCGACCCCGCGTGCCGCCTCGTCGCCAGAGACGTAATTGACCGCCACGTTCGCCCCATACGCCGCCAGCGCGAGCGCGATCTCCTTGCCGATCCCGGAGCTGGCGCCGGTCACAAGCGCCGTCTGTCCGCTTAGCCAGTGCTGCGTCTGGCAGTGAGGCATCACTACATCGGGTAGATGGGAATGTGTTGTCATCATGTTCATGGTATTTTCCTCTGCAGAGCTTCCTAAAAAATGGCTCGCATTATTCGACCTCCACCGCCCTGCGGCCCGTCTTCCCCCGGCTCACCGCGGCCTCCGGGACCACGACCTCCTGCCGCAGCTTGCGCGGCATCAGGAGCTTGGCGATGAGCCCGGTCCAGCCGGTCTGGTGCGAGGCGCCGACGCCCCTGCCCGTGTCGCCGTCGAAATACTCGTAGAACAACACGTGCTCGCGGAAGTGGGGATCTTGCTGCATGCGCGGGTGGTGCCCGTAGACCGGCCGCAGGCCGCGTTCGTCCGGGGCGAAGATCCGGCGCAACCGCCGTGCAAGCTCGTCGGCGATGTCGTTGATCGTCAGCAATTGCCCGGAACCGGTCGGGCATTCGACCTTGAAATCATCGCCGTAGTAATGGTGGAACTTCTGCAAGGACTCGATGATGAGATAATTGACCGGGAACCAGATGGGCCCGCGCCAATTCGAGTTGCCGCCGAAGAGACCGCTGTCGGATTCTGCCGGCTGATAGCGTACCTTGATCTCCGTGCCGTTGACGCGGAACACGTAAGGGTGCTCCGCGTGTGCCCGCGAGAGGGCGCGCACGCCATAGGGGGACAGAAACTCCGTCTCGTCCAGCATGCGCTTGAGCAGCCGCTTCATGCGATGCCCGCGCAAGAGCGAGAGCAACCGCCGCCGGCCGCGGCCGGGCGCGTTCCAGTGGGAGACGAGCTGTGCGAGATCCGGCCGGTAGCGCAGGAACCACTCGAGCCGGCGGGCGAACTGCGGCACCTTGGCGAGCAGCTCCGGCTCCAGGGTCTCGACCGCGAACAGCGGGATCAGCCCCACCATGGAGCGCACCTTGAGCGACACCATCGAACCGTCCGGCAGGTGCAGGACATCGTAGAAGAACTTGTCCTCGTCGTCCCAGAGCCCGATCGCCGCTTCGCCAACGTTATCCATGGCCTCGGCGATGTGCAGAAAATGCTCGAAGAACTTGGTGGCGATGTCCTCATAGACATGGTTGTGCTGCGCCAGCTCGAGGGCGATGCGCATGAGGTTCAAGGCGTACATCGCCATCCAGCTGGTGCCGTCCGACTGGTCGATATGACCGCCGGTCGGTAACTGCGCGCTGCGATCGAAGACCCCGATGTTATCGAGGCCCAAGAACCCGCCTTGGAAGACATTGCGTCCCTCCGCATCCTTGCGGTTGACCCACCAGGTGAAGTTCAACATGAGCTTATGAAAGACACGCTCGAGGAATTCCAGATCGCCGTGACCGCCGCGCCGCTTGCGGTCGATCTGAAACACGCGCCAGGCCGCCCAGGCGTGCACCGGCGGGTTCACATCGCCGAAGGCCCACTCGTAGGCTGGGATCTGGCCGTTCGGGTGCATATACCACTCGCGGGTAAGCAGCACCAGTTGCGCTTTCGCGAACTCGGGATCGATGAGCGCGAGCGGGATACAGTGGAAGGCGAGATCCCAGGCCGCATACCAGGGATACTCCCACTTGTCCGGCATGGAGATGATGTCGGCGTTGTTGAGATGCGCCCACTCCCAGTTGCGGCCGTGCCGGCGGGAGCCGGGCGGCGGCACTTGCGCCTCGTCGCCCCGAAGCCATTCGGGCACGTCGTAGTAGTAGAACTGCTTGCTCCAGATCATGCCCGCGAAGGCTTGGCGCTGGACGCGCCGCTCATTCTCGTCCGCGATCTCCGCTTGCAGCTCGGCATAGAACGCATCGGCTTCGCCTTGACGTTGCTCGACGATCGCGTTGAATTTAGCGAAGGGATCGCCGAGCGCGGCGTGTGCGAGCCGCAGCCGGACCTCGACCTTGGCGTGGCCGGGCACCTCGAGCCGGTGCCAGGCCGCCGCCTTGGTCCCGGTGTGCTTGGGATTGACCGCGTCTTGCCGGCCATCAATCACTACCTCATGGAAGGCGTCCTTAAAATAACCCTGGGTATCGGCTTGTCCCCAGAGCCTGCGGGCGTTTGATTCGTTGTCGCAGAATAAGAACGCCGGCCGGCCGTCAGCATACAGATGGTAGGTCCCGAGCTGACCATGCCGGAACTCGATCACCGACTCGCTCGACAGCGCAAGCTCCGGTTTATAGGAGGCGTTCTTCCAGCTCCAGGTGTTGCGGAACCACGTCTGCGGCAGCAGATGCAGCGGCGCCTGGTGCGGGCCGCGGTTATATGCGGTGACGCGGATCAAGACATCCTCCGGGCTGGCCTTGGCATACTCCACGTAGACGTCGAAGTAGCGGTCCTCGTCGAATGCGCCCGTGTCGATCAGCTCAAACTCGGGCCGAGCGGCGCCGCGTCCGCGGTTCTCCTCCAGGAGCTTCGCATAGGGGAACTCCGACTGCGGGTATTTGTACAGCATCTTGAGGTAAGAATGCGTAGGCGTGGCGTCGAGGTAGTAGTAGACCTCCTTGACATCCTCGCCGTGGTTGCCCTCGCCGTTGGTGAGACCGAAGAGGCGCTCTTTCAGGATCGGATCGCGGCCGTTCCAGAGCGCGAGCGAGAAGCATAGACGTTGCTCCGCGTCGCTCAGCCCGGCGATCCCGTCCTCGCCCCAGCGGTAAGCGTGGCTGCGGGCCTGATCATGCGGGAAGTAGTCCCAGGCGGTGCCAAAGGGGCTATAATCCTCGCGCACCGTGCCCCACTGGCGCTCGGACAGATACGGTCCCCACAGCCGCCAGTCCTCCTTGCCCGCCTGCTGGCGCGCCAGACGTTGCCGTTCGAAGTTCAGCTTTTTCGTGATCATGTCAAACTCCTCCTGCCGCGGCGTGATGCCGCCTGTCGGTATTCTGTCCCTTCGCTGTCGTTGTGTTCGATTTCGTGGCACGGCGCTTGGCCCGCTCGAGCCGCCACCAGGCTTCCAGGACACAGGCCACCGACCACGCCTGCGAAGGTGCGCCGCGGGGGGTATGCGGCGGCGCGCCATCGAAGATCTCGCTCACCGTTCCTAGGCCCGCATCGAGGAGATGATCACGAATCGGTTCGAGCCGGGATTGGGCGGCATCCGCGTCGCCGTGAATGCGGTACTCGGCCAAGGCATAATGACCGAGCAGCCAAGTCCATACCGGGCCCTGGTGATAGCCGCCGTCCCGCTCCCAGACCCCGCCAGAATAATTGGGCCGGTAGTCCGGATGGGCGGGCGCGAGCGAGCGCAGCCCGTAAGAGACCAAGAGCTCGCGCCCGCAGGCCCGGAGGACGCCGATCTGATCGGCGCGCTCCAAGGGGCTATAGGGAAGGCTGACCGCGAAGATCTGATTGGGCCGCAATGTCGCGTCGTCTCCGTTCGGACCATCGAGGACATCAACGAGCCCGCCCTCTCGGCGGACGAAGCGCCCGAACCCCTTCTGGGCGCGCTCCGCCAAGCGGCGGTAAGGTTCGGCGTCGTGATTCAGCCGTTGCGTAAATTCAACGAGGCAATTGAGGGCGTTATACCATAGCGCATTGACCTCGACCGGTTTGCCGATGCGGGGCGTCACCACCCAATCCCCGATCTTGGCATCCATCCAGGTGATTTGCACCCCGGGCTCGCCCGCTCGCAACAGCCCGTCCTTCGGATCCACGGCGATGCCATAGCGGGTGCCGTCGCGGTAATGCGCGATAATCTGCTCGAGCGCCGGCAGCGCCTCGCTTAAGGCTTGCCGATCACCGCTCGCCTCGGCATAAGCGCGCCAGGCTTCGATATACCAGAGCGCGGCGTCCACGCTGTTGTACTCGGCCTGCTCGCCGCTGCCGGGGAATACATTCGGCAACATGCCCTTATCGATGAACCGTGCGAAGGTCTCGAGGATGCGCCGAGCGCTCTCGAAGCGGCCGGTCGCGAGCGTAAGACCGGGCAACGCGATCATCGTATCGCGCCCCCAGTCGCCGAACCACGGATAGCCGGCGATGATCGATTCCCCTTCGGGGACTTCCGGCAGCGGCCGCGCGAACACGAAGTTGTCCGCCGCCAGGACCAGTTGCTGTATCCAGGGCGGCGCGCCATGAAGCTCTCCGACCTGGACGCGGGTGCGCGTCAAGAGGCTCGCGTCGTGGGCATGGAAGCGCCGCATCGCTTCCTCCAGATACGGCGAGGCCTCAGCATGCAGGCTCGCCACGATCCCGCTCCACTCTCCGGGATACAAGCTCAGGTTGGCCTGGCCGACGCACAGATGGTGGTCGCGGTCGGGTAAGCCGCGCTCGCGCTCGACCGGAAGGTCGAAGTTATCGTACCAGCTATGGTCCGCCGTGATAGTCCCGCCCGAGGCCTGGATCCTCAGCGCGAACGGCGGCCCTTGATTGGGTCCCTGTGGACTGCGCACGATGAGATCACGGCTGGGAACTCCAGGCTCCGCGCTGGGTTCGATGACCGGGTTGAAATCCCAAGGCGCGGCATTGCCATGATGATCGCGGGCATTGACGAGGAGCTTCACCTCCAAGCCGAGCGCGCGCTCGGTCCCAGAGGCCTGGCTCCACTGCGGACGATAGGCGACGTACACCGTATCCGCCCCGGGCTCGAGCCACACCCGCATCTCGAGTTGCAGATCGGCCAAAGCGAAGCGCCACACGGGCATCCGGCCGTCGAGCCGAAACGACTCGATGTGCACATGGCCCTGGGGATCGACCACACCGTCCGCCCAGCGGTTGCTGAAGAGCGGCCAAGCGCGATCGCCTTCGCGCAAGGTCGCGTCGGCCTTGGCAAACACTAGGAATCTGCCTAGCGGCGGGAGCAGCGGCGCGATCAAGAGTCCGTGGTAACGGCGCGTGAGCGTTCCGGCGACGGTCCCCGCGGCGTAAGCGCCGCGCCCGTTGCCGAGCCACCATTCGCGGCATTCGGCTTGGTGTAAATCCCCGCAAATCGCGCGGCCGAGTCGGACGCATTCAGCAAACGTGTTATTCATGACTCCTCCTGTTTTCTAATAAATCAGCGACCCGCAAGGCCCAGGCATAGATGCTGAGCGAGGGATTGGCGCGGCTCGAACGCGGCAGTACGCTGCCATCGACCACATATAGGTTTTCCATGCCGTGGACGCACCCGTTTTCATCCACGACCGAGTAGCGCGGGTCCTTGCCCGCGACCAAGGTGCCGCAAGCGTGTGCGGTTCCCGCAAGCCCGATGCGCTTGCTGAACGCGAGGTAACCGGCCCGCAGCAGGGAGCGGCGGAAATGACCGATCAATCGCCGGTGTTCCGACTCGGCGCCGGGTACGCGCGCCGGATCGTAATCGAGTGCCGGGTACGAGGCGGCGTCATCCGTGCTCTCGGCGATCACGCGGTTGCGCTCATCCGAGCCGTCTTCGGTTTGCAAGAAAAATCCATAGGCGCGCTCGCCGAAGGCGCGGGCAGCGAAGCGCGGGGCGAGGGGAGGCAAGAGCGAGCCGATGACTTCGCCATCGAATCCGAGCGGCTGGATGCTGCTATGGGGGAGCGTTTTGTTCAGCCACAAGATCGTCTTGCGCACGACATCCGTGGTTCTCGCCGGCGAGAGGGCCAGCAGGGCCGTCAACAGATGGCACTTATAGTTGCGTCCCACCCAACGATAACTCGGCAGATGCGCGGCGAGACCGCTTGTTTCAAGATAGCGCTGCACGAGGCGCGGCGAGTGCAGCGCGCCGGCCGCCAACAGCACCGCATGCGCGTCACGGCGGCGGCCGTCGGCGAGCTCGACCCCGCTCACCCGCTTGGGCGCATCGTTGTTCCCGATGAGCTTGCGCACCGGCTGTCCGGTAATGAGGTGCAAGTTCTGTTTCTTTGCGACCCGATCGAGGAGGGACTGCTGGCCGTCGGACTTGAGTCCCTTGACCGATGCAAACCCGTCGAAATGAGCCGCCTCCTCGGGGTGGCGCAGGATCTCGGGCGACAATCCCAAGGGCAGCGGCTCCGAGGTCCAATCGCCGTCTCGGCGCTCGATGCGATCGATGATCGATCTCAGGTCCGGCTCGATATCGAAGTGACGCACCCCGAGCAAGCCCTCCGCCTCGTCATAGAATGGCGCGAGATCGTCATAGCTAATCGGCCAAGGCAGGCACTGAAATCCGGGCTCGGCCTCGAACTCGTGCGGGCGGTAGCGCAAGAGCGCCGCGCCGTACCATTTGGTCTTGCCGCCGAGGTTGAAATATTCCTCGGGCGTGAATGCCCGGCCGCGCTTATCGAGCCACCGTTCCTTGCTCTTGAAGGCGCCTTGGCCGATCACCTTATGTAAATCGAGGGTGGTGCCGTCCCGCGGCAGCTCGCGGCCCTTCTCTACCAGCAGCACCTCCCGGCCCGCGGCTGCGAGCCGATAGGCCGCGGCCGCGCCGCCGGCTCCGGAACCCACGATGATGTAGTCGTATGTTGTATTCATGGCGGGTCTCTTAATAAATAGCCGCCGGCGCGATGATCGCCGCGGTCGATCCGCGCGTCTTGGCGTGCGTCAGCACGAACATGAATTCATGGATCCGGCGGCGGGCTAGCCCCTCGGTGGCGAGGTTTTCCAAGCCGAAAAGACCCATCGTCACGTACATCGTCTGCGGCACCAGGAACGGGCGCTCGGGATCCTCCCCAGGCACCGCTCCGTAACTCCAGGTATCGGCGCCGGTGATGCTGATGTGCTGTGCATAGAGCCAGCGGACCGCCTCCATGTCGGGACCGGGCTCGCCGGACAGGAACTCCTCGTTGTCCCGACCCCACAAGCCGCCCCAACCGGTATGGATGAGCACCGCATCGCCGGATTGTAGCGCTATCCCTTGCCGCTTGAGAGCGCCTTCTAGATCGGCGCGTGTGATGACATAACCCTTCTGTAAGCGCGCGACGCCTTTGTGCGCGGCCACGTCCACGAGGACGCCCCGGGTGACGATGGGCGGCACGGTCTCCATGCCGAAACGATTTAGGCCCCAGGACTCGACCACGTCGCGGGTGCTCCAGCCATTGTAGAAGCGATCGCCGATTTGGATATGGCCAATGGAATCGAGCTGGGTGCCGACCTGGAAGGTGCCGGCCTGAATCTCGGTGATCCAGTTGATCTGGTTCTTTCCCCAGCCCTTGCCTTCGGTGTCGGCACGCCGCAGGTTGGTATAGTGGGCTGACATATCCACGCTTTGATGCCAATAACGGCCCGGGAACTTCGGGATATTTTCATCAAGGGTGCGGCCCAGATCGATTACCCTTCCCTGCTTGATTACCTTGACTGCCGCGCGCACCGTGTCGGCCGTGATCTCGTTCAGGGTCCCGAGCAGGTCATCCGACCCATAGCGGCTCGGCCACCAAGGCTTTACACCCGCCGGTAGATCGCTTAGGTCGTCGCGACGATCCCCCGTGGATGCCACTGGGTCCTGTGCGAAGGCCGGGGAGATAGTGATCGTTATCATCAAATACACGCTGAGCGCCCACTCGCACTTTGCGCTATGCGCACCGTGGCGAGCCCCCTGCGTTCGCCGCAAAGCGCACCCCACAGCTACTCGCCAGGCGGTGCTCATGCAGGACATCGTTACATCCTCGAGAAGCGCGCGCCGATCCAATGATCGAGGGACAGCTTGCCGGGGCCATGAAGCAAGGTGACGAGGAGCATCAGCCCCCAGATCTGGTGCTGTTCAACACCGACTGCATTGAGCCCTGGATAGGAGATCACCGCGACGATGTTGAAGACGAAAAGCACGAAGGCGGCGAAGCGCCCCCCGAGGCCGAAGGCCAGCAACACGGGAAAGAACAGTTCCGTGAAAGCGCCCAGGGCGGCGGCGACCTCGGGGGACAGCAACGGGACGGAGTACTCGTAGGTAAAGAGCAGGACCGTACTCTCCCACGATTGGATCTTGGTCAACCCTGCTTTAAAGAAGACATTGGCGACCCAAAGCCGCAGCAGAAGGTCCACCGCCGGGCTCATGAAATCGAGCACCGCCGTGACCTTGCGCGCCAGATGCGACAGCCTCGCCCAGGGTTCTCCGGTAGAAACGGTAAGCGTATTCATATGCGATCTCCTTGTTTGCGGATCAGGACTTTTCATAGTTGGAATCCGACAATCGTCCGCCGCGCAACATGGCGGCGGAGGCACCTCGGTAGATCAAGCGCGGGTTCGACTTTCAATGCATGGGCGGCTGCATAGCTCATCACATGGCCTTGGGTCAGGTTTGCGAGCAGGACATGCTCGCCCCTGCTCAAGGCCTCGATCCGGATCTCGAGGCCCCGCCGGATCACCAGAAGGTTCACGCCGCCTTCCGAAAGATCGACCCTGCCATCGCAGCCTGGCTGGTTAACCTGCCAGATATGCAGGATCGGGTACTTCGAGACGAGCAAGCGGCTCGCCGGATGTAGTTTGAAGCGCAGTTCGTCATACCGATCGGGCGGCACCGAAGACAACTCATCGAGATTGAAGGCGTTTGGCTCCGGCGCATGAAATACTTCCTGATAAGCCCATTCGAGCCGCGCCACATCGGCAAGGTAAACGAGATCTGCGGTCGGCGGAAACGCGCGGATAAACCCCGCGTACTCGCGGCCGAATTCGTGGAGGTTGCCGGAGGTCGAGGGGTAGTCACGAATGTAGTGCTGCGCGGCCAAACCGAAGAACCGATCACCCACGAGACGATTGATCACAGGATAGCAGGCGCGCAAGGCTCCGGTCAGGCCCGCGAAGACGTTGTTGCGGTAGACTTGTAGCCGGCGCGCCGCGCTCAGTCCGTTCGCCCGGATAGCCAGCTCCGATCCTCTTCCACCGGTGTCGAACATCGCTTGCGCAAATTGCGTTTGTAGCTTATGCAGCGCGAGCATGATGCACCTCCATTATTCTCTCGGCCTTGCCGGCCTCTTCCAGCAATACTTCGAGAGCCGGCAGATCCGTATCCCATTCGATCAACGCCGGCTTGGGCCCGAAACGCTCAACCGCAAGAGCATAGAGCCGCCAGACCTCTTCCGCCACCGGATGGTCATGGGTGTCGATGAGGAGCTCGCCGCCCTCGAAGCGGTTTACCGTGAACCCCGCGAGGTGGATCTCCTCGACCAACCCGCCCGGAATGCTCCGGAGGAATTGGCGCGGATCGAAGCCATGATTCCTGGCGGACACATAAATGTTGTTGACATCGAGCAGGATCCCGCAACCGCTACGCTGTGCGACTTCGCGCAGAAACTCCCATTCGGGGATCGAAGACTCCAGGTATTCGAGATAGCTCGAAACGTTTTCGACCAGGATCCGCCGACCCAGGATTTCCTGGATCTCGCTCACGCGAGCGACCACGTGTCGAAGCGCCTCCTCGGTATAGGGGAGAGGGACCAGATCGTTCAGGTAACGGCCTCCGATCGAGCTCCAGCACAAATGCTCGGACACCTGCCCAGGCGCGAACCGATCCACCAGATTCTTGAGACGCCGGAGGTGCTCCGTATTCAAGGGATCGGCGGAACCCAGGGACAGTCCGACGCCGTGCAAGCTGATGGGATATTCAGCGCGAATCCGCTCTAGATAATGGAGCGGCAGCCCGCCCGCGCCGAAATAGTTCTCGCTGTGGACCTCGAACCACCCGACCGCGGGCGTTGTCTCCAACACCTCGCGGTAATGATCGGCCCGCAGGCCGATCCCGGCCGACGCCGGGATCGCGCTGCTAGAGCCACGCTTGGCTGTCGAAGGCATCATGCCGGTCCCTTAACTCTTAGGGGTCACGCTGCCGCCGACAATCTTCTCGCAGCTTCCCTGCGGCAGAAAAATAAAGGCGCTCGGGTTAGCGTCCTCCTTGGACGATCCGGCACAGGCGCTGACTGCCGTCTGGCAATCGTTCTTGCCCGCCTTGGACACGCCATAACACTTCTCTCCTTTGTCCGCGGCCACCGCATCGGCGGCCAGGCCCAGCGAGCCCACCGCCACGATCGCGGCCAGCATGGCATTCATAAGTGCGGTTTCGTTCTTCATGATGTACGTCCTCCAATTGAGCAAATCTTTCTATTCGTGTGTGCCGGATGCCGTAAGGCGATCCCGGCATTTCCAGTAGGGCAACCGCTGTGCCACGCCGCAGAATATTTCTTTTTATTCGTCGCCTCATATAGATACGTGCTGTCGCCGAAACCGCCCGAGGATTCGGATCCGCTCCGAAGCCACCGCATCCTGTGGGAGCCACAAAAGCTTGCGGGCAAAGCTTCCACGGCGCGTAGTAGCCGCGAATGGAATCGACGAACGGTTATGTGGTATCACCGATAGGGGTCGGGAAGGGCTCGCGTCCTCCCCGCCCTCCGAACCGTGCGTGCGGTTTTCCCGCACACGGCTCTCCAGTCGGTAGTTTCCTCATCGGGGGTGTCTCGCGGTCTGCCAGGCTGTG
>Ga0187892_10002751_pt1 | contig 34109 bp, 37 predicted proteins | sample MA1701073metaG_FD_139345 | JGI IMG/M metagenome (GOLD analysis project Ga0187892, IMG submission 139345) | Bio-ooze microbial communities from a basaltic lava cave in the Kipuka Kanohina Cave System on the Island of Hawaii, USA - MA170107-3 metaG ... | reverse complement strand
TCGGTGGCGACACCGACAAGGGTGCATTTTGTAAATCCGGCGTCTATGCGAGGAAGGATTCGTGTCTTACCACGGGAGATCTCCACGGTGTTTCGGGGCATCCCGGAACTGGGCAGCGGGAGAGCCGTGAGGCTTCTTCCTATCCCGATTGAGGCTGCACAAAAACCTGTCGCCACTTTCTCAAGGAACAGGATATGTATGACGAGCAGAAAATCGAGGATACCGTGTTGGCCTTGCTGGGTGTCTTTGCGCTCGACAATGGGCGAGCGTGGAAGCGCTATGACTTTGATGTGATGAATGCCTTGCACGCCAGAGGCATGATTTCCGATCCGCGTGGCCGGGCCGAGTCCGTGCATCTGACGGAAGAGGGGATGCGGCGAGCCAAAGCGCTGGCGCAGCAGTGGTTCGGCCCCCGAGCTGGCCTGCACACCGGCCCGCTCAAAAGGATCATGTGCCCAGCACTGGGGAGTACTGCCCCTATGTGCATATCTTCTTCCGGATGGCCGACGGCTCCAGCATGGCCTTCTTTGACCTGGGCGACGACCAGGCGGCCCAGCCCAGTGCCAACACCCCCGGCTGGGTCAACCACATCGCCTTGAAGGTGGCGGACAGGGCCACCTTCCGATCCATGCATGAGCGCCTGCTGGCGCACGGTGTCGAGGTGCTGGGTGTGATCGACCATGATGGATACATCGAGTCAATCTATTTCCACGACCCTAACGGTTTCCGGCTGGAGTTGACCGTGGAGGTGGCCGAGCCCTCTGTCGTGCAAGGCTACGCGACCATAGCCCATGACGAGCTGGCACAGTGGAACCTGGAGAAGCAGGCCCGGCGAGAGCGGAGGCACGCATGACAGCTTCTTCGATGTTCAGCCTGCGACTGGCAACGCGCCGCAATGGCACACGCGATGGCGAGCTCGTGCTGGTCAGTCCTGACTTGCGGCGCTGCGTGCCGGTTCCTTCGATCGCCAGGACGCTGCAGGCTGCGCTGGACGACTGGAACCGTCTCGCGCCGCAACTGGAGGGCGTTCGTGCGACGCTGCAATCTCAGGACTGGTGCGATGCCGAGGCATTCGATGCCCTCCTGTGCATGGCACCGCTTCCGCGGGCCTACCAGTGGGCCGACGCGTCGGTCTATCGCAACCATGCCCGTCTGATCTATCAATGGCGCAAGGAGCCGATTCCGCCACGCTATGAAGAGGAGCCGCTGGTGTACCAAGGCGGCTCCGACGTGATGCTGTCCGCAACGGAGCCGATCAGGGCCGTCGATGAATCGCACGGCATCGACCTCGAGGCCGAGATTGCCGTGATCACCACCGATGTTCCCATGGGGGTGAGCGCCCATCAGGCGCTGGATCACATCGCCTTGGTCGTGCTGATCAATGATGTCTCGTTGCGAGGCTTGATCCCGGATGAGCTGTCGCGCGGATTCGGCTTTTACCAAAGCAAGCCGGCGACCAGCTTTGCGCCGGTGGCCGTGACCCCCACCACCCTGAGCGCCGCATGGAAGGACGCCATGCTGGACCTGCCGGTTCAGATTTCCATCAATGGCAAGTGGTTTGGATCGCCGCGAGCCGGCGAGGAAACCGTGTTTCATTTCGGGCACATCATTGCGCATCTCGCGCGCACCCGGTCGCTGTGCGCCGGCAGCATCATTGGCGCTGGCACCATCAGCAATGCAGCGCCCGAAGCCGGCAACGCCTGCACCACGGAGGCGCGGGTTCGTCAAATGCTCGCCGGCGTTCCGGAAACCGACCTGCATCCCTATCTTCGGCACGGCGACCGGGTACGGATCGAGGTGCTCGACGAGATGGGTGGATCGGTCTTCGGCGCGATCGACCAGCAGGTCGAAGTGTGCTCACCGACCCCGGCCGTGGCAGGGTAGGCCTCGATTCGACGCCAGCCTTGACCACTCGACGGCATTTCATTTCCCGTTGTCGAATTCCTTTCTTGACGCCCTGGAGAATTCCATGCTTCGACGTTCTGTGCTGAAACAGTCATTGGCCGCACTGTGCGCGGCCGCCGCGGCTGTCGCGACTGTGCCTGCGCACGCGCAAGCCTACCCGACCAAGCCGGTACGGGTGATCCTGCCTTTCCCTGCCGGCGGCAGCACCGACGTCACCGCGCGGATCGTTGTCGACGAGCTGTCCAAGTCGCTGGGCCAGCCGGTGATCGTCGAGAACAAGCCAGGTGCCAACGGCAATATCGCGGCCGGCGAAGTCGCGCGCGCCGCGCCGGACGGCCACACGCTGCTGTTCGCGACCATCGGGATCATTGCGATCAATCCGTCGCTCTACAAGCTCCCGTTCGACCCGCTGAAGGATTTCACGCCGCTTGCGACCGCCGCCGTCAATCAGACGGTGCTGGTCGTGCACCCGTCGGTTCCGGCGGACACGCTGCAGCAACTGATCGCGCTGGCGAAAGCGAAGCCCGGCCAGATCAGCTATGCCTCCACCGGCAGCGGCGGCATCGCGCATGTCGCGGGCGAAATGCTGAAGCGGCGCGCCGGCATCCAGATGCTGCACGTGTCTTACAAGGGCGCGGCCCCCGCGCTCCAGGACCTGATCGGCGGCCAGGTCCAGGTGATGTTCGACACGCCTGCGACCTCGACCCCGCATATCCAGAGCGGCAAACTGAAAGCCATCGCGATCCCGGCGGCGAAGCGCTACGCGGGACTGCCCAGTGCGCCGACCTTCGCCGAGGCTGGGCTGCCGGATTTCGAGGCGGCGGTCTGGAACGGTTTCGTCGGTCCCAAGGGAATGCCGGAACCAGTGGTCGCGAAGCTCAACGGCGAGATCAACAGGCTGCTGCAGCGGTCCGATGTGCGGGAGAAGCTCGCGAAGCAGGGGCTGGAGGCGCTGGCGCTCACCCCGCAGGAATTCGGCGCGCGCATCCGCGCCGACGTCGACCGCTATTCGAAAATCATCAAGGCCGCAGGCATCAAGGTCGACTGAGACCACCGCGAGGCCATCGTGGCCTGCACCACAGTTGCGACACAGCGCAAGACGCGGCGGACGCCTGCCTGCGGGGGATTGAGCATGGCGTCGGCGCACCACGGCCCTGTTGCCTTCACTGCCAGCGCGGCGTCTACACCCCTCAAGTCCGCTGCACGCTCAGCATGCGCGAGATCGCCTGCGCCGCATCGAGCAGCGCAGGCAGCATGCTGTCGCGCATGACCTTGGCGCTGGTGCGGTTGGCCTGCCCACTGATGTTGAGCGCGGCCACGGTGCGGCCGGCGCGGTTGCTGATTGGCGCGGCGATGGAAATCAGGCCCTCCTCGAGTTCCTGGTCTACCAGGCACCAGCCCTGTTTGCGCGCCTGCAGGATCTTGGCCAGCAGCGAATCGATGTCGGTCAGGGTATGGCGGGTCAGGGCCCGGCGGTCCGAGTCGGCCAGGCATTTGAGGATCTGCTGGTCGGGCAGGTCCGCCAGCAGCATGCGGCCCATCGAGGTGCAGTAGGCCGGCAGGCGCGAGCCCACGCCCAGGTTGATGCTCATGATCTTGTGGGTGGACACGCGCAGCACGTAGACGATGTCGGTGCCGTCCAGCGCGGCGGCCGAGCAGGATTCTTTGACCTGGGCTGCCAGCGCTTCCATTACCGGCTCCGCCAGGTTCCAGATCGGCATGGACGACAGGTAGGCAAAGCCGAGGTCCAGAATGCGGGGTGTCAGGCTGAAAAGTTTGCCATCACTTGCCACATAACCCAGTGTTTGCAGCGTGAGCAGGATGCGGCGCGCGCCAGCCCGGGTCAGTCCGCTGCGGCCCGCCACCTCGGTCAGCGTCTGCTGCGGGGCCTGGGCGCTGAACGAGCGAATCACTTCCAGCCCGCGGGCGAAAGACTGCACGTAACTGTCGCCGGGCTTGAGCTCGGACACGGGATGGGAAGGGGTGGTTGCCATGGAATTCAAAATCTCCTAGAATTCATTATACGAACAATTGTTCGTTATAAGAACAATTTTCTGATTTCCTTCAACCGTTCTCCCGGAGACACTCCATGATCAACAAGATCGCGCCTTCGATCGCCGAGGCGCTTGCCGGTGTGAAAGACGGCTCCACCGTCATGATCGGCGGCTTTGGCACGGCCGGCATTCCCAATGAACTGATCGACGGTCTGATCGAGCAGGGCGCCAAGGACCTGACCGTGGTCAACAACAACGCCGGCAATGCGGACCAGGGGCTGGCGGCGCTGCTCAAGGCCGGCCGCGTGCGCAAGATCATCTGCAGCTTTCCGCGCCAGGCCGACAGCCATGTGTTTGACGAGCTCTACCGCAGCGGCAGGATCGAGCTGGAACTGGTGCCGCAGGGCAACCTGGCCGAGCGCATCCGCGCGGCCGGGGCGGGCATTGGCGCCTTTTTCACGCCCACCGGCTTTGGCACCGAGCTGGCGAAGAACAGCGACGGCAGCCCGAAGGAAACGCGCGAGATCAACGGCATCCAGTACTTGCTCGAGTACCCGATCTACGGCGATGTGGCCCTGATCAAGGCCGAGTGTGGCGACCGCTGGGGCAATCTGATGTACCGCATGGCCGCGCGCAACTTCGGCCCGGTGATGGCGACGGCGGCCAAACAGACCATTGCCACGGTGCACGAGATCCGGGAGCTGGGCGCGCTGGACCCGGAAAACATCGTCACGCCGGGCATCTTCGTCAGCAAGATCGTCAAGATCGAGCGCGTGGCCACCCAGGCCGGCGGTTTCAAAAAAGCAGCCTGAGGCCTTAAGGAACAAGCATGAACAGCTATCAAAAACGTAGCAAAGATGAGCTCGCCAGGCGCGTGGCCCAAGACATCCACGACGGCGCCTATGTGAACCTGGGCATCGGCATGCCGACCCTGGTGGCCAACCACATTCCCAAGGGCCTCGAAGTGATCCTGCACAGCGAAAACGGCATCCTGGGCATGGGCCCGGCGCCGGCCGAAGGCAGTGAAGACTATGACCTGATCAACGCCGGCAAGCAGCCCGTGACCCTGCTCAAGGGCGGGGCCTTCTTCCACCATGCCGACAGCTTTGCGATGATGCGCGGTGGCCACCTCGACATCTGCGTGCTCGGCGCGTTTCAGGTCTCGGCCACCGGCGACCTGGCCAACTGGCACACCGGCGAGCCCGGCGCCATCCCCGCGGTGGGCGGCGCCATGGACCTGGCCATCGGCGCCAAGCAGACCTGGGTCATGATGGACCTGCTGACCAAGAAAGGTGAGAGCAAGATCGTGAACGCCTGCACCTACCCGTTGACCGGCATCGCCTGCGTCAAGCGCATCTACTCCGACCTGGCGACGCTGGAATGCACGCCGCAGGGCCTCAAGCTGATTGACAAGGTGGAAGGCCTGGGCCACGCCGAGCTGGAGAAGCTCGCGGGCCTGCCGATTCAACCCGCGTAGGGTGGGCAGCTTGCTGCCCATGTAGAGCGTTTTGATTTTCCCCCATGTCATTCTGAGCAAAGCGAAGAATCTCAAGGGCAGCAGAGATCCTTCGCTGCGCTCAGGATGACCAACCCTAGGACTCCATCATGACCACCCAAGCCTTCATCTGCGACGCCATCCGCACCCCCTTCGGCCGCTATGGCGGTGCCTTGAGCAGCGTGCGCACCGACGACCTCGGCGCGATTCCGCTCAAGGCCTTGATGGCACGCAACCGATCAGTCGACTGGCAGGCCGTGACCGACGTGATCTTCGGTTGCGCCAACCAGGCCGGCGAAGACAACCGCAACGTGGCCCGCATGTCGTCGCTGTTGGCCGGCCTGCCGTTCGAGGTGCCCGGCTCCACCGTCAACCGCCTGTGCGGCTCGGGCCTGGATGCGCTGGGCACGGCCGCGCGCGCGATCAAGGCGGGCGAGGCCGGTCTCATGATCGCCGGCGGCGTCGAAAGCATGAGCCGAGCGCCATTCGTCATGCCCAAGGCCGAAAGCGCCTTCAGCCGCGCCCACGCGGTGTACGACACCACGATCGGCTGGCGCTTCATCAACAAGCTGATGAAGGAAAAGTACGGCGTCGACGCCATGCCCGAGACGGCCGAGAACGTGGCGGTGGATTACAAGATCGAGCGCGAAGCCCAGGACCGCATGGCCCTGGCCAGCCAGCTCAAAGCCGTGGCGGCCCAGAAATCCGGCTTCTTCGACGCCGAGATCACGCCCGTGACCATTGCCCAGAAAAAGGGCGACTCCATTGTCGTGAGCAAGGACGAGCACCCGCGTGAAACCTCGCTCGAAGCGCTGGCCAAGCTCAAGGGCGTGGTGCGCCCGGATGGCAGCGTGACGGCCGGCAACGCCAGCGGTGTCAACGACGGCGCCTGCGCGCTGCTGCTGGCCGATGAGGCGAGCGCCGCGAAGAACGGCCTGACGCCACGCGCCCGCGTGGTCGCCATGGCCACGGCCGGCGTGCCGCCGCGCGTCATGGGCATAGGCCCGGCACCGGCCACGCAGAAGGTGCTGGCGCAAGCCGGCCTCAAGCTCGAGCAGATCGACGTGATCGAACTTAACGAGGCCTTTGCCGCCCAGGGCCTGGCCGTGCTGCGCCTGCTGGGCCTCAAGGACGACGACCCGCGCGTCAACCCCAATGGCGGCGCGATCGCGCTGGGCCACCCGCTGGGCGCATCCGGTGCGCGTCTGGCCACGACGGCGGTCAACCAGCTGCACCGCACAGGCGGCCGCTACGCGCTGTGCACCATGTGCATCGGCGTGGGGCAGGGCATTGCGGTGATCCTCGAGCGCGTCTGAGAGCCCGTTGGCCTTTCGGCGTTCTTCTGGACAGGGGCCGCACGCGGCTGCGGCGCATGGAGAGTGAATGAGCACGAATAGACAGGACGTCGCGCTGGTCACGGGCGGCAGCTCGGGCATCGGGCGCGCCGCCTGCGAGCCAGCATGATCCTGACCCAGGCCGCATCGTGAGCCCCCGTCTGAACTCGCGTCAGTCGGGTGGGCCCGCCTGATTCTGTTCCCATTCAACCAGGAGAACTCTTATGTCCCATACCTCTGTCGCTACCCTGGTGAAGCGGCGCAGCTTCGGCCTCGGTGCCATCGCTGCCGCGGCCGGCCTCATGGGCCTCATGCCCGCTGTCGCGCAGGCGCAGGCCGCCTACCCGAGCAAGACCATCACCATCATCGTGCCGTTCGCTGCCGGCGGCACGACCGACATCCTCGCGCGCATCGTCGCGCAGTACATGGGCACCGAGCTGGGCGAGTCGGTCATCGTCGACAACAAGGCCGGGGCCGGCGGCAACATCGGCGGCCAGGTGGCCGCCAAGGCGCCGGCCGACGGCCACACGCTGTTCATGGGCACGGTCGGCACGCATGCGATCAACGCGAGCCTGTACAAGAAGATGCCTTTCGACCCGATCAAGGACTTCGCGCCGATCACGCGCGTGGCCATGGTGCCCAACCTGCTCGTGGCCAACCCCTCGCAGCCGTTCAAGACCGTCAAGGAAATGATCGCCTATGCCAAGGCCAATCCCGGCAAACTGAATTTCGGCTCCTCGGGCAACGGCAGCTCGATCCACCTCTCGGGCGAGCTGTTCAAGTCGATGGCCAAGGTCGAGATGCAGCATGTGCCCTACAAGGGCAGCGCGCCGGCCGTGTCCGACCTGCTGGGCGGCCAGATCGCGATCATGTTCGACAACATGCCCTCGGCCTACCCGCATGTCAAAGCTGGCAAGCTGCGCGCGCTCGCGGTCACGACGGCCAATCGATCGCCCCAGCTGCCGAACGTGCCGACGATTGCAGAAGCTGGGGTTCCGGGCTATCAAGCCACGTCCTGGTTCGGCATGTATGCGCCGGCGGGCACGCCGCCTGAGGTGCTAGCCAAGCTCAACACCACGCTCGTGAAGGTGCTGGCTAATGCCGAGGTGAAGAAAAAGCTTGCCGAGCAGGGGGCCGAGCCCTACAGCGAGAAGCCCGAACAGTTCGCCGCCTTCATCCAGAAAGAATCGGTCAAATGGGGCAAGGTGGTCAAGGACTCGGGCGCCAGCGTTGACTGAGCCGCTCAGCCATGCAGCACCCCGTCAAGCTCGGCCAGGCTTCCAATCGAGCGGATGCGGCCAGCCATCTCGGCCGGCACGGTCTCTGGCTGGCACAGCGAGAACACCTGCATGCCGGCGGCAAGGCCCGCCTGGATGCCGGGCAGGCTGTCTTCGACGACGGCGCAGTGCTCGGGCGCTGCGCCCATCGCCCGCGCCGCATGCAGGAACAGTCCGGGCGCGGGCTTGAAGTGCCCCACCTCGTAGGCGCTGAAGATCCTGTTTTCGAACCAGGGCAGCAGGCCGGTCAGGCTCAGCGTGAGCTCGGCCTTTTCGCGCGGCCCGTTGGTCGCGATGCAATAGGGCCGTTGCAGCCGCGCCACGAGCGCGAGCGCGCCCGGCATGGGGTTCAGCCCTTCGCGAAAGCGCGTGGCCGTGGCCTCGCGCACGCGGGCCGTGAACTCGGCATTGAAGTCGGGCGGCCGCTGCGCCAGGCGCTGCCCTATGGATTCGACACACCAGGCCATGCTTTTGCCGCGGAACTCGGCATGGGCCTCTTCGCGCGTGATCCGCACGCCGAGCAGCGTGGCCTGTTCATACAGAACATCGAGGCCGGGGACTTCACTGTCCACCAGCGTGCCGTCGCAGTCAAAAATGATGGCCTCGATGCCCAATGCCATGCTCAATCCCCGGGTTCGTCCAATGTTTCCAGTGTAGGGCGACAGCGACGCCGCCCGCCTGTGGGGTCGTATTCGCACGGTGCTCAGCACCAATTCGCAAGCCATCACATCAACAGGAGATATCCATGCCTTTGAATTCGCTCCATCTGCGTCGCCGCCTCGGCCTGGCCGCGCTCGCGCTGGCCGCTTGCAGCCTGTTGCCTGCCACCGCGGGCGCGCAGCAGTTCCCGAGCAAGCCGGTGCGCGTCATCACGCCGTTTCCGGTCGGTGGCGGCCCCGACGGGGTCGCGCGCCTGGTGGCGGACAAGCTGGCGCGGGCCTGGGGCCAGCCGGTGGTGGTCGAGAACAAGCCCGGCGGCAATGGCTTCATCGCCATCGATGCGTTCAAGCGCGGCGCCAGGGACGGGCACGACCTGATCGTGCTGGACAACGTGCACCTCGCGGCCTACCCGTCACTGTTCAAGAAGCTGCCCTACGACCCCGCCAAGGACTTCGACGCGATCCTGCCGTTGTTCAAGACCTATTTCTTTTTCACCGTCCCGGTCAACAGCAAGTACAAGACCGTCGGCGACCTGATCGCCGACGCGAAGGCCAATCCCGGCAAGCTCAACTACGGCTCCTGGTCGGTCGGCAATCCGGTGCACCTGGGCTCCGAACTGTTCGAATCCGCGACCGGCACGCAGATGGAGCACGTGATCTACAAGGAAACCACGCAGCTCTACACCTCGGTGGCCACCGGCGAACTCGCGTTCGCGCTGGGCAGCAGCGCGACGGCCGGTCCGCTGCAACGCGCGGGCAAGCTGCGCTTCCTCGCGGCGGCCGCGCCCAAGCGCGTGGCCGCCTTCGCGGACGTGCCGACGGTGGCCGAGTCGGGCGGACCGCAGGGGTTCGAGGTAATCGGCTGGAACGCAATGGCGGCCCCCAAGGGCCTGCCAGCCGAGGTGAGCGACAAGATCAAGCGCGACATCGAGAAGGCGCTGGCCGAGCCCGACGTGCTGGAGAAGTTCAAGAGCTTCGGCTATGAGCACTTTCCCACGACGCGAGCCCAGTTCGACCAGTTTGTGCAGACCGAAACCAGGCGCTTCGGCGATGTGATCAGACGAGCAAACGTCTCGCTCGACTGAGTTCCTACCCCCGCGGGGCTTGCGCAGCGCGGCCCCGCGCCGGAATTTCCATCAGTATCGAGATCATCCCAAATCAGCCTGATTGCTTTGCCGCAGCCGGGCCGGTTGTCAAAGCCCCGCCGCGGTGCTAGGCTGAAACCGTCATCCTCCCGACCGCACGGAGGCAAGCAAATGGTCGAAGCTACCGCACTGAAGGCGGGCATGGTCATCGTGCTCGAGGGCGAACTCCACAGCGTCACCAGCGCCAGCTACCACGCCAGCGCCGCGCAGCAGGCTGCCGCGGTGTTCGCCAAGGTCAAGAACCTGAAGACCCATCACGCCAGGGAATTGCGGTTCCACCCCGGCGACAAGCTCGAGGACGTCGTGCTCGAACACAAGGAGATGCAATATCTCTACACCGACGGCGTCGCTTTCTACTTCATGAATCCCGACACCTTCGACCAGATCGGTCTGGCCACGGAAACCGTCGGCGCATATGAAAAGTTTCTCCAGCCCAATATGCGGATTCCGGTGCAGCTGTACGAGGGCGAGCCGGTCACCATCGCATTTCCCCCGGCGGTCGAGTTGACCGTCGTCACCACGCCGCCCGGCCTGCGGGAGCATGAAAGCTCTACCTTCAAGACCGCCACGCTCGACAACGGCATGGAAGTTCTCGTTCCCCAGTTCATCAAGGAGGGGGACACCGTGCGGATCGATGTCGCCTCGGGGAAATACCTCGAGCGCGTAAGGCGTGAGGCACGAAAGCCCTGACCGCTCCAAGTTCCCGCCCCCCGAGGGCGTGCGCACTCAGTGGGGCAGGCGGTCCAGTTGCGCCGCCAGGGCGCGCAGGCCGGTGGAGATGTCCACCGGGTAGCTGTCCGCCGGCGGCGCGGCGTCGAGCTGGCGCAGCGGTGCGGGCAGGGCGGCCAGCTCAGCGGCGGCATGGCGTCGCAGCTCGGGCAATGCGTCTGGCGCGGCCAGGCGTTTGCCATCGCGCATGACGGGCTGCAGCAAGGCGCTGGCCCGCTCGGGCGCAACCTCTTCGGCCAGCGCGACCTGGTCGCGCGCCAGCCGGCCGTCGGCGCCGAGCAGGCGGTAGACCTGCTTGGCGCCGGGCCAGGTTGCCTTGTCTTCCGAGCGCTTGCGCCGCGGCCGGCCGGCATAGGCCTGCAGCTTGTAGACCGCGTCCAGCGTGGGCGCGTCGCCCGAGGTGCTCAGTTGCGTGCCGATGCCGAAACCGTCGATCGGTGCGCCGGCCGCCAGCAGCTGCGCGACGCGCCATTCGTCGAGGTTGCCGCTGGCGAAGATGCGCACGGCGCCGAGCCCGCCCGCGTCCAGGATGGACCGCACGCGCCGCGCATGTTCGGAGAGATCGCCGCTGTCAATGCGCACCGCGGCCAGGTTCGCGCCGAGCCGGCGCAGGGCCGGCGCCAGCGCCACGACCTTGTGCGCCGCGGCCTCGGTGTCGTAGGTGTCGATCAGCAGCGTCACCTGGCCCGGCTGCGAGGCGCAAAATTGCTCGAACGCCTGCGCCTCCAGCTCGTGCGCCTCGATGTAGGCATGGGCCATGGTGCCGAACACCGGGATGCCGAACTGCTGCGCGGCCAGCACCGTGGCGGTGCCTGCGAAGCCCGCGAGGTAGCTGGCGCGCGCGGCAAGCAGGCCGGCCTCGGCGCCGTGGGCGCGCCGCAGGCCGAAGTCCACCAACAGCCGGTTGGGTGCGGCCAGCACGCAGCGCGCGGCCTTGGTGGCAATCAGGGACGAGAAGTTGACGAGGTTGAGCAGCCGGGTCTCGACCAGCTGCGCCTGCCCGATCGGCGCCTCGATGCGCAGCACCGGCTCATTGGCGAAGAACACCGTGCCTTCGCGCATCGCATGCACCTCGCCGCTGAAGCGCAGCTCGCGCAGCCAGTCGATGAAGGCCGGGCGGAAGCGCCCGGTGCCGCGCAGCCAATCGATCTCCGCATCGGAGAAATGAAGCTGCTCCAGGTACTGCAGCGCCGCCTCGATGCCGGCGAGCAGGAGGAAGTTGCGCTGCGGCGGCAGGGCGCGCACGAACAGCTCGAACACGGCGGCCTCGTGCAGGCCCTCGTCGAAATAGGCCTGCAGCATCGTGAGTTGGTAGAGGTCGGTGAGCAGGGCGCTCTCGCCGGCGCTCATGGGCGCTCCTCGCCCAGGGTCTGCAGCGTGGCCGTGGCGGCGCCGGCCTCGCGCATCGCCTGCTCGGCGCGCGCGCCGTCGTCGGGATGGACGTTGACCGCGCGGACCGCGTCGCGCAGCAGCACGGCGGCGAAGCCTTCGGCCAGCGCGTCGCGCACGGTTTCGAGCACGCAGTAGTCGGTGGCCAAGCCGCCGATGAACAGGCGGCTGCAGCCGCGCTCGCGCAGCCAGGCCGCCAGACCGGTGTGCTCGAAGCCGGAGTAGGCATCCGCCTCGGACGTGGTCGCCTTGGAGAGCACGAGGCCCGTGGCGGGCACGGCCAGCGCCGCGGCGAAGGCGGCGCCGTCGCTGCCCGCGACGCAGTGGGGCGGCCACGGCCCGCCCTGGGCGCTGAACGAGCAATGGTCGGACGGGTGCCAGTCGCGCGTGAACACCGTCGGCAGGCCCTCTTTCTCGAACAGCGCGATATAGCGGTTGAGCACCGGCACGACCTGGTCCCCCTCTGGCACGGCCAGCGCACCCCCGGGCAGGAAGTCACGCTGGACGTCGACCACGATCAGCGCATCGCTGCGCCGCAGGCACGGCCCGCTCGTGCTGTCCTCGCTTCGTTCATTCATGGCGACTTCTCCCGCGCCAGCCTGGCTGGCGTCTGAGTCCGAACGCAGGGTTCATATTTTCCGCCTCATGCGACTGTGTGACCTGCAGCGGGCATCGCACCGTTTCTTGTGCGAGCCTCACCTGGGCCGGATGGTGTCGATCGGGATTCCCCAAATGCCGATCCCCCTTGATTGCGCGATCCTCTCCAGCGTGATGTATTCGAAGGGCGCATCAGGCAGCGCCACCGCCCAACCTCTTCGCAGCATCCAGGCGCTCAGGTCGTCGTCCCCAGCCCGGCAGCTCGCCGTGATGCTGCCGTCAGGATTCGTCGCCCTAGGCAGGCAGCGAACGAAATCGCCCGAGATCTTGAACTCCAGTGCCAGTGACGCCCTGGTCCCGCAGGGCATGGGCCTGATGAAGGTATGGCAGGACTGCTCGGTCGGGGGAATGTGGATGCCGTAGAGGCGAATCAGATAACCGCTAATCCTCATGGAGCCATCCTGCTGCACGAACGCAAAGCTGGAAATCTCCGACTGAGCCGCTGCCCATGGCACGGCTGTGACGCCCACCCATGCCGCGAACAGGACATGGAGCAGATGCTTGCAGGTCTTCATTTGGAACCTCGCACCGCAGGTCTGAAAGAGCTCTCGCGAGGTCCATATTACGCCTGTATTCAGGGCGCATGTTGAGTCACCCGTCGCCAGCAGATCGACCACGGTTGCGGCACACTGATGTGCCCCGCACCGACGAAAGTATCAAGATGGTTGCCGACCTTGCCCACTCCTGGCTGACCCGCAGCGCGCCCGTGGCCGCCGCACAGGCCGACGGCCGCCCGCTCGTGGCGCTGGAATCGACCATCATCGCCCACGGCATGCCCTACCCGGAGAACGTTCGCACGGCGCGCGAAGTGGAAGCCTTGATTCGCGACCTCGGGGCCGAGCCCGCAACCATTGCGCTGATCGGTGGGCGCATCCGTATAGGCCTGTCGGATGACGAACTCGAGCTGCTCGGCCGCTCGGGCCAGGCGCAGAAGGTCAGCCGCCGCGACTTGGCCGCAGTGCTGGCCAGCGGCGGGCTCGGCGCCACCACGGTGGCCGGCACGATGATCTGCGCCGCGCTGGCCGGCATCGAGGTCTTCGCCACCGGCGGCATTGGTGGCGTCCACCGCGGCGCGCAGCAGACCTTCGACATCTCGGCCGACCTGCAGGAACTGGCCAGGACCTCGGTGGCCGTGGTCTGTGCCGGTGCGAAGTCCATCCTCGACATAGCGCTCACGCTGGAATACCTGGAAACGCACGGCGTGCCGGTGCTTAGCTGCGAGCAGGACAACTTCGCCGCGTTCTACACGCGCGACAGCGGGCATCAAGCGGACTACCGGCTCGACGACGCAGCGGACCAGGCACGCTTCATCCGCACCAAGTGGGACCTGGGCCTCGCGGGCGGCGTGGTGCTGAGCACGCCGGTGCCGCAAGCGACGGCAATGGCGCGCGAGGAGATCGACGCGCTGACGCAGCAGGCGCTCGCCGACGCCCAGGCGCAGGGCATCACCGGCAAGGCCGTGACGCCTTTCCTGCTGGCCCGCATCAAGGCGCTGACGGGTGGACGCAGCCTGGCGACCAACATCGCGCTTGTGAAACACAACGCCGAGGTGGCGGCCAGGTTGGCGCTGGCCTTGGCACGAGCGGGGCGTGGGGCGGGCGCAACGTAAACCCGTTCGACGCCCTTTGGCTCAAGCAGCGGGTCTCTCTGTCGCGCAGCTCTGGCAGGACCCATAGACGGGGGCGTGACGGGGGCGCCCGCAGGACAACTACCACGTCAAGGCCGGTGTCGTCACCGGCGCATCCCAAAGTGACTTCAACTCGTCGTCCAGAAGCGTGACAGTCAGGGAAGCGCCGGCCGTTTCCAGCGAGGTGGTGTAGTTGCCGACCAGCGAGCGCGCCGGCACCAGGCCGGCATGGCCCAGGTGCTCGCTGGCCAGCTGGTACAGCAGATAAAGTTCCATCAAGGGCGTGCCGCCGAGCCCGTTGACGACCAGCAGCACCTCCTGTCCCGGCTTGGGGTTCAAGTCCTTCAGGATCGCCGTCATCAGCTCCTCGACGATGACGGCGGCCGGCTGGAACGCCCCGCGCCGGCGCCCGGGTTCGCCATGAATGCCCACCCCGATCTCCATTTCGTCGGGGCCGATCTCGAAAGTTGGCACGCCCGCCTCCGGCACGGTGCAGCTGCTGAAAGCCACCCCCATGGAGGCGGTGCAGGCGTTCACCCGGTCACCCAGGTGCTTGCAGGCGGCCAGGTCCGCGCCGCGCTCTGCGGCCGCGCCAACCATCTTCTCGACCACCAGCGTTCCGGCGACGCCGCGCCGCCCGACATTCGAAGAGACATCGTCGTTGACCAGCACCGATGCGAACTCCATGTCCATCATGTCCATGGCCATCTGGAAGTTCATCACGTCACCGGCGTAATTCTTGACGATGAAAAGCACGCCCGCCTCGCCGCCGACGGCCTTGGCCGCAGCCAGCATCTGGTTGGGCGTGGGCGAGGTGAACACCTGGCCGGGGCAGGCGGCGTCGAGCATCCCGGTGCCCACGAAGCCGGTGTGCAGCGGCTCGTGGCCCGACCCGCCTCCGGAGATCAACGCCACCTTGGACCGCGCGGGGTTCTTGCGCGTGACGAACAGCGGGTCCAGGTGCACGGTCACCAGCTGGGCATGGACGGCCCCGAATCCCAGCATGCTTTCATACACGAGGTCGCTGGGGAGGTTGGTGAATTTCTTCATCGCCGCTCGCAAGGGGTTGTGGATCGATTATGGTCACCGCGGGTGCGCCCTGTCATGAGAGGTTCTCTGCAGTGATGATTTCTATTCGCGGATTGCTCACGGCCAGCGCGCCGCGCACCTCTTCGCACAGCAGCCGCAGCACCTTGGCGGCGGTCATGATGGCGTAGTACACGTCCTGCTGCAGCACGTACGAGACCACATTGGCCACCAGCAGCGACCGGTGCATCTCCAGCAGGTCGTGCACCACGAATCCCAGCGAGCTGTCATAGCCGAACTCCTGCAGGGCGCGGCTGACACCATGCGAGCCCGGGCCCAGGTTGTAGAGGGCGTGCAGCTTCCCTCCGGTTTGGGCCGGGTCGAGGAATTGCCGGGCAAATGTGTAGGCCTGGTCTTCCGATTCCGGCATGTCCGACAGCTCGATCAGCCGGGCATGGGGAAAACGCTCTTCCAGCACCTGGGCGAAACCGATGCGCCGGTCGATCTCGGCGGCGAATCGCGTGGACGGCGACAGCATGGCGCAGCGGCCGGGCTCGCCGTGCGGCAGGCAGCGGCCCAGCAGGATTCCCGCGGTGCGCCCGGCGGCGCGGTTGTCCGCGCCGACGAAAGTCTCGCGCAGCGAGCCGGCGACGTCGGAAAACAGGGTGACCACGTGCACGCCGCTTCGCGCCAATTCATTGATGGCCAGCTTGACCTGCGGCACGTCCGGCGCCAGCACGGCGATGCCGTCCAGGTCGGTCATCTTCGCCAGCTCCTGGGCGAAGTCGGCACCGTCCTGGTTGGGAAGGCGATGCGTGATTTCGGTGATGTGCTGGTGCCGGAAGTCACCCGCGGCCTGGGCGACCACGCGGTCGATCATGTCGAAGAAACCGCGCCGGGAAGCCGGCAGCACAAACCCGAAACGGTAATTGGGGGTGGAACGGGGACGGCCGCGGACCGGACTGGCGGCGCCGAGCGCCTGCATCACCGTGCGCACCCGCTCCACAGTGGCCGCGTTCACGCCGGGCCGGTTGTTCAGCACGCGGTCGACCGTTGCGGTGCTCACGCCCGCTGCCTCCGCTATCTGGTTGATGGTGGCTGCCATTCGATCAAATAAATCAATCTTTTCCTCGCTGACACGCCCGAATGTACCGCAATTTCGATCAGCCAAAGCGCCGGTCGACCTATGGAACACAGCCCTTGGCACCTTGGCGCCTTGGCATTAGGGTTTGTATTGATTGATGTATTAACTGATGTGATTAACATCAATCACATCAGACAAAGTCGGTCGACCCGAGGCGAGTTGTTCAAGCTGCGGGGCCGCGGGCAGAGGGCTGATCGGCGGTGACGCCGAAGAAACAGGCGGGCAGGTGCACCGGATCGCCGCTTTCATTTGCAACCCAAGCGTGGCCTGCCACGCACCGTATGGAGACGAACACATGAGCAATGCCAAATCAACCCTCAGGCGCCTGCTGGCCGGAGCAGCGCTGGGCCTCACTGCGCTGGGCGCGCAGGCGCAGGACAAGCAGCTGACGCTTTGCTGGGCCGCCTGGGACCCGGCCAACGCCCTGGTGGAACTGTCCAAGGACTTCACCGCCAAGACCGGCATCCAGATGAAATACGAGTTTGTGCCCTGGCCGAACTTTGCGCAGCGCATGCTCAACGAACTCAACTCCAAGGGCAAGCTGTGTGACCTGCTGATCGGCGACAGCCAGTGGATCGGCTCGGCCGCCACCGAAGGCCACTACGTCAAGCTCAACGAGTTCTTCGACAAGAACGCGATCAAGATGGCCGACTTCATGCCGGCCACGGTCGAGGGCTATTCGACCTGGCCCAAGGGCACGAAGAACTACTGGGCGTTGCCGGCCATGGGCGACGCCGTGGCCTTCACCTACCGCAAGGACTGGTTCGCCCGGCCCGAGCTGCGCGCCGAGTTCAAGCAGAAGCACGGCCGCGACCTGGCACCGCCCGCCACCTGGGACGAGTTCAAGCAGGTCGCGCAGTTCTTCCAGAACCGCACCATCGACGGCAAGAAGGTCTACGGCTCGGCGCTGTACACCGAGCGCGGCTCCGAAGGCATCACGATGGGCGTGACCAACGCCATGTACGCCTACGGCATGGAGTACGACAACCCGCAGAAGCCGTACGACATGAAAGGCTACATCAACGGCCCCGGCGCCGTGAAAGGCCTGAAGCTCTACAAGGAGCTGTACGACTGCTGCGTGCCCCCCGGCCACGGCAACGCCTACATGACCGAGGACCTGGACGCGTACAAGTCGGGCCAGGTGGCGATGCAGATGAACTTCATCGCCTTCTTCCCGGGCATTTCCAAGGACCCGCAGGTCGGCGGCGAGAAGACCGGCTTCTTCCCCATTCCCAAGGGCGACAAGCAGCATGCGCAGCTCGGCGGCCAGGGCATCTCGGTGGTCAAGTACTCCGACAAGAAGGACATGGCGCTCGAGTACCTGAAGTGGTTCGCGCAGCCTTCGGTCCAGAAGAAGTGGTGGGACGGCGGCGGCTTCACCTGCCACACGGCCATCCTGAACGCGCCGGGCTTCGACAAGAGCACGCCGTACGCAAAGGTGTTCCTCGACTCCATGAAGATGGTCAAGGACTTCTGGGCCGAGCCCAGCTATGCCCAGCTGATGCTGGCCATGCAGAACCGCGTGCATGACTACGTGGTCGCCGGCAAGGGCACGCCCAACGCCGCGCTCGATGCGCTGCTGAAGGACTGGGTCGAGGTGTTCAAGGAAGACGGGAAAATCAAGTGAAACCCAGAGTGTTCACCCAGTGGACGCCGCCGGCGACGGCGGTCCCCGCTGCAAATCTTGCGCAGGCGCCGGGCGCAGCCCTGCGCGCCGGCGGCCCCGCTACCGGGCGGGGCCGCCTGGCGGCCCGCAACGGCCTGTCTGACCGGGCGCTGGCCTGGTTGTTCGTGGGGCCCACCATTGTCCTGCTGCTGGCCTTCAACATCTTCCCGCTGCTGTGGACGATCTACCTGTCGTTCACCAATTTCCGGGCCAACCGGCCCAATGCAGAGATCGGGTGGCTGGGCATCTCCAACTACCAGCGGGTGCTCAACGACGAGGCGATCTGGGAGAACATGCGCACCACGGCGCACTTCCTGTGCACCTCGATCGCGCTGCAGCTGCTGCTGGGTTTCGCGCTGGCCCTGCTGCTCAACCGCAAGTTCAGGTCGCACAGCTTCTGGAGCACCGCGATCCTGTTGCCGATGATGCTGGCGCCGGCGGTGGTCGGCACCTTCTGGAAATATTTCTTCGAACCGCAGTACGGCATCTTCAACGCCATCGCGCGCTTCTTCGGCGCCAGCGGCAACTTCACCATGCTGGGCGACACCCAGCTCTCGCCCTGGGCCATCGTGCTGGTGGACACCTGGATGTGGACGCCGTACGTGATGCTGCTGCTGCTGGCCGGGCTGCGCTCCATTCCGCCCTACCTGTACGAGGCGGCAGAGATCGACCGGGCCTCGGAGTGGACCAAGTTCTGGCGCATCACGCTGCCCATGGTGATGCCCTTCATCATCCTGGCGCTGCTGTTCCGCTCGATCGAGAACTTCAAGATGTTCGACCTGGTGGACAACCTGACCAATGGCGGCCCCGGTTCGGTGACCGAGCTGGCGTCGATCCACCTCAAGCGCGAGGCCTTCGAGAAATGGCGCACCGGCTACAGCTCGGCGTTCGCCATCATTCTCTTCGTCGCCATCTACGGCATGTCGCTGGTGACCGTGCGTTTCCTGGACAAGGTGAAGCAGCGATGAGAACCGTACCCCACAGCCCTCTGGAGCCGACAACGCTCGCGAAGTGGTTCGCCGCCATCCTGGTCATCGGCTACGCCCTGATCTCGCTGATCCCCCTGGTGTGGATTTTCATGACCAGCTTCCGCACGCCGGAGGACGCGATCGCCTACCCGCCCAAGGTCGTGGCGCAGGCCTCGGCGATCGGCTACGTCAACCTGTTCACGACCCGCTCGCGCGTATCGGCCGAGGAGCTGGCGGCGCTGCCGCCGGCCGAAACCTGGTACGAAGGCCTGGTGCGCGAGCAGCAGATGATCCTGGCCGGGCCCTCGCGCTTTTCGGACCGCTACCTGAACTCGCTGCTGATCGGCTTCGGCTCGACGCTGTTGTCGGTGGTGCTGGGCACGCTCGCGGCCTACGCGTTCTCGCGCTTCCGGGTGCCGGGCAAGGACGACTGGCTGTTCTTCATCCTGTCCACGCGGATGATGCCGCCGATCGCGGTGGCTATTCCCGTCTACCTGATGTTCCGCAACCTGGGGCTCAACGACACGCATCTGGGCCTGATCCTGCTCTACACGGTGGTGAACCTGTCGCTGGCGGTGTGGCTGCTCAAGGGTTTCATGGATGAGATTCCGCGCGAATACGAAGAGGCGGCCATGGTGGACGGCTACACCCGCTGGCAGGCTTTTCTCAAGGTCGTGCTGCCGCAGGCCGCCACCGGCATCGCCACCACCTCGATCTTCTGCCTGATCTTCGCCTGGAACGAGTACGCATTCGCGCTGCTGCTGACCAGCGGCACGGCGCAGACTTCGCCGCCCTTCATCCCCACCATCATCGGCGAGGGTGGCCTCGACTGGCCCGCCATGGCCGCCGGCACGACTCTGTTCCTGCTGCCGGTGCTGGTCTTCACCGTGCTGCTGCGCAAACACTTGTTGCGCGGCGTGACCTTCGGAGCGATCCGCAAATGAACACGCGCAAGACATCCATACCGCGCTGGCTGCGCCGCGCGCCCTGGGAACTGGGCACCTCCATCCTCATCGGCGCCGGCCTGGTGATGCTGATGCAGCCCTGGTCCCTCGAGGTCTACAGCTACGGCTTCACCGTGCTGCTGGCCGGCGTGGTCGGCTATTCGATCGCCGGGAAGCTCAAGCCCACCCCCGAAGCGCCTTCGGCGCCTCCCCCTCAAGGGGGCGCCACCAGCGGCCCGGCAAAGCCGGTTCCGCGGTGGCCCGCGAAGGAGCCCGCCGTCCTGCGCCCGGAGCTTGATCATGAGTGAAATCAGAATCCACAACCTGCAAAAGCGCTTTGCCGACTTCACGGCCGTGCGCGGCTCATCGCTGGTGCTCGAAAGCGGCAAGTTCGTCGTCTTGCTCGGCCCCTCGGGCTGCGGCAAGACGACCACGCTGCGCATGATCGCCGGCCTGGAGTACCCCACGGGCGGCCGCATCACGCTGGACGACCAGGACGTCACCTATCTCAGGCCGCGCGAGCGCGACATCGCGATGGTGTTCCAGCTGTTTGCGCTTTATCCCCACATGGGTGTGCGCGGCAACCTGGAGTTTCCGCTGCGCAATGAAGGCCTGGAGCGCACCGAGATTGACCGGCGCGTCCAGGAGGTCGCCGCCATCCTGCGCATCGAGCACCTGCTGGACTCGCGGGTCACCGGCCTGGCCGGCGGCGACCGCCAGCGCGTGGCGCTGGGCCGCGCCATCGTGCGCCAGCCCAAGGCCTTCCTGATGGACGAGCCGCTGGGCACGCTGGACGCCGAGTTCCGCGAGCTGATGTGCGTGGAGCTGCGCAGGCTGCACGACCGGCTGAAGACCACCACCGTGTTCGTCACGCATGACCAGAATGAGGCGATGGCGCTGGCCGACCACATCGTGGTGATGAACGAGGGCGAAATCCTCCAGGCCGACGACCCGCATGGCATCTACAGCTTCCCCTCCTGCCTCTTTGTGGCGCGATTCATCGGCCGCCCGCCGATGAACCTGATCAAGGTCGATGCGCCCGTGGTACGCGGCGAGACGGGCGTGCGGGTGGCACGGACCAAGATTGACGTGCCTGCGATCGAGGCCCCCTCCTCATCGGTGCTGATGGGTGTGCGGCCCGAACACGTGCGCCTGCGGGCGCCGGGCGAAGGCAGCCTGGGCGGCCGCGTGCAGCACGTCGAGTACTTCGGCTCGCACTGGGTTGCCGAAGTGCAGACCGATGCAGGGCCGCTGAAGGTGCTGGCCGACAAGTCGGTGCGGCCGGTCCTGCAAGAGCAGGTCGGCCTCGCGTTCGACACCCAACGGGTGGTGCTCTTCGATGCCGCCACCGAACGGTTGCTGCCCAGCGCCACCACCATCGCCCACCAACCGAGCATGCGCCATGGCTAGCATTTCCCTTCAAGGTATCCACAAGCATTTTGGCGACGTAGCGGCGCTGGCCGACGTACAGCTGGAGATCGCCGACGGCGAGTTCTTCGTGTTGCTGGGGCCAAGCGGCGCCGGCAAAACCACGACGTTGCGCATCATCGCCGGGCTGGAGCAAGCCGACGCCGGCCTGGTGCGAATGGACGGCGAAGACATCACCGCCGCGGCGCCGGCCCAGCGCGATTGCGCTTTCGTCTTCCAGCAGTATTCGCTGTACCCGCACCTGACGGTGTTCGACAACCTGGCGTTTCCGCTGCGCGCGCCGCTGCGCCGCGTACCCGAGGCCGACATCCGCCGGCGGGTGGAACGGGTCGCCGCCACGCTGCACATCGAAGGCAAGCTGCAGCGCAAAGCCACGGCCCTGTCGGGCGGTGAGATGCAGCGGGTGGCCATCGGCCGCGCCTTGGTGCGCGAGCCGCAGGTCTACCTGATGGACGAGCCACTGTCTTCGCTGGACGCGAAACTGCGCGAGGAGCTGCGCGTGGAACTCAAGCGCCTGCAACGCCAGAGCGGCACCACCGTGGTCTACGTGACGCACGACCAGGTGGAAGCCACCACGCTGGCCGACCGCATCGCCATCCTGGAAGCCGGGCACATCCAGCAGGTGGGAACGCCCGAGGAGATCTACGAGGCGCCCGTGTCGGTGCAGGTGGCGCAGCGGCTCGGCTCACCGGCGATCAACGTGCTGCCGGCGGGCTGGTTCGCCGGCCAGCATCCGGTCGCGGCGGTCAGTGTCGGCATCCGGCCCGAGGACGTGGAACTGGCCGGTGAAGGCGAGGGCTTCGAGTGCACAGTCGTCGAGTCCTCCCTGCTCAAGCATCACGTGATCGCCGAGCACGCCGGCGTGGAGGTGCGGGCCCGGCTGATGCAAAGCGTCGCGCCCCATCCCCTGTCCCGTATCCGCCTGCGTTTTCCGCCCGGCCAGCGCCTGCTGTTCGATCAGGCTGGAAAGCGGCTTGCGGCCTGAAACCCCATTCCTGAAGAGACCTACCCATGAACACTCAAGACATCATCGCGGCCGCAGAGGCGGTGCACGCCGCCATCCTGGCCAACGAGCAGCAGATCGAATCCCTGGATCGCGCCATCGGCGACGGCGACCATTTCATCAATGTACGGCGTGGCTGCGAAGCCATTGCCGCCCTCAAGCCCGAACTGGTCCCGCTGGCGCCGGCGCAGGCGCTCAACCGCATCGGGATGAAGCTGCTCAGCACCATCGGCGGCGCCTCGGGGCCGCTGATCGGCAGCTTCTTCATCTCCATGGGCAGGGAGCTGGAAGGCGCGGCCGAACCGGACGCCAGGCACTTCGCGCGTGCCCTGGCCGCCGGGGTCGAAGCCATCAAGACCCGCGGCAAGGCCGACCTGGGCGAGAAGACCATGCTCGACGTGCTCATTCCCGTGTCCCGGCTGGTGCTGCGCATGGCGGAAGAAGGCGGCGACCGCGAGACGCTGTGCGCCCGGCTCAAGGAAGAAGCCGAACTCAACATGCTGGCCACCCGGGACATGATCGCCACCAAGGGCCGCGCCCACTTCCTGGGCGAGCGCGCTCTCGGGCATATCGACCCCGGCGCCAAGACCAGCCAGGTCGCGCTGTTCGCCGTGTGCGACATGTTGACCGCATGAAGTTCTTGCAGGAAGGAGTGGAATCCCCATGAAAAAATTCGTCAACGATGTCGAGTTGCTGCTGCAGGAGTCGCTGCAGGGCATGGCCGCCGCGCATAGCGACCTGCTCAGGCTTTCGCTTGAGCCCACCTTCGTCACGCGCGCACAGCTGCCGCAACCCAAGGTGGCACTGATCTCCGGCGGCGGCTCGGGCCATGAGCCGCTGCACTGCGGCTTCATCGGCCGGGGCATGCTCGATGCGGCCTGCCCCGGCCAGGTATTCACCTCGCCCACGCCGGACCAGATGCTGGCCGCCGCCGCGGCGGCGGACCGCGGCAAGGGCGTGCTGTTCATCGTCAAGAACTACGCGGGCGACGTGATGAACTTCCAGATGGCCGCGGAGATGATGCAGCAGCCCTGTGCCACCGTGCTGGTCAACGACGACGTGGCCGTGGAGCGATCGACCCATGGCACCGGGCGGCGCGGCGTGGCCGGCACGCTGATCGTGGAAAAGCTGGTGGGCGCGGCGGCCGAGGCCGGTGCCAGCCTGGAGCAATGCAAGGTGCTGGGGGACCGGGTCAACAGCCGCACCGCGTCGATGGGCGTGGCCTTCACCAGCTGCACCGTGCCGGCGGCGCGGCGGCCGACCTTCGATATCGCCGACGACGAGATGGAATTCGGCGTGGGCATCCACGGGGAGCCCGGGCGCCGGCGCGGGCCGGTGCGCCCTGCCCAGGAACTGGTCCACGAGCTGATGGACGCCATCCTGGGCGACCTGCAGCCCAAGCCCGGCTCGCAGATCCTGCTGCACGTCAACGGCTTCGGCGCAACGCCCCTGATCGAGTTGTACCTGCTGTATCACTGTGCGAACCAGTTGCTCGACGCCCAGGGGCTGAAGGTGGCAAGGTCGCTGGTCGGCAACTACACGACCGCGCTGGAAATGGCCGGCGCCTCGCTGACGATCACCGTGCTGGACGAAGAGATGAAATCCCTGTGGGATGCGCCTGTGCACACGGCCGCGCTTCGCTGGTAGGCCGGCCGGCGCGTCCCGGCCTGCCGCACCGAACAAGGAGACACTCGCGATGACGAACCGAAGAAAGGCCATCACCCTGGCCTGCGCCGCCGCGGCCGGGTTGTCGCGGCCGGCCCCGGGCCTTGCGGCCAGGAAACCGCCCACCGACGGCGTGGTGCGGCTGGGCCAGTCCACGGCGCTGACGGGCGCCAACGGTGCGGTGGGGCGGCAGTTTCGCGATGCCGCGCTGGGCTGGTTCAACCTGGTCAACAGCCGGGGCGGCGCGGGCGGCTATCGCGTGGAACTCGTCACGCTCGATGACGGTGGCGTGGTCGAGCGCGCAACGATCAACGCCAAGCTCCTGACCAGCACGCAAGGCGCCGTGGGTTTCTTCGGCTTCGCCGGGCCAGGTGCCAACCGCGAGGGAACGCAGGAAGCGCTGGAGGAAGGCGTGCCTTTCATCGCGCCGGTCAGCGGCATGCACGTGCTGCGGCAACGCGACAACACGCACGTGTATCTGCTGCGTGCCGGCCACCGCGACGAAGTCCGTCAGATCATCCGGCACACCAGTTCCATCGGCATCACGCGCGCGGCGCTGCTGTTCGAATACGAATCGGCAGGATGGGAAATCAGGGATTCGTTCGCCCAGGCCGCCGATGCCGCCAAGCTCGCCAGCAGCGTCAGCGCCAGCGTTGCCCGCGGCAGCGCCGACGTGGGCCCAGCCGTTGCGACACTGGTTGCAGCCAGCCCCCAGGCCGTCATCCTGGCGGCCAACCCGAGCGCCAGCGCGGCTTTCGTGCGTACCGCGCGCAAGGCCGGTTTCGGCGGCAGTTTCTATACCGTGTCCACGGTGGGCGGCCAGGTGCTGCTCGATCAACTGGGTTCGCTCGCGGTCGGAATTTCCGTGGCCCAGGTCGTGCCATTTCCGTGGGGCGGCACCACGGCGATCTCGCGCGAGTTCCTGGGCTTTTGCGCCACCAGCGAGGTCAAGCCCGACTTCGCCAGCATGGAAGGCTACATCGCCGCCCGCTGGCTGACCGAGGCCCTGAAGCAAGCCAGACTTCGAGAGCTGAATGCCGCGGCTCTGGGTACGGCGTTGGGGCAAATGCCGGCCTTCAACCTGAGCGGCTTCCCGCTGGCCTTCAATAGCGACACCCGAAGCGCCTCGTCGTTTGTGGAACTGACGGTGGTTTCGAGCCAGCTGAAATTTCTGAAATAGCGGGACGCGGCGATCCCCGGGCACGTCGGGGTCGCCAGACCGCAGCGACAACTGACCGGTGAGCGTGTTGAGAACCGAGCCGAACAACTGTTTGCCGCCCGGTTCGTGCGTGCCATCCATGGCTCACCCCCTGTCTACCCCCATTCAGCCGGGGCGATCGGATTGCCCGTTTGCGCACGAAGGGCGTAGAATTTTTTGGTCAATATTCTCACTTTGGTCAGCTATCCGGTTGGGGCGGTTCAGGCGCTGACTCCGCCCTCGATGCGGGGACACGATCAGACCGATCCCCCGCGCAAAGCAGCGTCAAGGAGCATTGCCATGACAATCGCGCACCGTGTCGAGGACTACATGATGCAATACGGCGTTCAGTACGACGTCGTGACCCATCCCCGTTCAGGCAGCAGCGCCGAAACGGCCGAGTTGGCCCAGGTGCCGGGCGACAGGCTGGCCAAGTCGGTGGTGCTGCAGGACGAAGACGGCTACCTCATGGCCGTGCTGCCTTCCACGCGGCACGTGCGGCTGGGGCAACTGAGCCAGAAAATGAACCGCCACTTTCGCCTCGCCACCGAGGAGGAGATCGGTGCCCTGTTCAAGGACTGCGAGCGCGGCGCCATCCCGCCGCTGGGCTCCGCCTACGGCATCGATACCATCATCGACGACAGCCTGGCCCAGCAGCCGGAGATCTATTTCGAGGCAGGCGACCACGAGCGGCTGATCCGCGTCAGCCGTGAACAGTTCATGCGGCTGATGGAGGAGGCCGGACACGGCCGCTTCGGCCATCATGGGGGGGTCATCACCTACCACGCGTGAGTGCAGGGTCGCGCGGCCTGCGCCACCTGCGCAGCACGGTCTCGGGCAACAACAAGATGGCCGAGGCCGTGCAGCTGACCGAGCGCGACTTCACGCCCACCTTCACCGTCGAGCGGATGCTCAAGGACCTGGGCCTGATCCTCGGCGCCGGCGAGACCAGCCATGTACCGCTGCCGCATACCGCGATGACATATCAACTGATGCAGCTGCCGTGGCCCCGGGGCGATGGGCGGCAGGACTATGCGGCCATCATCAAGCCGGTCGAGCCCAGGGCGGGAGTGGATGCGGCTGCGGTCGTGGGTGCTTGAGAGCGGCTGTGAGCAAGAGGGTGTTTTTGGCGGACAGTGCAAGTGTGATGACTGGCCGTATGGGACCCCCTGCGCCCTTTCGCCTTTGTGAGAACCGGACGTTCGACGAGGACGCGAGCGGCCACCAGGAGACGTTCGGCCAAATCATTCATTGCGGACCTTGCTGCGATGGCCCGCCCGAACGCTGGCGGCGCAGGACTCACGCACGACCAATTCCATCGGTATCACGATGGAGCGTGATGGCTGCGCCTGACCTTCGCCCAGCCGCTCGAGCAGCAGCTGCGCTGCCGCGCGACCGGCTTGTTCGAGATTGAAATGCACGTAGGTCAGGGGCGGATCGGCGAACTCCAGCAGCGTGGGGCTGCTGATGGCCACCACCGAGATGTCCTGCGGTACGCACAAGCCCCGTTCGCGCAACGCCTGCATCGCTCCCGACAGCAGCCGCGTGCCCAACCCGATCACCGCCGTTGGCGGAGCGGCCAGCGCCAGCAGTGCGCGCATGTCATCGAAGCCGGACAGCGTGGGCGCAGCCGCGAGGCGCAGCAAGCGCTCGTCGACCTTCAGACCGAGCCTCGCATGCGCCTCCCGATAGCCAGCGACCCGCTCGGCGGTCGGCCGCAGGCCCGGGCCGGCGCTGAACAGCGCGATGCGGCGGTGACCGAGCGAGTGCAGGTAGCGCACCGCTTGCGCGATGCCGTCGCGGTGTGCCATGTGTACCTGGTCGAGTGGAAGCTGACTCTCGCGATCGAGCATCACCAACGGTAGCGTCGAGGTCGCGAACGGGTCGATCCGCTCGTCGTCCCAGGTGAACGACGTCGTGACCACCGCGCCGTCCATGCCGCGGCGCTCGAACATCTCGAGGATCTCCGCCTCGCGCTTGCGGCTGTGGTGCGAGGTGGCGAGCAGCAGCGTGTAGCCGTGCTGGCCGACCTGCGCCTCCACTGCGGCCACAAAGGCGGCGTACAGCGGGTTCTCGATCTCGCTGACCATGCAGCCGATGGTCTTGCTGCGCCCCATGCGCAGGCTGCGCGCGCCCGCATGCGGCTGGTACTGCAGGCGCTCGGCTGCGGCAAGCACCTTGGCCCTCAGCTCGGCGCTGACGTAGCGGCCCCCATTGAGAACGCGCGAGACCGAACCGATGGTCACGCCGGCCGCCTCGGCCACGTCGTGCACCGAAACACGTTTGGGTTTCTTCATGGTTCTTGGGGAAAATACTTAAAACGTTTTCATAATCCTATCGCATAGGTGACATCGGGCCTGAGAGTCTCATATATAAAATCGTTTTTATATCGTCATCGACGCACCACAGGAGTACCCATGGCCCGCATCCCCTATATCGATCCGCTCAGCGTGGAGGGCCCGCTCGGGGCACGCCTGCGCGAGCGGCCGCCGCTGAACATCTTTCGCGTCTTGCCGCACTCGCCACACACGGCCACCGGCTTTCTCGCCTTGGGACAGGCGGTGTTGCGCGAGAGTTCGTTGCCGCCTCGCCTGCGGGAGCTGGTGATACTGCGCGTCGGCGCGCTCGGCGGCGCGCACTACGAGGTGCACCAGCACCGCAAGCTGGCGCGTTCCGTCGGCGTGCCGGACGGCGTGATCGACGCAGCGCTTGCGCTGCCCGGTGGGCCGGCCGCGTGGCGCGCCGCCGGTCTGGCCGACGCCGAATGTGCGGCACTGGCTTTCACGGACGAAACGGTGCGCGGCGTGAAGGCGAGCGACGCCGCCTATGCCGCCCTGGCCGCGCACTTCGGGCCGGCACAGCAAATCGAAATCATCGTCGCGATCGGCTTTTACATGCTCGTGTCGCGGCTGCTCGAAAACCTGGAAGTGGACCTCGAGGCCGTCGAGGTCGAGAAGCTGGAGCTGCGTCATGGCTGAGATTCGACCCGATCGTCAATTGTTCGCGCCCGCACTCGGCCAGGCCAGCGGCGCGGGCCGGCTCGCCGGCCGCCGCGTGCTGGTGGTGGGTGCTGGCCAGCGCCGCACCGAAGATGCCGAGCCTCCCGTGGGCAACGGCCGCGCCATCGCCATGCTGTGCGCCCGCGAGGGTGCCCAGGTGTGCTGCGCCGACCTTGAGCTGGACAGCGCGAGCGCCTGCGTGACGCCACGCGCCAGGTGCTGGCCCCGCCGGAGGTGCGCGACAAGCTCGCGGTCCAGGGCGTGGAGCTGTCCGAGATGAATGCCGGCGAGATGGCCGCCTTCGGCGCCGCCGAGATCGCCAAATGGGGCGAGGCGGTCCGGCGCTCGGGCGCCCAGGTCGACTGATATGCCTCACGCAGCCATGAGAGCGACCGTGACCAGGGTGCTCACGGCATTGGCCCCGTCACGTCCAGGCGGCGATCTCAACTTCTGAAAGGGGAACAAGCATCGATGCATTGAAGACAAGGCCAGCGTAGTTGTTGCGCAAGCAGGTCGGACGGTGATTGGCGCTGCAGAGTCAATGAACGGGTCCGAGGCATGCCAGCTGAAGAAACTTTCAAAGACAAGCGGGCCCAGGCCCGCAACAGGAGACTCATATGCGTTTGAACATCAAAACCCTGATCGGCCTGTTCATGGCCCTGTTTTGCGGTCTGGCCGGCGCCCAGGGCGCGGACTGGCCGATCAAACCGATCAAGATCGTGGTGGGCTTTGCGGCCGGCACCCCGCCGGACATCTTTGCCCGCCTCTATGGCGACTACGCGTCCAAGAAGCTCGGCGTGCCGGTGGTGATCGACAACAAGCCGGGCGCTGCGGGCAACCTGGCCTCCGACCAGGTCGCGAAGGCTGCGCCGGACGGCTACACCTTCCTCTACAACCTGTCCACGGCATTCACCATCAACCCCTTCATCTACAGCAGGCTGCCGTTCGATCCCCAGAGGGACCTGGTTGCGGTGGCCACCACCATGCGCCAGGGCCTGGTGCTGATCGCCAAGCCGGGCCTGCCCGCCAAGTCGGCCAAGGACCTCGTGGCGACCGCCAAGGCCAAGCCCAACACCATCTCGCACGCCTCCTATGGCGCCGGCAGCCCGTCGCACCTCATCGTCGAGTGGCTCAAGGAAGAGGCCGGCATCGAGATGGTCCATGTGCCCTACCGGAGCAGTCCGGTTCCTGATGTGATGGGCGGCCAGATCGACACCGTGATGGAGCCCATTGCCACCGCCTTCCCGCTGATCAGCGGCGGCAAGGTGCAGGCGCTGGTCTACTCGGGTCCCAGCCGTTTCGCCGCCTTGCCGGACGTGCCCACCCTGTCCGAACTGGTGCCCGGGCTCACGATGATGTCCTGGCATGGCATCTGGGCAGCTGCGGCGACCCCGGCCGCCATCGTCGACCGCGTCAATGCGGTGTTCGTCGAGGGCAGCAAGGACCCGAGCGTGCAAAAGCGCATCCGTGAACTCAACAGCGAGCCGCTGGGCGTGTCCCGCGCCGACATGGCGTCCATGGTGCGCCGGGACGCAGACATCTATGGCCGTATCGTCAAGGCCAAGAACATCCGCGTCGATTGAGCATTTCGCGGCTGCCGCTCATCGAGTGGCAGAACCTTGGCTCACGCGTCGGGCTGTGGTTCAATGCGCGCTGGAGTCGCTGCCCCAGGATCGGTATTCCTTGTCCACCAGCAGGGTCCAGGTCGCGATCAGGGCGATGACCGCGCCGAGCGCCACCATGAACAGCCGGTTCTCGCGTTCGAGCGCATACTGCAGCACCCAGGGCGACATGATCAGCCAGATGCCGAGCGCGGCCTCGGTCCATTCCTCCCAGGGGCGCGGCACGAGGATCGCCCCCATGGCGGTGGCGATCAGCGCCAAGCCGACTACAACGGCATTCGCGCTCGCCGCGAAGGAATCGGTGAAACCCAGCCACCAAGGCGACAGCATGACGACCAAGCCCACCAAGGCATTGGCCACATCCTGCCAATGCCGGAGTTTCGGTTTCTTCATGGAACACCTCCTGTCGCCAGAGTCGACCATCTCGCGACCTTTGTTGGAATCCGCCACGAAACACTTGGTTCCTGGCCCCGCACGCCAGCGCCCGGAAAGTTGCAAGCGCGGCGCTGCATCAGCGCGACGGTGTAGCCTGTCGTCATGGACTCCATGATTACCGCCTCCGCGCGCGCGCTTGCCGCCGGCGACGCGCTCGGCGCCCTCAAGCGGGTCGCCCTGCGCGACGACCCGCCGGCGCTGGCCCTGCGCGGCATCGCGATGGCCCAGCTCGGTGAGCACCCGCGCGCCCGCGAACTCCTTCGGCGCGCCGCCCGGGGCTTCGGCGCCCACGAGGAGCTGGCGCGCGCGCGCTGCGTCGTTGTGGAGGCCGAGGTGGCGCTGGCCATGCGCGACCTCGGCGGCTCGGCGCGCTCGCTCGCGGCGGCCTCGGCCACGCTCGAGGCGCATGCCGATCGTGCCAACGCGCTGCAGGCGCGGCTCATCGCGACGCGCCGGCTCTTGCTGCTGGGCCGCCTCGACGAGGCCGCGGCCTCGCTGGCGCAGCTCGATGCGCGGGGCCTGCCGCCGTCGCTGGCGGCGGTGGCCGAGCTGACCGCGGCCGAGCTCGCGCAGCGCTCGCTGCGCATCGCCGCGGCTCGGGAGGCGCTCGCGCGTGCGCAAGAGGCGGCCGATCGCGCACGCGTGCCGGCGCTCCTGGCCGAGGTGGCGCAGGCGCGGGCTGCGCTCGATCGTCCCGCCGCCCGACGCCTCGTCGCCGGCGGCGAGCAGGCGCTGCGCCTCGATGAAGTCGCAGCGCACCTGGGTTCGGACGCGCTGGTGGTCGACGCCTGTCGCCGGGGTTTGAGCGCCGGCGCCGCGTGGCGGCCGCTGGCGCGCCGGCCGGTGCTGTTCGCGTTGGCGCGCGCGCTCGCTGAAGGCTGGCCTGGCGATGTCGATCGGGAAGCCTTGATCGCGTACGCGTTCCGAACCCGCCGCCCCGACGAGACGCATCGAGCGCGCCTGCGGGTCGAGATCGGGCGTCTGCGCGCGCTCGTCAAAACGCTGGCGCACATCGAGGCTACCGCGCGAGGCTTCGTCCTCAGGCCACGCGACGCGCGCGACGTCGTCGTGCTGGCGCCGCCCATCGACGGCGATCAGGCGTCGCTGGTGGCACTGCTCTCCGACGGTGCGGCCTGGTCGACCTCTGCGTTGGCGCTGGCGCTGGGGGCCAGTCAGCGCACCGTCCAGCGCGCGCTCGTAGAGCTCGAGGCCGCCGGGCGGGTGCGCGCTATCGGGCGGGCGCGGGCGCGTCGCTGGCTGTCGCCGCCGCTGGCAGGATTCACGACGATCTTGTTACTCCCCGCTGCGCTCCCGATTGACTAGAGTTGTCTTGCGGCGCCGATTCGAGGCGCGCCACAAGGAGCCAGCGATGAGCAGCAAGACAAGCAGAGACAGACCCCAGGCACCGGCGCATGCGGCTGAGATCGTGCGCGAGTATGGTCCCCTCGCCGGCGCCGACCGCATCCACGGCGTCACCTACGATGGCCAGCGCGTCTGGGCCGCCACCGGGGCCAAGCTGGTCGCCTTCGATCCCGACAGCGGCGAAGCCACGCGCACGCTAGCCCGCGCCAGCGACGCCGGCACCGCCTTCGACGGCACCTACCTCTATCAGATCGCCGAGTCGCGCATCGACAAAATCGACCCCGTCACCGGCGACGTCGTGGCGTCGATCCCGGCGCCCGGCCACGGGAGCGACTCGGGGCTCACTTGGGCCGAAGGCAGTCTCTGGGTGGGCCAGTACCGCGATCGCAAGATCCACCAGATCGATCCGGCGACCGGCGCCGTCAGGCGCACCATCGAGTCCAACCGCTTCGTCACCGGCGTCACCTGGGTCGACGGCGAGCTGTGGCACGGAACCTGGGAAGGCGACGAGAGCGATATCCGCCGGATCGACCCCCAGAGCGGCACCGTGCTCGAGCGGCTGGAGATGCCGCGCGGCACCGGCGTCAGCGGACTCGAGTCCGACGGCGCCGACCTCTTTTATTGCGGCGGCGGACCGAGCGGAAAGGTCCGCGCCGTACGACGTCCGAAAGGCGTCAGATCGTGATCACACACAAGGAGCACATCATGAACACCGCCATTGCCGACGTGGGCACCGTGAACCATCCCGTCGTGTCCAGGGACCGATGGGTTGCCGAGCGCAAGACGCTGCTGGCGCATGAAAAGGAGCTGACGCGCCTGCGCGACCAGATCGCCCGCGAGCGCCGCGCGCTGCCGTGGGTTCGCATCGAGAAGAACTATGTTTTCGACGGGCTCGAAGGCCGACGCACGCTCGCCGACCTGTTCGAAGGGCGGCGCCAACTGCTGGTGCGGCACTTCATGTTCGGCCCGGGTTGGGAACAGGGTTGCCCGAGCTGCTCCTTCATGGCCGACCACATCGACGGCATGAACGTGCACCTGGCGCATCGCGATGTCACGCCGCTGGTCGTCTCACGCGCGCCCCTGGCCGAGATCGAGCGCTTTCGCCAGCGCATGGGCTGGCAATTCAAGTGGGTGTCCTCGCATGGCAGCGACTTCAACCACGACTTCGGTGTCAGCTTCACACCGGAAGAAATGGCCAGCGGCGAAGTCCCCTACAACTACGTGAAGCAGCCCTTCCCGAGCGGGGAGGCACCTGGCGTCAGCGTGTTCTACAAGGACGATGCGGGCGAGGTCTTCCACACCTACTCGACCTACGGGCGCGGCGTGGAAGTGATGATGGGCACGTACAGCCTGCTCGACCTCACACCCAAGGGCCGTGATGAGGACAAGCTGAGCTACGGCATGGAATGGGTGCGTCACCACGATCGCTACGAGCCGGCGCCGCTCGCGAAGCCGGCGCCCGCGGCCGGTTCGTGCTGCGAAGCGCACGGCTGATGGGCAAGCGGCCCGAGTTGGAGCACGCGTCATGGCAAGCCTTTGGCCCTGGCTGGCGGTCGCAGGGGCCGGCGCCCTTCACGGGCTGAACCCTGCCACCGGCTGGATGCTTGCCGCTGCCTGGGGGCTGCGCTCGCGCGATAGTGCGCAGGCGCTGCGGGCCTTGATGCCGATCGCGGTCGGGCACGCTGCATCGGTCGCGCTGGTGGGCGCCGCGGTGGTATGGGGCCTGTCGATGGATCGCGTTGTGCTGCAAGCCCTGGCGGGCGGGCTGTTTGTCGTCGTCGCGATCGCCCACCTGTCGGGCCGCACACCCAAGGTGGCGCGCGCGCCGGCAGGGCACGCGGGGCTGGCGCTCTGGTCCTTCATGATGTCCACCGCGCACGGCGCCGGATTGATGCTGGTGCCGGCGCTCATCCCGCTTTGCCTGGGAGACGCGCTGGCACGAGAAATCACCGCATCGGGTTCGCTGACGCTGGCGCTCGCGGCCGTCGGGGTTCACACCGCGGCGATGCTCGCCGTCACCGGCGTGATCGCCACCGGGGTTTGCCGCGGCTTTGATGCCGGCGCCCGCTTGCTTCGAGGCCTCAAGCGGGAGCCGCCTCCAGCGCCGCGTTGAAGGTGATGCGTGGCTGCGTCGGGCAGGAAGCACCCGCCGATATTGGCGCGCCGCCCCCTGAACGACCTTCAGTTGTTCCGGGATCTTTTGCTCCTTGTTGGCGAGGGCATGGGTCATCGGTGCGAATCTTGGCGAGGCGCTCCGAGAGCAGACATTGGCGACAGACTGCATTGGCCGCGAGCCGCGGCAGGATAGTCCCGATCGACCCAAGACGGTCACCTGGTACTTGGAGAACCAGACCTTGGTCAAGTGGCCCATCGCCCCGAACCTTTGCCGCTGGCGAGTCGCCTTGGTGAGCCATCACCAGGAGAACGACGTCATGACG
>Ga0187892_10002750_pt1 | contig 34130 bp, 35 predicted proteins | sample MA1701073metaG_FD_139345 | JGI IMG/M metagenome (GOLD analysis project Ga0187892, IMG submission 139345) | Bio-ooze microbial communities from a basaltic lava cave in the Kipuka Kanohina Cave System on the Island of Hawaii, USA - MA170107-3 metaG ... | reverse complement strand
TTTCCTCCGGCAAAAACGACAGGGGCTTGCGCTGCTTAGCAAATGGCATAGATTCCTCCTGTGCGAAGGAGTCTGCCAGAGTTTCACTCTATTGTCTATTTATTAAGAGAATTAATGTCTAGGTAGTACCCGTCTGAGAATTCAATGTCAGCGCGTTTTGAGAAGTCCTTAGCGTGTGCAGACAGTGCCAGGTTGACGATTCTCTGTGACGGAGCGTTCTCAAATGCGAGCAGCCCCTTTAGGTCTTCGAATCTCCGTTCAAGACCGTCCTTGCATGTGGCCTCAGCGCACAAGGATCCGATACGTTGTTCAATTACAGCCCAAATCTTCTTCAAGACATCAGTCGACAGCACAAAGGCTCTAGTGTGACGCTCAGAGCAAGTTGCTTCCATTCATGGCTCCCTGTGCACCGTGTCCGCATAACGACCCTGCATCACCCGCGCCGCTTCTTGGCGTCGGGTGGATGCGGCGGGTTAGACAGCGACTGCCGAGTTGGCCCGGACAAAACCGCGCTCACTTAGGGCGAGCACTCGGGGATGGACGTTGGCCTGCCCGAAGGCCATAGACCTCCACGCGCCGGTCCCTAGACAAGGCCGTAGCGAGCTCGTCGTCAGTCGGGTAAACGGAAAGCTGTGTGTTACGAGGGCCGCCGAGCAAAACGACGACATGCTGAACTGGGGGCGCCGTAGCCGCCTGGCAAAGACCGTCATCCTTGAGCAGCCTACTCACCGTGTCACCTCGCTGTTGCGCGAGACCGGCGTTACTGCCAAACTGCCTCACACTTTTGGGCAACAATGCTCGCGTGTCGTGGCGGGCTACGACAATCGCGGATGAAGAACTCGATTCCCGCAGCAGCTCGCGGGCCCTGCAGACCGCGGAGATGAGCTCGTCGCGGGGCTCGGCAGATGAGGCCGACACGAACGCCGAAAGGGGTTCGCCCGCTTCGAAAAGCTCGGTGGCTCCCCTTACAGGTGTAGGAACCTGGCGGTCATCACTTGCAATTTTGTGAGGGACCAGACCGAGCGCGGCAATGACGACTGCCGCATACGCTACCCATCCAGCTAAATGTATGAGCCACTCGTGAATGAGCGCGTCTGTCCCGCGCCCTTTTCCAGCTTCGGCGCGAAGCCACGCGTCTTCGATCTCTGCCGGGTATACTGGCGGTACCTCCGGCTTGATGACTGCAACAGAGTGGCTCAATGGCAAGATATGGTCGACAATCTTCACGAGCAACGACACCCGTTGCGTCTCTCGCGATGGAGCAACGCCACCTTTGGCCATTGCGTTTGGGGAATCCGGTAGCCATTCGGCAAGGAGCCATTCGCAGCCAGCGACGCGCAGGGCTGCCCAACGCCGGCGGCGGAGTTGGTAACGTAGGTAAAGTATGACGAAGAACCAGAGGAGCGTGAAAGCTAGGATGATCAACCACGGTCGATTCGCTGCGAAGGCAGGCGGCCAATCTTTGGAAGCGAGCGCCGTCGCTACCGCGCCGGTGAAAAGCGTGAGGCCCACATACGCCATCGACTCTTTGTTGTCGCGGTAACTAGAGTAGCGGTCTAGTGCGTCATACACGAAAGTGCGCAACTGTTCCTGCTCTCCAGGAGTCTTTTGTGAGTAAGCCATGACCCACATCCTCAAATTCGGGTAAGACACGTAGGCTGTCTAACAACATTTCGTGCTGTAGGCTTGATCACGTGCAGCCTAACCCCCTAAAAACTCACCCGCCAAGTCCGGAGAAAATACGGCAATGCAACCACTTGAGATCAATCTTGGTCGGCGGTGGGCGGGATTAGGCCGCGCGGCCTAATCCCATAGCAACACATGTGGGCGTGCGACTAGAGCTTGTCGGCCGGGCTCAGGACTCCCCGGCCTCCACGGTTCAATACGTAAGTATATATCATTAGGTATCCTACAGTTGCGCGCGCAGGATAGAATCTGCGGGACTGGGCAGACTCTCGGAGCGGCCTCGTGGCCGCTTCTGCTGTGACTGCAGGATGAGTGAGTTGATTGCCTTAGCATTTGCCTGATCCCATGCGGAGGAAATCATGAAGATTGGCTGGATTTGGACTGCCGTTGTTCTGGCGATCCTGTCGATGGGCTTCGCTCAACAGCGGGCTCCGATATCGACTCCGGTGCAGGATGCTGCCGGCCAGCACCACCAGCGCGGCGTGGAGTTTCATCTCAAGCGCTGCCTGGACCAGGCCAGCCAGGAGTATGCCTCGGCTTTGGAGATCGATCCGCCGAAGGAAGTCACCGCCGCGCAGATGGCCCTGGCTCGACGCTTCCTGCCAAGACTCTTCACCACCCGTTCCGAACCGTTCCGTCTGAAGGATTTCGCGGTCATCTTTCACCCCAGCCGCCGACTGGTGGCGTATCACTTGTTCTGGGAAGACGACATAGACTTTCCGGAGGACAATGATCCCTGTGACCACGAGCTCTTGTGGGTAGAGTACGCCGAGGATCACAAGACGATCACGGGTGTCAGCACCTATTTTCATGGCCGCATTCTGCGCGGCGGCGACGAAGCGATTCAAGAAGCAACGGCGCACGGAGGGCGGCCTCGCGTCAACGTGCAATGGGGAAAGCATGGATCGCTGCTTTTGGGATGGGAGAGGCAGCCGATTGTGGCGGACAACGACGATGCCGAGAAGAAATTCTACCCGCTGGACCGGCAGATTACTTTGCTGGACTACAATCGGGGAACTTATGAGAAGCTCTCGAAAGAGGGTCGCCGTCTCCCCGAGCATCCTCTCGGGAAAGGGTGGCCCTTGAAATTTGTTGGAAGCTGGCAGGATTTCACCAAGTTTTCTGTCCCCGTCGATCCGGGTCAATTGCTATCTTCAAAACAGATGATTCGTGTCAGCCGCTGGAACAATGCCACGATCAACCAGCGTTTTCTCCGCTACAATTTCCGGCCGAAGACGGAATGGCCAGACTAGACTTAGTGCTGAGTGATGAGTACTGAGTGGTGAGGGGCGAGCCTTGAGTGTTGGGATGAAGAAAATTGTTCTGTGGGTTGGTTTACTTCTGGTCACATCGTGGGACTCACTTTCGGGTGACGACGGAGCTCTATCCCGAAGGCGCGATGGGTTTGCCCCGGGGGCACGGGTGTTGTTGGACGCGCACAATTGCTATCCGGAGCACGGGCAGTGGACTGATCGCCTCCAGCGGGCACTGAATTCGGGATTGCCGATCGCTATCGAACAGGACCTTGCCTGGTATGTTGACAAAGACGGGGGACGCTCCTGGTCGGTGTTAGCTCACAATCCGCCTTATTCCGGGAGCGAACCCACACTGAAGCAGCACTTTTTCGAGCGCATTCGCCCTTCGGTTGAGCAGGCCCTGCAGAGCGGTGAGCGCAAGAATTGGCCGCTGGTCACTCTGAACCTGGATTTCAAGACCGAGGAGCGGGAGCATCTGGACTTCATCTGGCGACTGTTGGGAGAGTATGAGGGCTGGCTGTGTACTGCTGGGCGAACGGCAACTCCCGAAGCTCCCCGGCCGCTGGAGTTGCGGCCAGTGCTGGTGCTGACGGGCAGTTCTGACGCTCAGGAAACGGTTTTCCACGACGCGGTACCGGTCGGCAGCCGCTTGCGCTTGTTTGGCGCGGTGAAACTACCCAACAACAAGCCGACACCACTCGAGCTGGTTCCCTCCGCCAGCAACTATCGCCGGTGGTGGAACAATTCCTGGGCAGTTGTGGAGGATGGAGGCCAACAGAACTCCGGGGATTGGACGCCGGCAGACGCTGAACGCCTGCGGTCGCTTGTGACCACGGCTCACACGCGGAGTTTGTGGATTCGTTTTTACACCCTTAATGGACACAGCGAAAGCGACTCGCACGGTTGGACGAAAAGCTACAATTTCGGATCGCTTGAGCAGGCTCGGCTACGCTGGCAGGGAGCCATAGAGGCAGGAGTGGATTTCATTGCCACGGACCAGTATGAGGCCCTGGCGGTATTGCGCTTGCGGAATTCAACGAAGTGAGCGATTGTCAAAGCAGTTTGAGGGACAGCACGATCAAGCGGCATCATTCGATTCAAAGGAAATTCGGCCATAAAACCGTGAACTCACAATAAGGAGACGATTATGCAACGCAAGGCTTCAGCCCAATGGCAAGGGGATTTGAAAACAGGGAAGGGAAATATTTCGACCGAGAGCGGAGTTCTGTCCAAGACTCAGTATTCGTTCAGCACCCGCTTTGAAAACGGTGTCGGCACCAACCCTGAAGAGTTGATTGGCGCCGCGCATGCCGGGTGTTTCTCCATGGCGTTATCCGGCCAGCTTGGAGGCGCCGGCATGACTGCCGAAAGCATCGACACCACCGCGACCGTCACGATGGAAAAACTGGATGCCGGTTTCACCGTCACAAAGGTGCATCTCGACGTCCACGCGAAAATTCCCGGCGCCGATGCCGCGGCGTTTCAAGCGGCCGCCACTCGCGCCAAGGAGGGATGTCCCATTTCCAGGCTGCTAAAAGCCACCATCACCATGGATGCGAAGCTGAATTAGCGGAGCTTGAATCCACAATCTTCGGTCGAACCGGCGAAGCAACCCTGGGAGCGGACGTCTCGTCCGCAATGGCTGGCGAAGGCCACCGAGCCGCGTTACGGGCGACCTGGCGAGATGGTTCGGTTGGATTGATTCCAGATCGTGATAAGGAACTTATCCATTTCCCATCCGCCGCTGGCTTCGTTAGCATGAAAGCGTGGCCAGATCCGTTGTCACTGGACCTAGAGTTGAAGTCCGACGCGCTCAAATGAGGGTCAGGGCAAATAACCTTCCTTCGCTCTCACTTTCAATCCCTTTTGCTCTGGAAGCACAACGTTGATCCTGCGCCAATGGCGGTTTTCTTGATGACTCGGGTAGTAAGCCAGCAGGTACAGGTGCTGCAGGTCGGCAGCCACCCGGCTAAAGGCCTTTCCGATCTCGTCCGGGTCGCGAACTTCGGAAGCCATTCCACCGCTCAACTCAGAGATCTGCTGCAACTGCTTTAGCATAGCCTTGTTTTGGAGTGCAGCGCCTTGTGACACGGCATAGACGGGGAATCCATTCCGCTTGACCGCCTGCAGGGCCTGTTCCATGGAGAGGAGACTGCTGTTGTCTTCGCCATCGGTAAACAGCAGGATTGCTTTCTTGCCGTTGGTTTTGGAGAGCTCGGCCGCCAATTGCGTCAATGAATCAAACAGGGCAGTGCTCCCTGCCGCTCGCGTCGCCAGGAGTGCTTTCAAGGCTGCGCCATGATCTCGAGTGAACGGCTGGAGCACGCTCAACCGGTTTCTGAAGGAGAAAAGACCGATAGAATCCTCAGTCTTCATCGCGCCCATCAGCTGTGTGACGGCATTCTTCACGTGCGGCAACACCTTCAGCATGCTACCGGTCGTGTCCACCAGTAATGCCAAAGTCATGGCGGACGATTGCGCCTCGAAAAGGTGAATAGCCTGAGGCCGCCCATCCTCCATCACACGGAACTGTCCAGCGTTCAGGCCACTCAGGTAGCGGCCGCGCTGGTCCATCACGGCCGCGTGAACCTCCACAAGGCGGACGCGCACTGAAAGGGTGTCTGGAGCAGTTTCAAATTTCTGAGCCTGCAGATCCAAAGAGATGTAGAGGATCGCGAGGCAGAGGAGCGAGGGAAGCTTCATGGCTACAGTCTTCCTCATGGTTGCATCGCTGTGATGAGTTGTGGAAGCTGAAGCTGTGAAGCCGCTTCCAGAGCGGCCATCCAGTCATCCCGGTCATTCATCCGGGCCTTGCGCGCCCACTCCCGAATCGCTGGCTCGCCGAAAACGGCCAACGCCTCGACAGGAATTCCAATCCGGTCCATCTCCCCAGCCAAATCGAGCAGCAGATGGCTGAGCCGTTCCGACATGGCGTCCGCGAACCTGAAATTCTCGTAGTCTTCGTATGGACTCAGAGGCAACAAATGGGTGTGGAGACAACCGTAGGTGGTGGGATGAACTCCTCCTAGCGCGTGAATGCGCTCTTGCTCCAGCGATTGCATCGCGGTGGTCAAAGGATTCTCACCCAGTTGTTTGTTTCCGTGCTTCCGCCAGTAGCGTTCCGCCAAGAAGAAGAGGTCAGAGGAACTCAGCAGCTTTAGAGCGCCTTCGGCGTCATGCTCGGCCAAAGATCCCAGCAGCCGCGTGCGCCGCACGAGGCCGATCAGCCCGATCGTGAGCTCTGCCACTTCATCAGCCATCGATGGCTTTAGGGACGCCACAGCTAGCACCTCGCGAGCCAGGCGTAATCGAACGCCCACGACCTGCAGATCCAATTGTTTCAATCTCGTCCAGGCGAGCGAGCGGAGACTTGCGATCTGACTCGCTGCCACGGCCTCCACAGCGTTGTGTCCATTGAACGAGTTGCCAGTTTCCACTTGGGTCAGGGCCAGCTTGCCGACTCTCGGTGCCAGTTGGAACAAGACTCCTTCGAGAAAGGTGCCCGCTTCCTGGCCAGTACACCTTCTGATGAGAGCTATCCTGGAACAGCTCATGCCGTCGAACAAATAGTGGATCCTTTGCGATCACCAGGTCCTGTGGAGTGAAGTAGTAGGCATAAATCCAACTCAACAACGAGCTCTTCAGATAAGGGTTCAACTCGCCCAACAGCTCAGCCGCAAGATTGGGCAAATTCTTAGGTTTCTTCTTCGCCGCTTCCCGGCGCAGTTTGGCCACGCGTTCATGGATTTCTTCCGGCCTGGCGAAGTGGATCCGGTCCCGCAAAGTGCTACTGAGGCTCTTCTGGGTCTGAAGATCGATTTCCTTGAGCTGCGGCAGTGCTCTCTCGATCTCCTCGATCGACCGGAGAGCTTCTCCATCGCCTCGTATCAGGGCTGAAGCAGCGCCATGGATCTGAAGCAGGGCAGTCAGCGGAGTTGACGACTGGAGCTGGAGGACCTCCCGTATCTTCTCTCGCTGTTGAGACGCCCGATCAAGCGCATACTCCTTGTCCTGCAGGCGGAACGACACTCTTTTGGCTGGACCCGTGAGTGCTGCCAGCAAAGTCTCGTCCCAAGAACCCGCGTCGCTGCTGGTAGAGCCGGCCGAAGGGAGGTTTTTGGGCGACGTCGAAACTGCAACCTGGTTTGGCGACGTGAGCCCTCTTAGCAGTTGCTGCAAACACTCAAGCGTGGCTTGCGCAAACTCATATGGCTCTTTGGCTTTGGCGAAGCGTTCGCAGATCAACACAAATGTGGAGACGACTTCGGCTCCACTCATGGCACCGTTCTCAAACAAAAGAGCTGCCAGCAGCAAGACCCCCTGAAACTCACCGAGAGCCTGGTTTAGAAGCGGCTTTTCCTGCGACTCCAGGTTGCGACAAGCCTGAAAAAAGCTTGTGAAGTTCTGGAACGAAAGATCGGGAAGCTCCGCAAAAAGAGGAAAGACACCCCTGTAGCGGGCATAGTTCTGAGACAACAGGAGTGCGGCCGATTCGTCCATCGGCTGAGTCCGGTGTCGTTCCAGCCTCACAACCCCGAGAAAGTTCTCCACTTGATTCAACTCCGACCCGTCTGCCTCGTACTCGGTGTCCAGGAGTCGGAGCAGGATCTCGTCCTCAACTTCGGGGAGTGCTTTCTTCGTGGCTTTGCGCAGCAGCTTGGAGACCTGGCCTGTATCGCTGGATCCACCCTTGGCTACCAGCCAGATCTGCGCACTTCCTGGAAAATTGATATTTCCGTCCTCGTCCAGTGGCAGTTCACGGGCAAGGTCACGGAAATAGACATCCCGGCGAACCATGGCGTGGCGTTTGAGGTCCTCCTTTTCAGTGAAAGGAAACGCCTTGTAGAAGCTTTCGAGACGGCCGGCACTCTTGGTGAAGAAGCGTTGCTGCAGCGGTGGCAGGTTCGCTAGCAGGTTGTAGAATGCCAGCGCCTTGCCATCGTTGCGGGAGAGCAGGCTGCCGATAAACGCCGGCGGATCCTGCGGCTTGCTTCTCGCAAACTCTTGCCACACTGCAGCGGCGCGGGTCCCGCCCGGCAGGACGAGCTGCCCGTTGACGACAGATAGGGCCGCTCCGTAAGCAGCCAAGAGATCGGCGTATCGTCCCAGCAGCTTCCTCGGCTCAGCGACTCGCATCACCTGCTGCTGCGCTTCATCGCTCATCTGCCCCAGGCTGGAGTAGAAGCGTGTTGCGCCGAGGTTCTCCAGGAAAGCCTCCAGCAGGCCTCCCGGAGGCGGCGGTTTTTCAATCACGCGCTCCAGCCAAAACTTCTCGTCAAAAATTATGGGTACAGCATCGTCCTTCACTCGCAAGGTGAAGGCAGTGCCGGCTTCCAGGGCCGACTTCATCTGAATCTCATCCACTCCCAGGGCTGCCAGGTAAGGTTGCCTGGCGACTTCAGATTCTTTGGTGCTGACTTCGAGTGAAATCTTCCTGCCGGACCGCTTCATTTTCCAGCCCAACAGCTTCAGCACTTTCTCCGTTCTCTCTACCGCAGCTTTCCTGTCCGTCGAGAGCACAATTTCCGTGCTCGCGCCGTTGGTCCTGCCAACTCCCTTCAGGGACAGGATCGTCCGAAAGTACGCTCGAACGCCATCCAGGTAGGCTTCGCGCGACTTGTCGTCCTTGCCCTGGGTCATTCTGGCCACCGTCGCAGCGTACCCTGCTGCGAAGCGATCAAGCCCTACGTCCTCATGCATGATAGCTGCCAGGGCCAGAGCTTTGGCCCCTCCCGGCACCATCGCGGTGTTTCGGTTGGTCCGCACTCTCGCGCGGCTCAGATCGGGAATATCCTTTGCTCCCAGCTCGCGGAGGCGATTGGCAAACTGAACTGCTCGTTGCTTGTCACCGTCTCTCAGTGAGACTACTAAACCTCTTTCAAGAATCTTCTTGATGGCTGGCGGCTCCGGAGTTTCAGCTGCGAAGGCCGCAACCAAAGCGCTGTAGATTTCCCCGGTGCGGTCGCCATGAAGGTCACGCATGCCAGCCGTTTCAGCCAGAACCTGAGGATCTTTGGGACTCACCCGAAAGGCCTCTTCCAGCGTCAAACGTGAGTCCAATCCGCGATCCAACTGCGAAAGCAGGCGTGCCTTCAGAAGGAGGAGGCGCGCAGATCCGGCGTGGCTCTCCAAACCTTTGTCAGCCGCCTCCAGAGCTTGTGTCAATTGTTGCCGGCCGGCCCGGAGTCGCGCCAGCCCGAAGTGGACCGGCTCCAGTGCAGCATCCACTTCCAGCGCAAGGTTGTAGAATTGCTCTGCCTCGTTGTGGAGTCCGGCTTTCTCTGACAGCTCCGCGTAACGCAGTCGGAGTGGACCATCCTTAGGAACGGTGGGTGCTACAGCTTGAAGAGTATTTGCGGCTCTTTCAGGCATTCCTTGACTGACGTAATGCTCAACTAACTTCCGCCGAACACCTTCGAGATGCGGATCGATTCGCAAAGCTTGTTCATACGCGTTGGTGGCCTGCTCGACTCTTCCAGACTTTTCCAGCAGCTCCCCGTGGCGTACATACAGGCTCACCTTTCTTGGACTTACGGTCAGCGCAGCCTTTGCATAGTTCAGTGAGCCTTCGAGGTCGCCCAAAACCTCGCGGATCGTCAGCAGTCTTTCCAACGGCTCGAGCTGACCCGCTCGTTGCCTCAGCGATGTCGCATAGTAGCGCTCGCTGTCGGGCCACTGTTTCAGCTCGAAGTGAAGACTTGCGATCTGATTGAGCAAAACAGAATCGCTGGGCAGAACCGATAGCAGCGGTGACAGAAGCTTCAAAGCGGTCTGCCAGTCTCCTTGGCGCTGATAGACTTCAGCAGCAAAGCGCAATGACGGTTCATGAAGGGGGTTAATCCGTAGCGCCTGTTCGATTCCCGCTCGCACCGCTGACGCATCCCGTTTCTCAAGGCCTTGCCGTGCCTGCCTGAGCCAATCCAGCATCTGGGCGTACTGGCCTGGGAGAAGTGGGGAAGCACCAGGCGCCAACCACAAGCCCGGCAGTTCCATCACAGCCTGCGAAGTCCCCGCTGCCACGAGCTTGCCGAGATAAGGGAAGAGGCCTTGAGTCAGCGTGAGGCCGGTTGTCTCGACCTGCTGGCAGCTTTGAGCCTTCCAATCGTCGAGAAAACTCTTGAGCTCTTCGTCAGGACGCAGGCCCCTGCCGCAGCTGGAGAGGGCGACGGACGTCCAGATACTGGGAAGGCTTCCCGGTGCAGACAAAACCGTTTGAGAGAATGGCCAATGAAACAGGCGCAGGCGCTTCTGGCGCACCTGCCACGAAAGGTAAGCTGACGTATAGTATCGCAGCTCCTCAGGCTCCAGCGGCGACTCTGGAGCAACGACAATCAGCGACTGCCACTCGGCCACCGGTTCGGGAAGATAGCGACCCACGTCGCCATACACGGTTCGGGCTCGATCAGGCGATAATCCCTTCGCATTCTCAGGCTGCGTCCCTGGCTGCGATGGGATAGAGGCCTTCAGAGCGGTCAGAGTCTTCGAGAGCTGAGCTTGAGTTGAGAACGGTTTCCAGGACTTGAGCAGGCCCTGCGTGATGACATGCAGCTCAAATCCGCCAATGCTTTTTGCAGCTCCGTAGAGCCTGGGAATGCGAGTCTCAATCTCCTGCCACTCGGCTTCTGCGAGGTTGTCGAGGTGCACGAGAAGAGCCAACTTTGCGGAAGGCTTGAGCGGAGAAACGTGCGCGGGGAATCTGCCTGCTGACGTTTCCATCTCGTAGACAGTCGATTCGGGAATTGCTGAGAGCAGATAGCTGTCTGCCTGGGAGGGAAGCGCCCACAAGCTTGTGAGAAAGAGAGCCCCGGCCGCTCCAAGGACAAGCCACCTCTCAAGGAACCCAAATCGGAATTTGAGTGGCCTACGCATTACGCACCAAACGGCGGGAGAGGACTGGGATAACGGAATCTAGAGAGTTAGAAGTGCGCCCACTCTACGCCAAGCCGTCGCTGATTTCAACTCGCAAGCGGTGCGATGGGCTGCCGGCCAAGCTCGAACTTCTGGTTCACATCAGTCCGATTCCCTGAAAGTGGATTGCTGTGATTGACGTGAGCGCTTTCGCGAGCATGACTGAATCCTCCGAACGTGTCCTATGCTCCCGGATAGTTGGTGCCAGCCCTGCCAAATCATCCTGTTAATCTTGTTCATCCTGTCCAGTTCTTGTCTCCTCGACTATCCGCCTGCGTTCTTCCGCGCGTTCCGCAGAATGTCGCGAAGCCTCTGGCCGACTATGAGATCCTCACCTTCCTGCAAAGTCATCGACACGATTTGGAGCTGGTTCGGTTGGCGGGCCAACGCTTGTTCTTTCGGTCCCCCTTCGTGAATGACTGACAGCAAGCTGGGGTTGCTGGAGGTCAATACCTCGATGCGAGGATTGCTGGCCCGGAGTTGCCGGTCACACTCCTCTACCGTGAGCCTGAATTGTTTCTCATCCCAATGGACCGTGAGCGTCGGGTAGCTGTTGCCGTCCGCGGGTATTTTAATGTCGCTGGTCACTCCTGGAACAATCTCCACCAGCTTCGCAATTCTACCCACTCGCTTCGCCCACTCGGCGTTGAGCTTGCTCAGATCGATTCGCGACCATGCTTCGACAGCGGCCAACAGGCCGATGATCTCTTCCTTGCCAACCTTCATGGCCCGGCACACCGCGCCTTCCCAGGGACTGCAGTTGGCTAGCGCAGCCTCGATCAAGTCCTTGCGTCCGAGCAACAAACCGGAACATTGGGGGCCGCGCAACCCTTTGCCACCGCTGAAGCAATAGAGATCTGCCCCTGCTTTGGCATAGCGGGAAAGATTCTCGATGGGCGGGATCCCGGCGGCATCATCCAGCAAAAGCGGGACCCCAGCCTTTTTGGTAATGGCCAATACCTTCGCCAAGCGTTCATCTCTCCAGGTTGTATAGACCATGGCGGTTTTGTCAGTGAAGGCTCCGTCCAAGTCCCCTTGAGAAGAGGCCATCACCAATTTTGCACCAGCCAGGCGGATCGCGCTGTCAAAAGGGCTTCGACCGCCTAGCATGATGACTTCGTTCTTGAGACCTGTTGTGTCGGGCAACTGCCAGATGTTGGCCTGATCTTTGCCGGCGATGCAAGCGGCCGTCGCAGCTGCCATGGCCCCCGCCGCGCCCGAAGTCACCATTCCTGACTCGGCTCCGGAGAGCTCGGCGAGCCGCTTGCCGGCGGCGCGCTGCAGCTCGAACATATCCACGAATTGCTGCGAGGCTGCCTCCATGGCGGTGCGGACTTCGGGCAGCTCCAAGGAGCCGCTTAGATACGTCCAGGTTCCGCGCGCGTTGATGAAGGGTCGCACCCCGATCCGTTCATAGACGTTGGCGGTGGATTTGCCGACAGCTGCAGAGAGCTTGTTGGATAGTTCACGTCCGGCGATGGTGGCAAGAACAGGAGCGGCCGCAAGCCATTTGATGAAAGAACGGCGATGAGTGGTGAGAGATGTCATAGGTCTTCCTTTCAAAGTTGGATTCTTCCCAGTTATGAGGCGCTGACGGACTTGATTCGAATTGATCGCTCACTCCGACAACTCGGCAACGGAGGCTTCGCACAATCGAACCAAGTCCTTAGAGCCCATCTCGACTTGGAGTCCGCGCCTCCCCGCACTGACGAAGACCGTCGGGTGGGTTTCGAGCGAGCGATCCACGAAGGTGCGGAGCATCTTTCTCTGGCCGAACGGACTGATACCACCCGTGACATACCTCGTTGCCTTCTCTGCTGCGGGCGGAGGTGCCATCGCTGCCGATTTCGCGCCTGCCGCGGCAGCGAGAGCCCGAAGGTCAAGAGTCCTGCTGACGGGAACAACCGCCACCACCAACTTGCCAGAATTGAGCTGGGCGATGAGTGTCTTGAAGACGCGTTGCGGCTCGGCGCCGATCGCCTTGGCTACGGCTTCGCCGTAGGTGCCCGCAGGGCTCTCGCCGAGCTCATACCGGTGTACTGTGTGGGTTACTCCCTGCTTTTCGAGAAATTTGACGGCTGGAGTCAACGCCTAGTCCTGGTACCTAACGGTTGAGTGCATCCGAAATCGAAGCCCATTCATGCCGCGCACTGGGTTGATCCGCTCTCGGGCGCATCACCAGCGATTCACGAAGGTCAACTTCACTCGTTTGGACCGAATGAAGTACGGAATCCAGATGCAAGCTGCCAAAACGGCGCGTGCCAGTTGTTTTGGCGCGTCCGCTGTGTCAGGTTCCGGAGCCACGACATGCAACAGCAAATAGACCTCGCCGAAAATCACATAGCCCCCCAGAAGCACAATATACAAGTATGGCGCCCATCGGTGTTTCCGGAAAAAAAACACAGCGACCGCGCTCGCAAAAAGCACCCACGGCACTGCGATGACGACCGGAAAGAGGGTCGCCAGGTTTGGCATTGCTACGAGATCCGCCATTAGAGACCACGCCGCTGCACCTTCTTGCAGAAGGGTCACGACGATCCCGACGGCTGGCCACGCAAGCCAGCCCCCGATCCTCCCGACGTCCTTCAGCGCTGAGTCATCAATGAACAGGCCCATTGGCCGCACGCAGTGGCGCTATCGCTTCTGAGGTGCCGGAAGACCGCAGGCCTGTGCCACTGCGCAGGCAGCATCGACGAGGCCTTGCCGGTCATGACTCCAAAGTTGCGAAAGCAGAATGCTTTCCCCATTGTTCAGCCGCACAACGGGACGATTGACCTGCCCACCCTCGCTGTCCTCAGTCTGTTCGAGTTCTACACATGCCAGCGCTTCGAAGCTCACTTCCTGCACCTGACGCCCCAATATCCCCAGCCGCCTGACGCGCATCCGGCGGTATGTGAGATCAATCTCCACCCGAGTGCGCGGGGATCGCCACAGCCACCAGAGAGCGCCCGCGGTCACGCCGAGACCAATCACAAAGCTGGCAAGACGTTCCCAGGTGCTCAGGTCAGCGGCGTTTTTCGCCAACCCAGCGGGAGCCGCCATCGCCACCACACCTCCGGCGAGGAGAAACAGCCCAACATCCAGTACGGTCCGGCGCGATCATACAGAAGGATGTACCCCGCTTTGCGTCTTATCTGCACCCTACCTCCTCGGTGCCCCACGCTACGGCCAAGCGGCCCGGCCTCCAATGTGGATTACCTGACGCTGGCCTTGCGAAGTTTCACGGTAACTTCAAACGGGACGTGCAGGCCGGGGCAGCTTCCCGCCGCAGCGTAGCGCGCATTTCGTGGGAACTGCAAGCGGATCTCTCCCGCGGAAGCCTTGTGGGTGAAAGGAGGCAAGGACACCAACTGAAGAAGGCGGAGCGTCGCTAGCGAAATCTAGCCCCGCGCCTCGCGGGCGCGCCTTGACCATTGCCAAAGGCCATTCGTAATCTCAGCGGGCAATCGATAGCCCAACTGTCGGGCGAGCATGACAATCTGACCCCGATGATGACCCTCATGAGCGACGAAATAAGTCAGGACATGCCCGACGTCGAGGGGAAGGTTACGCCAGGTGTACGATGAGGAGACGGGAATCGCGCCGCCTCGGTCACAACCGAGCCTCAGCAAACTGATCATGCCACGGCTGCTGCGACCCAGTGCGGGAATCAGCTCCTTCGGTCCAACCTTGTGTCGATTGACGGCTCGCGGCACCGCGATGCCGTGTTCCTTTCCCAGCGTCTTGATCCACATGCACCGCGCATTGTGGATGTGGCCGGCAATCATCCGCACGGTGCGTCGGGAAGCCCCCGGCACGGTGGCGCTCCATAGCTCGGAGGGTAAGTGTTCGAAGAGAAAGACGGTGACGCGGTTGTTGGTTCTCCACGCACCAAGCAGCATATCCCGCGGGTCAAGCGCAGATTTCATCACAAGTCTTCACAAGATGATCAAGCCGACGCCGAAGGATGACGGCTGAGTTGCCCGGCCTCCCACTCCTGTGGAAGCAGAACGAATCTTGGAAACTCTTACGGGCGCTTCCAAACAAAAATGGCGTCAGTCGTGCAGCTGAAGTCGAAGGTTAGCCGCTCAACCTGCCTATCGGTGACGTACCAGCTTTGAGTCGAAGGACCCGACAGCGCTTATCGGCGGGGCTTAGGACTGTTGGCCTTGACGATTCACGCAAGTATATCATCGTCGGTCGAACTCTCGGTGACCGAGTATTGCGTACTGAGTGCCGGTAGCAACACGGTTAGTTGTCTACAAACCGAACACAGTAGATGGGCGGCAGGTTCTGAGAGACGCATTCCCAGGAGTCGCCTTGGTTCACGCTGGTCCAGAGGCCTCCGGTCGTCGAGCCCATCACGAGCCTATCGCCCGAAGCATCGACGTCCAGGCAATGCCTGTAAACCAGATGGTAGCTGTGTTCTTGAGGCAGGCCGGCACGCAGGGTTTCAAAGCTTTGTCCCGCATCTCGCGTGCGCGTCACCACCAACTGGGCGTCTACGGGAAGCCGAAATTCGTCTTTAACCGCGGGGGCAAACCAGGCTGTTTTCGGGTCCTTGGGATGAACGGCGACGGCAAAGCCAAAGACTGACGGCTTCACCTCCGCGATTTCGGTCCAGGAGGCCGCCCGATCTGCGGAGCGAAAGATTCCGTTGTGGTGTTGCACCCACAAGACGTCTGGTGAAGCCTGACATTGGACCAGACGGTGAGGATCTTGAATGTTAGGGTCGTATTGCCGGTCGGGAGGCATGAATTCAGCGCGCATGCCTTTGGCGGTGCAGACCCAATTCTCACCGCCATCCTGCGTGGACCAGGCCCCTCCGCACGACACACCCACGGTGACATGGCGCGTGTTGCGCGGATCGACACAGATCGAGTGGATGCCCGGATAGTCGTAGCCTCCGCCAAACCACTGGTTCCTTTCGGGGCGGTCCCACAGCGAGCGGATCATTTGCCAGGACTGGCCGCCGTCGCAGGAGTGAAACAAGCCGCCGGGAATGGTCCCCGCCCATAATCCCCCTGCCTGCGCCCCACCATCCGACTCCAGCGCCCAGACCTGAGCCAGCGACCATGGCGCTACTTTGGCAAACTCGTTTTCCGGCTTGGGCAGATTCTCCGGCTGCGGCGGATAAACAGGGACGGCGCGTTCCTGCCAGGTCTTGCCGCCATCTGAGGAATGGTGCAGCTTGGTGGCGAAGTGGCCCAGGTTGAGCGCCGCGTACAGAGAGCCGTCGCGCGGGTCGGAGAAGGCCATCGTCACCGGGCTTCCCAGAAAGGCGGGAGCGCTGATGTTCCAGGCGTTCTCTGACGCTGATTTCCTATCCAACAAAAACAATCCCTTGCGTGTTGCGACAAGAATGCGATTGCCCATGCGTGGTCACCTCGTTTCTAAGAAGCAGTCAGGGTTAGCACCCAGCGTTACTCGTTGTGCACAGAGCCGCAAACCTGCAAGCTGACACCCGAAACCTACGCTCCTCCCCCCGACAGTGCTTGCATCACGAAGACTTCGGTGGAAGCCTGGACAGCATCGCTGAGTTGTTCCCGGTCGTGAACCGGTTCCCCGTTCACGAAGACCACCACGTGCCGGCGCAGCCGGTTTTGATCATCGAGAATGTAACCACGCAAACGAGGATTCTGAGCGAACACGGCTTCGAGAACGCCTCGGACGGTGTCACCGGTTACCTCCGAAGGAGGGCAATCAACGAATCGCTGCAGGTGCGGGGTGAACTGAACCTTAGGCATAACTTCTCACCGGCGCTCGGCAACGCTCTCAGGGAATGGAATTGGCGAGACACTACTGAATCTGGCGGCCACGCGGATCGCGCCTCTATCCCGGGGGCCAGGCCATGGGGCGGCCTCCGAGGAGATGCAGGTGAATATGGAAGACGGACTGGCCGGCGTCGGGGCCGGTGTTGATCACCGCGCGGTAGCCGGATTGGTCGATCTTCTTGTCTTGGGCGATGCGCTTGGCCACGAACGCGAGTTGGCCGAGTGTGACTTGATCCTCCGAGGCCATATCGTTGATGGAGCCGAGGTGCTTCTTGGGAATGATGAGAACGTGGACCGGTGCCTTGGGATTGATGTCTTCAAAGGCGAGGCAAGCGTCATCCTCAAACACGACGCGCGTGGGAATTTCTTTCCTGACGAACTTGCAGAACAGACAATCGGACATCGGGTGCGCTCCTTAGAATTGATCCTTCGCCGAACTGAGGGCTAATGCTTGCAATGGGGCGACATATTGTAATGGTTCTCGACAACCGCTTTCGTTTGTCGCGCGTGCGAAGACGATTAAGGCTTCCGGATTTCCGTGTGCGTGGGAGGGCGAGGCTCCCGCTGAGCCACCCAGCAACAACAGGCTGTGAGCCCAGAGAGGTTCGGCGGGAGCGTCGCCCTCCCACGCCTAGCGTTTCTGAGCAACGACAATCCGTGGAATGCCGCTGAAATCGTCCCGAATGCCTTCCAGGTTCCATGCAGCGTCGAATAGTTGCGTGATCTCGGCTTGCATATTGTAGCCAATTTCCATGATCAGCGTTCCATTCGGCTTCAAAAAGCGGAGGGCCTGGGGAAGCAATCGTTTGTAGAGTTCGAGGCCGCTGAGGCCACCCACCAGCGCCAGGCGCGGTTCCCAGTCTCGCACTTCTCTTTGCAGGGCAGCCAGGTCTCGTTCCGCGACATAGGGAGGATTGGAAAGCACGCAATCCAGCTTCTCTTCCAGGTCAAGATCGGTCAAGGGCAGCAGAAGGTCGCCGGACAGAAATTGGATCCGATCAGAAACGTGATGGCGGGAAGCATTCCGTCGGGCTACCGCCAGCGCGTCGTTGGACAGGTCTGTGGCGATCATTCTGGCTCGCGGCAAAGCCACCGCCGTTGCCACGGCAATGCAACCCGATCCGGTTCCCACATCCGCGAGAGTTGGGTTGCCTTCGGAGAACCGCTCCACGGCAGCTTCCACGAGCAGCTCAGTTTCGGGGCGGGGAATAAGCACCGCTGGAGTAACTTCAAAGTCCAGGCCACGGAATTCCTGCCGGCCCAACAAATACTGCAAAGGTTTTCCTCGACGACGTTCTGTAATGTTGGTCAAGAATCGTTCGGCACTGGGTTCTGGAACTGAGTCTTGAAAGTGAGCGAGAAGGTAGCTGCGATCCTTCCCAAGCTCAGATGCCAGCAGGCGCTCCGCATCCAGCCGGGCCCCTGGAACACCAGAGTCTTCCAATGTCTCTGCGGCCAGATCGATAGCTTCGTGGATTTTCATTGAGTCGAAGCAGCAGGTGAAAATGTCATCGCTGGGTACGCCAAGCCCACAGGCCGGGCCGGGTTGCGGCTTGGCTCTCACTACCCTCACCCAGCCTTTGGCCATTCTCTCCCACAAACAGGAGAGGGAGCTGCTTCAGTTGATCGGCAAGTGACTCTCGCCATGGTGCTGCGCCATTGCGCAAAGGGAGCCGTTTGCGCAGGCTATGGCCGCCTTCCAACGCCGAGCAAGTGGAAGCTGGCTCCGATCAGGTCCTCCTCTTCTTCAACTCGGCGCGCATACTTCATTGCCAGTTCATACTTGCGATCCTTCTCGCGGATCCAATCCTCGAGTTGTGGCAACAACCCAACCGGGCTCTCGATGCCAACAATCTTCTCACATGCAAGGCCAGAACTTTCGATCTCCTGCCGAAGCTCTATTGCCGTGTGGAAGAAGGCTGTACCCAAATGGTTACTTCCATGAACAGGATTTCGGTGTTGACCGTCAACTAGATCTCTGTCAACCATGGCCTCAAATTCAGGGTCATCGAATCGATTGAACCGAAAACCGGCCAGCATGGACGCAAATCGAGAGATTGCCGTACACAATACGCGGCCACTCTTCTTCACTACTCGCGAGCACTCGCGAAGCGCCTGCAACCGATCGTGGAGGTCGGTGAGATGGTAGAGAGGACCCATCAAGAGCACCAGGTCGGCGAACTCATCTCCAAAGGGCAGCGAGCGTGCATCGGCGAGTTGGGTGGAGCCTAAAGTGAGCGATCGCTCGCGTGCTTTTGCAGCAACCATCCCAACATGGCGTGGAACCAGGTCAACGAAGTGAACGAAGTGCCCTTGCTCGGCAAGCTACAGGGCGTAGGTGCCACTGCCCCCTCCAACATCAATAACGACTAGCCGCTCGCGGCCAAGATACCTCGCAATGAGCTCGACGGTCCGCTCATACTCGAAGGGACCGATCCGAGCATCCAGTCTGTTTTCTTCGTCGAATGCCGAGGTGTAGTGCTTTACTATTTCCTCGCTCATCCTGCAGACCTTTCGCCAGTCAACTCAACTGGCGCTCTAATCCAAATCCGCGAAAACTGGTGCGTGGTCGGAGGGAACCAGCTCTTCTTTCTTCTTTCGGTATTCCCGGTCGATCTCGACGCTTCGCACTCGCTCCAGCACAGTTCGAGAGCCGAGAAGGAAGTCGATGCGCAACCCCTGGTTTTTGTGGAATGCCCCGGACCGGTAGTCCCACCAGGAAAACATGCGACCCTCTGGCAGGAGTTCGCGATAGAGGTCACGAAGCCCCCAATCGATGAGATTCTGAAAGCGTGCTCGCTCTTCGTCGGTGTGGAAAATTGCGCCACGTAGCGCGACTTCGTTCCAGGTATCGAGAGCGGTGGGACAAAGATTCAGATCGCCGCACAAGAGGATGGGTTCGCGAGAGTCGTGCTGTTCTTTGAGGAATCGTGCCAGAGCATCCAGCCAGTGCAGTTTCTTTGGAAAATCCGGGTGCCCCAAGTCCTTACCGTTCGGACAGTAGACCGTAATGAAACAAAGGCCGCCTACGCTGGCGCTGATCAGGCGTGCCCCGAGCTCCTCCTCGCCGGGCAGCCCCTGCTGGCGCAGCACCGGCTCCTCGCGGCTGAGGATGGCCACTCCGTTCCAGGCTTTCTGGGTATGGGCGACAGCACGGTAGCCGGCCGCTTCCAGCTCTGCATAGGGAAAGTTCTCGTCTGTCAGTTTCAGTTCCTGCAATCCAACTATGTCCGGCTGGCGCGCGCGCAACCAATGAAGCAGAAAGTCGAAGCGCGCCCGAAGGCCGTTGATGTTCCAGGTGGCAACGCGCATCAATGAACCTCAAACTATTCCGATTTCAGCAGGGTGATTTCCGTTCGATCGAGCCGTCGCACTTGTCCCATGATTGCGGTCCGTTCGTGCTGGATGCGTTGCATGCAGCCACTCCTGGTACTAAACGTGAACTGACCCGTGTCGAACAGGCTGCCGGAGCGAAACCGCTCTGTGCCGGCCAACCGCGGGCCCACTGTGTTCAATGCCGCAGGCAGCAAGGAGAGCAATGCGCTCGGCTCGTAACGCTGTTCAAGGGTCAGTTGCACTTCCTCTGCGCTCGGATCGATTTCCTTCAAATCAACCCGAATCTGGCTTGGCAAACTCCCCTCGCCGAGCGGGTTCGGTACGTCCAGGTTTCCCTCGAACGGTTTGCCCTTTTCAATTTCGACGCCATACAACGCAAAGTATAGTTGGACTTCCTTGGTTGCCGCAGCAATTAGTGCCTTAGGAGTCACCATCCGGCCCATTGCTTCAATAGTCTGCTGGCGCCTTGGTTCTGGAATCGATTCTGCGAATTTGCCCATCAGACCGTCTACCGCGAGCTGCATTTTGGCTTCGACTTCGGTCTGGTTTCGTAGGCGTTGAAAGGATCCGTTGGAATTCAGGATCGCTTCCATATGAAGGTCTTTGAGAGTTTTGGAGGCGAATTGGAAGATTGGATTGGAGGCCTGTGCAGGATCCTCAAACTTGGTTTCGGCTGAAATCCAATCCACGACGAAACCATTTGCATTCGCCCTCAAAACGCGAAGCGTGACCGGTGTTGTGGCCGTTCCGGTCGGACGCCCGGCGCGGTTATCTTCGCGCGTCTTCTTCAATTCAAGCAGCAACACCTGACCCACTTTGAATTTTGGCGCAATCGTAACGGGCTGAGCAACGGCAACTTGAATCAAGACCAGGAGAGAGGGAAACAAAGCCACGATAGTTCTCATGGGTCAATCTTTCGATAGACGAATCAGTTGCCAACGCGTTCGAACAGGTCATTCGCCGGACGCGCAGGCCCCAGACCTTTGGAATGCTCGGTCTTAGATCACTATCGGTAACGGGAACTGCGGGACTTTAGCTGCCCACGGCAACTTCGTTTTTCAGTTTCTCTGCCTGGAAATGGGTTACGAGGCCGTCGATCACGTCGGCGATGTTGCCTTCCATGATGCGATCGAGCTGGTGCAGGGTGAGACCGATGCGGTGATCGGTGAGGCGGTTCTGGGGGAAATTATATGTGCGGATTTTTTCGCTACGGTCGCCGCTTCCGACTTGCGACTTGCGGTCTTGCGCAATAGCGTTGCGCTGTTCTTCGAGCGCGATGTCGTAGAGCCGCGAACGCAGCACGCGCAGCGCCTTGGCTTTGTTCTTGATTTGTGATTTCTCGTCCTGACAAGAGACTACAAGGCCGGTTGGCAGGTGCGTGATGCGCACCGCGGAATAGGTGGTGTTGACGGACTGTCCGCCCGGACCGGAGGAACAGAACGTGTCGATGCGCAGATCTTTCTCGTTGATTTGAATTTCGACGTCGTCGGCTTCGGGCAGCACCGCTACCGTGACCGCAGATGTGTGGACCCGTCCGCTGCCTTCAGTTGCCGGAACGCGCTGGACCCGATGCACACCGCTCTCGTATTTGAGCTTGCTGTACACGCTCTTGCCTTCGATCATCGCGATAACTTCTTTGAGGCCTCCCACTCCCGAAGCGCTGGAGGAGATGACTTCAATTCGCCATCCTTGGGATTCGGCATAGCGCGAATACATGCGAAAGAGTTCTTGAGCAAACAACGTGGCTTCGTCCCCACCCGTACCTGCACGGATTTCCAGCAGGACGTTTTTTTCGTCGTTGGGGTCTTTCGGAATCAGGAGAACTTTGAGGTCGGCTTCGAGGGTGACGAGCCGGGTTTCCAAGTGCGCAAGCTCTTCCTGAGCCAGCTTCTTGAGGTCGTCTTCAGAACCGCTGTCAACGATCATCTGGCGGGCGTCGGCAATTCCGGTCTTCACCTGCTTGTACTCACGGAATTTCTCGACAACCGGTGTCAGATCGCTATGGGTTTTGGTGTGTTTCTGGTATTTCGCAGGGTCGGCCAGGATCTCCGGGTCACTGATCAGTCGCGTGATCTCTTCGTATTTTGCTTCCAGATGTTCAAGCCGTTCAAACATTTCAAACCGCCACCGGTTGCGGTGCTGCGGCGTTCTCCAGGACCAGCGCTTCGTCGAGGGCGCGAATGGCGATTTCCAGCTGAGCGCTGTCCGGCTGCTTCGTCGTGACACGCTGCAGCCAAAGTCCGGGAAGAGTAATCCACTCCAGCACCGTGACCTTACGCAGCGCCGCAAAACGGATAATCTCGTAGGAAATTCCAGCGATTACCGGAATGAGAATGATCCGGGAAAGCAGCTTCATAGCGAGCGATTCAAACGGAATGAATGCGTAAACCACTGCGCTGATCAGCATGACCACCATGAGAAAGCTGGTGCCACAGCGGGGATGGAACGTCGAGTGTTTGCGCGCGTTATCAACCGTCAAGTCTTCCTGCGCCTCATACGTGAAAACCACTTTGTGCTCGGCGCCGTGATACTCGAAGATGCGCCGGATGTCGCGAATCCGCGATACCAGCACGATGTAAAGAATGAAGATAGCGAGTCGAATCACTCCATCAACAAGACTGAACGCCAGCGGACCTTGCATGACGGTGAAATAGTCTTGAAGCCAGGTTGCTAAAACCAGCGGCAGGAACTTGAACAGGAGGACGAATACGCTGAGGGCGACGACAATGTTCATCGCCATCATACCCGTTGAAACTTCCCTGGGCGCCCCCGCAGAGCCCTTGGACGGGTCCTCTTTTGCCACCAGTCCGCTGAGAACCTGGTCCGTTGAAAACCGCAGGGCGCGCACACCCAGCGTGAAGGCTTGCCCGAGAGTAGCGATGCCACGGAGCAACGGATAGCCCCACAAGGCCTGCCGGTCGGCTGGACGCGGCAGATAGTCCTTCTTGACCACAATCGTGCCGTCGGGCTTTCGCACAGCGATGGAATAGGACTTTGGCGAGCGCATCATTACGCCCTCAAAAACCGCCTGCCCCCCCACCAGCACTTCTTCTCCAGCCTTCAACAGAAACACGGTGAGATTGGCGATCCATAATTTCAGGTTCCACGCCCAAGAAGTCATCATCGAAGCATTGCCTCCTCACGAATCTAATATCTATCGGCAATTCCTGCACTCTGCGACAGGAAGGCGTTTTAGTTCGCGACAGGCTCTTTGCCTTTGCTGTACTTGCGGTTGAAGCGCTCGACGCGTCCGGCGGTGTCGATGAGTTTCTGTTTGCCCGTAAAGAAGGGGTGGCACTTGGAACAAATCTCCAGACGAATCTCGCTTCCCTTGGTGGAACGCGTCTTGAAGGTCTCACCACACGCGCACACAACGTTCACTTCGACGTATTTGGGATGAATCTTCTCTTTCATGGAACCAATCCTCAATGAAGTACACCGAACTCCGGTGTTGAAAAACAAGCGATTATAGGGGCAGGGTTGCTGTCTGGCAAGGTCAAAAGTTCAAATCAAAGCGGCAACAGGCTATACTCAAATCACCCACGAATGTTGATTGTCAAGGAGCTCGTTGCCTGATCATGCTCACACCTTCAACCGTCATCGACGGCACTCCTTATTTGAAAGCCGACCTCCATTGCCACTCGTATTTCAGCGGTAAGACCAACCATGTCACTGCTCTTGAGCCAATGGATTGCTATTCGTCCCCGGAACGAGTGTACCTTTTGGCCAAAGCTCGCGGAATGGATATTGTCACCATCACCGACCACGATTCGATCGATGGCTGTCTGCACTTTTTGAACAAGTATCCCGAGAAACACGCAAGAGATTTCATCATTGGAGAGGAGGTTACGGCCCACCTTCCAGAGTTTTCGAACAAGGTACACATCGCCGTTTACGGAATCACTGAAGCACAGCACAGGGAGATCACTCGCCTGAAGAGTAACTTCGACGACCTGCTGCCGTACTTGCGCTCGGAACGCATTATTCATGTCCTGAACCATCTTTTTCACGGGTTTCCCCGTCGCGAGCATGGTCGGCGGTTTGTTGAAAAGATGATCGAATCCTTCGAGATTCTTGAGGGGCTCAATGGGTGCATTGGAACCCGGCAGAACCGATTGGTCGCTGAAGTTGTCCGCAAATTCCCCAGCAAGACCATAGTTGCCGGCAGCGATGCGCACACACTTCTTCGCCTTGGTTCCTGCTATACGCTTTGCGAGGGGCGGAATCGCACCGAGTTTCTTGCCAGTTTGCAGGCAGGTAGAGTCCGGATTTCAGGGAAGGGCGGAAAGTTCACCCACATCTTCAACGATGCGATGGGTGTCTACCTCGCTTACTTTCGGGATATTGCCTTCCGCAATGAGGTTCATCGCGAATGGTCAGCGGTCAAGAAGGTACGAAACGGATTGGGGTGGGCCGGGTATCTTCCGGTATTCTGTACGCTCTCCCTGGCGTATTCGATTGTCTACTATCGACTGGAGGACCACCGGCAGCCATTCTACGAGGGCCTGTTCAAGGAAATGCTCAAGGCTTGAACTTCGGCTGAGCAAAAAAATACCTGCCTTGCCAATGCTCACTGCTGGCAAGGCAGGTTAAATTTTGGGGGGTTTGGGTTACTACTTCTTCTTTGCTGCTTTCTTGGCTGGCTTCTTTGCGGCTTTCTTAGCTGTTGCCATTGTTAACCTCCTTTTTTAAGGATAGAAAGCAAAGAAAGTTCGAACTCGTTACGCCTCGTAACATTCTCAGGAACAGGAGCTTGGGGAATCAGGAACCATGGGAACAGGTGCGCTTAGGAAGAGACCTCTTTCTTTTTACTTGCCCCTGGGGCCTCCTCCAACTCAGCTTTATCAGGCGTAATTGCCTTCCCCTCGGCGCTTGGCTTGGCTTCCTTTGAACTTTCCTTTGCCTCGCGAATCAGTCGTTCGTCCTTCAGATAGCTTTTGATCAACCGGTTGACGATCTTCTTAATAGAGGTGCGATGACGAGTCGAGCTCAACTTGAGTTCGATGTGATCTTCATCGTCAATCTCAACATTGATTTTTGCCATTAGAAGATCGATTGTGCAGCTTTATAGTAACATTTATAAATAGGTTAGAATCAAAATACATTTGTACTTATAAGCCATGTATTCCTACTTGTCAACAAAAATCTTTAGTTGCTAAAGAATTTTTCTATCTTTGTATTTCCATCGGCATAATCGGCTCCGACTTTAGTAGAATCTCCTCGTTAATCAGCTTAAATCCTCTTGTTTTGGGCTCAGGTGCATTCGAAAGTCTCGTTCGCCAGCCCAATCGAATAGGTCACCTGGCACAACCTAAGTCCTCCAAGGACATTTATTCCTGCGGCATCAAGTTTGGCCAGTTCGCTTCTTGAATTCGACGATTCAAGCGGAACTGGTGACGGGAGAGGCTTCCGTAGCTTGACCTCACCAGTTGTTTCCCAAACACTGGCAAATCCGGGGCTGGCTCCAGTTAGGAATTACATGCGCCAATTCTCTAGGAACTTTTGGGTGTATCTGTTTTCTGGGTTCTTCTGGTCGTTGGGTTTGATGACCTTTTTTCTGGTCTACAACCTTCACCTCCTGGATTTCGGGTTCAACGAAGCGGTAATTGGAAAAGTTACATCGGCCTTTACCCTGGGCAGCCTGGCGGTAACACTGCTGACGGGACGGCTCCTCAATCGTTATGGCGCAAACAGAGTCCTTCAATCGTGTGTGTTCGCGACTGTCATCTTGCTTGCAGTGAGATCGCTGACTCAATCCGAAGGGTGGATGATTGCGGCGGCATTTCTGAACGGTGCTTCCATCGCGGGATGGATGGTCTCGGCTCCTCCGTTCCTCGCGCGAAACACCGAACCCGAAAAGCGTACCTGGGCGTTTAGCCTCAGCTACGGATCTTCCATCGGGACGGGCGCGCTGGCTGGATTGATCGTGGGTTTTGTGTCCCACGATTTGTCAGTTTGGGCTGGAGTTCAAGAGTTCACGAGTTTGTCAGTCAAGCAGTGTGTGCTGTTGGCCAGCTCCGTAGTAGTTCTACTTGGGTTTTTCGGGTTGCTGTTTCTAAGAGAGCAAGCCTCCCTTTCAGAGAACGCGCAGGTCGGACCTCTCGTCAACAACGCAGTGGCGCTGATCGGGAGCAGTCGTTTTGTCCTTCATCTACTGACGGCCCTCGTCCTCTGGAGTTTCTTTGTTGGAAGCTTTCCTCCTTTTTTCAATGTCTATTTTCACAAACAGTTCAACCAGTCGCTCGACGGCATAGGAATCATTTTCTCCGTTTCCCAGATCTGTCAGCTCGTGGCGGTCTTGTCCATGCCCTGGTTGGTGCTGAGACTGGGGCGTGTTCGAGCCATTGCTTCGGCACAGTTTGCCTCCGCCCTCGTGCTGCCGATCTTGATCGTTGTGACTAATGTGCAGATGGCCGGAGTAATCTACCTCACCTATCTAAGCCTTCAAGTAATGGCGGAGCCAGCGCTGGAAAGCTTCATCATGGACTCGGTTGCTCCGGAAAGACGAAATGCAATGGCTTCGCTTCGGTACATGACGCTATTCTCGATACAGGCCCTGGCAGTGCTTGCTTCCGGATTCGCGATTGCACGTTTCGGTTATTCTTCGTTGCTGGTCGCCATTACACTGCTGGGAATTGCAGCATCGACGGCGTTTTATGGTTTCTTCCATTTGGGCGGGAAATTGCCGCTGGCGCATGAATCCAATGTCCCGGCAGCGTGCCCTCTTCATTGATTTCTGGCGAGCCAGAGCTCAATTCTTTGGCGGCAACGCGAGCATCCCAGTGACGAACTGCGTGACCGAACGATTTGCATATCGCCTTTGCAAGCGCATTCTTGACATCCTGGTCTCAGGGTTGGTGCTCATTGCTTTGACGCCGCTGCTGGCCCTGATTGCTGCGGCCCTCAAGCTGAGTTCCTCGGCTCCCGTGTTGTTCAAACAGCAGCGCGTGGGGCAGTCAGGCAGAAGATTCTGGATCTATAAATTCACTACCATGACGCCGTCGAGCGCGGACACCAGCGATACACGATGGACCACGTCCCAAGACGAACGGATAACACGCTTGGGCCGAATCCTGCGGCCGATGGGGCTGGACGAGCTTCCCCAACTCGTCAATGTGCTCCGTGGAGACATGAGCCTAGTAGGTCCGCGGCCCGAGCGGCCCCACTTCGTTGAGATTTTTCGTCGAGAGATTCCCGGCTATATGAGGCGGCATCAGTTGAAACCGGGTATCACTGGATGGGCACAGGTTTGCGGCTGGCGAGGCGATACGTCTATTCGCCAGCGCCTTGAGCACGACCTGTACTATCTGCAACATTGGACCGTCTGGTTTGATTTGAAGATTTTGTGCCTCACGGTCGTCTGGACACCTTCGGAAATGCGTGTCGACCCCTCGTCGAGCCAGGTGAAAAGCGCGTCGAATAGCGGGTAACGAGTCATGGAGGCAGAGGCCAGAAGGCTTTTATCAGGAAAGACGTGGTTGCCGTTGCGGCGACGCTTCCGACTGATCGTTGTCTGCTCGGTCGCAGCCGCTCTGGGTGCGGGGATCCTCAGTTTTTGGCAGCCCAAACTCTATCGAGCAACTACTCATTTGCTACTTGCTGAGTCCAAGCTCGCGGATCTGGAGTCAAAAGCGACCAACTTTGTCTACTATGAACTTCTCCGTTCCTACGAGACTCTGATCAATAACGACTACCTGGTTTCAAGAACGATCCAAAAGCTCGAACTTCAAAGGGCCCCTTACGCATTGACCGTGGACAGCTTTAGAAGGCGTCGTGTTTTGAAGGTCGAACTCTCCAAGAACACGCGACTCCTTGAAGTTATTGTGGAGTTTCCGAACGCGCAGCTAGCGGCGGAGATCTGCAATTATTTCGTCCAACAAGCCGTGGTGTTTAACGAGGAGCTCAATTCTCGAGACGCCGAAAAAGCCCGGCTGTTTGTGAAGGAACAACTGGATCGCGCCCGCCAAAGCATGGAGGTTGCGCGAAACAGATTATTGGAATTCAGCCAGACCTCAACCATTGAGGGACTGCGAGAATCCGTGCGAAGCATGCTGGCGGAGAAGTCTGAAAACGAAACCGAATTGGCGTCGCTCCACCTTGAGTGGACGCGCAACGCTGCAAAAAAAGAGAGCCTTGCGACGAGCTCCGAAAGAGCCAGCGATCCGGACTCGGCCGTCCAGTTCCGCATTGTGGAAATGCAGTCTGAAGCAGCGGGGATCAAGGCGTCTATGGAGGCCTTGCGGAAGGTGCTGGAGACCAACAAGCACACACTGGCCCGGCTGGAGAAGGAAAAAGCTCTCAAAGAGAGCACTCAGCAACAGCTTCTCGATGAATACGATCTGGCGCGCGAGAGCTACGCAACCTTGAGCAAGAAGTACCAGGACGCTTCGATCAATGTCGGAGCCCGTTCCACCGACCTCAAGATGATCGCGCCGGCGGTCGTGCCCGAACGACCTTTCAAGCCACGGATTTTCCTCAACATCATTCTGGCAGGCGGCTTTGGGTTGCTGCTTTCGGTCGGCTTGTCGCTCTTGCTCCGCAACCTTGAGACTCCCAAAGTTGTGAGAGAAGTTGAGTTTCCTCTCGAGGAAAAGATTGTTGAGGTTCGCCGTCAGGGCAAAGGTGTTTAACAACAGGGAATGGGGGAGCTTTCCCAAGACAGCCCCCAGACGGCTGCGCCGTCGCCCGCTTGGCTAAGGCGGATTTTCACGGCTCCCCTTCGCTATGCGGCACTTTTCAACCGGCTGCAAACAGATAGACTTCTCATGATCGCTCAAACGCGTAGCATCGAAGCCCACCGCGGGTTATTACCGCGATATGAGTATCTCCTTTTTCTGCTCGCGGCAGTCATCGTGAGTCTGGTGACCGTTCGGCTGGAATCGTCCCTTCTCTTGCTGCTCCTGGCCGCAGCAGTCTTGCTGGCTGGCTGCACGCTCTCCCCTGCCTGCTTGCGAACCTGGCCATACCTTTTTGTGTCTGCCGCCTTGCTCGTTCCCCCTCTTTACCCTTCAATACTGGGCGGGGAGACACCGGTGTATGTCGCAAACCTACTCTTCCTGGCCGGGTGTTTAACAGTCCTGGCTCGAGGCGCTGATCTTCGAATCGGCGAGGACTCAGTTGGGAGGGCCGCGGCGGGGTTCATTTTCGCAACGGCTCTTTCAATACCCTTCGGCTTCTGGCTTTCAGGAACTTCAGCAGGGCTTGGTAGCTGTCTTCGCTTCATCCTGCTGCTGCATCCCTTCTTGATTTACCTTTGGCTTCGTAGTTTTCGGCCGGTGTATCGCGATGAACTGTTGATTCCAGCCGGAAAGTTCCTGCTCGGTCTGGGGGTCGTGGCCGCAGTTTACGGCATCATCGATTTCTACGTCCCCATACCAATCCCCCATCCGTTCGCAGCTCAGTACATCTACCTCGACGGCCGGGTGATTCGTCGTGCCCAGGGAATGCTTTACGAAGCCAGCAGCTTTGGCAACCTGTCCGCTTTTTTTCTTAGCCTGACCCTTGTGATTCTCTTGTCATGGTGGCAAAAGCTGTCGACGGTCTCGAAGGCGACGCTGTACGCGATGGCCGGCATATTCACAGCCGCGCTTTTCTTGTCCTACTCACGCGGCAGCTGGGCCAACGTGCTGGTCACCATGACGGTCTTTCTCATACTGCGGCGAAAGCTTCAGCTGCGACTCGCCGCCGCCTCTTTGCTGGTTGTCCCAGCCTTCGTTTATCTCGTCTATCAGATTTCGCCCCTCGTGGTGCTCAATTTCTTCAATTGGAGAATGGGAACTCTCCTGGAGTTTTGGAGCGATCCGAATCTGGCGACCAGCGGTCGATGGGAGTCTTGGTGGCGCTTGATCTCCTTCTTTGCCGACCATCCGTGGTATTTGATCTTCGGTATTGGCTACAAGACGCTGCCCCATACGGACCTCTTCGGCAGGTCCCTCATCGCCGACAACGGGTTCCTGAGTTTGACGTTTGAAGCAGGCATCATCGGATTGGCCGCCTTCCTGTGGTTGAACCAGACAGTGTTCAGCGCCACGTATCGAGCCAGCCAACAGCAGGATTCGGTCCGCGCCATTGGCGCGGCGTTCATGTTCGCGTTCTGGTGCGGGGAGATGATTCAGATGATCACGGGAGACCTCTTTACTTTTTGGCGTAACATGGTGGTGTTCTTTGCAACCCTGGCATTGGTACAGGCCGCTCCTGAGCGACCCACTAACCAGAGCTGAGTTTCTCTAGTCGCGATGACTTACAAGCTTCTCTTTCTCGATCAATTCGGCTCTCTGGGCGGAGGACAACGTGTGCTACTGCAAACGTTGAACTCCCTGGACCGCGCGCACTACCAGGCGATGGTGGCCCTTGGGACGCACGGAGACTTTAGAGAACGCCTGCTGAACGAGGGCGTCCCTGTGGTGGATTTGCCGCTGGGTCACTATCATTCCGGAGGAAAGTCGCTTCTGGACATGGTTCGTTTCTTTTTCCGCTCACTCTATTGTGCGCTCGTCTTGGCCGGCTGGGTCTTTCGCCATCGGCCCAATCTGCTGTTTGCCAACGGTCCCAGGACGTTCATTTGCGCAGCCATTGCCGGCTGCGTCACCGGTCGTCCAGTGATTTGGCATCTCCACAATGTGCTGCCAAAAGGTGTCGAACTTTCTCTCGTCGCGTTGTTCTCCCGATGGGTGCATGCCATCGTGGTTTGCTCCCAGGCTGTCGCCCAGCCTTTGCTGGAAAAAAAGGCAAATCTCAAACCAAAGGTCAGGCTCATCTATAACCCTGTCCCGGATCTGAATCGGACCTCAGCTGTCGCTGTGGACAATCTGCGCCAAGGCTTTGGCGTGCAGCCGGAAGAAATCTGCATTGGCATTTTCGGACGTGTCACACCCTTCAAAGGCCAGCGGCGTTTCGTGCAGGCGGCCAAGCTGGTTCTGCAGCAGTGCCCCACGACTCGGTTCTTTTTGATTGGAAGTCCTGCGAACGACAAGATAGACCACGAGTACTACAACCAGTTGCGGCTCACGGCGGAGCAGATGGGAATGCAGAACTCGCTCTTCTTCATCGAGCATCAGAGAGATGTAGAGAAGTATCTCGCAATGATGGATGTCGTGGTCGTGGCTTCCAAAGGTCCTGAAGCGCTGCCTCAAACCCTCATTGAAGCCATGTCAATGGGGAAGGCTGTCATCGCTCCAGCCTCCGGCGGTGTTGTTGAAATTCTTGAAGATGGAAAGACAGGGATGTTTGCAGAGGCGGGCGAGCCGGACAAACTCGCTGCCACAATGGCGAAACTAATTACCGACTCCGACCTCCGTAAATCCCTGGGAAGCACTGCACAGGAGAGGATCTCGCGCTGCCATTCGCGTGAGAAGTTTGCCGAAGCGATTCAATCCATTTTAAAGAGTTGCCTGCCTCAGGAAGGCATCGAACGCGTCCCTGCTTCACCTGAGACGGCCTAAGCGAAAGGAGCCATTCTGTGAAACGAAACTCTGGTTTTTGGGTCATCGTTTTTGTCCTGGTTTTTGGCGCGTCCGACGGACTCGCCCAGCAGCAGAGGCTGGATGCGGCGACAAAGATCCTGATTCCCTCCTCAGCCCGCACAGCTGCGTTCAATTCGTTCCTGGCTGTCATCAACCTTGACTCCCAGGACAACGCGATAACGATTACTGCGCGACGGGCAGATGGAAGTGTCATTGGGAACCCGCGATCGATCGTTCTTTCGCCCAACGGGCGTTTTCGGAGCACGGACATCCTGGGTGAACTGGGGGGAGGGTTGGGCGAGTTTGGACCCATTACGGTGGAATCGACTAATGGCAGGATTCTAAGTGCGGTGTCTGAAGTCTCGAGCGTCCAGGGTCCCGGCGGATTCTTCCCTGGGGTTAACACCTCGAACGCCTGGATGCAGGGCTACATGGCCGAGGTGATTGACACAGGTGATGCCGGCACCGCGGGAACGTTTCGAACAAATCTCGGCCTGAACACTGTCACCGGGACATCTGCAAATGTTACGGTCACATTGCGTGGCGCCAGCGGACAGTCGCTTGGTAGTGCAAACCTTACCGTTCCAGGAAACGGGTTGACCCAAGTCCGGATCCGGGACTCGATCGGTGCGCTGACCGGCACTAATGGGTATCTGACGATAAGCTCCAATCAGCCGATTCATGCCTGGGCCAGCAAGATTGAAAATGGGACCGGGGACCCCAGCTTTCAAATCGGAATCGGGGCGCTGACGGGAACAGTGATTTCTCAGGTGTTGCCCAACGGGTCCGATGTGAGAAACGACTTCCTGTTCGTCGGCCTTGCTCTGATTCCGGTCATCGCTTTCCTGGTCCTCAAACTGAAAGGCATCGACCCCTACGAGGATGAGTCGTTGGCTGGGCAGGCGATCTGATTGGGAATCTCTCAAGCCGAATTTTGGCCACGCGAATCAGAAGTCGAACGATTCCCCTCTCGGGGCAAGGGCCGTCAGGCCCTGGGGTGGGTTGATCAAGGGCAACGACCCCACCCCAGCTCTTACGCGCCACCCCTCCGAGGAGAGGATTCTCGATGGCAGCTTGGCAACGCCGTGAGGAACTCAAAGAGCCTGAGTCCTGAAATGTCAGGAGTCGAATTCATTGCATCCCGAACTATGCGAGCGGTTCATTCTCTTCGTCCTTCTCTTCCTGGTTGTCTTCGCCCCCCTTGCTTATGGAGCCGTGGAACCCTGGGCACGCAACGTCGTTCTGCTCTCCATTGGGTCGATGGCGTGTGCTTGGCTGTGGCGATTTGTTTCTCTGGGAAGACCTAAACTCTCATTTCCTCCTTTTTTTCGCGCAGCGATTCTCTTTCTGGTTCTCATTGCCCTGCAACTCGTTCCACTACCAGGAGAACTCAAAGATTTTCTGACCCTGGACCGGCTCGGCCTTGTTGCAGCACCGGCAGGCCGAACAAGCTGGGGGCGGTTGACAGCGAATCCTGGCAACACTGCCATTGGAGCGCTCTTTGTTGCAGCTTGTCTGGCTTTCTCCTTCGTGTTGCTGAATACTTTTCGACACAGAGGATGGGTGAAGATCACTCTGACTGTTCTGCTGACCCTGGGTGGTCTGGAGGCTCTCTACGGATTGGTAGAATACTGGACCGGACGCCAGCACATTTTCTGGTATCAGAAGATTTATTATCTTGAGGAGGTCACGGGCACTTACATCAATCACAATCACTTTGCCGGATTGCTAGGACCGCTTCTTCTTCTGGGAATTGGCACCTTCGTCGTCCGGTTTGCGCGATTTATCGGGGACAGATCCTATACCTTTGGAGAAGACGGCCGGTCAGCCTGGAAAAAGGTCACCGCCACGGCTCAACTCCTTCGACATCTACCCATGAGTCTGACCCTCCTGTTGAGCGCAATTGCGCTGATGGCAGTTGCTTTGATCCAGTCACAGTCTCGGGGCGGGTTGATTTCGTGCGCGACCGCCCTGGGTCTTCAACTGGTCTTGCTCTGGAAGCTACGAAGCCGGTCAACAGAAGTCTTGCAGGGCTTGGGCGTCCTGGCTCTTCTTGCAGCTATCGTTGGTGTCGCCCTGGCACCTCGCATTCTCACTCGGTTTTCCTATGCGCAACGCGACGCGCCAGAACGGTTCGAGTTGTGGCAAGACAGCACTAGAATTGTTCGGGACTATCCTTTCTTCGGAGCGGGTCTCGGAACCTTTCGAGACGTGCTCCCAGATTATCGACCGCAAAAAGACTTCTTCTTTGTAGCGGGCATTCCTCAACCTGCGGCCGTCAACTACGCCCACAACGACTACCTTCAGTTGCTGGCCGAATGCGGCTTTGTGGGTTTGGGCTTGATGGTATGGGCATTGGTGGCTACCCTTCGACAGCTGTTCTCACGGTTTGCCAACCACGCAGACTGGGAAGTCGCCGCCATGGGGAGCAGTTTGACAGCTGGTATCGTGGCATTCTTGCTCCACAGCCTGGTCGATTTCAACATGCACGTTCCGGCCAATGCTCTGATATTTTGCTCGCTCGTGAGTATCGCTTTGTTCCTGGCGCAAAATGTCGAGACTGAATCTGGAACGTCGAGTAGAGGCTGGAATAGTGCTGAACGCTACTAGCAGGATGCTGAAAAACCCATCAAGAATCGGTGGGGTGATTGAAACCCACGGTCTCGCAAAAACGTCTTAATGGCATCCGGAAACATTTTGCGAGGAGCCACCGAATGCGAGGAGACGAC
>Ga0187892_10002749_pt1 | contig 34133 bp, 21 predicted proteins | sample MA1701073metaG_FD_139345 | JGI IMG/M metagenome (GOLD analysis project Ga0187892, IMG submission 139345) | Bio-ooze microbial communities from a basaltic lava cave in the Kipuka Kanohina Cave System on the Island of Hawaii, USA - MA170107-3 metaG ... | reverse complement strand
CTCCTGCCTCCTGCTCCTGCTCCTGCTCCTGCCTCCTGCCTCCTGCCTCCTGCCTCCTGCCTCCCGCTTCCTGCCTACACGCCTTTAACGATCCACCCGCCGCCAACAACCTCATCCCCGCGATAAAAAACTGTTGCCTGGCCAGGAGTGATCGCGCGTTGCGGTTTATCAAAGACAATGCGAGCCCGGTTGTTCGCGACTGGAGTGATCGTCGCCGGCGCTTCCTGGTGTCTATAACGCACCCGAACGTCAGCCCTTTCCGAAGCCGACGGGCTATCGACGGCAATCCAGTTCACACCAGCAGCGGTGAATTCGCTGCTCAACAATTCTTCCTGGTCACCTACTACAACGTGATTCTTCGGCGCGTCGATCGAGATCACGTAAAGCGGACGTTCATTCGCAATACCGATTCCGCGCCGCTGACCGATTGTGTAATGATGAATGCCCGCATGTCGGCCAACGACATGCCCGCCGGTATCGACTATTTCTCCGTCACCCGGTAATCGTTCGACATCTTTCTCGGCTTCCAGATATCGATCAATGAACCCGGCGTAGTCTCCGTCAGGTACGAAACAGATTTCCTGTGACTCCCGCTTCTCGGCGATCGCCAGCTCGTGATCACGCGCGACTTCCCGAACTTCCGGCTTCGACATTTCGCCGAGTGGAAAGAGCGAACGCGACAGTTGGTCCTGAGTTAGCTCCCAGAGGAAGTAAGATTGATCTTTCTGGGGGTTGCTTCCGCGAAAAAGTTGGTAACGATTTGCGGCAGCGTCATAGGCAACCCGCGCGTAGTGCCCGGTGGCCACCTTCTCACAACCCAAACTCTCAGCCAGGCGATCCAGGGAGGCAAACTTCAACCGACTGTTGCACGAGACGCATGGAATCGGTGTTTCGCCATCGAGATAACTGGCGACAAACGGCTGCACCACGTCGCGCTCAAACTCGCGCTCCAGGTTGAGCACGTAAAAAGGAAACCCTAACTCCTCTGCGACACGCCGCGCGTCATAGACGTCATCGAGTGAACAACAACGCGATGGAAGCGGCTCTCCGTGTTCGTCAACGCTGATGCCACGGCGTTGATTCCACAATTGCATCGTGAAGCCGACGAGGTCATGCCCCTGCTCTTTTAGAATCGCTGCGGCCGCCGAAGAATCGACACCGCCCGACATGGCTACTGCGATTTTCATTCTAATAACCGAACCATCGTTCGCTAATGCCTGTTTTAGCTTCGCGTGGGGCGAATGCTAAGATGCCGTTTGCGACCCAGAGGAACAAGCCTAACGAAAGGATATCAGTCGAGGGGCCGCGTCCCAAGTCAACATCAAGCCGGTTAAGTTCAGGTGGTCAAGAACGGGGCGCAGAATGAGGATGGCAAAGCCGATGATTCGTGCAGTAGGCCTTAGTGTTCTTCTGTTATCGTGCTTGGCGGTTGCGATTTGCCAGACTTCCGATGAGAAGCGAATTGCCTTCACCGTTCCAGCGTGCCCGTGGACGCTCACGCTACCTGCGGACGAATTCGTTATCCGGCAGCAACAGGTGAAGCCGGATGGACGCTACGGTTATTTCTACATAACTGACTCAACTCAGGCTCTCAACGTCTCGATGTTTATTGAGCCGGTTAACAAGTGCAAAGATAGCAAGTCGTGCCGCGACATGATTTGGAAGGCTGGAAATCCGAGTTGGGTGAATCCTCAGAATGTGGTCTTGTCGGAGATTGGAAACGTGAGTTTCGTCGAGTTTTTGATTCCGGCGTTTCGAGGCCAGCCAGTGCAGCAGCAAAACATGTATGCCCAGTTTGTAGTCGAACGCTTCTGGGTTGATCTACACATATCGAAGGTTCTTTACACACCTGAAGAGCACAAATTATTTGAGCGTATAGTTAAGTCAGTAAAGTTTGAACCGAAGAAGGAAGTGAAAACTGATAGTCGGAACTGAGTATGCCTGAACGCGCAATAGAAGAATATCGAATCGGAGAAGAACCTTATTACCTGCCAGTGGGCCGGGAGGTTGATCTGTTCGAGGCTGCCCACTCATCTCGTCTGCCCGTAATACTCAAAGGACCGACCGGCTGCGGCAAAACCCGATTTGTGGAACACATGGCCTGGCGTCTGGAGCGCCCCCTCATCACTGTGGCCTGTCATGAAGATCTTTCAGCCACAGATCTGGTGGGACGGTTTCTGCTTGAAGGCGAAGAAACGATTTGGCACGACGGGCCGCTCACAGCCGCCGTGCGCAACGGCGCGATCTGTTACCTGGATGAGATAGTCGAAGCTCGCAAAGACACAGTCGTGATCATCCATCCACTGACTGACCATCGTCGCCGCTTACCAATCGAAAAGCGCGGCACAATCCTCGACGCTCCGTCTGACTTCATGCTCGTCGTTTCTTACAATCCAGGCTATCAATCGATCCTCAAAGACTTGAAGCAATCGACTCGACAACGTTTTCTGGCTATCGACTTCGACTACCCGCCACCGGAGCTGGAAGCCGAGATAGTCGCCCGCGAAGGCGGCGTGGACGAAGGGACCGCTCGTGACCTCGTGCTGATAGGTCAAAAGGTCCGCAACCTCCGCGGACATGGTCTCGAAGAAGGCGTCTCCACCCGTCTACTAATCTATGCAGCTCAGCTGATTGCTCTCGGTATCGCTCCTACCACCGCGGCTGAAGTTGCGATGTGCTCCCCAATCACCGACGACCGCGAACTGCAACGCAGCATTCGCGAAATCGTGACGACTGTGATCTAGCGGGCGGCACTCTTTTCAGTCTACCTAAGCTTGATCAGGAAAGGGGTAAACTCAAGATTGATAAACTTGTGTTGGGAAGGGGGCAAGCGAAGTTCGCACAGCGAACTGAGTGCGCCCCCGCTGAGCTGGGTCATAACTCAATGGTAGGGCCGCCCTTCACTCAAGGAGGATTGTTCACGCCAAACTTGATCGGCGATGACGGTTGAGCGGGGGCGTGCTCCGTGTCACTACGCGACACTTCGCTTGCCCCCTTCCCAACACAAGCTTATCAATCTTGATTCGATTTTTCTTGAAACATCATTTATGAAATTCGATTCAAAGAACAAGCCGGACAATTTGTCAGAACAGCCTGTCTCGCCGGAATCAATTGAGCAGGAACTGGAGAAGCACCTGTCGACGGCGAAGAATCCATCCGAGCGACATTCTTTTGTCGAGTTGACTCGTGGATTAGCTCGCCTGCCGCTCGACCAGGCGGCAGCAGCATTGGAGACCGGGGTCTCGATCGCCGGCGTGTCGCTGCGTGCCAGTCTGGAATTCATGCGCGCCGCGCCAGAAGCCGCGCGGATTCTCGCGGCAGCGGAGCTACGTTCCTGGAGCGACCTTGGCCGCCGGCTGGCGATGAGCGACGTGGAGGTGGCCAACAGTTTTTTTATTACCGGCGTCAGCGATCTGGAGGATGTGCCCGCAACCACGCGCGAGGTCGTCTTCCAACTCTGTTCTCGTCAAATGACGCTTTCCACTCAAGTCGGGATCGAAACACTGCGCCAGGTAGGACCACTAGCCAGGACCATTGCCGACGCGGAAGCATTCAGTTCAATTCTGGAAATCGCTTCAGAGATCTCCAGGCGTTCCGCCAAACACAGCGCTGACTTTCTCACTGAGTCTCCACGAGTAATGACGTCGTTGAATCGATTTGCTGACGCGGCCGTGCGCCAGAAAGCGCTGACCCTGGCGTTAGGTTTCGCCGTTCGGTCCGGTGGAATGGCAGCCGACGCCTGGTCGTCGCTGCCAACCGCGCTGGCCAAACTAGAATCCGACGCAGCCATACGCCTGCTCGAACGGACCAGCGAATTCCTCGAGCGCGGTGGTGGAGGGGCGTTGCACGTTATGCTTTCCAGCGGCGAAGTGCTGCGAAACCTCCCTGAAGTTTTCGAAAGCTGGGGCCAGCTCCTCTGGATAGTTGCCCAACATGGCAATGCAAGTCTGGTGGCTTTTGTAAGAAGCACGCCGGGATTCGTCCGTGGCTTTCTGCGTGACGCGGATCGACGCCGGGCGGTCGATCTGTCCGAACGCGTGCTGGTTCTGATCCAGGAAATTGCGATGGTGGATGCGGAAGCGGCGCTCTCATGTTTTCGAGCCAGCCCTGGAGTACTGAGGACGGTCGCGATCGAACAGTTTGAAGACTGGGCCCGGCAGGGTCTTACGTTTTCCAGTTCTGACGCACGCGCGCGGAGAAGTTACTTTGCGCTGGAGACACGCGGCAGTTATGAGGTGCTCCGGAGCGGTGGCAGCAACGGCCTGGCGCTCGATTCAATTCAGCACTTGCTTCGTCTCTACGTCGAAGCGCTCACCGGGCGCGAGGTTGATTTGACACCGATTGCCGCCGTGCCGGTCGAGACAAAGATCGGCGACGGTCGGACGATCAATCTCCCCTCGATGGTAGCCGAGTTTGGCGATGACGAACTTGATTTCCGTCTGTACAAAGTGCTGGCGGCTCATGCAGCAGGCCAGATCGAGTTTGGCACCCAGGAACATGACACGGTTCAACTTCGTGCGGCTTTCTCCGCGATCCGCCAGAACTTTGATCCGGCTTACGCTGACGAGCGCGATGCTTTTGCTCTCGATGGCTACATCATGGACAGTGGCGATAGCGGCCCTTCCGAAAGCCGTTCCGAAAACGATGTCCCATTGGTCGACTATCGCGCTGCGCTGGCACTCTTTCCCCATTCGCAACTGGCGCGAAGAATCTTTACAACTTTGGAAAACGGGCGCATCGATCGCCGGCTGCGACGGCAGTATCGAGGTCTGGGACGCGACCTCGACCTGATACGCGAACACTTGAGACGCAGCCGACCGCAAATTATCAACCTTCCGGAGAAATTAATTCCCTTCGAGCTTTTGTTTCAGATAACTATGCTCGGCGGCGCGCTTGACGATGCTCGACAGTTCTACGGCCAGGTGATATCGGAACTCGAAACCGTGGTAGCTGAGTATCTATCGACGCCCACGGCAACCGTTGCCGATACTCTGATGGCCACAAACCGTGTCTACCAACTCTTTCAGTCAATAACTTTGGTCGACGACTCGGTCCAGGAAGTAGAAGCTCATGAAGAACCTTCAGATGGCGATGATGAAAGTGCGATGAACACTGAAACGCTCAAGTCGCGCCAGACGGAGCGGGAGCCTGAAAGACGAGATGCGCGCGAACTCTTCAACGCCTGGAACGATCCAAACTCCGAAGGCGAGCCTGATGAGCTGGATGGCGGCGAATCGTGGATTGAAGCTGAGAGCCCCGAACAGAGTTTGGAAGAGGGCGAAGTTGCGTACAACTACGACGAGTGGGATCGCGAGCTCACGGATCACCGGTTGGGCTGGTGCCGCGTGATTGAGAAGAAGGTCAAACACGGCGATCGGGTCTTTGTTGACCAGACGAAGGAACGTCATCGAGGCGTGATCTCCTCCATCCGGCATCAGTTTCAGTTGATGAAGCCCGAGGAACTGACCCGAGTGGCCAATGAAGTGGACGGCGAGGAATACGATCTCAACGCAGTCATCGATTACATCATTGATCGACGCGCCGACGGGCATCAGTCTGAGCGGCTGTATACAAAACGTCTCCGCCGGCGAAGGGACGTGGCCGTCTCCTTCCTTCTCGATCAGTCTTCGTCCACGGCCCGCACAATCGGCCGGCATCCGCTGCAACCTTACACACATCCCGGTCGACGGATTATTGAGATTGAAAAAGAGGGTTTGGTCTTGATGAGCGAAGCGCTGGAAGCCGTCGGCGATGTTTACTCAATCAACGGGTTCACCTCTGAAGGGCGACGGAATGTGAAGTTTTACGTCGTCAAAGATTTCGATGAGAAATACTCAGACGCAGTGAAGCGTCGCATCGGCGGCATTACCTACCAAAACAACACGCGGCTGGGAGCTGCAATCCGACACGCGACGGCGAAGCTGACCAAACAAACCGCCCGCACGCGGTTGTTGATTGTGCTGTCCGACGGTCGTCCATACGATCACGATTATGGCGACGCTCGTTACGCTCGGGAAGATACTCGGGAGGCTTTGAGACAAGCGAAAATTCAAGGCATTACGCCATTTTGCATTACGATCGACCGTGAATCCGAAGCCGAGCTCCGCGACCTCTACGGCGAGATCGGCTACACGATCATCGATGATGTGCTTTCGCTGCCAGAGCGCTTGCCAGGGATTTACCGCCGGCTGACGACCTGATGCTAACTGGTAAGATTCCTAAGGCCGGAAGTCTTTTATAAGTACAACATCGGCATTGACTACGCCTCTGGAAAGAGCCAACTGTTTCCCATCCCGGGACCACTCAAAGTCGAAGATACGTTGGTCCTTAAAATTGGTGAGCTGACGCGGGCTTCCTCCGCTTAAGTTTTGCAACCAAATGTTTGATACCCCATCACGCGTATCTAGAAATGCGAGTGCCCGGCCGTCGAGCGTCCAACGAATCGTCCGTCCAAAAGATCCGGGAATGTCAAAGCTCTTTACTGGTTCGCCGCCGGTTATCGGAATGAGTGCAATCTTGTAACCCTTGCCTGCTTCCTCGGCGTAGTTACAGGCAAATAATTTCCCGTCAGGTGAAATGGCCGGCAGCGCTGATTCCTTCGCCGTAAGTTTCACTGGCGTACCTCCGTCCGGAGTAGTCTTCCAGACTAACCAAAAGCTAGACTCCGGATCGTAGGCAGTGTAGAGAATCGACTTTCCGTCCGGCGAGTAGTCTGGAAGGTAGTCTCCGACACCGCTGGTGATTTGTTTCGCATTTCCACCGTCGGGGTCCATCCTCCACAAGTTTGTGCTGCCCGTGCGGCGAGAAGCCCAAACTATCTGCCGGCCATCAGGTGATACCACCGGATCAAAGTTCTGACTGGTGTTAATTGAAAGCTGTCTCTGCCCCGTACCATCCGCGGCCATCCCCCAGACGTTTGGTTCACCTCCGACCACGGAGCGAAAGACGATCCTGCCGTCGGGCGTCCAGGACAGACCTCGCATCCCGTCGTCCCTTTCAGTGCCTGAAGTAATCTGTTTGAGTGAGCTGAAATCCACTCCCGTAGCGATCCAGACATTCACCAGCCGCTCAGATCTAACTGTAATCAGGGTTGACGAGTCGGCGGTCAAACCAATATCCGCATAACCATTGAGGTCATTGGTGATTTGTCTGGCTTCGCCGTTCGGGTATGGAAGATGCCAGAGTTGCGGTAGGCTGCCCGCCTCTTTAGTGGCCGAGGCAATCAAACCCTTGCCATCCGCCAGCCACGCCACCTGTCCCAAATGCCACCATCTCTGATCGGTAATTGGCGCCTCAATTCCATCAAGCCGGAGACCTACCACGTTCTCATAGTAGCCGCCGGAAGTGTTTTGATAAACGCAGGCGATCAACATTCCGTTGGGTGACCAAGCCGGCGCCATGGTTGAGAAAAAATCCGGCGACTTATGTTTCCCCAGTTGTTTTTCTCCAGTGCCATCTGCGTTTGCGATCACCAGCATGTTTTCCTGAGGTGAAAGATAGCGGACGAAGGCTATCTGCTTTCCATCAGGCGAGGTGGCTATGGGACTCTGAATGTTAGTCAGTATCTTTCTGGCCACACCGCCGAGGGCTGGAATTTGGTAGAGCGCGCCTTTTGGATTTTCTTTTTCTTCCGCGACAAAGAACAGAAAACTACCATCTCGTGTAAAACTGAGCCCGCGGTATTGAACTTCGGCGGGCTGAATAATCTGGACCTGACTAGCTGTAGCCACTTGTCCAATCCAGACACTTTGTCGTCCTGCATCATCGGCAACATGAGCAACATATTTGCCGTCTGGTGACATTGACGCATGCAATGCCTTGCCCGTCGCGGTAAATCGCGTGACATTCAGGGTCGGTGAAGCCGTTGGGCTAGTTCGCGAGACGAGCTTATAGACGTAGACCAGGGCGAGGGTGGCAAACACAAGGAGAGTCAGGCCCAGAAGTACATATCGTTTGTTGCGTTTGATATTGTTGACGAGATATTCGGCACTGGAAGTAGGATGTCCGGTTTGAATCCGGGTGGTTAAATGTGAGACTCCATCGGCGGTCTTGGTTACATACTCGCCGCTGCCGCTTCTCACCTGTCGCGCTCCGCTACTTCTGGACGAATTCAATGATTCCAGCTCGTTCTCAAAGTCCAGTTGTTTTTTCAGTCGTCGTAGATCCACGAGCAGATCTTTGACCCCCTGATATCGCTCCTCGCGGTCTTTAGCCAATGCTTTCGAAACTATTCGTTCAAGCTCCGCCGGAATCTCCGGCCTTAAATTCGAAAGCGGGGCCGGTTCAGTTCTCAAGACAGACGCTATGACGTCGCTAGGAGTGTGGTGCTCAAAGGGATTAGTTCCGGTGAGCATCTCATAAAGCGTGACCCCCAGACTCCAGATATCTGTGCGCTGATCCACCTCGCCGCCGCGTGCTTGCTCCGGCGACATGTAAACCGTCGTCCCTAACACCGCACCCGGCAATGTCTCGACTAAAGTGGTCGCGTCTGAGTTACCGTCTGACTTCCAAGGCACGTTTAGTTTCGCCAGGCCAAAATCCAATACCTTGAGAATACCGTCGCGGCGGATCATAAGGTTTTCCGGTTTGATATCACGGTGGACGATGCCTGCTGCATGTGCGGCGGCCAGTGCTGAGGCGACTTGAATCGCCAAGTCTAACGCTTCCAGAATCGTGAGAGTTGTCTTGGCGAGATGGGAAAGGGTAGTGCCTTCGATGAATTCTGTCGCGATGAACCAAACTGATCCGGCCTGGCCGATTTCGTGGATCGTGATGATGTTCGGGTGATTTAGTCCCGACGCAGCTTTCGCTTCCCGAATAAAGCGTCCCATTCCCTGCTCGCCGGCGGCCACATCCGGATGGAGAACTTTAAGGGCAACTGTTCGGTCGAGTCTCGTGTCCTGCGCCAGGTGAACTTCGCCCATCCCACCAGAGCCTATGCGAGAGATCACGCGATAATGGGCTAAGACTGTCCCCTCGATAGCGGTGCCCTGATTCACGATTTATTGACCCTTCGCCACATGAGAGGTTGTTAGAAGAAAACTGTGCAAAAGAAAGCGCACAGCTCTACTCGATCGTATCGAGTGGTTTGCGATGACACTCTGGTTTTTCTGATGGTCTATTCTATCACTGACGCCTTCACATCTCTCCGTCTCGTCGTCTCCATCCCTCTCAGTCTCCGGCTCTCCGCGTCCGCGCCTCTCGCTGTCCACGCGTCTTTGTGTCTCCGTACCCGCCTCCCCCGGGGGTTTCAATGCGCACACGATCGCCCGCTTCAAGGCTCCAACTCCCTTTTGAGGCAATCTCTCCAGGAAGGCCTTCGCGTATCAACCTATCGGATCCAGGCTTTCCCTCACCACCTCCCGTCAGACCGTAGGGTGCATGGGTTCTGCGATCTGCAAGCAAGGACATGCGAGCGGGCACCAACGTTTCGATTTCACGCACAACCCCATTACCCCCAAAGTGTTTTCCGTCACCTCCCGATTTCCTGCGAATGCTGTACTCGCGCACGCGCAGCGGATACGCATATTCCAAAGCCTCAGCCGGGGTATTAAGACTGTTGGTCATGTGCGAGTGGACCGCGCTCATTCCGTCGTGATTGGGCCGCGCTCCCATGCCGCCGGCGACAGTTTCGTAGTAGGAGAATTCGCGTCCAGTGCGATGGTCTATGCCGCCAATAGTCAGGTTGTTCATCGTGCCCTGGCTGGCCGCGGGTATCCGATCAGGCGCAGCCTGTGACAATGCCCGGAAAAGCACATCAACGATTCGCTGTGAAGTTTCCACATTGCCGCCGGCTACCGACGCAGGATGAATCGCGTTTACGATCGTTCCCTCGGGCGCAACCACTTCGATGGGTTCCATCAACCCGGCGCTGGCAGGTACATCACTCGCGATGAGACAACGAAAGACATAAGAAACGGCAGATACCGTGATTGCCTCAACCGCATTGATGGCCCCGGAAACCTGTGGGGCACTTCCGGAAAAATCAATGCGGGCGTTCTGATTCTTGATTCTGATCTCCACCCGAATCGGGATTGGCTCGTCGCCGATGCCATCGCTGTCAAGCCAGTCTTCGCTCGTGTAAGTCCCATCGGGGATCATTCCAATTGCATGGCGCATCAATCGCGATGAATAGGCGATCAGATGCGTTGCGTAATCGGTGGCTTCGCGTGCGCCGCGTCGCCCGATTATCTCGAGGAGTCGCGCCTCGCCGGTTCTTAAGGAACCAATCTGCGCCTGAAAGTCGCCGCGGCGCTCGTTCTCTCCACGCACATTCGCGAGAATTAATCGCATCACGTCTTCTTCAATGATTCCCCTTCGAACCAGACGGATCGGCGGAATCCGAACCCCTTCACCATACACATCGGTAGCCAGTCCCATCGAACCTGGCGTGGCGCCACCGATGTCGGCGTGATGCGCGCGATTGGCAACGAAGAAGAGGGGGGTGCGAGACGGGGGGACGCGGGAAGGTACTGACGCGGGGACGCGGAGACGGGGGGACGCGGGGATATTGTTCAATCTTATCGACTTGTCTCCGCGTCGCCGTGTCCCCGCATCTCCACGTCTCCCCGTCTCCCGGTCACCCCGTTTCCCCGTCACCCCGTCTCGCCGCTGCGCGTCCTCCCACACTCCGCTCACCAGCGTCACATCCGGGAGGTGAGTCCCTCCGGCAAAAGGATCGTTCAACGCCACAACGTCGCCGGGGTCCATCTGCACTTCGCGGAGCGCGGCCGCTACAGCCATTGGCATTGAGCCGAGGTGCACTGGCATGTGGTCGCCTTGCGCGATCACGCGGCCATCACGATCAAACACCGCGCAGGAATAATCGCGGCGCTCTTTGATGTTTGGTGAAAACGCCGTCCGGCGGAGAGCGATGCCCATCTCCTCCGCCACAGAAGTGTAGAGTGCCCGGTAAATTTCCAAAGTTGTGGGATCGAACTTGTTCATTTTGATGTCCGACACACTTTAGTTTGTCGTTCGGGTTGAGTGTTGCGCGGTCACGACAAAACTAAAGGACTTCTGATTATCTGAAACGCGGCGCGGTTCAGTTATTCAGAGCTTCCTTTAGTTTGTCGATGGTGACGGTGAACTCAACATTGAAGATTCCGGCAATGTTGAACTTGTCGTGGCCAACGACAAACTAAAGTGTGTCGGACATAGTCTACTCCGTCTCAATTATCAAATTCCCAAACCGATCGATCTCCGCACTCGCCCCGGCCGGAACCAGCGTCGTCGCAGAGTATTCGGTCACAATGCATGGCGATTGAAGCTTCATCCCAGACAGCAAATCGTCACGCCGATAAATCCCCACGCGCTGCTTCCGGCCTTCAAAATATGAAATCCCGCTTGAGTGGGGCCGGGCCCGTAATTTCCCCCGTGCGGCAGTCATTCGGCGCTCCCTCAACTTTTCCACAATGCCGATCGATCTCAATCGCGTGCTCACGATCTCGACGACGTTTGATTCCTGCGCGTAGCCGTAACGTGATTTGTGCGCTTGATGGAAACCGGAGCGCACGCTCTTCGCGTCAAGTTTTGGCGTCGTGATCTCAAGTTCGAACGACTGCCCCTGATACCGCACCGCCAGCGATCGCTCGTGACGTTGATTGGTTTCCGAGAATCCCTCCTCCCGCAAAACCTTCACGGCTGTGCTCTTCATCTCACGGAACGTTCTCTCCAACTGCCTCTCTACATCGCTTGATGCTTCCAACATCACCGTGCGGCTCTGATTCTTGACTACGTCGGCAGTAACCACGCCAATGGCAGAGAGTGCGCCGGCAGAGGTTGGCGCAATTACCCTTGGAACGCGCAACGCGCGCGCCAGCAAAACGGCGTGAAGTCCGCCGGCTCCGCCAAATGGCAGCAATGCGAAGTCTCGCGGGTCGTGGCCACGCTCAACCGAGATACGCCTCAACGCCCGCTCCATATTCATGTTGACAACTGAAATCACTCCCTGCGCTGCAGCTACTGCGCTGACTCTCCGGTTCGCGGCGTTGCTCATCTCACGAGCAAGATTTGACATCACTTGATGTGCGCGTTGCTCATCCAAAGGGAAGTCGCCGCCAAGTAAACCGCTGCCACCAAAGTGTCCCAGCACCACATGCGCATCAGTGACCGTGGGCAGTAGCGAGCGGCCGTAGGAGGCCGGTCCAGGATCAGCGCCTGCTGATTCAGGACCCACACGTAGCGAGCCGCCCTCGTCGACTCTGGCGATAGATCCGCCGCCGGCGCCAACCGTGTGAATGTCCATGACGGGTACGGCCACAGGCAGGCCTGCCACGACCGCTTCATTGGTGGTGCGCAACCCGGCGTCGTCGCAAAGCGCGACATCAGTGGACGTGCCACCCATATCGAAGGTTATGACGTTTGCAAAACCGGCCAATCGTGCAGTGCGCAACGCGCCGACCACCCCGCCCGCCGGTCCCGAGAGAATGGTGCGCACCGGCTCGTTTGCGGCAGCCGCCGCCGAAATACTTCCCCCAGACGACTGCATCACTCTCAGACGGGGAACTTGCCGTTCGAGTCCTTTAAGGTAAGAGCCCATCAAAGGTTGGAGATAGGCGTTGATGGTAACCGTGGAAGTGCGTTCGTATTCGCGATACTCCGGCAAGATCTCGTGAGAGATTGATACTGGAATGTTCAGCGAAGAGACCGCTTCGGCAATCTGACGCTCGTGAACCGGATGTAAGAACGAAAAAAGCAACGAGATCGCTATCGCATCCACGCCGGCCTTCCGCAATTCATCAGTCAACAAACTGAGTTGACTTGGTTCCAGCGCATTGATTACTTCGCCCGACGCGGCGACGCGTTCGGCAACACCAAACCGAAGTTCGGAGGGAATGAGAGGCGGAGGGCGGACCGCATCGAGATTGTAGAGCTCGGGTCGTGCCTGACGACCAATCTCCAAAACGTCTTCGAAACCCTTTGTAGTAATCAGGGCGGAACGGGCCCCGCGACGCTGCAGTAAGGCGTTGGTACCAACAGTTGTTCCGTGGACAACCTCGACGCTTCGGAGCTTAACGCCGGAAGTATTCGCGATGCGATTAAGGCCGTCGGTGATGGCAATTGAAGGATCGGATGGAGTGGAAGGTAGTTTGAAGACTTGCAGGCGACCGTTTAGTTCAAAAACAAAATCAGTGAACGTTCCGCCGGTGTCAACGCCGACGCGGACTGGTTTTGATCTGGAAACACGCTTCATGCGTTAGGAATGGCGCGAAGGAAATAGCTATTTTCCATTTCCATTTCTGGAACCAGCCAAGACTCGCAGGAACCAGCCAAGGCTCATAAGCTTGTGTTGGGAAGGGGGCAAGCGGAGTGTCGCGTAGCGACACGGAGCGCGCCCCCGCTCAAGATTCACAAGAATTCTTGATCGACTCCTGAGACGAGCGTGTTGAATAGTCCACTTGAGTTGGTAGGCGATGAGAGTCGAGCGGGGGCGCGCTCGTGTCGCTGCGCGACACTCCGCTTGCCCCCTTCCCAACACAAGCTTATGAGTCTTGGCTGGTTCGCTCTGACCAATAAGCAATGAAAAATGGGATAAACCATGCCAATACAACCCTCATTCAAGATTCACCCAGCAACGTGTGCGATTCGACTCCCGGGCCGCGTCCAACACCAGTTGCACTCGATAACCGTCTTCAAAAGTCGCAGCTCCTTCAACCGTCGTTCGTCCTTCGCGCAGAGATTCAACAATCTCACACGACAACGCCGCGAAACCTCGCGACCAGCTGGCTGGGCGCATTCCCGGAGCCATCGGATCCTGATGTACTTGAATGGGCCGCCAGGAGCCTGAGCCCGCCGGAGAATGCCACAACTCACCGGTCTCCTCGACCATCAGCGCTCCTGTGGAACCGTAAATCTCAAGACGATTCTCATAGCTTCCCGGCTCCACTACCGAGAGAGCAGCTGCGGCGGTGGCGCTCTTTGCCAGTGAGCAATCAGCGAAACGAAAATGAAGCTTCGCTTCGTCGTCTGATGTCACCTGACGCATCGCCCCGGTGGATTTATCCGGCCGCTCTTTAATATGGGTCGTCAACATGCACGATACCGCGCTGATCTCCGTGTCGAGCATCCACCGAATAGAGTCGATCACGTGTGAACCGATCGCTCCGAGAGTGCCACCACCCATATCCTCGTCAGACCACCAGTCCCAGGTACGGTCTAACACCCCACGATAGTCGGAACGAAAGACGTAATTGCAATGTCGGACTGTGCCGATGGTCCCGCTCTGCAACATGGATCGCATCGTCCGGCGACTCTTGAGGAAGCGCAGCTCGTGATCAATTAGGGCCAGCACTCCCGCCTTGTTAGCCGCTTCAACCATGCGCTTAGCTTCGGCAGCATTCATGGCCATCGGCTTTTCGCAGAGCACGGCTTTCCCATGTTCAAGCGCAGCGAGTGTCATTTCCATATGCGTTGCGGGCGGAGTAACCACACTCACCAGGCCGACATCATCGCGTCCCACCAAATCGTTCCAATCAGAAACCACGTTCTCAATCTCAAATTCCTTCGCAACCGCCGCCGCGTGATCCGGATTCCGGCTCGCAATCGCCGTCACACGTGCGCCCATACAATCGCGAAAACCGGGAATCTGCGTCGTGCGAGCAAAACCGGCACCGATGATTCCTATTCCAATTGGTTTCTTAGTAGACACGGCACTCGCTCAAAGAGATTTCTGCCTTTGAAAGTCTAGTCTGCCCGAAATCGTCGCGGGGGTATCGCGGTGACTATCCCACTCATCGTTTCTAAGAGCAACCATCTTTTTCTTTCCCCCGGTCTTTCCCAAGTACCTCTCAGGAGACCCAATATTCGGGCTGCTATTGCGATTTAGCCCCGCCGAACACCTGACCGATGAGAGATGGATATTTGCCTGGCGGCTCCTCGTCCCTTTATACTTCCGAAGTCCCAACCAAGGCCCCGGTTAGGGCCGCCCCTCCTTCACTGACTAATTAAGAGTCATCGATCGCTCGCGACTAACTGCCCCTTCGCAGAAGCTTTGTCTGTCTTTTTGCGAAACACTATCGTTCAATGCGAGCGGCATTACCTGTTCAACGCTGCCTCATAAGGGAGTTTGTTGACGTGAGAGAACGCGTCTATCGAGCTGTTGCTAAGCGACTAACGAGCCCGCTGACTCTCTGTGTGTTGATCCTGCAATCAACTGTGGTGGTTCTTTCATTTGCCATCGTGAGATCGCAACCAGCTCCTGCCTCCAGTAATACGCTCGCTAAGAACGCAAACGGTTCCGTCCATTCCTTTGCCGCTTGGGAAGCTCACACCCACGAGCAAGACAAGGCCGGGCCGGCCTCGCCGAACGGTCACGCGACAACACATGGGCCAGCCGATTCCGCTAGTTGCGGCACACCCTACGATACGATTCCCAACTTTGCATTGAACCCAACCATTTTGTCATCTCAGGATGGCCCCTGGTCGTCTTCTTCGACCTGGTCGCTGGGCCGGCTACCCACTGCGCAAGACGTCGTCGTAGTCCGTCATCAGGTCACCTACGATAGCCAGAACGGAATTGCGGATGTGATTGGGATTGACGGCGGCGCAAGTCTGCAGTTTCGTACCGACGTCTCCACGAAACTGCAAGTCGGCATCCTCAAGGTTTTTGACGGAGGTACGCTGACCATCGGCACCGCCGTCACTCCGGTGGCGGCGAATGTTACCGCGGAACTAGTTATCCGAAATCGTCCGCTTAACTTGACAACTGACCCGGATCAATTCGGGACCGGACTCTTGTCAGTCAACGGCACCGTCACCATGCACGGCGCCGTAAAGTCTCCCACCTTTGTCCGCACCGCCGCCGAGCCACGCGTAGGTCACACCACGCTCTCACTCGAACAACCGGCCACAGGATGGCGAGTAGGTGACAGAATCTTCCTCCCCGATACGAGGCAAGTACACCCTGACAATTGGTTCAATCCAAACTGGCCACTGCAAATGGAGGAACGCAACATTCAAGGCATCTCCGCAGACGGCCGCACTGTCACGCTCTCTTCGGCATTGAGCTTCGACCATCGTGGTGCACGAGACGCAAACGGCACTCCCACGGTGCTCGCAAATGGGATCAAGCTTCTGCCGCATGTCGGTAACCTTACGCGCAATGTGATCATTCGCTCCGAGAACCCATCCGGAACACGCGGGCACGCTCTCTTTACCCTGCGCTCTGCAATAAACATTCGCTACGTCCAGTTCCAGGATCTTGGTCGCACCAAAGCGGAACCACTTAACCCGACTTCCAATCACATCGGTCGTTATCCGCTTCACATTCATCAGCTTTGGGGTCCGGTGAATCCGTCCAACACCGGTTATCAATTCCAGCTTGTCGGCAATGCGATCAATGACAGCTTGAAGTGGCCTCTGGCGGTGCACGGCAGTCACTTCGGACTCGTGAGGCAAAATGTGATCTATGGAGGCAATCAGTTGACGGGAGCAGGCATCGCGGTGGAGGACGGATCCGAAACGGAAAACCTCTTTGAAGAAAACTTCGTCGCTTACATTCGCGGCAACATCAATCCTCGCGAGAGTGGTCCGAGTACAGCGCCTGGTTCCACGCCGGGTTCTGCGGCCGAGTGCTTCTGGGCGGCCGGCTTCAACAACCGCTTCGTTAACAACGTCGCCTCGGCGTGTCGAAACCCGACGCAGCAAGTGGTCTCCGGACCAGGTTGGAAGTTTATTGTTCCCGCAGCGCCTTTTACGGCGCGTAATCCGCTCTTCCGAGGTGCGGACATGACCGTTGCTTCTCAAACAAGAGTGGTGACTCCTCAGTTCCAACCAATCCTGGAGTTTCGCGGGAATGAAGTTTACGGACTGGCAGCCGATGGACTGACTACCTGGCAACTCGGACTTGATGGTGATCCGGGTGTAATGCCCGAAACCGTCATTCAGGACTTTCGTGTTTGGCACACGTATGAAGGCGCGATCTGGAACTATCCAACTAATCGCATGACCATCAATGGACTGGTGTATCGCATCGATCCCGCGGTGTCAGTGTTCTGGCCGGCCGCTTTTCAATGCGGCGACTATCGAAACATCGACATCACGATCCGCGGAGGAAGCATTCATGCCGGTAGCGTCTTTGGTGGGTGTACCGATCCGCTTGGCACTTATCGTTTGGAGAATGTCGACGCCGTCACCCGCAATCACGCCTTTGCCTTTGAGACGCCGGCGACGCCCGGCACTCAACAGGATCGTCCGCCTTCAGGCGTCACGATGATTCTTCGGAACAACACGATTCGTGCCTGGCCGGGCCAGCCGCTTCGAACCGTCGAGATGGATCACACTCTCGCGCGCGGAAATGCTCAACCGGGTGACAACTATGACGTGCTTGTCTATGACTACCAGGGTCAGACTGGAAACAACTTCCAGGTCTACTTTGGTGTGCAAGCCACACAGAATCTCTACGGTGGACCGGCGCCGTGCAACGACACCACGACTCGACCAGAGGTGAGCGGCATCACCTGCAACATTTCAGCGCCGATTCCTGACAACACTCCCCCTTCCAATCCCAGTGGCCTTGCCACCAACGCCGTCTCCTCTTCGCAGGTGAATCTCACCTGGATTGCCAGCAGTGATCCGGAATCAGGCATAGCGATGTATGAACTGGAACGCTGTCAGGGAGGTGGCTGCACGAACTTCGTCCAACTGGCCACACCTCCGGGTGCAAGCTTTGCCGACAACGGAGTCACTGCCAACACCACATACCGCTACCAGGTAAGAGCCAAGAATGGAGCGACGCCTTCGCTCGCCTCCGCCTACTCGAACATCGCATCAGCCACAACGCCATCCGCGCCCGCGCCAACTCCAACACCCACGCCGACACCGGCTCCTGTCTTGTTCGCGGCGGACGGAACGAATCGAGCGATCGTCCTCGATTCAGTAACGATGATGCGTGATCCGCTTTCAGTTGTGACCACCCATAACTTCAGCTCGGATCAGCGCAGACGCGTCACCTTGTTTGCCCTCAACGTGGACATACAACCCGGGCAGGATTTCTCAGACATGACTGCACAGGGTCAGGATGTACAGAACGGAACGTATCCGCTGGTGGTCGAGTCTGCCAGGAAGGTGCCAGGCTTCAGTGAGCTCACGCAGATCACAATCAAGCTACCCGACCAAATGATGAACGCCGCTACGGTAAGCATTACCATTACTTATCACGGACTCTCAAGCAACACAGTGACACTCATGATCGTTCCCGAAGGCCCTCTGTCGTTGTTGCTCTGGCCAGCTTTGCCCTTAAAAGTACAGAAGGGGATGCTAATCAGTGTTCAGTTTCATTCACACCGTGGCTTTAGTCCGGTGTTATGGCAATAACGAACGCCTGAAAATCGTTTAAACGTTTCCAGTTGGCTGTGGGAGCCCAGTATCAACGCGCTAGAGCGATGGTGTGAATATGAGAGAGTCCGACTCGATTTACCGCGCGGAGAATGCGATCGCTCCGGTAAAACGAACTCTAAACGGCACCAGCTTCGAGACCGGAGTCTTTGACATCGTTCTGGTCGGCGATCCTGCTTCGAAGTAGCTGATCACGAACCATGATCTGGATTCCCAATACACTCATGCCAAGCCTCCGATTCTGAAAGAGCTCGAACACTGGGGCGTTAAGAAACTGTTGAGTCACCGGCACCTGTCTAATCACCACGGAGCCACTAAGGCCGCTGAGGTCTGATTAAAACTTCAAACTGACGAACTTTGAAGTGCATCACAGGCCCCATTGTTTTTGATCCGTCGTTATTCTTGACTCAGGCGCCGGAAAGGTAGTATAGGCGGCCAGTCATGTGGCGATGCGATACCTGCAACAATGAAATCGAGGATAAGTACCTTCACTGTTGGCAGTGCGGTACGATCCACATGCAGCCTCAGCCCACCAAGCGATCGGAGTCCAGCCAACAGGTTTCGGTGCCTGGATTTGCTTCCTATGAGGAGATGGCGAAGGTACCCAGCAAACCAATGTGGTTCTTTCGGCGTGGTCCACTCCAGCGCCTTTTCTTCTTAGTTCTAATCCTCGCGCTGCTGAAGATCTTCTCTTCCCCACTCCTGGGTACTTATGGAAACTACGTGGTCGCGGCGGTTGGAGTAATCCTGCTGGTCGGGATTCTTTGGCGGTTCTTTCGCCGCGATCCAGCTGAAGGCGTGGGAATCAAACTCCACTGAGTGTTCGCGTCCACCAGGAATCCAGCCATCGGCTGCCCCGCCCCAGTCTCCTCGTGATTGTGAGGTCACAACCAAACGCGCATAGCATTAATCAATTGGCAGGTAGCTCCATACCGGCACCCAGCAGCGAGTGTACGAACAACTTTTCCTGTTTGAAGAAACGTGAGAACGCTTCGCGTTTCTTCGCCGGTCCTCCCTTGAGAAGCACGGCAATGTCGTCGGCATCTGTGCGCAGTTCCGGCACTCCATTGATGGTGAGTTCGACGAATAACGTCCCGTAGTGATCTGCGCCCAGGGTCAGAGGATCTTTCGCGATGTCGAGTAACCCTTCACTCAACAGTCGTTTTGTCACGGACTCAAAATCGGTTTTTAGTTGTGCCAGTGCACCATAGGCTTTGCATTTTCCGGAATTGTCACTTGCTACAAACCTACCATCGGAATAGATCTTTATGACAAACCCCTGATCCCAACCAGGATTTCTGACATAGCCAAAAACCGTGTAGTCGGAATTGCCTTTGGAGTTTGGTAGCAAGAGTGAATGGAATTCCTTAACCCGGGCCCGATCCGTGTCCGCTTTGCTTTCGATGCTCCAGTTCTCGAGGACGACTGGTGAGCCAACAAATCCGGCAACAGCCTCCGTGTTAATGATTTCGATCTTCCATGGATACTCGAAATCGCGCATGGGCGGTGGGACTTTCGCCAGCGCTCGGATGAATGCGCGATTTCCCTCAATTGTGATCTCGCCGCACAGAGCTGTGTCTTGTTTCTTAAGCTCAGGTCGCCGTAAACGATCTACTGCGTAAAGCAATACAAATCCATCTTCACTACCCACGGCGAGAACACTGTCATCGGGGCTAAATGCCAGGCCCTTCATGGGGAACTTTCCAAAGGATACGAAGCCAATCTCACGAGCCTCGTCAACACTCCAAAGACTCAAGTCACCACTTTCACTGTAGTCCCCACCGGCCACCGCAAAGAGTTTTCCAGAATGCGATATTGCCAGAGAAAAGAGACCGCCTCTGAAGTCTGTGAGTTCACCTACAAGCTTCTTCTCGTTTACGTTCCAAATCTGAACTGACTTTTTTCCAAAAACAGGTCCGCCGCCGGCGATCAAGTGGTTTCCGGTAGGTGACAAACGGCCAAAGAACCCAAAGGCTTTTGTCTTCCAGGTAATCAGTCGTTGTTCGGTCTCGACATTCCAGAGCCAGACCTCCTGGCGCCCACAGACAGCGACGACTTTCCCGTCCGGAGTGAATGATATTCCGTAGAACGAGTCGCCTGGATTGCTCTTGGTTGCGAGTACACCAACCTGCTTAGTCTTGAGATCATAGAGAAGCGCTGCTTCCTCTGAAGCGAAAGCCAGTTTGGTTGACGAAAAGGCCAGGTCTTTAGGGGAACCCCGACCCCATAAGACAGTCTGATGCGAGCGCCACGCGCCGACCGTCCACAGCATGACGTCACCTTTTGAGGTCGCGGCGGCAAACAGCTTTCCATCATCGGAAAACGCTACGCAAACGACGCCTGCCTGTAATTTGGTTCCAGAAAGCAACGTGGCGACAACTGTTTGATCCTCGACTCTCCAGATTCTGACGCCACCCTCGTCGGAAAACCCGTACGCCGCCGCCAACAGTTTTCCATCGGGAGAAAGTGCCACATCGCGGACACGGTGATCCGGTGGTTTGAATTTGGCGAGCAAGGCGTCAGCTCCTTCGACTGACCTTTGGCCCATGACAACCCCGACTAGCCAGAATGTGACGGCGACTGCAAGAATGGCTTTCATGTCGAGTCTATGGGGCATTATTGAGTTCTCCAAAAACACGTTAGCACTCAATTAAACGCTTGATATAAACGCTTAATACAGCGAGGATTTGACGCAAGTCTATTTCTTTAAAGCTCCAGAGGAGCCTAATGTTTATAGCACAAGCGTTCAATTTGTTTTTCAGCTCCGTAGGAGCGCAATGAGCTTACATTTCGCTCCTACGGAGCTGGTTTTTGAGAACATACTTCGAAGCTATAAACATGTCGCCTCTACGAGGCGAAGCAAAGGGCACTTCTCCTAATCAGGAAATGTGGAGCCTTCCCAAGCAATGAACGCACTTGACAGTCATTAATTGCGTTCAAAGGTATCGTAGATTTTCTGAACTTTACCGTCCCAGAAGAGTGAAACATACTCGGACACTCAGCTCGTCTCGGGAGGAAGGCAGATGCGCACATTGTGGCAAGACGTTCGTTTTGGACTTCGGATGCTACTGAAGAATCCGACCTTTACCGCCGTGGCTGTGCTGTCGTTGGCTTTAGGTATCGGAGCGAACACCGCCATTTTCAGCCTGGTCGACGCAGTCCTTCTCAAACAACTACCTGTCAACCGTCCCGACCAGTTGCTGGTGCTCGATACCTTCAATCAGCGTGGCGAGCAACGTAACTTCGCGCACGCCGTGTTCGAGGAACTGCGGACTCGTAATAAGACCTTGTCCGGCATGTTTGCGGCAACGGACGGAACAACCAGAATGGATGTTTCGGCCCCAGAATCCGGCGGCCCTAAGGGTCAGGCCGAAGTGCAGCTCGTCTCGGGGGAATATTTTCAGGTTCTCGGCGTGAACGCGTTTGTCGGACGCACTCTAACGTCAGCGGACGATCAAACAGAAGGCGCACATCCCGTGGCAGTCCTGAGCTATGGCTTTTGGCAGAGTGCCTTCGGTGGCGATCGATCCATCGTAGGCAGAACCTTAACCATAAAAGAGCAGCCTTTCACGATTATCGGCGTCACTCCTCGTAGTTTCTTTGGTGAGGCGTTGGGACGCGCGCCGGACGTCTGGGCGCCGTTGATGATGGAGCCTTCGCTGGATAAAGGCTTGCCGCGTCTCCGCGAGGTGAACATGAACTGGTTGAGCATCATGGGGCGACTACGAGGCGGAGCAAGTCCTGAGCAAGCGCAAGCCGAGCTGACAAATTCCATTGAGCAGCTCAAAACCGAGCCGGGTGGTCTCGGTAATGCCGCCGGCAGAATAGCTAGGATTGAGGTATTCCCTGGTGCGCAGGGAATGGCAGACTTCCGTGATCGGTTTGGTAAACCGCTGCGCATCCTGATGGCTGCAGTAGTGCTTCTACTTCTGATTGCCTGCGCAAACGTCGCCAACTTGCTACTCGCCCGAGCAACGCATCGCCAAAGAGAAGTAGCTGTGCGTCTGGCAATCGGAGCCGGGCGCTTTCGACTTGTTCGCCAGTTTCTCACCGAGAGTTTGTTACTGGCATTCTCCGGCGGGATATTGGGTCTGCTATTCGCCTGGTGGGGAAGCCGTGTGCTATTGGCATTGGTTTCAGGCGGCCCAGGTCCCATCCCAATTAACGTTGAACCAAATCTTCGTATTTTGAGTTTTACACTAGTCCTCTCGGTGTTAACGGCGCTCATTGCCGGCCTCGTTCCGGCATTCATTGTCACCAGACAACAGCTGACTTCCGTGCTCAAAGCCACCACCATGTCCCGACCGCGCTTCTGGCTATCTCGGCCGCTCGTGGTTGTACAGGTGGCTGTGTCGTTGCTCTTGCTTACTGGCGCCGGTCTGTTTGTACAAACTCTCCGCAACCTTCGGACGGTAGATCTTGGATTCGCCGGCGACTCGATCATTCAAGCGCGCATTAATCCGGAAGGAAGCGGTTACAAGCTCGAGCAGCTTCCTGCGCTCTACAGTCAGTTACTTGAGCGATTGAATTCGACGCCCGGTGTCCGTTCTGTCAGTCTCGCCGCTACCGGATTTCGCAGCGGCATGTCTCGAACGTGTTGTATTGCGGTCCAGGGGCGGGTTACGCGTCCCGAGGAAGACCGCGAGGTACAAACGCTGAGTGCAACCCCCGGTTATTTCCAGACAATGGGACTGCCGTTTCTTGCGGGGCGGGACTTTCAGTGGCAGGAGGCTAGCAACAAGCCAGGAGAATTCCCGAAGATAGCAGTCATCAACGAGACGATGGCCCGCAACTTTTTCGGACCAGGCAGTCCTCTGGGCCAACGTTTTGGCTGGGGCGATCCGGCGGTAGAGTCGATCAAGTACGAAATCGAGGTTGTGGGTGTAGTAAAAGACGCGAACTACGGCAATCTACGTGAGAAGGCGCGACCGTTAATCTATTTTCCGACCCAGAGCGGATCGCTTGTTGTAGTGCGCTCGTCGGGTCACGATGCGACGTTGCCTGCAACGATTCGGCGTGAGATTCAATCGGTTGACAAGCGACTGGAGATTCTCAGCCTTAAGACCGTTCCCGAACTTCTTGATTCCGCGCTGGTGCAGGAACGACTCCTGGCGAAGCTCTCAGGCTTTTTCAGTCTGCTGGCGCTGTTGCTGGCCTGCATTGGTTTGTACGGCGTGATCTCCTACGACGTGTCGCGCCGGACGCAGGAATTCGGCATTCGCATCGCGTTGGGAGCGCAGACACAAGATGTGCTCGGCCTGGTGATGAAATATGGAGCAATGATGGTGGTGGTCGGGGTGGCGATTGGACTGGCAGGAGCTTTCGCGCTAACTAGACTGTTGGCGAGCTTATTGTTTGGAGTTGCGCCAACAGACGTGTTGACTCTGGCAATGGTTTCGTTGGGATTGATCGCCGTAGCATTATTTGCCTGCTACCTTCCCGCGCGTCGGGCTACAAAAGTCGACCCGATGGTGGCGTTACGCTGCGAGTAATGTCGCCTTCCGGTTAGTGAGATTTCGTGTGGGTTCGTGGATCGTGGCCTCCGTTTGCAACATACACGATCCACGAAACTACGCGAATCAACACCAAAGTAGGCTTTTGCAAAGTCATGCCTCTCAGTCTCTCTTCTTCTTCAGATCCGCGTTCATCCGCGTGAATCCGCGGCTAATTCTTGAGAGCTTTTCTGGCACGGAGTCAGATTGGTGTGGTTCGTTGATCAGGAGCGCGCGCGATCTTAAAGAGAGTCGCTGCGGCAATCAGCAGCCAAACTGCATTCACAAACGTAGAAGGATACGCTCGATAGTAGGCGGTGTTGGCAATCAGACCAAGGCTGCCGAAGAGATTCAGGACCTGGTAAACTCTCGATCTACCGTTGAGCTTATTTAGCGAAATCAGCGCATACGCAATAATCACGGCTGCCGAGCTAATCCACCCAACAATGTCAACGTAGGTAGCTGCCATTGGTCTGACCCTTTCTCGGCATTCTTCAAATTGGCCATCGGCAATTTCCGATCGCCAATCTCTTGGTGCCTCCGCAAGGATACCATCAACGTCTTTCGCTGCTTTTATCCTACCCGCTAACGAAACTATCATGGGACGAGCATTACCCCTTGTAAAGCGAACGAGAGTTAAAGGTCGTCTTGGTTAGTGCAATCTCGTGTGATGCGCGTGGATCGTGTGTGCAGCGTTTCCCATTGACACGATCCACGCGCACCACACGAATCAACAACAAAGTGGCCTATTGGATGGCTGAGACTTCCCAGGTTCTGTGCCTTTGCTTGAATGGTTGACTGAATGACACCATTCCCATTAACTGAAACCCGGTCTGCCAAAATAATTAACTGACGGAAGAGATGCGATGGACCTACCCCTGGCGAAGAAAGTTCGTGCAGGCCTTACCTGGACCATATCATCCTCATTGATCTCGGAAGCGCTTCGTTTTGCGCGTTCAGTCGTTCTGGCGCGGTTTCTGGCGCCAGAGGATTTCGGACTATTCGCAATGGCTCTGACGGTAGTGGCGGCGTTGAACGCCCTTTCTTCGCTTGGGTTGGGCCGGACAATTGTTGCGAGCAAGTTCGATACGCGAGATGAGCTGAAAGCACACCTGGACACAGTCTGGTCGGTTGAACTCACCAGAAGCTCGGTCATCGCGCTTCTAGTAGCGGCTTCCGCATTTCCGGTGTCGCGGTTCTACGGGCAAGCGCAACTGAAGGTCATCATTCCGATTCTCGGCTTAGTGACGCTCGTTCAGGGATTCCAAAACATCGGCCTGGTGCTTCTGCGCAAGGAGATTAGCTTTGCGAACATTTTCTGGTACGAACTTACTACTAATACAGCAGGAATAGCGTTGACTGTTGCCCTGGCGGTATTCATCCGAAATGTTTGGGCCCTGGTAATTGGCTTGTTGCTAACCGCCTTTTTGGGCACGGTGCTCTCTTACGTTTTTCATTCGTATCGCCCGCGGCTCAAATTTGAGAAGCGCGCTCTTAGCCGGGCCTTGAGCTTTGGAAAGCTCACGCTGGTAATCGCGGTTGCCTCGTACCTGACTAACATGGCGGACAACGTCATGGTCGGGCGTTTACTGGGAGCGGATTCACTCGGCAACTACTCCCTGGCTTTCAACATCGCCAGCGCTCCGATTGGCGTACTGGTTTTCTCTCTCGGCGCGGTGCTCTTTCCCGCCTATGCCGAAATCATGGCCCACCGCCCAAAAGCTCTGGAGCTAGCCTTCACCAAAGTATTTAGCATCGCCTTGATGATCATGATCACGCTTACGGTGCCCCTGTTCCTACTCGCCGGCGAAGTCGTTCAACTTCTCTTCGGCAGCAGATGGACCACAGCAGGAACAGTGCTGCGGGTCCTCGCGTTGGTCATGCCGCTGCGCGGGCTCAGTCTGATCATTTCCCATGTCTTCTGGGGCTTGAGCAGGCCAAAAGATGTGGCGGTCGGCACTACTCTGGAAGCAGTCGTCTTTCTCGCTGCACTCTATCCGTTGATAAGAGTATTCGGGTTGACCGGCGCGGCCTGGGCGGGCATGATCGCTTATGCGGTCTCATGTGCAAGTCGTCTCGTGGCTTTACGCAAGCTCATCCCCGGAATCTCTGCGAAGCTTTTTCAAATTTCATTACCAATCCTGGGAGCTGCTGCAATCGGGCTGCTGATTGCCGGGGTTAGCTTGAGATTTCTTACTTCTCCGCTGCCGCGAGTGATTTTGGGCGGTCTGCTTTCCACGATCATTCCGACGGTGATCTTGCTGTTGGTCAGACCTGATTTGAGACGATGGTTTTTTGATTGGTTCTCTTGATCTAGGAGCGCCTCGGGAGTACGCTCGGCTTTAACGTTACCGAAGCAATAACCTCGTATGAACCTGACGGCGAACCCTCTTATTAGCGTTGTTATGCCCGTGCACAACGCGCTTCCCTTCCTTGACGAGAGCATAAGCAGCATTCTCGAACAAACCCTGAGCAACTTTGAGTTTGTAATTCTCGATGATGCATCGACAGACGGCTCCGATACACTTCTACGGGAGTGGTCGCTCCGCGATAAGCGAATACATCTTCACCAAAGCAAAAAACGGCTCGGACTCGCCGCCAGCTCGAATTCGGTAGTGGCCAGGGCGCGAGCGCCGCTAGTGGCGCGCATGGATGCCGATGACATCGCGCATCCCGATCGGCTGATACGGCAGTGGAACATAATGAAGGACCGTCCAGATGTAGTTGCGCTGGGAACGCTTTGCAACGGAATCAACGCCGACGGTCGAGAAGTACGCCCACGTGATCGCTGGAGGCTGCTGCGCCGTTCCGCACGCATTCCGTTTCCGCATGGCTCGGTAATGTTTCGTCGCGAAGTGTTTGACCAACTGGGTGGTTACAATGAAGGGGTAACTCGTGGCGAAGATCAGGATCTGTTCGTGAGGATGGCAGTGCGTGGCCGCGTACTGACGCTTTCGGACGCTCTTTACAGCTACCGTTATCACTCAAGCAATGCCACGCTCTTTAATGGCATACGCGCGGTCGGCGAGAACCATTCTCAAAATGGCGATGCGTTGGCCGCCTTTTACATGCTGGGCGCAATGCGACTTTGGGCGGGCGAGCCGCCAAGGCTGCTTGAGGCTATGATCCAAAAAAAGTCTTTGCACTGGAACGCAAAGACATTAATGATCCTGGTTTCAGCAATGTGGGGTCATGCTAGCCCATCTACGCTTCGGCTCTTCATGCGTTTGTCAATCCGGGCTCGCGATCTTCTTGCCGGCGTGCGAGTAAAAAACGGGCGACTCTACGAATGGCGACTAGGATAGTGGTAGCGGTAAGTCGCACCGAATCGAGATTGGGCGTGGTCCAAAGGCGAGTGTGCTGGTAAAGGCAAACCGAACATCTCTGAGGAATCTTCCATTTTCTACCGTAAGCAACATGCGAATGTTCCAGGACCTTGAATATTCGCCCTTAATCAGCTTTTTGACGGTTGGTGCCGATACCGGACAGTCGTTCTACGAGGTAAGTTTTATTGAATAGGTCTTCGTCGAAAATCGCTTTCTCAGTCGGTGACTGCACGAATCGGTGGCCTTCCTGCATGGAATCATAGTGTATATGCCATCCACGAGCCCTCTCTTCCGGATTCCATCTGGCCTTCCGCTCGCGAAAGACTTTCTTCTCACCGTGTTTTTGTGATCTGAAGGAATAGTGCTTTAACAGAAACTTAAAGGGATAAACCCGGCGTCCCTCGAATAGCACATCGTGTCCAGCCGAGGCAATCGTCGAGATCGGTTGACTACAATTCTTCCAGGCCTTTCTTTGGTTCGGATGGGATAAGTTCTTAAAGTCGAAATGCCTGAAGTAGGTTTCATGATCCATGCCCGTCTCGAACTCATCATCCACTGGATAAAATTCAACAATCGCATGATCTACACAGTTGAAGCCCGCCTGGTCCACGAGATAGAGAGCATCTCTGTAACTTACCCCCCGCCATGGAGACACCAACACTTCGTCAGCGCCGCGTCGGATAAACCAGTCAGCCTCGATCTCTCTGGAGAGCGTCTCCATCCGTTTGAGCATGGCTCCCCAATCGAAGTATTTTGATGGCCCATCTTTAGGAAATCTTTCGACAGTAACCGGGAGCCGGCTTTCCAAATCCTTCGCCAAATCATAAGTAGCGTCGGTGGACCAGTTCTCGAGAATGTGCACACTGATCCCCTGGTCAGTCCACTTCTTAATCGATTGAACTATAATGTCTTCTTCGTTGTACGCGGCCATGAACGCAACTACCCGAAAATCGACGGAGGTGGTCTCCCTTATCTGATTCGCACTAGCATCGTTCGTAATCACCGCCAGAATTGTCTTCTTTTCGTAATTGACACTATCGCTTGCCGTCCATCCTATGAACTCAAGACGGAACCCTTTAGATCTCAGCGTTTGCTCAAGCTCGATCAGATTCCACCTTCCCGTGCGAGCGGATCCACCGGCTCGATTTAGATCCCTGTCGCTACAGGTCAAAATACAGACCGGCGCTTGATCGAGCAGGATCTTCAATTTACTTAACTGTGACTCGTGGTTACCAAATTGATCCAAATTTTTGCAGATGACCACCGCGCGCTTCCGGACCGCTTCGGGCAGCACGAGTGTGTCGGCGAGATTGACACTTTCGTCCAGCCAGGTCGCGAATCCGTATTGGTGGGCGTAGAAATGCAGGTCTGCGCCGGGGACGATTCCGATGACCTCAACCTTGCGATGGAGATGAATCAGATCTTTTGCGCTTGGCCGATCAATCGTTATGACGTGAGAGCAGCCGAACCGCTCAGCAAGGTAAGCCGCAAATGCATAGACGTCAGGCTGTGACTGGATCTGAGTTGACCAGGAGTTGAATAACAGCCTTAACCCATGACGTGGACTGTGAGAGATGTTTTGTGCGGTGCCGACAATGCGTGAAATACGCCTGGAAAGTGGGCCTAAAAACTTTCGCAGCTTTGAATAGCGATTACTCAACATTGCCTGGACTACTTACCTCGATTTTGCGCTACAGGTGCGCAGGAGAGATAGTGGGTCTGTCTACTGCGCTCGCTAAGACTGGTGCCGCAGGGATTCGAACCCGAACCAACAGATTATGAGACGGTTTGAAGGGCATCAACAAGGCGAGACGAAACCAGATGTAGCTTTTCTGATCTGACCCGACATGCGAAGCAAATTCTTGATGAAGGTAGTGGTGAGCACAGCGTCTTTTCTACTCACTCTTCTGTCGCTTGAAATTGGATTGCGGCTCGTTGGCTATAACCCTCTCGGAGAAAATGAGTTGTGATCCGCCCGAGAAGAGGCGCACAGCCTGAGCTTGTCACCGATATTCTTTTCGAATTAGCCAAGTAGGTGCACCAGCCGCTAAACTCCTGCTTTAACCCGGGATTATTAATATGAACTTGTCGACGAATCCTCTTATTAGCGTTGTTATGCCCGTACACAACGCGCTTCCCTTCCTTGACGAGAGCATAAACAGCATTCTCGAACAAACTCTCAGCGACTTTGAGTTTGTTATTCTCGACGACGCTTCCACTGACGGTTCCGCTGAACTATTACGGGAATGGTCGCTACGAGATAAGCGAATACACCTTCACGAAAGCAAAAAGCGGCTGGGAGTCTGCGGCAGCTCGAACGCGGTTGTCTCAAAGGCGGTGGCTCCGATAGTGGCGCGCATGGATGCCGACGATATCGCGCATCCAGATCGCCTTAGACGACAGTGGAACATTATTGAGGGCCGTCCGGATGTTGCTGTTATCGGAACGCTCTGGATCGGAATTGATGCCAGCGGCCGAGAAGTGCGTCCGCGCGATCGCTGGAGGCTGGTGCGCCGGTCCGTCCACATTCCGTTTCCACATGGCTCAGCAATGTTTCGCCGGGAAGTGTTTGACCAGGTCGGTGGTTACGATGAAAAGGCAGCGGGCGGCGAAGACCAGGATCTGTTCTTGCGAATGTCAGCTCGCGGCCGCGTGCTAACGCTGCCAGACACTCTTTACAGCTATCGTTATCACTCAAGTAACGCAACGTTCTTAAATGACAAGCGCGCGGTCGGCGCGAATCATGCTCAACATGGCGATGGGTTGGCGGCATTTTATATGCTTGGCGCGATGCGACTTTGGGCTGGCGATCCACCAATGTTGCTCCAGTCCATAGTCGAGAAAGAATTCTTCATGTGGAATCCCAGGACATTGATGATCCTGGCTTCAGCAATTTGGGGTCATATTAGTCCGCCCACTCTGAGAGGTTTCCTGCGCTCGTCGATCCGTGCCCGGGATCTTCTTGCCAGCGTGCGCGTAAAAGACGGGAGACCCTACGAATGGCGATTAAAATAGTCGTCGTTGGCATGGGCCCGCGCGGACACGATTGGGTGCGCGAAGTTCAAACAACGTCAGGATATGAGTTAGTTGCCTGCGTCGATATCGACCAAACACCTCTCACGCAAGCCTCAAGCCGAAGTGCCTCGCCTAACCAGTGCTTCACCGAGCTGAGCGAAGCTCTCGATCAAAACAAGTGCGACGCGGTGATTGTTGCCACGTCGCCTGGCAGTCATGTTGAGCCATGCCGGGAGGCACTCGCGCGCGGTTTGGCCGTCCTGGTGGAAAAGCCTTTCACGCTGAGTCTGAGCCAGGCGACGAAGTTGGTGTCTTTGGCGGAACAAAAAGGTGCACCTTTGCTGGTGGCTCAAAACTATCGCTACATGCGATCGTTTCGCACGGCCCACCGGCTTATCTCTGAAGGCGCACTTGGTCGAGTGGGAATGATCGTCTGCCAGTATTACCGGGTCCCGCATTCGATGAGTGCTTCGCTGGCGCGACTACCCAACAGCGTGTTGTGGGGTATCGGTATCCATCACCTTGACGCGCTCAGGTACATTTTGAATAAGCGAGTGACGGGTGTTCTGGCCGAAAGTTTTACGGCGACGTGGGGAACGCTGCCAAGAGGCGGTTCGATGCAGATGATGTTGTCTTTTGAGGACGACATCCGTGCGCTCTATTCAGCTACTTACGAGTCAAGCGGACACGAATTCTTCGAGCATGGCCAAGAGTTCTATGTCCGCTTCGTCGGCGAACACGCAACGCTTCACGTGTTTCAGCGCTGGCTATTGCTTTGTGAAAAGGGAAAGCTGCCTCGGATCGTAAGGCGCGGCCCCAGAAAAATCTCAGAAGAACAGGTCCTCCTCGACCAACTCGAGCGCGCGTTGATCAATGGTGAGGCGCCGGCTTCAAGTGGGCGAGACAATTTACAAACCATGGCCATGGCTGAGGCATTTCAGGAGGGCCGGACAACACCGAGATCCTGGACAGTCTGTCCTCGGGCTGTTTGGAAGGAATCAGGATAAGAGGACAACTCGCTCAAGCGCTGTTACAGAAAACGTGCCCTCGCTTTTCCCTCATCACTTTTACAGAAGTTCATCGCTCGGGGCATTTCCTTTGGCACACAGTGGAACCTGAGCACGAGATTTATCAGAAGGGGGCGCTTGCCGATCTGCGGTTCGTCAAGCCGGCGCTGAAGGACATCTACTGTGAAATGGATCGACAGATAGGTGAGCTGCTCAAAACGGCGGGCGAAGAAACTGCAGTGTTCGTCTTCTCTCTTCATGGCATGCGGCCGGCGCATAGCGCGCCGGCATTTCTTGGGCCCTTGCTTTGCGAGCTTGGTTTTGCCCGGCTTGCCGATTGGAGCGGAAAGTCCTGGTTCGAACGAGCCGCCGCAGTAATGGGTGCAGTCAAGCGTCGTGCTCCACGCGCGCTGAAGAAGATTTACTACAACACGCTTCCAGCAAAGACCACTCAACGATTGGCGCGCCCAACAATGCTTCCGGCATACGATTGGTCTCAGACGCGCGCTTTCTCTCTGCCGACCGATCAGCACGGCTGGATTCGCGTGAACTTGTGCGGGCGCGAAGCTGGCGGAATCGTGCCAGTGGAGCGATACGATGAGGTCTGCCGGCAATTGGAACAAAGCCTGCGAAACTTAACTACGGAACAAGGCAAACCACTGGTTCGCCGGGTGATTCGTACGGCTGAGGGCGCGAAAGATGCCCTCGTCGAGCGTCTGCCTGATCTGATTGTGCACTGGGAGGATTCGATATTCACATCGCGGCTCCGAATCAAGGGAACTTCGATTGATTTGGACGCAGTCATTTCAAAATATACAGGGCAACATGCGCCGGAAGGCTTTTGCATTTTCAAGGGGCCTGTTGATGAGAAACTGGGCGACGTCTTGGCCGCTAAGGACATGGGCGGTCTGATTGCTCGTCACCTGCTTTAGACGCAGGGACCTGCTCATCCATGGTCCCGCACGATACAGGATCGGACTTGCGGAAATGGACACGTCTATGGTTCATCGGTTGACACGTTGTTCGCCGACGCCTAAACAAATTGTGGAGGGAACTTGCCGGAACCCACCGAATCTGAGGCATACTGGCCACTAGCGATGTTTGTGCATAAGCAGTAGGCGATGCAAAGGCTCAAGCGGGTTCGAGTCCTGTCGCCCGCGCCCATTTTAACTGCATGCCAATAGAAGCGAACCAGATAATTCAGGGGCTATGGATCGGCTCTGAGCTTTCAGTGATGGAGCAATTGTCGATCTCTTCCTTTCTCCTCAACGGGCACGACTATCATCTCTACGTTTACGATGATGTGAAGAACATTCCGGTCGGAACTGTCCTTATGGATGCGAGCGAGATATTGCCACCCTCATGTATCTTTCAATACAAACGCGTTCCCAGCTACGCCGGATTCTCCAATTTCTTTCGCTATAAGCTGCTGCTCGAACGCGGAGGCTGGTGGGCCGATACCGATACCATCTGCCTGAAGCCGTTCGATTTTCCTGATGAGTATGTTTTCTCTACCGAGATAAACTATAAAGGCCGCGAAGTTGTTAATTGCGGTGTGATTAAGGCGGCGGCAGGGAGTGTTGTGATGGCGTACGCCCTGGAAGTTTGTCAGACTAAGAACCCGGCGCGTTTGGTTTGGGGAGAAACCGGCCCAAGACTTATGGCCAAGGCAGTCAAAAGGTTCGCGTTGGAGAGATACAAAACGAGTCACCAGGCTTTCTGCCCGATTGATTATGAAGCGTGGCGCAGAGTGTTGCAGCCTGGTTTTGAGTTGTTATCCGACGAGCGGACTTATGCAATTCATCTTTGGAATGAAATGTGGCGCGCCGCGGGTCAGGATAAGAATGCTCAATATCATCAGAACTGCCTTTACGAGAAACTAAAGCGGAACTACTTGTGTGTCGCTGGCGCAGCGCGCAACGCAGTTTGAGTAGTTGGCAGAATCCTGGTGCCCCGCAGGGATTCGAACCCCGAACCAACAGATTATGAGACGGTTTGAGGGGCATCAACAAGGCGAGACGAAACGAGATAACCCAATATATTCCGAATCCGCAGCCGTCAAAGTAACTCAGGTATCGCTTCGTCTCAGCACACCATCGCGCCATAATCGCGCCATCATGAGAGCCAATTCTCCCGTTTTGAAGAACGCCCAGAAACCGTTCGTTTGCGCGTCACGATATTGGCCCACGCCCTAAACCTTCAGTGTCCACTTCAAGTTCGATGTGGGTTAAACTTCAGTGAAATTCGATGACTAACTCCTACTTTCGCTGCGAGACCCTCGATGACCTGATGCACGATGTCATTCAGGCGATCCAATCCGATGGCGAATCGATAGATCCGAGAAAAGGAGCGTGCAAAGAATTACGTGGCGTCCTTCTGGAATTAAGCAATCCGAGAGCCCGGCTTAGCCGTACCGAAACGCGTGGGAAGCTATTCAGTTGTCTAGCAGAGTTCTGCTGGTACATGGCTGGAAGTAACCAACTAGATTTCATTTCTTATTACATTCCAGAATACAAACGTTATGCTGAGGGAGATGTGATCTTCGGCGCGTATGGACCAAGATTCTTCAATTTCGCGGGAATCAATCAGGTGACAAGTGTTATTGATCTACTTAGGAGAGAACCGGATTCGAGGCGTGCTGTAATTCAGTTGTTTGCTGCTGGAGATATTGCCCAGGAACACAATGATGTGCCGTGTACGTGCGCGTTGCAGTTCATGATTCGAGACGGTGCGCTACACATGGTTACATTTATGCGGTCGAATGACGTTTATCTGGGACTCCCACATGACATCTTCTGCTTCACGATGCTGCAGGAGATTATGGCACGGACACTTTGCGTATTTCACGGGAAGCTGAACACTCATTTCACGGGAAGCTGAACACCTGTTTCACGGGAAGGTGAACACCCGTTTCACGGGAAGGTGAACACCTATTTCACGGGAAGGTGAACACTTTT
>Ga0187892_10002748_pt1 | contig 34140 bp, 33 predicted proteins | sample MA1701073metaG_FD_139345 | JGI IMG/M metagenome (GOLD analysis project Ga0187892, IMG submission 139345) | Bio-ooze microbial communities from a basaltic lava cave in the Kipuka Kanohina Cave System on the Island of Hawaii, USA - MA170107-3 metaG ... | reverse complement strand
GGCCCGCCGCCCATCGCGCCCTGGCGACCGCCATCGCGATGTTTCGCGAACTCGACATGCCGTCGTGGCGTGCCCGGGCGGAATCGCTGCGGCTACCGTTCACGGGCCCCGGCATCTAGACTAAGTCGTCTCGCGCCACGGCTCGGTAACCGAACGCACGAGCCCGATCGTGACGCGGCCGGCCTTCACCACCAGCCGACACGCCGCGAGCGCGCTCACGACCTCCTCGGCGCGCTCGGCCTGCCAGACCACGAGGTCCGCGCGGCCGCCCAGGGCCAGGCCGTAGTCGGGAAGTCCGAGGATCCGCGCCGGCTCCGTCGTGAGCATGTCGAGGATCTGGCGCAGCTCCGCCGGCGTGCCCATGTGCGCGGCCACGCTCAGCAGGTAGTCCCATCAAGGTCAGCCCGGCCGTGCCCACCGGGGTGAACGCGTTCCGCACGTTGTTGGTGGCCGCTGAGACGGTGACCCTCGCCGCCAGCAGCCGCTTGGCGGGTGCCAGCCCGCGGCGCGGGGCGCGCACGTCCTTGCGTCCCTTCAGGTAGAGATCGGTGGCGGGCAGGATGATGACAGCAACGCCGGTTTCCGCGAGCCGGCGCGAGTCGCTCCTGCTCGTCGGGCGGGAGCGCCGCCATCTCGCTCGTGTGGCCGAGCGCCACGCGATCCTGCCACCCGCGCCGCACCGTCTCCTCCGCGATGTGACGGGCGTGCAGGTGCTGCGGCTCGTCGAAGAAGTCGGTGTGGAAGTCGACGTCCACCCCGAACTCGGCGGCCAGATCGAACACGATGTCGACGTGCCGGCGCGCGTCGGTGTCGTTGTAGGGCACGCCACATACGGTTGCGCGCGACTGGGGGAGCGCGGGGGCCATTTCTGGGCCCCCGCAGCTGAAGAGAAGCTCCGGTTGCTACTCCGGCGAGCGTCGACTGCGGCGGCTACTTCGGCGCCGAGATCCCGTAGGCCTTCAGCTTGCGGTAGAGATGGCTCCGCTCGATGCCGAGCCGCTCGGCGGTCCGGGTCATGTTCCACTCGTTGGCCCGCAGCTCGCTCAGGATGAAGGCGCGCTCGAAGGTCTCTCGCGCCTCCTTGAGCGTGCGCTCGCGCTGGGCGTCGTCCGCGGGTGGCTCCGCGTGCCGCGGGCGGAGCGGGGGCGGCAGGTCCTCGGGGCCGATGACGTCGCGCGGGCTCATGATCACGAGGCGCTCCACCATGTTGCGCAGCTCGCGCACGTTGCCCGGCCAGTCGTAGGAGAGGAAGTAGGCGAGGGCTTCCACCGAGACCGTCTTGGGCCGCTTGCCGTTCTCCGCCGAGAACATCGTGACGAAGTAGGCCACCAGCAGGGGCAGGTCTTCCTTGCGCTGGCGCAGGGGCGGGACCTCGATCGGGATGACGTTGAGCCGGTAGTAAAGATCTTCACGGAAGGTTCCGGCGGTCAGTAGCTCGGGCAGGTTCTGGTTGGAGGCGGCCAGCACCCGGACGTCGACCCGGATCGTGTCCTTGCCGCCCACCCGCTCGAAGGCCTGCTCCTCCAGCACGCGCAGCACCTTGGCCTGGGTCTTGAGGCTCATGTCGCCGATCTCGTCGAGGAAGAGCGTGCCCTGGTCGGCCAGCTCGAACTTACCGCGCCGCCGGGCCACCGCCCCCGTGAAGGCCCCGCGCTCGTGGCCGAAGAGCTCCGACTCGATCAGCTCTTCCGGGATGGCCGCGCAGTTGACCTCCACGAACGGTCCCTCGCGGCGCGGGGAGAGGGCGTGGACCGCGCGGGCGACCAGCTCCTTGCCGGATCCGTTCTCGCCGTGGATCAGCACGCGGCCGCTGGAGGGCGCCGCGATGGCGATCTGCTGCCGCAGGTGCTCGATGAGGGGGCTCTTGCCCACGATCTCCTGGCCCCGCTCCAGCTGGGCGCGCAGCGTACGGTTCTCGCGCTCCAGCCGCGTGTGCTCGAGGGCCCGGGTGGCGGCGAGCAGCGTCTTCTCGAGCGAGAGCGGCTTCTCGATGAAGTCGTACGCTCCGAGCTTGGTGGCCTTCACCGCGGTCTCAATCGTGCCGTGGCCCGAGATCATCACCACCGCCGTCTCCGGGCGCAGCCGCTTCAGATCGGCTAGGGTCTCGAGCCCGTCGGCGCCCGGCATCCAGATGTCGAGGAAGATGACGTCCGGGGTCTCCTCCTGCAACCGGGCGATGGCCTCCTCGCCCGAGCCGACCGCGGTGACCCGGTAGCCCTCATCCTCGAGCACGCCTCGCAGGGTCGTCTGGATGGCGCGCTCGTCGTCGACGATCAGGATGTGTTCGCCCGGCATCGGCTTTCCCGATCAGGCCTGCACCGGCGCGGCGACCGGCCGGCCCGCGGGCAGCTCGATCACGAACCGGCTGCCGTTCGGCGAGTTGTCCTCCACGCGAATCGTCCCCCCGTGGTCTGACACGATCTGGTGGACGATCGGCAGGCCGAGCCCCATGCCGGTGGCCTTGGTGGAGAAGTAGGGGACGAAGAGGCGCTCCCGATCCTCGGCGGCGACGCCGGGCCCGTCGTCGGCGACCACGATGCGCACCCGGTGGGTCTCCGGCAGCCAGGCGGTCTGCACGACCACCTCCCCGGTGCCGCCGACCGCCTCGACCGCGTTGTCCACGAGGTTGAGGACCGCGCGCTTGATCTGGTCCGGGTCCACCTCGACGGGCGGCAGGTCCGGCGAGAACGCGGCGCGGATCCCGAGGCTCGGGTGCGACTCGCGGTAGAGCACGATGACACCCTCCAGCAGCCGGGCCAGGTCGGTCGGCTTGGGCGTGAGCGCGGGCATCCGGGCGAAGCGAGAGAACTCGTCCACGAGCTGCCGCAGGCCGTCCACCTCCTGGATGATGGTGGCGGTGGCCTCCTCGAGCAGCCGCTTCTCATCGGGGCTGCGGTCGGCCGCGAGCCGACGCCGCAGGCGCTGCGCCGACAGCTGGATCGGGGTCAGCGGATTCTTGATCTCGTGGGCGATGCGCTGGGCGACCTCGCGCCAGGCGGCCAACCGCTGCGCCTTCAGGAGCTCGGTGAGGTCGTCGAAGGCCAGCACCATGCCCACGTAGCCGCCATCCGGCCCACGCAGGGCAGTCGCGGAGGCCAGCAGCGCCACCGCCTGGCCGCCGCGGCGCAGGTGCACCTCGCGGTCGAGCATGCCCTCCCGCACCCGGCCCATCCGCTGGATCAGGGCGTCGATCTCCGCGTACTCGGGCAAGCGGAACACGCGCTCGGCCGAGCGGCCCTGAATCTGGGCCCCGGTGAGCCCGAGCAGGCGCTCGGCGGCGCCGTTGATGGTGGTGACGCGTCCCTCCGGGTCGAGCGAGACCACGCCGGTGGCCACCGCCTCCAGCACCGTCTCGGTGTACCGGCGGCGGTCTTCCATCTCGCCGTGCTTGGCCTGCAGGTCCCGGTAGGTTTCCTCCAGCTTGGACTGCGACGCGGCCAGGTCGCCGGTCATCCGGTTGAAGGAGTCCACCAGGACGCCGATCTCATCGTCGGCCCGGACCTGCACCTTGTACTGGAGGTTGCCCGCCGCGACCTCCCGCGTGCCTTCGGCCAGCATCTGGATGGGCTCGGTGATTCCGCGGGCCAGGTAGAGGCCGAACCATGTGGCCGAGAAGACGATGATCAGGGTCATGAGCAGGAAGAGCAGGATGTAGATGCCCTTGATCGGGTTCTTGAGCAGGCGGAGCTGCTTGTACTCCTGGAAGGCCTGGCTGATGTTCCGCAACCGCGCCTCCAGGCGCTGCGGGACGTGCAGCGCCACCACCATCGCCGCCACCACCGCCTGCGCGCCGTCGCGCATCGGCACCATGGCCTGGATCATGTCGCCGTTGTGCAGCTCATGGACCGTCGTGATCTCCTGGCCGCCCAGCGCCTGCTTCACGTGCTCGCTGTTGGCCTCGCGGGTCGGGACCTTGGCGAGCACCGGGTTCTTGACGTGCACCAGCTCCTGGCCGTCGCGGTTGAAGATGGTGATGGCGGCCACCCCGAGTCGCTCCTGCTGCTCCGCGAGGTAGCCGGCCAGCGCTTCGCGCTTGTTCTCCGCGAGGAGCCCGTCGCGCTCGAGCACGCGCCCCATGTACCGCCCGTGGCGCAGCGCGGTGGTCTCGAGGCTCTGGTAGTAGGTCTGCGCCACCTCCATGGCCTGGTCCAGCGGGCGCTCCACCTGCGGTTTGAACCAGCCCTCGATGGAGGTGGTGATGAAGTTGGACGCGATGAGGAAGATCAGGATGCCGGGGACGAGAGAGAGGGTCAGGAAGGCCAGGACGAGCTTGGCCTTGAACCGGGAGCCGATGATCTTGTGCCGACGCTCGAAGGAGAGCTTCACGAGGTTGCGGAAGAGCAGCACCAGCAGCAGCAGGAAGACGACCAGGTTCAGGTTGAAGAGGAAGAAGACGATGAGATTGGAGGCGAACGGGATCTTGGGAGCCCGGATGCCCACCTCGAAGACGGTGGCTACCACCAGGAGGACCAGGATCCCCGCGGTGATGAGCAGGTTGCGCTTGCGCTTCTCCTGCTCGTCCACCTTCTCCTGCCGGCGGGTGAGCGGCACTACTGACCTCGCACCGGCGTCAGCAGGCTCGACTGCACCCACGGGGTCTCCTCGGCCTCGCCGGTCATGCGCGCGAACCAGGAGTTGACGCCGCCGAGCGACACGTCGGAGCGCACCCGCACGTAGTAGAGCTCCTGTTTGTCCAGCGCGGCCACCGGGGCCAGCTGCCCGACGCGCAGCTCCGAGATCACGCGCTGGGCCTCGCGCAGGTCCTTGGTGAGGATCGCCTCCCGCTGCTCGCCCTTGAGCGGGGCGACCTTGTATTCCTTGGTGAGCACGTTGTAGCTGAGCTGGCGCTCCACCAGGCGCACCTGCAGCCGGCGGTCCACGCCCAGGCGCATGTGCTGCCAGAGCTCCACGTAGTACCGGACGTGCGTGGCGATGCCGGTGTGGATGGACTCGTGCAGGGAGGCCGGGATCGCTCCGAACAGGACCACGGTCACCGTCATGTCGAAGTCGTTGAGGAAGACGGACAGGTTGCTGATCCGGACCTCCGCGTCCACCTGGGCGAGGCCGGTCGGGAAGCCCAGGAGGAAGGCGGCGAGCAGGCTCGCGAGGAGCGTGGTCCTCATTCGCTGGCGGCGGCGGTGACTCACCATAGGGCAGCCGCACCATTATAGCGTCGCGCCAGGCGGCTGCGGCGGTTGGGTGGGGGTGGCGCGGAGGGGGCCGGCGCCCTACAGGGCGGCGACACCCGGCAGGAACCCGTCGCCGGTGCTGGCCACCGGAGCGGGGACGGCAGGGCGGGTGGCTCGCGCGAGGATCCGCCGGCGGTCCGCGGCCACCGCCTTCTGGATCGCGGCCACGAGCTGGTAGTTCAGGGCGTGGCCGGCGTTCCGTCCGACCACGTGAGCCCGCAACGGCCGGCCGAGAAGGAACAGGTCGCCGACCAGGTCGAGGACCTTGTGGCGGACGAACTCGTCGGGGTAGCGGAGGCTGTCGTTGAGGACCGCTCGCTTGCCGACGACCACCGCGTTCTCGAGGGAGCCCCCGCGGGCGAGCCCGTTCCGCCTCATGGCCGGGACATCTCGCAGAAACCCATAGGTTCGGGCGGCGGCCAGCTCGTGAGCGAAGGTCTCCTCGGTGATCCCGTAGGTGCCGACCTGCAGCCCGATGATCGGGTGGTTGTTGTCGAGCGTGTAGCTGATGCGGAGCGAGTCGGCGGGCAGCGCCTCGAGCCAGCGGCTCTCGGTGCCCACGCGGATCGGCGCGCTCAGGACGATCGGCCGGCGCGGCGCCGGAACGGTGACCCGCCCGCCCGAGCGCAGGAGATCCATGAACGGCTTGGCGCTGCCGTCGGCGGCGGGCACTTCGGGCCCGTCGAGGTCCACGATCATGTTGTCGATGCCGAGCGCCGCCGCCGCCGCCATGAGGTGCTCGATGGTGCGCACTCGCACGCCGAAGGCGCCGATGGTGGTCGCCGAGTTGCTGTCCACGACGTGGTCGGCATTGGCCGGGATCAGCGTTCCGTCGCTGGCACGGAACAGGACCCCCGTATCCGCCCCGGCCGGGGAGACCGTCATCTTGACCAGGTCTCCCGAGTGGAGACCGATCCCATCGAGGCTCACCGGGTGTCTGAGGGTCTGCTGGACGTCCATCGCCGGGACTACGGTAGGCAAACCAGATGCCACCGGGGTAGATGTCCTCTAAGTGTTCGTCAATAATGCCCTAGGGGCGCTTCTCGCAATCCTCTCGCTATGCAACAGGTTGCAAGAAAGACACACCCCAAGAGGGCGCCGTGTGTCGGATACGCGACACTAGAGCTCGGCGGTGGCCCGGACCCGGAAGCCTCCGCCCAGGGCCTCGACGGATAGCCCATCGCTCCCGATCCCTCGGATCGTGCCCTTCACCTGATGGCGCGCCGCGTCGACCGGCTCGCCTCGAAGGAACGCGTGAAGCCGGAGCGGCTCCCCGCCGCCGGTGGGCGCGCTGTCGAAGACGGCGAACTCGATCGAGCGGCAGCCGAACCCTTCAACCTCGTGCACATACAGGCACTCCTCGAGCCAGCGACGCAGGAGCGCCGGGAGGCCGGGCCCGTGCGCTCGGACCTCGCGCACCTCCCGCTCTTCCACCGAGGCCGGGTCGACCGCCGCCGCGAAGAGCGCGAGCGCGATCCGGCCAAAGGCGTCGGGCAGCGTGTCGCCCTCGGCCCAAAGCTCCATCGTCATACGCTCTCCCCCGTCAGGCGGTGCCCAGGTCGCCGAAGCGCGACTGCAGGAGCGCGACCGCCACCGGGCCCGCGGTCTCCGTCCTGAGTAGCCGCGAGCCGAGGCCGGCCACGAGGGCCCCGGCGTCGCTGAGCCCGCGCACCTCCTCCGCGGTGAGCCCGCCCTCTGGACCCACGACCACCGTGGCGCGCGGACAGGGCCCGGCCGGGAGCAGGGTGGCGAGCCCGCGACGCTCCTCCTCCCAGAAGCAGATCAGCAACCCGTCCGCCCGATCGTCCCGGCGCCAGGTTCCGATCTCACGGGGTGGCGCGATCTCCGGCACCGCGGCGCGGCCACTCTGCTGGGCGGCCTCCCGCGCCACCCGCTGCCAGCGGCCGATCCGCGATCCCCAGCGCGCGGGCTCGAGCCGCACCACCGTCCGGGCCGTCAGGAGGGGAATCACGCGGGTGACGCCGAGCTCGGTGGTCATCCGGATGATGTGCTCCATCTTGTCGCCCTTGGGAATGGCCTGGGCGAGCGTGAGCTGGAGCGGGGACTCGGTGTCGAGCGCGGCCCGCGCGACGATCAGGCCCTCCGCCCGGCGGGCCGCGATGCCGGTGAGGCGCACGGACAAGAGTTCGCCGCGCGTGTCCACCGCCTGGACGAGATCGCCCACCACGGCGCGCAGCACGCGGCCCAGATGGTGGGCGGCGGCGGCATCGAAGGTCACCCGGTCGCCGCGGACCGCTTCCGGCGCGAGATGGAAGCGCGTCACCGGGGCGGCGCGTCCAGCGCGAGCGACGCCCAGCCCTCGAGGGTGAGCCGCGAGCGCGCCGTGAAGCCGGCGCGGGCCAGGGCCAGGGTGACCCGGCCATCCTCGTCCTCGAGCATGCCACCGAGCACGAGCCGACCACCGGGCGCCACGAGCCGCGCGTAGTGCTCGGCCAGGGCGAGGTGTGCGTGCGTGAGCAGGTTTGCCAGAACGAGGGGGAAGCGCTCGGTGATGTCCTGGGGCTTGGCCAGGCGGACGGTGAGGGCTCGGCAGTCGTTCCGGGACGCGTTGACCTGCGCGGCCGCGACTGCGTCGGGATCGACGTCGATGGCGAGCACGGCCCGCGCGCCGAGTCGGAGCGCCGCGATGGCGAGGATGCCGGTGCCCGTGCCGATGTCGAGCGCGGAGGCGCCGGGCGCGGCGGCCAGCTCTTGCTCGAGGAGAACGAGGCAGCCCTCGGTGGTGCCGTGGTGTCCGGTACCGAAGGCGCGTCCGGGCTCAATCGTGACCACGATGCGGCCATCATGACGGGACCCCTCTTTCGGATCCGCTCGGCTCGCCTTCGGCTGCACCGCGCCCAGCGTCGCCTGCGCCTGCGGCTCGCCGAGCCACGGCGGAAGCACCAGGAGGCGTTGGCCGATTTCACGGGCGGGGAAGGATTGCTGCCAGGCGCTGGCCCAGGCCTCGTCGAGTAGGGGAGTGATCAGCGCCTCCTCGGCTTCCAGGGCGAAGCCGAGCGAGCGTAGCGAGGCCCGGTAGCGGTTCACCGCCGCGAGGAGCGCGGTCGACGATTTGCTCTCGGCGAAGAAGGCGCGCAGACGCGCCGCCGTGCCGGGAGACTCTTCCTCGACCACTCCCAGCGCGCCCTGCTCCCAGAGGAAGTTCGTCAGCCCGTCAGACGTCTCGACGGAGGCGGGAACGGTGAGCTGCCAGAACGCCATCAACTGCCGAACAGCTGCTTCATCCGCTCGAGAAACTTGGAGACGCGCGGGCTCGAACCGCCGTCGTTGGCGCCGCGGTACTCCTCCAGCAGCTCGCGCTGGCGCGCGGTGAGGTGGGTCGGCACCTCGACGACGATCTCATAGACGGCGTCGCCGCGACCCCGGCCCCGGAGGTACGGCATGCCCTTGCCCTTCAGGACCAGGCGCTGGCCCGGCTGGGTGCCGGCGGGGATCTTGAGCTTCGCCGCGCCGTCCAGCACCGGCACCTCCACTTCGTCGCCGAGGGCCACCTGGGGGAACGTGAGCGGCAGCTCGCAGACCAGGTGCGCGCCGTCTCGCACGAAGATCTCGTGAGGCCGGATGTGGAGCACCACGTAGAGATCGCCGGGCGAGCCGCCCAGGAGCCCGCTCTCCCCCTCCCCACTCAGGCGGAGCTGATTGCCGTCCTCGACGCCGGCGGGAATGGTGACCTTGAGCAGTCGCTCGCGCGAGAGGCGCCCCTGGCCGCGGCAGCCCGTGCACGGGTTGCGGATGATCCGCCCCTCGCCGCGGCAGGTCGGGCAGGGGCGAGCCACGGTGAGGAAGCCCTGGGAGAAGCGCACCTGGCCCTGCCCGCGGCAGGTGCCGCAGATTTCGGGCTGGCTGCCTGGAGCGACACCCGAGCCGCGGCAGACGTCGCACGTCTCGAGGCGCGGGACCTGGAGCTTGGTTTCCATGCCCTGGGCGGCCTCTTCCAGGGAGATCTCCAGGTCGTAGCGAAGATCGTCCCCCCGTCGCGCGCGCGTGCGCCCGCGCCCACGCTCGCCGCCCCCGAAGAAGCCCTCGAAGAGATCCTCGAAGATGGTGCCGAATCCCGGGTCGCCGCCCCCGCCGCCCACGGTACCGAAGCGGTCGTACTGGGCGCGCTTCTCCGGATCCGACAGCACGCCGTAGGCCTCGCTGATCTCCTTGAAGCGCTCCTCGGCCTTCCGGTCGCCGGGATTGCGGTCGGGATGGTAGGCGCGCGCGAGGTTGCGGTAGGCCTTCTTGAGCGCCGCGTCGTCGGCGTCGCGCGGGACGCCCAGGACGGCGTAGTAGTCCCTGGCGGCCACGCTACGAGTCGGCGCCCGGCTCGCGCTCTTCGGGGGCCACGGCCACCGTCACCATGGCCGGCCGCAGGACGCGACCGTGCAGGAGATAGCCCCGCGCGGTCTCCGCCGCCACCGTCATGTCCGGAAGGTCCGCGCGCTGCACGCGCGCGACCGCTTCGTGCCGCTCCGGATCGAAGGGCTGGCCCACCGAGGTGAAGGGGGTGAGCCCGAACTTCTCGAGTACGCGCAGCAGCTCCCGCTGGATCAGCTCGACCCCGGCCGTGACCGCGGCGGCCGGCTCGGATCGCGCCGCCTGCAGCGCGCGGTCGAGGTTGTCCAGCACCGGGAGCAGGTCGCGCAGGAGCGACTCGTTGGCGTAGCGGGTGTACTCCTCCCGCTCCCGGGCCGCGCGCTTCCGCACGTTGTCGAACTCGGCGACCGCGCGCAGATGGCGGTCCTGCTGGGCCTCCAGCTCGCGGGTCTTGGCCTCGAGGGCCTCGCGAAGCCGCTGGATCTCCTCGTCCCGCTCGTCGGCGACCGGCCCATTCAAAAACGAATCACTCATAGCAAAGAGTAATTATAGCAGACGGTTGCCGCCCACTCAGAGGCAACGCTGTCCCGCTCGGGATGTCCGCCAGTGCGACCGCTACGGCAGGTAGAGCTGCAGCTTCACCCGGGAGAGCGTGGAGGAGACGATTCGGGCCGTCTCGTCGACGAGGGACATGACTTCCGAGTAGGGCATGCGCCGGGGCCCCACCACCCCCAGCACGCCCAGGACCTGGTCGCGATACGTATAGGTCGAGGTGATGAGACTGCAGCCCCGCATGTCGGCCACCGGGTTCTCGCTGCCGATCATCACGTGGAGACCCCGCTCCTCGGCCATGCGGGAGAGCAGGTCGACGAGGAGCACTTTGTCCTCGAAGGCGCGCAGCATCGAGCGCAGCGTGGCCGGGTCGGACAGGTCCGGGTGATCCAGCATGTTGGTGGCGCCGCTGACGTAGAGCGTCCGGTCCCGCAGAAGGGCCACCACCTCGTCGAGCACGCCGCGGCTCTTCGTCCACAGCGGATCCAGCGGATCGGCGGGCGTGGCGAGGGCGTCCAGGATCTCCTGGAAGGTCTTGCCGCGGAAGCGCCGGGTCAGGGCCCGCCCGGTCTCGCGCAGCTCCTCGCTCCCGCCCCGCGGCGCGGTGGCCAGCGGCCGGGCGGTGACCCAGCCCGTCTCGGTCACCAGCACGGCCAGGGCCCGCTCGTCGTCGAGCGCCACCAGCTCGATCCGGTCCAGCGCGGTGTGCTTGAGCGGGGGCGCCAGCAGGACGCCCATCATGTGACTGCCCGAGGAGAGCCGCGCGGGCGTCTCCGCCATCAGCCGCTCGGCCGCGTCGGCGTGCGGCGCGACCGACGGCTGGCCGACCGCGGGCGCCTGGCCCGCCACCCACGGCACTCGCTGGAGGTGATCGACGTAGAAGCGGTAGGCGGCGTCGGTGGGCACGCGGCCGGCCGAGGTATGCGGCTGCACGAGATAGCCGAGCTCTTCGAGGTCGGCCATGGCGTTGCGGATCGTGGCGGGCGAGAGGCCGCGGATGTGCCGCCGCGCCACCGCACGCGAGCCGACCGGCTCGCCGGTCTCGACGTACTCGGCGATGACCGAGAGGAGGACCTGGCGGTTTCGTTGGTCGAGGAGCGCGGCGGCCATGGGGTGGGGGGGATCTTACCGCTAGAGCAGCTCGGTGAACAGGGCGTCGGAGAGCAGAAAGCCCTCCTCGGTGAGGCGCGCGCGGCCGTCGCGCTCGATGAGGAGGCCGCGCGCCCGCCAGGCGTCGAGCACCTCGGGCAGTCGCCCGCGCTCGAGCGCGACGCGCTCGGTGAGCCGCTCGGCGGGGATCCCATCGCTCGTGCGCAGGCCGAGGATCAGCCGCTCGGCGAGCGCCTGTCGCTCGGTCAGCACCTCGTGGGTCAGGAGGGGCGTGACCCCGGCCTCCACGACCGTGCAGTAGCGCTCCACCGGCTTGACGTTGCCGTAGCGCACGTGCCCGAGAAAGCCGCAGGCTCCGGGGCCCAACCCCAGGTACTCCTCCCACCGCCAGTAGCGCTGGTTGTGCCGCGAGCGAAAGCCCGGCCGCGCGTAGTTGGAGACTTCGTAGTGCTCGAAGCCGGCCTCCCGGGCGAGGCGGGCGAGGGCCCGGTACTGGGCGGTGACCGTCTCCTCGAGGGGCAGCTCCTTCACGCCGGCCGCGTGCCAGAGGCTGCCCTCGTCCAGGGTGAGCGCATAGGCCGACAGGTGATCCGGAGCCCAGTCGAGCACGTGCCGCACGGTACAGGTCCATGTGTCGAGGTCGAGTCCGGGCAGGCCGTAGATCAAGTCGACGCTCACGTTGTCGAAGCCGGCCGCGCGGGCCGCGTCGAAGGCGGCGCGGGCCTGGGCGGCCGAGTGCCGCCGGTCGAGGTGCGGCAGGATGGCGTCATCCAGGCTTTGGACGCCGAGGCTGATCCGGGTCACCCCGGCGCGCCGATAGCCGGCCAGGCGCGCGGCGGTGACGTCGTCGGGATTGCACTCCACGGTGACCTCGGTCCCGGGCTCGAGAGCGAAGCGGCCGCCGATCCGGGCGAGCACCGTCGCCATCTGCTCCGCGTCGAGCAGCGAGGGTGTGCCTCCCCCGAGGAAGAGGCTGTCGAGTGTGACGCCGCCGGCCCACGGCGCGGCCGCCGCGAGGTCGCACTCGCGGAGCAGGGCGGCCAGGAAGCGATCCAGGCCGCCGGGGGTGTAGGGCGCGGTGTTGAACGAGCAGTACCCGCAGCGCTCGACGCAGAAGGGCAGATGCACGTAGGCGCCGAGCCGGGCGGCCCGGGGCCTCCACTGCGCTAGGGCAGGTAGTGACCCAGCCGGCGCCAGCGCAGCCAATGCCCGTCCCCGTTCCACGACCAGTAGATCACGAAAGCCTTGCCGCGGATCTTCTCCCGGCGGACGAAGCCCCAGTAGCGGCTGTCCTGGGAATTGTCCCGGTTGTCGCCCATGACGAAGTAGGAGCCCGCCGGTACCTTCACCGGCTCACAGGCGTAGGCGTAACCGCAGGCCCCGCCGGAGGGCGGGGAGAAGGATCCGGGCCTGACGTACGGCTCGTCCAGCACCCGCCCGTTCAGGAGCACGCGGTTCTCCCGGACCTGGATCGTGTCGCCGCCCACCGCGATGATGCGCTTGATGAAGTCGCGCGCCTCGTCGTTGGGATACTTGAACACGATGACGTCGCCGCGGTAGGGGTCGCGGAGCCCGGGCAGGTGCTTCTCGGTCAGCGGGACCTCGGCCCCGTAGAGGAACTTGTTGACCAGGATGTAGTCGCCGATCAACAGGGTGTCCATCATGGAGCCGGAGGGAATCGTGAAGGCCTGCACCGCGAACTGGCGGATGAAGAGAGCCAGCAGGACCGCGATGATGATGGCTTCCGAGTACTCGCGGAAGAGCGACTTGCGACGGACCTTGACGGTGGGCGCCGCGGTTGCGGTGTCGCGCTCGGGCCGGACCTGGAGATCGTTCATACGTGCGCTCAGCTCTTGAGGACCGACAGGAAGGCCTCCTGCGGCACCTCGACCTTGCCGACCTGTTTCATCCGCTTCTTGCCTTCCTTCTGCTTCTCGAGCAGCTTGCGCTTTCGCGTGATGTCGCCGCCGTAGCACTTGGCGGTGACGTTCTTGCCCATGGCCTTGACCGTCTCCCGGGCGATGACCCGGCTGCCGATGGCGGCCTGGATCGCCACTTCGTAGAGCTGGCGCGGGATCACGGCCCGCAGCCTCTCGGTGAGCGCCTTGCCCTTCTCGTAGGCCTTCTCGCGGTGCACGATCACGGAGAGGGCGTCCACCGGCTCGCCGTTGAGGAGGATGTCGAGCTTGACCATGTCCGAGGGCCGGAACTCCAGGAACTCGTAGTCGAAGGAGGCGTAGCCCTTGGAGATCGACTTGAGGCGGTCGTAGAAGTCGACCACGATCTCGCTCAGCGGGAAGTCGAGCTGGATGTGGACGCGCTTGCCCACATACTCGAGCGACTTGTGCTCGCCCCGCTTGTCCTGGGCGAGCTTGTAGATCTCGCTCATGAACTCGGTGGGGACGAAGACGCTCCCGCGGATGTAGGGCTCCTCGACCCGCTCGATCTTGTCGGGCGGGGGCAGCTTGGAGGGGTTCTCGACCTCGATGATCTCGCCCTGGGTGGTCACCACCCGGAAGCGCACGCTCGGAGCGGTGACGATGAGCGAGAGATTGAACTCGCGCTCGAGCCGCTCCTGGACGATCTCCAGGTGCAGCATGCCGAGGAAACCGCAGCGGAAGCCGTAGCCGAGGGCGAGCGAGGTCTCCGGCTCGAAATTGAAGGCGGAGTCGTTCAGGCGCAGCTTCTCGAGGGCGTCCCGCAGGCCCTCGTAGTCAGTGTCCTCGATCGGGTAGAGGCCCGCGAACACCATGGACTTGGCGTCGCGATAGCCCGGGCAGGGCTCGGGGGTCGGCCGGTGGACCTCGGTGATGGTCTCGCCGATCTTGGCGTCGGCCACCCGTTTGATGGAGGCGGTGAGGAAGCCGACCTGGCCGGCCGTGAGCTCCTCCACCGGCCGCATGTCGGGGGAGAAGACGCCGACCTGCTGCACCTCGTAGGTCTTGCCGTTGGACATCAGGAGAATCTTGGTGCCCGCGCGCACCCGCCCGTCGAGGAGCCGGATGTAGACCACCACGCCCTGATACGAGTCGTAGAACGAGTCGAACACGAGGGCCTTGAGTGGCGCCTCCACGTCGCCCTTGGGCGGCGGGATGCGGGCCACGATCGCCTCCAGAACCTCCGGCACGCCGGTGCCGTGCTTGGCCGAGATGGTCAGGGCCTCGTCGCCGTCGAGAGTCAGGATCTCGGTGATCTGGTTCCGGGTGCCCTCCACGTCGGCGGCGGGAAGGTCGATCTTGTTGATGACCGGGATGATTTCGAGACCGGCGTCGAGCGCCAGGTAGAAGTTGGCCAGGGTCTGGGCCTCGACGCCCTGGGCCGCGTCGACGATCAGCAGGGCCCCTTCGCACGCGGCGAGCGACCGGGAGACCTCGTAGGAGAAATCCACGTGGCCGGGCGTGTCGATGAGGTTCAGCGTGTACTCACGCCCGTCGCGCGCCGTGTAGAGCAGGCGGACGGTGTGGGCCTTGATGGTGATCCCCCGCTCCTTCTCCAGGTCCATCGAGTCCAGCACCTGGTCCACCGCCTTCTTGGCGTCCATCGTCCCGGTGAGGGAGAGCAGCCGGTCGGCCAGGGTGGACTTGCCGTGGTCGATGTGGGCGACGATGGAGAAATTGCGGATCTGATCGATGGCCATCCGGCTAAGAATACCACGCCGTTGCGTCGCATGGCCGGTCGCCGCCCGCGCCCTGCGAGATTCTGTGTCGCGGAGCCCCTGGGTCAGGCGCGCCCGCCGCGCGGGCCCTCCCGGCGCCACCCGGGCGCTTCCCCGGTCCGATCGCGGTCACCTCGGGGTTCCGCTCGGCGTCTCCTCGCCTCTTCGGTCGTTTCTAGAGGCGGGCGTCGGCCGGGACTACCGTGTTGCCTTCGACGATGGCGGTGAAGCCGAGTTGGGCTTTGGCTCCGATGGAGACACCCGAGCCGATGATGCAGTCGCGGAGGATGGCGGCGGGGCCGACGTTGACGTTGTCCCACAGGATGGCGCCTTCGATCCGGGCTCCGGGACCGATGGCGCAGCTCGTGCCGAGCACGGCGTTCGGGCCTACGCGGGAGCCGGGCTCGAGCTTGGTGCCGGCGCCGATCACACAGGGCGCGATGGCAGTGGCGTCGGGCGCGATGGTCACGCCGGGGGCGATGAAGCGGCGGTCGGCGCCCGCGCCGGCGGGCTTCACGTCGGTGGCGACCTTGCCGGCCAGGAGGTCGAGCTGGCCCTGACGGTACTTGGCGGGGCTGCCGATGTCGAGCCAGTAGGTGGCGGAGACCCAGCCGAAGGAGGGTACGGCGTCGCGGAGCAGACCGGGAAACGTCTCGCGCTCGATGGAGACCGGGCGGTCGGTGGGGATGGCCATCACCACCGAGCGATCGAGCACATAGGCCCCGGCGTTGACGGTGTCGGTGGTCACGCGACTCGGATCCGGCTTCTCGACGAAGCCCTTGATGCTGCCGTCCGCCGCGAGCTCCACGAGCCCATACTGCGTCGGATCGGCGACGCGGGTCAGGTAGAGGGTCGCGCGCGAGCCGCGCTCGGCGTGGAAGCGCAGCATCGCGGTGAGATCGACGTCGGTCAGGATGTCGCCATTCAGGACCACCACCAGGCCGCCCACCAGGTCCACCGCGTTGCGCACGCCGCCCGCGGTGCCGAGCGGCTCCGTCTCGACGGCGTAGCCGAGCCTCACCCCGTGGGCGCGGCCGTCGCCCATGGTCCGGCGCACCTCGTCCACCAGGTAGGAGCACGAGAGCACGACGTCGGTGATGCCGTGCCGGCGAAGCAGCCCGAGCTGGTAGGCGAGGAACGGGACGTTGAGGAGCGGGACGATGGGCTTGGGGGTGGCCAGGGTCAGCGGTCGCAGCCGCGTGCCCTGACCGCCGGCGAGGATGACCGCGGCTATGTCGCGGGAACCCAGGGCTCCGCCTCGCTGATCAGCATCACCGGAATGCCGTCCCGAATCGGATAGGCCTTGCGGCAGGCCGGGCAGATGATGCGCGTCTCCTCGAAGACCAGCTCGCCCCGGCACGCCGGGCAGGCCAGGATGGCTCGCAGCTCTTCGTCGATCATGATGTGGTCTCCTTCTGAAAGAACCGGAACGTCCGGCCCAGACCCTCGGCGAGGGATACGGTGGGCTTCCAGCCGAGCACCTGCCCGGCCCGCCCGGGGTGCAGACAGCTTCGGCGCTGCTCGCCCGGCCGCGCGGGGCCGTGCTGAGCCTTCACCGTCGAGCCGGCCGCTTCCACCAGCGCCCGGTAGAGGGCGTTCACCGAGGTCTCCACCCCGGTGGCGATGTTGACGGGGCCGGTGACCTCGGGATGCTCGAGGGCCTTGAGGTTCGCGGCGGCCACGTCCCCCACGTAGGTGTAGTCGCGCGTCTGCCCGCCGTCGCCGTTGATGATCGGGGTCTGGCCGGTGAGCAGCCGGTGGCAGAAGATGGCGATCACGCCCGCCTCGCCCTGCGGATTCTGGCGCGGTCCGTAGATGTTGGCGTAGCGGAGCGAGATGCCGCTGATGCCGTAGATGCCGCTCCACGCGTTGACGTAGTGCTCCATGGCGATCTTGGTGATGCCATAGGGTGAGATGGGCAGCGTCGCGTGGGTTTCCGGGGTGGGCACCACGTCGGTGTCGCCGTAGCCGGCGCCCCCGCTCGAGGAATAGATGACCCGGCGCACCCCGAAGCGGCGGCAGCACTCCAGCAGGCCCAGGCCGCCCCCGATGTTCACGCTCGCGTCGAACGCCGGGTCCGTGACCGATCGCGCCACCGACGCCTGCGCGGCCAGATGGGCGACCACCTCGGGCCGCTCGGTCTCGAACACCGGGGCGAGCCGCGCGCTGCGCAGGTCCAGCTCGTACAGCCGGGCGCGCGGGTTGACCCAGCGGGCATCGCCGGTGGTGAGGTTGTCGACCACGGCCACCTCGTGACCGGCGGCGAGGAAGGTGTCCACGACGTGGGAGCCGATGAAGCCGGCCCCACCTGAGACGAGGATCTTCACGATTGGGTGACCAGCTTCCGGCACCACTCGATGGTGCGCCGGAGGCCGTCGTCCACGTCTACTTTCGGCTCCCAGTCGAGCAGGCGGCGGGCCTTGGTGATGTCGGGCTGGCGCACCTTCGGGTCGTCGGTGGGCAGCGGGCGGAACACGATCTCGCTGCGGGAGCCGCTCAGGCGGGAGATCTCCCGAGCGAGCTGCAGGAGCGTCATCTCGCGCGGGTTCCCGAGGTTCACCGGCTCGGTGACCGCTGCCTGCATCAGGCCCCAGATGCCCTCGACCAGGTCCGACACGTAGGTGAACGAGCGGGTCTGCGAGCCGTCGCCGAAGACGGTGAGTGGCTCGTTGCGGAGCGCCTGACGGATGAACGTGGGGATCGCCCGGCCGTCGGTCAGCCGCATGCGCGGGCCGTAGGTGTTGAAGATGCGCACGATGCGGGCGTCGAGGCCGTGCACGCGATGGTAGGCCATGGTCATGGCCTCCGCGAAGCGCTTGGCCTCGTCGTACACCCCGCGTGGCCCCACCGGGTTGACGTTGCCCCAGTAGTCTTCGCGCTGCGGGTGGATGAGAGGATCGCCGTACACCTCGGAGGTGGAGGCGAGCAGGAACTTGGCCCGGCGCTCCTTGGCCAGGCCGAGCGCCTTGTGGGTGCCGAGCGCCCCGACCTTGAGGGTCTGGATGGGCAGCTCCAGGTAGTCGATCGGCGAGGCCGGGCTCGCGAAGTGCAGCACGTAGTCGAGCGGCCCCCCCACCACGATGTAGTTCGTGACGTCGTGCTTGACGAAGAGGAAGCGCGGATCGCTGATGTGGGCAATGTTGTCGGTGGAGCCGGTGAGGAGGTTGTCCATGCAGACGACCTCGCATCCGCGGTCCAGCAGGAAGTCGCACAGGTGGGAGCCGATGAAGCCGGCCCCGCCCGTCACGAGGACCCGCACCGGCCCGGCCCTCAGCCCGCCAGCACCGGCTTGCGCCCGATCGAGTGGTACTCGAAGCCGAGCCGCCGCATGCGCTCGGGCTCGTAGAGATTGCGGGCGTCGAAGATCAACCGCCGGCGCAGCAACCCGCGCAACCGGTCGAGGTTCAGGTACTTGAACTCGTTCCACTCGGTGAGCAGCGCCACCCCGTCGGCCCCCGCCGCCGCCTCGTAGGCCGACTCGCAGAAGACGACGTCCGCAGGCATGAGGGCCTTCGCGTTGTCCATGGCCACCGGATCGTAGGCGCGCACCTGGGCCCCCGCGGCGTGGAGGAGCCGGACCACCTCGAGGCTCTTGGCCTCGCGCATGTCGTCGGTGTTGGGCTTGAAGGCCAGCCCCAGCACCGCGATGGTCTTGTCCTCGAGCCCGCCCATCGCTTTCCGCATCATGTCGACGAGATGGGCGGCCCGTTCCTTGTTGATCTCCACCACCGATCTCAGCAGCTTGAAGTCGTAGCCGAACCGGGAGGCGGTGTGGATGAGCGAGTCCACATCCTTGGGGAAGCAGGAGCCGCCGTACCCGAGCCCGGCCTGGAGGAACTGCATGCCGATGCGGGAGTCGAGGCCCATGCCCTTCATCACCTGGCTCACGTCGGCGCCCGCGTTCTCGCAGATGTTGGCGATCGCGTTGATGAACGAGATCTTGGCGGCCAGGAAGGCGTTGGAGGCGTACTTGATCACCTCCGCCGACGGCAGGTCGGTGATGATCATGGGCCGCTCGAGCGGGGCGTACAGCTCGACCAGGGTCATGGCCACCTGCTGGTTGGGGGCGCCGATCACGATGCGGTCCGGCCGGAGGGTGTCCTCGATGGCCGAGCCCTCGCGCAGGAATTCGGGATTCGAGACCACGTCGAAGTCCACCGGGCGGGGCTGGTGCCGCATGATGACCTCGCGGACGAACTCGCCCGTGCCCACCGGTACCGTGGACTTGTTCACCACGACCTTGTAGCGCTCCATGGAGCGGCCGATCTGGGCCGCCACCGCCTCCACTTGGGACAGGTCGGTCTCGCCGGTCTCCTTGGGCGGCGTCCCCACCGCGATGAAGATCACGTCGGACTGGCGCACCGCGGCGGGCAGCTCGGTCGCGAAGGTTAGGCGGCCGTCGTCCTTGTTCCGGATCACCATCTCCTCGAGGCCCGGCTCGTAGATGGGCATCTGCCCGGCCCGGAGCGCCTCGATCTTCTTCTGGTCGTTGTCCACGCAGACCACGTCGTTGCCGAGATCGGCGAAGACCGCGCCGGTCACCAGCCCGACGTAGCCGGTTCCTACCACGCAGATGTTCATCGGTCAGACCTCCAGACGGGGTCTCAGAGTAACAGACAAGTGACCCGCCGTGCCACCGACTGGATCGGATTGCGCGGGTCGGAGAGCCTAGGACAGGGTATGACGGATCAGCCGCTCGACCACCATGACCAGGAACAGCAGGAGCAGGAAGAAATTGGAGAACAGGAACAGGGACAGCCACCCCCGCTGATCGTCCGGCCGCCGCGCGAACTTGGCGGCCAGCCAGATGAGCCGGCCGCCGAGCGCGGCGGCGGCGACCAGCGCCGCGAGCCCGCCCACGCCGAAGGTCGGCGCAGCCAGCGACCAGGCGGTGAGGCCGAGGGCGTAGAGCTGGATGAGCCGCGCGGTGCCCTCCACGCCGACCCGCTCGGACACCATCGGGAAGCCGCCCGCCGCGTAGTCCGCGCGGTAGCGCAGGGCGAGGGCCCAGAAGTGGGGCATCTGCCACAGGAACAGGATGCCGAAGAGGATCACCGCGCCCGCGTCGGTGAGACTGCCGCCGCCCGCGACCCAGCCGATGACCGGCGGGATGGCGCCGGGGACCGCGCCGGGCACCGCCGCGAAGGGCGAGCTCGGCTTGAGCCACGGCGTGTAGACGCCGTTGTAGAACGCGCTCGCGATCAGCCCCAGGATGCCCGCAAGCGGCCCGACGCCGAGCCACAGCACGGCCGCGCCGGCCGCGATGGCGACGATCGCGAAGACCAGCCCCTGCCCGTGAGAGAGCCGTCCGGAGGGCAGCGGCCGCCCGGCGGTGCGGGCCATCAGTCCGTCCCGGTCGCGCTCCTGCACCTGGTTCAGCGCCGAGGCGCCGCCGGACAGCAGCATCACGCCGGCCAGCACCAGCAGCCCCTGCGGCCAGGGGAACTCGGGGCCGAGCGGAGCGCGCAGCATGAAGCCGGCGCCTGCCGCGACCAGCACCAGGAGCACGATGCCGAACTTCGAGAGCTCGGCGTAGACCCCGATCCGTTCCGGCACACCGAGCGCCGCGATGCGGCGTGACCATGCCGCCGCGGCCCTAGGCGGCATGAGCCGTCTCCCGCTCCGCGCCCGCCCGCGTCGGCGACGCGACGCTCCCCGGCCAGCAGCCCGCCTCGACGCTGACCCAGACCAGTACCGCCCAGAGCGAGTAGCCCACGGCCGCGTGGGCCGCGCGCACGACGGGGATCAGCTGGAGCAGCACGGCCGCGATGCCGAGCACGACCTGCAGCCCCGCGAGCTCGGCGACGAGGCGCGTGGCGATCGTCCGGCCAGCCACCGCCAGGTGGACGAAGAGGCCGAACAGGAGCACGCCGAGCCAGCGGTGCACCCAGTGCACGCCGGCCAGCCACTGCCCGGGCAGGAGGTCGCCGCTGCAGAGCGGGAAGTCGGGACAAGCGAGGCCGGCGCCCGAGTGGCGCACGTAGCCGCCCAGCGCGAGCTGGAGGAGGAGCGCGATCAGCCCCACGCGGGCCAGGCGGCGCAGCCGCCCGGCGCCGGCCCTCGGCCCTCCCGCCCCGGACGACCGGAGCCCCCGCGCCAGCACGATGAGCCCGGCCAGGATCAGGAGCGCGTTGACCAGATGCGCGGTGCTGATCAGGTGGGGCAGCTTGAGCAGCACCGTGATGCCCCCGAGCCCGATCTGCACCGCGAGCAGCGCGGGCAGCAGCCAGGCGAGGCGGCGCAGCCCGGGCGCCCGCGTGCGCCGGAGCGTCAGCACGGTGACGGACACGATCAGCAAGGTCGCGGCCAGCGCGGCCAGGCGATGGCTGTACTCGATGAGCACGTCGGGCCGCAGCGGCGGGATCAGCGAGCCGTGGCAGAGGGGCCAGTCGGGGCAGGCGAGGCCGGAGCCGGTGGCGCTCACGACGTTGCCGAGCGTCATCAGGATGAAGACGGCGACGACCGCGGCCCAGGCGAGCCTAGCGGCCATGGCGGGCATCCGCGAGCGGCACCGCGAGATCGTCACCGCCCGCGCTCTGCCAGCGGAAGAAGACGACCGAGATGGCGGTGAGGAAGACCATCCCCCCGGGGATCCACATGATGAGCCCGCCCAGGTGCTGGTCGGCCCGCGGCGTGAGCGGCGGCCAGACGCGTGGCGCGGACGCGTAGAAGGAATAGAGCAGGTCGTCGGCCATCGAGATGAAGACGGCCACCATCACCATCGGGAGCCCCACCACGAAGAGGTAGAGCATCTGGATGGGATAGGGCGCGCGGGGCAGCTCGTCGAGGGGGGAGAGCACCGGCCACCACAGGATGACGGAGGCCACCATCATCGCGAGGTGCCCGAGGATGTGAATGGGGTGCTGCTCCATGGCCAGATTGTAGAGCGGGGGCAGGTGCCAGGCGACCAGGATCACGTTGAAGGTCGCGAAGGCGCCCGCGGGCCGGGTCAGGGCGCGGCCGAGCCGCCGCAGCTTCTCACCGCGCAGCAGCGGGCGCAGCATCCAGCCCGGCGTGCCGTAGAGCAGGAGCGGCGGCATCGCGAAGACGAGCAGCATGTGCTGGACCATGTGCGCGCTGAAGAGATAGTAGTCCGAAAGATCGTGGATCGGGCCGGTGAGCGCGCCCACGAGCACGAGCACGGCGCCGCCGAACGAGACCGCCTTGAGCGGCTCGACGCGCGCGTCGGGGTGGAGCCGCTTCCGCCACCGGGTGGCCGCGGTGTAGACGGCGCCCAGGACGACGAGCCCCGCGACCACGCCGGGGTCGGCCGGCCAGGAGGTCCACTCGAAGCCATCGGGTCCGAGGGGCGGGGGCCCCGCGGGCCCGGGCGCTACGTGCGCCATGGGACTAGGTGTCCCCTTCGAGTTGACCCGCCCACTCGCCGAGTGTCGGCCGCGGTTACCAGGGTGGACTCCTAGTGAGAACGGGGCAGCAGCAGGAAGGCGCTGAAGAGCGCCATGACGGCCAGGATGATGGCGATGGCGATCATCAACGGCCCCACGAAGAGCGCCCGCATGATCTGGTGGTCGTACTTCAGATGCATGAAGAAGCCGACGACCAGGTAGAACTTCAGCGCGGACATCACGAGCAGGATCCCCACCAGAAGCGAGCTCGGGATGCCCGGGATGTAGAGGGTGGCCACCTCCAGGGCGGTGATGATGGCGAGCACGATGGCCACGTTGACGTAGGTCTTGACGGTGACGTGCCCGCCCCCTTCTCCCTGCGTCGCGGCAGCCGTGCCGTCAGGATCGACCATGTCGGGCTCCTAGGGGATGAGGTAGATGACGGTGAAGATTGCGATCCAGACGATGTCCACGAAGTGCCAGTAGAGGCCCGCGATCTCGACCTTGGTGTGATCCCGCTTGTCGAGCCGGCCCCCCCAGGCGAGCCCAACCAGCAGGAGCAGCCAGACGACGCCGCCGGTGACGTGCGCGCCGTGGAAGCCGGTGAGCACGAAGAAGCTGGAGCCGAACAGGCTGGTCGAGAGCGTGAGGTCGTGATGGTGGACGAAGGTCCAGAACTCGTATACCTGGTTCAGCACGAAGTGCAGGCCCATCGCCGCGGTGGCCAGCAGCCAGCGGGCGGCCACCTTCACCCGGTCGTCCTGCAAGGCGGCCAGGGCCAGCACCATGGTGAGCGACGAGGCGAGCAGCAGGGCCGCACTGTAGGACGTGAGCGGGATGTCGAAGACGTCGCGCGGGCTCGGCCCCGAGATGGACTTGCCCTTGTAGGCCAGGTACGTCCCGATCAGCGACCCGAAGAACATGCAGTCGGAGCCGAGGAACGCCCACATCCCCATCTTGCGATGGTCGAGCCCGGTGGTGCCGATGTTCGGGTCGTGGACCGCATGGGTGGCGGCGTGATCGGCCACCGCGGCTCTCCTAGTGTCGGTTTCCGCCGGCGGGGCGGTGGTATTCCACGGCGAACTTGTACATGAAGAGGAGCGTGACCAGCCCGCCCACGATGACCTGGTACATGCTGATGAGCAGGCCCGAGATCATGACCGCCATCGCGATCGCGAGCAGGATCGGCCAGAACGACGTCGGCGGCATGTAGATGGCCGCGATCTCGGCTGCCGTCACCGGGGCCGGCTTGGGCCGGGGGGCGCCCTCGTGCCCGTCGCCGTACTTCTGCAGCCACAGGTCGTCGCGGTCGCGGACCTCGGGCACGCGCGCGAAGTTGTAGACGGGCGGCGGCGACGGGATCGACCACTCGAGGGTACGGCCGTCCCACGGATCTGGGCCCGCCACCTGGCCGGAGCGCGCGGTCTTGATCACGTTCCCGATGAAGACGAGGAAGGAGAGCGCGACCGTGAAGGCCCCGATCGTGGAGACCAGGTTCCAGAAGGTCCAGCCGAGGTCGCCCGCGTAGGTGTAGATGCGCCGAGGCATGCCGATCAGGCCGAGGTAGTGCTGCGGGAAGAAGGTCACGTTGAACCCGATCATCATGAGCCAGAAGTGCACGGTGCCGAGCCGCTCGTCGAGCATCTTGCCGGTGATCTTCGGCCACCAGTAGTAGGCGCCCGAGAAGAGCCCGAAGACCGAACCGCCGAAGAGCACGTAGTGGAAGTGGGCTACCACGAAGTAGGTGTCGGTCTGCTGCAGGTCCACCGGGGGCGAGGCGTGCATGATCCCGGAGAGGCCGCCCATCGTGAACATGGCGATGAAGCCGAGCGAGAAGTAGAGCGGCGTCCGGAAGCGGATGGAGCCGCCCCACAGCGTGCCCAGCCAGTTGAAGATCTTCACGCCGGTGGGCACCGCGATCAGCATGGTGGCGATGGAGAAGGCGGCGTCGGCCACCGGGCCCATCCCGACCGAGAACATGTGGTGGCTCCACACCCCGAAGCCGAAGAAGCCGATCATGATGCCGGAGTAGATCACCACCGGCGCGCCGAAGAGCGGCTTGCGCGCGAAGGTGGGCAGCACTTCGGAGACGATGCCCATCGCGGGGAGGATCAGGATGTAGACCTCCGGGTGGCCGAAGATCCAGAAGAGATGCTGCCAGAGCAGGGGATCACCGCCCGCGGCGGGGGCGTAGAAGAGCGTGCCGAAGAAGCGGTCGAACATGAGGAGGATGAGCGCCACCGTGATGGCCGGGAAGGCGAGCACGATGAGGAACTGGGTCACGAAGCTCATCCAGACGAACACCGGCATCCTCATCAGGGTCATGCCGGGGGCCCGCATGTTGATGATCGTCACCAGGAAGTTGAAACCCGCGAGCATGGAGGAGATGCCGAGGATCTGCAGGCCGAGCATCCAGAAGTCGATGGAGTGGCTCGGGGAGAACTGGGAGGAGGTCAGGTTGGCGTAGCCGAACCAGCCCCCGTCGGGCACCGCGTTGAACAGGAAGCTCGCGTGCAGCAAGAGCCCGCCGGAGAGGAAGATCCAGTAGGAGAGCGCGTTGAGGCGCGGGAACGCCACGTCGCGCGCCCCGATCAGGAGCGGGATCATGTAGTTGAAGAACGCCGCGCTCATCGGCATGATCGCCAGGAAGATCATGGTGGTGCCGTGCATCGTGAACAGCTCGTTGAAGGTCTGTGCGCTCACGATGTTGTTGTCGGGCCGGGCGAGCTGCAGGCGCATGATCAGCCCCTCGATGCCGGCGATCAGGAAGAAGATGAACGCGCTCGAGCCGTAGAGGATGCCGATGCGCTTGTGATCGACGGTGATGAGCCAGGACGCGATGACCCCCCAGAACGTGGGGACTTCCGCCTTCGCGCCCGGCATGAATGCCGCGGGAGTCGCCACGGGCGTCTCTCTATTTCAGGCTGAGGAGGTAGGCGGCCAGGGCCTTCGACTGCTCCCCCTTCAACCCCAGCGTCGGCATCAGCGCGCCGGGCTTCATGTGCTCGGGATTCTCGATCCACTTGGTCAGGTTGTCCGGGGTGCTGGTCATCAGCGACCCCGCGAAGGTCTTGCGGCTGGCGAAGTGGGTGAGATCGGGGCCGATGCGGCTGGCCGAGATCCCGGTGATGGAGTGGCAGCCCACGCACCTCGACTGGGCGAACAGAGTCTTGCCCTGCTGGGCCAGCACGTCGGCGGATTCCACCGGGGGCGCCTGCTGCGCCTTGACCCACTTCTCGAACTCGGCCGGCTCGTGCACGATGACCCGGAAGCGCATGTTGGCGTGCGACATCCCGCAGTACTCCGCGCACTGGCCGGGATACTCACCCGGCGCCTCCGGGGTGAGGGTGATGAGGTTCACGCGATGGGGGACGACGTCGCGCTTGCCGCCGAGCTGCGGGATCCAGAAGGAATGGATGACGTCGGGCGTGTTCAGGAAGAAGGCCACCGTCTGGCCGGCGGGCAGGTGGAGCTCATTGGCGGTCGTGATCTTGTGCTGGGGGTACTCGAACTCCCACCACCACTGCTTGCCGTACACGTCCACCCGCAGGGCGGTGGCGGCGGGCGCCTCCTGCGTCTTGAAGATCGCCCGGATGGTCGGGATGGCGATGATCAAGAGAATCACCGCGAAGGCGATGGTCCAGGAGATCTCCAGCGCGGTGTGGCCGTGCACCTGTTTGGGGATGGGCGCCCCCGGCCGCTCGCGGAAGCGCCAGCACGCGTAGATCAGCGCGCCCTCCACCGCGATGAAGATTCCGAGCGCCCACCACGAGATCAGCATGAAGATGGCGTGGGTAGTCCGCCCGAAGTCCGACTTCGGATTGACCGTGGTCATCGGGGTGTCCCAGTTCCAGCCCACCCAGCTGCAGGCGCCGGTCAGCAGGAGCAGCGCCGCCAGCAGGCCGACGAGCGGCCAGTCCAGGCGCTTCGGGAATCGGGCGGCCGTCGAGGGCTGCTCGGTCATGGCGTCGTCTGGGTTCCTCTAGCTCCTTGGGCCGCCGGCGATGGAGTCGACGTGCCGGTCGCGGCGACCGCGGGCCGGTGGACGTCGACCACGGCCACCCAGCTACGAGCGGCCAGGAAGAGCACGAGGAGCACCGGGATACAGGTCCACAGGAGATCGGTGCGCCGGCGGGCGCCCCGCGGCGAGACGGCCCGGCGCGACCTCAGCACGAAAGCCAGGGAGCTGGCCTGAGCGGCCAGGAAAACGGTCAGAACCACGGCCAGCAGCAGGTACACTATCGCGGGCACAACACCCTCATGGAAGTGATGGCGCTGGAATCACGCGGAGTGTACTTGAATCCGCGCACCCCTGCCAAGTGGAAACTTTCACATGCGCGCGCGGCGGCTCCATTTTGGACGATCTTACCCGGCCAGCCGCAGGAGGGTGTGGAGCAGCGCGTTGGTGCCGCGCCCGATCGCCCGCCAGTCGCTCATCTCGTCGGGCCGGTGGCTGCGCCCGCCGCGCGAGGGGATGAAGAGCATGCCGGCCTCGGTCACCGTGGCCAGGTTCTGGGCGTCGTGGCCGGCCCCCGACGGCATCTGCTTCCACTTGAGCCGGAGCGCCTCGCAGGCCGCCTGCACCGCGCCCATGACGCGCGGCGCGCAGCGGGCCGGCTCGGTGCGCGAGAGAGTCTCGACCATCACTCGTAAGCCTCTCCGCCGCGCGACGCCACGCGCCAGGGCGACGCATTCACGGTCCAGACGCGCGAGGATGCGCGCGTTCAGCTCGCGCATCTCCTGCAGGAGCAGCGCGCGCGCGGGCACGATGTTCGAGACGCCCGGCTGCAGCTCGATGCGCCCGAAGTTGGTCACGCTTCGTCCGCTGCCCTTCCGGACGATGTGCTCGCGGGCTTTCAGCGCGTACTCGCAGGCGGCCAGGAAGGCGTCCTTGCGCGACGCCATCGGCGTCGTGCCCGCGTGGTCAGGCTCACCGATGAAGGTGAGTCGGTTCCGGCGGATGCCCACGATGCCTTCCACGAGCCCGATCGGGATGCGGGCGGCCTCCAGGTGCGGCCCCTGCTCGATGTGCAGCTCGATGTAGGCGTGCAGCGTGCGCGGGTCGCAGCGCGCCTCGCCCGCGCGCGCGGCGTCGTACCCGGCCCGCGCCATCGCCTCGACGAGCGACTCGCCGTCCACCGCGCGCAGCTTGGGGATCTGCGCCGTGTCGAGCTTGCCGGTGAAGGCGCGCGAGCCGAAGAGGCTGCCGTAGCGGCCCTCCTCGTCGCTCCAGGCCACCACCGCGAGGGGGCGCCGGCGGGTGAGGCCGGCCTCCCGGATGGTCTGCAGGCACTCCAGCCCGGCCAGCACACCGAGCGCGCCGTCGAGCGGGCCGCCCTCGGGCACCGTGTCGATGTGCGAGCCGGTCAGCACCGCTGCGCCCTCGCCCGGCAGCACGCCGAAGGTGTTGCCCGCCGGGTCCACGCGCGTCTCGAGGCCAGCTGCCTTCATCCGGCCCAGCAGCCACGCCCGTGCTTCCTCGTGAGCCGGGCTCCAGCAGGAGCGGGTGATGCCCCGGCCCTCCGGGTTGCGGCCGAAGGTGGAGAGCGTCTCGATGTGGCTCTTCAGGCGAGGCAAGGAGATGGCAGAGGCCATGACGGCCGCGAGTATACCGCACACCTGGGGCGCCCGCGGGGCGAGCCCCTTGACACCTTCTCCGACTGGCTCGTATCATGGCACTGAACAGTCGTTCAGTCGCTTCCCGGTCAACCTCACTGAGACCGACAACCGCGTGGGAGGGTGTATGGATTTCACGCTGACCCCCGAGCAGGAATCCTTTCGCGACGAGGTGCGCGCCTGGCTCTCCAAGAGCACCCAGAAAGACTGGGTGGCGCGCCTTCGCCAGGGCTCGGACATCCCGCGCCCCGAAGCCTACGAGCTGCTCCGCCAGTGGCAGCGGCAGATGTACGAGGCGGGTTTCGTCGGCGTCACGTGGCCCAAGGAAGCCGGCGGCCGCGGCCTCACGTTCATGGAGGAGATGATCCTGCAGCAGGAGATGGCGCTCTCCAAGGCGCCACCCGTCCTCAACATCCTGGCCATCGGCATGGCGGGGCCCACCATCATCGCCTACGGGACGGAGGAGCAGAAGAAGCGCTATCCGCCCAAGATGCTTTCGTGCGAGGAGATCTGGTGCCAGGGCTATTCCGAGCCCAACGCCGGCTCGGATCTGGCGTCGCTCCAGACCCGCGCGGTGAAGGACGGGGATCAGCACTATGTGATCAACGGTCAGAAGGTGTGGACCTCGCTCGCCCACGTCGCGGACTGGATGATGCTGCTGGCCCGCACCGACCTGGGGGCCCCCAAGCACAAGGGCATCACCTACTTCCTCCTCGATATGAAGAGCCCCGGCGTCACCGTGAAGCCGCTCAAGCAGATGACGGGTGACGCCGAGTTCAACGAGGTCTACTTCGACAACGTCCGTGTCCACGAGTCGCAGATCCTGGGCGGCCTCAACAACGGCTGGGCGGTCGGCCTCACCACCCTCATGTACGAGCGGCTGGCCCTGGGCTTCGGGCTCCAGGTGCGGCTGCGGATCGCCCTCGACAGCCTCGTCGACATGGCGCGCCGCACCAAGAAGAACGGCGTGCCGGTGACCCAGGACCCAGTGATGCGGCAGAAACTCGCCCAGATGTGGATCGACACCGAGGTCTTCAAGTACACGGGGGCCCGCGCGATCACCAAGCTGCTGAAAGGGGAATTGCCCGGTCCCGAGGCCTCCGCGGGTAAAATGATGTGGGTGGAAGGCCACCAGCGGGTCCAGGAGCTGGCCATGGAGATCCAGGGGGCGTTCAGCCAGCTCACGGCCGGCAGCGCCTGGGCGGTGGCGCAGGGATTGTGGCAGCACACCTTCCTGCGCTCGCGCGCCAACTCCATCGAGGGCGGCACGACCGAGATCCAGCGCAACATCATCGGCGAGCGCGTGCTCGGCCTCCCGAAAGGCTAGGTCATGAACTTCGGCTTCAACGACGAGCAGGAGCTGCTGCGCAGCACCGCGCGGAAGTTCTTCGAGAATGAGGTCGGCTCGGACACGGTGCGGCGGCTGATGGAGACGCCCGAGGGGATGACCCCCGAGCTGTGGACGAAGCTGGCCGAGCAGGGCTGGCTCGGCCTCGTCTTCCCCGACCAGTACGACGGCATGGGCCTGGGCCTGGTGGACCAAGTGGTGCTGATGGAGGAGATGGGGCGCGCGGTGGTGCCGGGCCCCTACTTCTCCACGGTGCTCCTGGGGGGCCTCGCGATCCTGGAGGCGGGCAGCGAGGCGCAAAAGAAGGAGTGGCTCCCGAAGATCGCCGCCGGTGACAAGCGGGTCGCCCTGGCCTGGATGGAGCCGAGCGCCCAGCTCGGCCCGGCCGGCGTCACCCTCACCGCGGTGGAGAAGGGTGGCAAGTACGCGCTCTCCGGCACCAAGCTCTTCGTGCACGACGCGCACACCGCGGACGCGCTCGTGGTGGCGGCCCGCACGCGGCCGGGGGCCGGGGCCGACGGCGTCTCGCTTTTCCTGCTGCCGAAGGGCGCCAGGGGTCTCGAGGTGACCTTGCTGCCCACCATGGACCAGACCCGCAAGCTCTGCGAGGTCACGCTCTCCGACGTGACGGTGGGCGCCGATGCGCTACTCGGCGCGGCCGGCTCGGGCTGGGCCCCACTGAGCCGCGTGCTCGACTGCGCGACCGTCGCCCTGTGCGCCGAGATGTGTGGCGGGGCCCAGAAGGTGCTCGACATGACGGTGGAGTACGCGAAGATCCGCCAGGCCTTCGGGCGACCCATCGGCTCCTACCAGGGGGTCAAGCACCGGGCCGCCGACATGCTGGTGGACGTGGAGAACAGCAAGTCCATCACCTACTACGCGGCGTGGGCCCTCGACGAGTCCACCGCGGAGGCGCCGCTGGCCGTGAGCATGGCCAAGGCCTACGTCTCCGACGCCTATCGCCGCGTCTCCGCGGCCGGCATTCAGCTGCACGGCGGCATCGGCTTCACCTGGGAGCACGACCTGCATCTCTACTTCAAGCGAGCCAAGGGGTCGGAGTTCACGTTCGGTGATGCGACCCATCATCGCGAGCGCGTCGCCCAGCTGGTGAACCTCTAGTCCCGTCCCTCCATGATCAAGCGGGTCCGGCGGTGGATGAAGCGCGACCCGCGCGAAGCGGCGGCCGACGCGCTCCTCTTCGCCGATCACGAAGAAATCCAGGACATCGCGCGCCAGATCCGCCGCACCAAGGTGGAGATGGACCGCTCGGTGCTCTCCATGCGGAGCTGGGCGCGCGACCTCGCCCGCCGGTTGGCCGAGAGCCCGCGCGGGCTCTCCCGCAACGAGGATCTGCGCGCGCTGGGCGAGACGGTGGGCGGTCTGGCCCACAACTTCAACAACTCCCTCGCGGCCATCCTCGCCTACACCGAGTTGATGCTGCGCGAGAGCGAGTCGGAGGCGGCCCGCCGCCGGCTGGTGGTGATCCGCGACGTGGCCCTGGAAGCCTCCGCGACGGTCCGTAAACTGCAGGAGTTTGTCTCTCGTCAGCCCCAGGTGGCCTTCGGTCCGGTGGGCCTGCCCGCGGTCATCGCGGAGGCGCTCGAGCTGACCGCGCCGCGCTGGCGCGACGAGGCGGAGCGCAAGGGCATCGTCATTGCGGTGACCCAGGACATGGAGGCGCTGCCGCCGGTGGAAGGCAACGCCTTCGAGCTGCGGGATGCCCTCGTGCGCTTGATTCACAACGCGGTGGACGCCATGCCGAAGGGTGGGAGCCTCGCCATCCGGGCCGCCGCCGAGGCCTCGGGCTGGGTGGTCGTGGAGGTGCGCGACTCCGGCGTGGGCATGTCCGCCGAGACGCGCCGCCGGCTCGCCGAGCACGCCCGGAGCCTCCAGCCCGGGCGGGCGGCCAGCCAGGGGCTCGCGTACGTGTACGACATCGTCGAGCGGCACGGGGGCAGCGTGGCCATCGACAGCGAGGTCGGCAAGGGCACCACGGTGCGCCTCCGCCTGCACACGAGCCGCTTCCAGATCATCCCCGCCTCGGAGGGGCCGGCCGAGCGCCAGGTGTCGCCGGAGCACGCCGCGCGCGTCCTGCTGGTGGACGACGATCCGCGCCTCCTGACCGTCCTCTCCGATGTGCTGCGTAGCGAGGGCCACGCGATCACCATCGCGGCCAACGGCGAGGAAGCCCTGGCCGTGTTCGATCCGGGGGCCCACGACGTCGTCATCACCGACCTGGGCATGCCCAAGATGAACGGCTGGGAGGTCGCCGAGCGCATCAAGACCCGCTCGCCGGCCACCGCGGTCTTCATCCTCACGGGCTGGGGCGAGGGGGTCTCCGCGCACGAGTCCATGCAGTTCGTGGACCGCGTCATCGCCAAGCCGGTATCGGCGGAGGCCCTGCTCGAGCAGCTCGCCGGGCTCACGCGCTCCCGCGTCCCGCCCGCGTGACCGCCGCGCCGTCCCCGCCCGTCGCCCCGCGCCCCGCCGCCTCCGTCCTTCTCGTGCGCCCCGGCGCCGACTCGCCGATCGAGGTCTACCTGATCCGGCGGCAGAAGAGCATGCGCTTCCTGGGCGGCTTCTACGCCTTCCCGGGCGGCAAGGTCGAGGCCGCCGACGCCTCCGACGAGGCGCTCCAGTGCTGCCGCGGCCTCTCGACCGCCGGCGCGCTCGAGGCTTTCCCGCACTCGGACGGCCTGCCTCCGCTGGCCTTCTGGGTGACCGCCGCGCGCGAGCTCGTGGAAGAGACCGGGCTGCTCGTGGGCTGCGAGCCCGACGGCCGCCCGGTGGACACGCGGGACCCGGCCGTGCGCGAGCGGGTGGAGCGCCTGCGCCACGCCCTCGTCTCCGAGGAGGCGCCCTTCCCCGCGCTGCTCGCAAGCGAAGGCTGGCGCCTCGACCTGGCCCCGCTTCGCTATCTCTCGCACTTCATCACGCCGCCCTCGAGCCCCATCCGATTCACCGCGCGCTTCTTCCTGGCCCCTGTGCCCGCCGGGCAGGAGCCGCGGCTGCTCGGCGGCGAGGCTTCGGAAGGCTTCTGGATCGATCCCGCCGAGGGCCACCGCCGCTTCCTGGCCGGCGAGATGCAGATGGCCGAGCCGGCCGACTGTGGGCTCCGCTATCTGGCCGGCTTCGACGATCTCGAATCGGTGTGGACGGCGCACGTCGACGGCCGCCACAAGTTTCACGGCATCACCGACCGGATCGAGGCGGCGGGCTTCTCGATCCCGCGTGGCCGGCGAGCCGGGGTCAGGTCTTGAATTACGACATTTCAGTGGTGAGGGGTAAGTGGTCAGTCACGCGCTCTCGGTGAAGGTGCGCTGGAGCGAGGCCGACCCGGCCGGCATCGTCTTCTATCCGCGGTTCTTCGAGTGGTTCGATCTGGGTACGGAGGCGCTGTTCGAGTCCCTCGGCCTGCCGTGGCCTGAGCTGTTTCCGGCCGAGCGCATCGTGGGCGTGCCCATCGTGGAGTCGGGCGCGCGCTTTGCCTCTCCGGTACGCTACGGCGACGAGGTACGGATCCAGACCACGGTGAGCGAGGTGCGCGAGAAGACGTTCCGAGTCGAGCACGAGGTCTCCGTCGCCGGCCGACCCTGCGCCACCGGCTTCGAGGTTCGGGCCTGGGTGGCGCGGCCCGAGCATCCCGGCGGCGCGCTGGCGGCCAAGCCCATTCCGGCCGGCGTCGGCGCCCGCCTCAGAGGAGAAGCGAGATGAGTCCCACTCGCCGGTGCGTTCTTGACGGTCCACACCCCGCGCTACTGCACGCTCGAGGCCGCGATCGAGGGCAAGCTGGCCTCCGAGGTCTTCCGTCCGGTGCGCGACGGGCTCGTGGCCCAGGGTGAGGCGGTGGCGCAGGCCAGGCTGGACGTCACGGTCATCAACTCCTGCCATCTCATCACGACGTTTCCGACGGTGATCGACGGGACCCCGCGGCACCAGGGCGTGCTCACGGCTCAGGAGGCGCCGGAGATCATCCACGGCGTGCCCTACGACTACCCGGGCGACTACGATCTGGCCGCCCGCCTCATCGCCCGCGGCAAGGCGGCCGGCCGGCAGTGCGTGCTCGCCAACGACGTGCACTATCCGCTCGACTACGGCACCGTCATGCCCATGGTCTGCTATCTCGATCGGCCGCAGCGGACGCCGATCGTCCCGGTGTCGGTGTGCCTCTCGGCGGACCTCGACGAAGCCTACGAGTGGGGCCGCCACGTAGCCCAGGTGGCCCGGGAGAGCACCAAGCGTGTGGGCTTCGTGGCCAGCGGCAGCGTCTCCCACAAGCTGGTCCGGGGGCCCGAGCGGGCGCCGCTGCCGGAAGACCAGGAGCTCGATCACCGGTTCGCGCGGCTCCTCGCCGACGGCGAGTTCGAGAAGCTGTGGGCCTGGCTGCCGGAGTTCACGCGGACCACGCAGGCCGAGATGGGAGGGCGCCACCTGGCCATGCTGCTGGGGGCCATCATGGAGTCGGGGAACCGCTTCGTCCCGTCCCTCCACGCCTACGGTCCCTCCTCCGGCAGCGGCAACTACGTGATCTCCCTACTCGCCGCCTGACCGCGGAGCAGTTATAATCTGGCGCTCGATCAACCTCAGGAGGACACCACGATGGACAAGGTCACGCGGCGGAAGTTCCTCGGGACGGCTGGGCTCGCGGCGGCCGGCACGGCGATGGGGCCGTGGGTGCTGCACGCCGGCGCGCAATCGGGCCCGATCAAGATCGGCGTCGTACTGCCTTACACGGGGGTGTACGCCGTGCTGGGTGAGAGCATCACGCAGGCCATGGAGCTGGTCTTCGCCCGCGAGAACTGGACGGTGGCCGGGCGCAAGATCGAGATGATCAAGGAAGACGACGAGATGCAACCGCCGGTGGGCGTCCGCAAGACGGAGAAGCTCATCGACTCCGACAAGGTGGACATCCTCACCGGGCCGGTGCACAGCGGCATCCTGATGGGCATGCGCGACAAGGTCCACAACAGCAAGACCATCCTGATCGTCTCCAACGCGGGC
>Ga0187892_10002747_pt1 | contig 34147 bp, 29 predicted proteins | sample MA1701073metaG_FD_139345 | JGI IMG/M metagenome (GOLD analysis project Ga0187892, IMG submission 139345) | Bio-ooze microbial communities from a basaltic lava cave in the Kipuka Kanohina Cave System on the Island of Hawaii, USA - MA170107-3 metaG ... | reverse complement strand
GGTGTGACTGACCAGAGGATTCGTCAGATTTTGGCCGCGGCAAAAAAGCGCTTACACCAGGCTCTCTCAACGACCTTGGCTCTTTAGTGGCAAGCTGTCTGAACCTTAATGTTCCGACAGCTTTTCATTTACCCTATACTAAAACCGCATGGAGGGAGTTATCTTTTGGCTAACGCCGGTGGCGCTACTGCTGGTGTTGATTTTCTTAGTGCTATATCAGCTGGAAAGACGACGGCCACTGTATTTTGTGGAGCCGCTTGGCACGGTCATTAACGGCTGGCACCAAGCGCGCTTTGACGGCAACGAGCCGCGCGCCAACACCCTGATTAGTTGGCTGAACCAACCTTCGGGCGATCAGGGATATCTGAGCGCTTTACTTAACGAGGTATCACAGCCGGGCCCAAGTCAACCCATGACCGCCCAGCTAATCAGTCTTAGAGTGATCGGGCCGCTCGCGTGGCAGGGCTTGCTGGTCAATAACGGTCATGGTCATTCCGTCCTCTTTGGGCTAGTCGAGCCGCTGCGAATGTTTATCGCCGATGATCACCCAGCTAGCCTTAAGCCCCCTACACTTGAGCAACAAGCCAAAGCCGCCCAGGGCGGTTTCCTGACCCTAGTGCTGGCGGAAACAGCCCTCCATCCTTTTCGGTTGGCAAGACGAAACTGCCCGGCGGTACCAAGGCACCGGTTGGTCGGGACTCTCATCCTTGAGCCAAAATTTGACGATCAGGCGCTACAAAAGCTGCGGGGGCTACCGGCCGAGCAAGTGAGACTGTTTAGCCGCGCCCCGACCAATTTTGTTGATTCAATTTACGAGAGGGTTTACGGGCGAAGACCCGCCTTGTCGATCGACAGCAACCAACTCCGAGCGCTAACGCCCACCTTTGCCGAAGCCGAGCTAAACCGAGCGGTGGTCCTGGGCGAGAGCGACCCATTTACCAGCCACAACTTCATCCGTACTCTCGAGCGCCAGCACAGCTGTGTTGCATGGAGTGTTTTGGACGAGGACCGAGTGCTGCCGGCCTCAATCCGGACCCGTTTTTGAACCGGCTTACTTCACCCGCTTTATCAGGTAGAATACAGCCATAATGCTCGCGCAAGAATTGCAACCGTTATCGGGCTTTCGTGACTCACTCGATCAGCGCAGAATACGCCTAATCACTGTGCTTGAGGAGACATTTGCCAGCTTTGGTTATCAAGCGCTCGAGACCCCGATCATTGAAAAGCAAGAGCTATTACTCAAAAAATACGGCGCCGAGGCGCAGAAACTTCTTTATTTGTTTGAAGATAACGGCGGTCGTAAAGTCGGGCTACGCTACGATCTAACAGTACCATTAGCGCGGTTTGTCGCCGCTAACTACCAACAGCTGCCACTACCATTTAAGCGTTACGAGATCGGTTCGGTCTTTCGAGCCGAAAAGCCGCAGAAAGGGCGCTACCGGCAGTTCACTCAAGCCGATATCGATATCGTCGGCGATGATGGGACTCTTGCCTCCGAGATGGAGATCCTCGAGGTTGTTCAGGCCGCCGCCGCAAAGCTTAATATCACTTTGACAGTTGAGCTCAACGACCGTCGCATCGTTGAAGCTGCCCTTGATCGACTCGCTATTGCTAAAGGCCAACGGTCCAGACTGATGCGGCTGCTTGATAAGAAGAACAAGGTCGCTCTGGAGGCTAGCGCTCGCGAGCTTCGCCGTCTAGGACTCACCGATAAGGAGCGCCGGTCGCTGGAGCAGCTTTTCCTCACCCAAAAGGGGGAGCTGAAGGAGTGGAGAGAGCTTGTCGGCGACAAGCTAGCCGATAATATCGAAGCCCTACTGGAGACCGCGAGAAAAGCTGGCCTGAAGGCAGAGTTTGCGCCCGCTATGGTTCGCGGGCTCGATTACTACACTGGGCCGATCTTTGAGGGACGACTCCAAGACAACGGGCTTGGCTCGGTGGTTGGGGGCGGTCGCTACGATGACTTGGTCGAAGATCTAGTCGGGGTGAAACTGCCCGCTGTCGGTATCTCGTTCGGGGTCGATCGACTGATTGAGGCAATGGTAGATAGTGAAGCTAAACCACTTTTTATTATTAACCTTGCCGCCACAGCCAATGTGACTCGGCACTGGTCAAAGCAGCTTCGTGGGAGCGGTTGGCAAGTGGAGCGGTTTGGGTGGAGCAAGGAGCTTAGCGACCAATTGAAATACGCCACCAAGCGCGGCTACACCAAGGTAATTCTGCCTCTTGAGGAGCTCTGGCGCGAAGGCAAGGTGGCAGTGAAGGATCTCAATACCGGGCAGCAAGAGACTGTACTTCGCTCCAGCTTTGAGACAAAAAATGCCCCAGCGCTCTTCGTCTGATCCGAACGCTCCCAACTCGCTTTTTGAAAGCGAAGAGGAAGTCTTGCAATTCTGGCAGAGCAAGCAGATCTTTGCTAAATCGCTCAGGAAAAACGCTAACGCTGAACCCTTCTCTTTTTACGACGGCCCGCCATTTATCACCGGTACCCCGCACTACGCCACGCTATTGCCGTCGATTGCTAAGGACATCATCCCCCGCTATCAGACAATGAAGGGTAAGCTGGTACGCCGGATCTGGGGTTGGGACGTTCACGGCTTACCGGCCGAGACCCAGGTGGAGAAGAATCTGGGCTTAAAGGTAAAGGCCGATATCGAAAAGCTGGGCGTGGCCAAGTTTATCGAAGAGTGCCGGCGCTACGTTCGGAGCGTCTCTGAAGAGTGGCGTTGGTATATCGATCACATCGGCCGCTGGGCCGAGCTCGATAAAGCTTATCGCACTGACCAGCTTTCGTATATGGAGACGGTAATGTGGGTCTTCAAGCAGCTTTACAATAAAGGCTTGATATACCGAGGCAAACGGACCTCGCTCTTTTGCCCGCGCTGTGGCACCCCGCTATCAAAATTCGAAGTGACGATGGACGACGACACGTATCGCGAGGTTGAGGACCCGGCCGTGACGGTGGCTTTCCGAGTTCTGAATGATGAAGTTTACCTTCTAGCCTGGACAACTACTCCCTGGACGCTCCCAGCTAATCTGGCTTTAGCAATTGACCCAGACGCCGAGTACGTTAAGGTTACCGACGGCCGCCATCACTATATTCTCTCCCACCAAGCCCTCGAGCGATATCGCGACAAAGATCTGGCGATAGTTGAGTCTTTCAAGGGGAAAAAGCTCATCGGCGAGCGATATGAGCCGTTATATGAGTTTTTGAGCGCTGACCCCGAGCGGGATCATCGGATTTATGCGGCGGGTTTTGTCAGTCACGATGAAGGGACGGGGATTGTTCATGTCGCTCCCGGGTTTGGCGAAGACGACACCAAGCTTGGCGAAGCGTTAGGCCTGTCGCTCCACGAAACAATCGACGATGAGGGTCGTTTCGTTGAGGCAGTCAAGCCCTGGGCCGGGCAGTTCTATAAGGAGGCTGATCCGTTAATTGTCGAAGAGCTAAAAAGGCGACACCTCCTTTTCAAAGAGGGTCGCCTGATCCACTCTTACCCGCACTGCTATCGCTGTGGGACACCGCTGATCTACAAAGCCCAAGTTTCCTGGTTTCTCTCTCTATCACCGCTACGAAAGCGCCTACTTAGGAATAACGGCTCGATCAACTGGATCCCGAAGCATTTCGGAGACAAACGCTTTGTCTACAATCTGGAGAATGCACCAGATTGGTCGCTCTCGCGCAGTCGTTACTGGGGGACGACGATCCCGGTTTGGGAGAGTAAAGATGGCGAGATCTATGTTGCTGGCTCACTATCAGAGCTAGAGAAGCTATCAGGCCAGAAAATTACCGATCTGCACCGGCCGGCAATTGACGAGATTGTCCTGAACTTGCCCTCGGGCAAGAAAGCATATCGGGTGAAGGAGGTACTGGACTGCTGGTTCGAATCCGGAGCGATGCCGTTTGCCCAAGACCATTATCCGTTCGAAAACGAATCGGCTTTCAAAAAGCACTTTCCGGCGGATTTTATCGTTGAGTACACCGGCCAGCTGCGAGGGTGGTTCTACTATCTGCATGTGCTTTCCAATGCCTTGAAGGCACAGAATGCCTTTCGAAACGTCGTTGTCACTGGGGTGCTGATGGGGACAGACGGCCGGAAGATGAGCAAGTCCTACGGTAATTATCCCGATCCGCGCGGCACCATAGAAAGATACGGCGCCGAATCGTTACGGCTCTACTTAATGGGCTCAAAAATAATGAATGGGGAGGATGTGGAGATAAGCGAGACAGAAATCCGTGAGAGCTCGAGGCTGCTAGGGATTTTTCATAATAGCCTTCGCTACTATCAAACCTATGCCAAGGCTCATCGTTTTAACCCCGACAAAGCGAGCACTACTGGCAACCTACTTGATCGCTGGATCGGCGCTCGCCTGGAGGAGTTCATCAGCCAGTACGCTGGCAGCCTGGACCAGTTTGATTTTGTCAGCTCCACTAAAGCAATCAGGCCGTTTGTCGAAGATCTCTCGACCTGGTATATCCGTCGCAGCCGACAGCGCTTTGTTGAGGGCGATACTGCGGCGCTAGCCACCTTACACCGAGTGTTGCAGCGCTTTGCCCAGGCGGTGGCGCCGACCTTGCCCTTTTCGGCAGAAACACTCTATCAGGCACTAGGCGCCGGACCGAGCGAGTCGGTCCACCTTACCGATTACCCTGCCCTCGACAAACACTTGCTTGCGCCGGAGCTGACCCAAGCAATGAGTAGCTTACGGGCCATCGCTTCCCAAGCTCATATGATCCGGGCCAAAGAAAATATCTCGCTACGCCAGCCGCTCCAGCAAGCCGTGATTTACGGCTACCCGGAGCTCGCCAGTAATGCGGAACTAGTCGAGATCCTACGCGACGAGCTCAATGTTATCGAAATAGTCTTTGAGCCAGACACACAGAAAGCCGACCGGGCAGAAAGTCTGCGGTTGGAGCTGAATCTCACCGATGCGCTCAAAGCCGAGGGCCGTTTTCGCGAGTTGATTCGTCTTCTACAAGAAGCCCGTAAAAAGGCGGGGCTAGAAGTAGGGCAGCTTGCCACACTGCACTATTGGACCCGTGACGATGAGCTGCGAAAAATTCTGGAAGATCGCGCCGCCGAGATCGCCAAACAGGTGTCGCTGCGCTCCATCGAGCCGGCGGCCGATTCGACTGAACTAACCCGTATTCCTGATGAAGAACTCGCGGTCGCCTTTGATTAGGGCTTGACTACTGATTGAAACCAGTTGATAATCGCCTCATCAAAACTAGCTTGCAGCTAGCAGAGAAATCACGGACCTTAAGTTGACGAAGCCAATCGTCGAATCAGGAGAAGAAAATGTCTTGTTCGATAGAGATTCTTCGGCTCGACGAAGCTAATGTCGAGCCTCATCATATCGTCGGTTTCATCCACGTCTACCAGGATGCCTTCAGCGGGCCGCCATGGTTTGAGAATCACCCGACCAAACGTGTTTACGAGATGGTTTTCCTCGAGCACCTGCCGCACTGCCTGGTGCTGGCACTAGACGGTCGGGAAGTCGTCGGACTGGCCTGCTGCCATCCGGTGCTAGCAGAAGTAAACACCGGCAATCACGTCCGCGAGTTCCTCACCGCTCATCGAGAAATCGCTCCGTTTCCGCTGGAACAGACGATCTACCAGTCAGAGGTGGCGGTTCTGAGCAGCTATCGCCGACAGCACATCGCCGAAAAGCTCACCCTAGCTCGGTTTGACTGGGCCCGTGGGCAGGGCCTCACCCATTACACAATGCGAACGGAACCGAACGGCTCGCTATCCAAGCCGCTCTATGAGAAGCTTGGCGCTAGAATCGCCAAGGGCTTGGTCCAGCCGATTAGTCCCGGGGCAGACGAAGTCAAAAGCGAGAGCAAAGAGCGCATCTACCTCTGGGGCAAGCTCTGAATTCCTCACTAATCGGGGCGGCCATCTTGGCCGCCCCGGTCTTTAACCGGTGATCCTGCCGATTACGCAAGCCTCGCTACCAACCGCCGCTTGCGGTCGGGGGAAAATAATGCACTCATTGTTTTGAGCGATATAGCGCCGTTGCCCGTCGGTGGCGAAAACCTTACCTGGGATCAGATGGTCGAAGTTAACGTACGGCCGGTCAAACGAAAAGCTGTTGCTTTGCTTAACAATCGATTTAGTTGCCTCGATAAACTGCTGCGATCGATTGATGGTTGGTCCTTGGGTGCTGTCGATTGCGTCGAAATATTGTAAGAACTTTTGAATAGTTTCAAAGGCGAGCGCTGAATATTTCTTTGGTAACAGGTTCGAGCCGCACTCGGCACAGATGGCAATTTTATTTTGGGCGTACATATAACTGTCAGTACCGCCGGGCTGGGCCTTAGCCCAACCGTAGGAGACTATGTTGAAATCCAGCTGCCTTGCTAGGTCGAATGAGGGCTTTTCACAGATTAAGAACGGTCGGTCCTCGCGGCCGTTGTAGCCATGAAGATCTAAGAGAGCGTCGCATTTATCCAGCAATCCCATCAAGATCCTGGCGAGCTCGTCTTCGACACTGCGGTCGCGGTTTGGTTTGACAAAACAGCGATTAAGATTTTTTTCGATAAAGCGCTGATTTTGTTTGACCGCCTGGGGATTAGCGATAACAGAGTGGACGGTGCCGCGCCGAATGGAAAGAGTTTTGATCGCTCGCTGAAGGGCAATAACCCCAGCTTTTTCATTACCGTGGACACCCGCAAAGATTGCCAAGCTTTTGCCTGGTTGCCGAGCGCTACGCGTCGTTATAGCAGGCTGCATCGGTTTGCATTCTACGCTCTGGTGGACGGAAGTTCTACCAGCAAAACTTGTTTTGCGCAAACAGTCTTGATTATTCGCCGTCTTTGCTCTATATTGCGCGCAGAGGCTTTGAGAGTGATAAGCCAGGCGCGCAACGGCGCTTCGGATATTTACAACCAGCCGGAGGAATCTATGAGCAAGTCAATAAACGTCAGGCCGCTCAGCGGCTTTCGAGACTTCGGGCAAAGAGAACAAGCGCAACGTCGCTGGCTGATTGAGACAGCTCTCTCTGCCTACGCCCAGTTTGGTTATCTGTCGATCGAGACCCCAGCGCTCGAGCGAGAGGAGATCTTGCAAGGGCAGTACGGGGAAGACGCAGATACGCTACGCTACAAGTTCGATCATTTTGGATCCCGAATCGGTTTGCGCTACGACCACACAGTGCCCTTTGCCCGCTTTGTGGCCTCGAAGCTGCCGAAAGGGGAGATCGGGCTACCGTTTCGGCGCTCCGTAGTGGGCCCAGTCTGGCGCGCTGAAAAAGCGCAGAAGGGTCGGTACCGCGAGTTCTATCAAGGCGACTACGACATTGCCGGGTCGAGCAGTCCGACGGCCGACGCGGAGGTTGTACTGGTTGCGGAAACGGTGATGCAACGCCTCGGAGTCGATTACCGGATTCGTATCAATCACCGTGGGCTCTTGGACGGTATTTTGCGCTCGGTGCAGGTTCCAGTGGAAAAGGCCAAGCTGACGCTGACTGTGGTCGACAAGCTCGATAAGAGCGGGCCTGATAGAGTGCGCGATGAGCTGAGAGATCGCCTCGAACTCTCTCAAACTCAAATCGACGACGCTCTCTCGATGCTGCAAGCCCAGTTCGATCCCAAGGCACTCTATAAATGCCTTGATGCGGAAGGTCGAGACGCGCTGGAGAACATTAAGACGATTGAGGAGTTCGCTAAGCTAGCGTCGGCCTTTAGCGATAGAATCATCGTCGATCTCTCGGTTGCGAGGGGTCTGATGTACTACAACGCCTTTGTCATCGAGACGAAAATCGTTGGTGCAGAAATCGTTGGTGCCGTGATCGGCGGTGGCCGGTTCGACAACACCATCGGGACGTTTATGGATCGCCAGATCCCGGCAGTTGGGGCGTCGCTCGGCATCGATCGCTGCTTGGACGCCCTGGCAGCAGTCAAAAAGTTGCCCGAGGAAGCAGCGCTTTGCGATGTGGCAATCTCCACGTTCCCGACCTTCGAGCGGTACATGTTTGGCATTGCCCAGGCGCTACGCCAACGCTCTCTCTCAGTGGTCTTTCCGCCAGAAGTAGCGGAGCTACGAGCCCAAGTCGGCTACGCCCAGAAAAACGCCCGATTCGTGCTCATCTACGGCGAGGCCGAGTGTGACGGTGGGTACTTCTCGCTCAAAGACTTCAAAACCAATGAACAGCACCGGCTCAACTTGGAGGAGGTGATTAAAAAAATCAAGGGAGCCTAGCAAGTCCCAAGACGACGCCAATGGGCGGCCAAGATGGCCGCCCATTTTTAATTCGGATGGTTGGGGGGCACGACGGGACTCGAACCCGCGACATCCTGATCCACAGTCAGACGCTCTTGCCAACTGAGCTACGTGCCCGCCCGGGAAGATTACGCAGGCAGTTTACCGCAACGCTGCGCTTACGTCAACGGAATAAACTTCTCGATCGTTCGGACAACCTTACCTGAACCAACCAGACCAGAGATCTTTTCAATATCGGGTGCCATTATCCGATCCTGCAGTAACGGCCGTACCTCGCGTCTAACGAGCTGGTAGATGGCACCCAAAGCCGGGCTTAAGTACGTTCGTGGCGAGGCAAGCTTGTGCTGCTTCGCTAGAAGGTCCAGTGCTTGGCAGACCGTAAGAAGTTCCAGGGCGAGCACCTTCGTTAAATTGATCGCTACTTGGCTTGCCTTGCGGGCGGCAATAGTACCCATCGACACATGATCTTCCTGGTTGGCAGAAGTTGGGATCGAATCAACACTAGCTGGGTGAGCGAGGCTTTTATTTTCCGAGACCAAAGCCGCGGCGGCGTATTGAACGATCATAAACCCGGAGTTCAGACCCGGATTAGCCACGAGGAAAGCGGGGAGCCCTTTGGATAGCTGGGGATTTACCAGCCGCTCAAGTCGGCGTTCGGAGATATTGCCTAGCTCCGCTAAGCCTATTGCTAAATAATCACCCGCCACCGCCAGGGGCTGACCGTGAAAATGCCCGGCCGAGATAATCCGCTTGCCGATTACTAACGGGTTGTCGGTAACGCTGCCATATTCAGTTGCAACTACCGAGCCAACGTGGCTGATAATCTGTCGGCTGGCGCCATGAACCTGAGGGATACAGCGCAGCGAATAAGCATCTTGAATCGGTTCGCGTCTGATGTCCCAATTCTCTAGTTTGCTACCGTTAATTAACTTCCTAATGTTACTGGCTACAGCCAGCTGTCCCGGGAACGGCCGTAAGCGATGGACTCTAGCGGCAAAGGCATCTTGATTGGCGCGCAGTGCCTCTAAGGTTAGTGCGGCAACGATGTCCGCAGTTTTAGCAAGTACGTTTGCTCTTAATAAGGTAACACTTAGCACAGAGGTCATTGGATGAGTAACGTTAATAAGGGCTAACCCGCTCTTTGGTCCTAAACTCACTGGTTTTAGCCCGGCCAGACGCAGCGCCCGAGCAGCGGACATAACCTTCCCCTTATACTCCGTTTCTCCTTCGCCGATTAACACCAGAGCGTAGTGGGCTGACGGGGCTAGGTCACCGCTTGATCCAACCGATCCTTGCGACGGAATTACTGGGTGGATTCCGCAGTTGAGGAAATTGACAATCTGATTAACGATCGCTGGGCTTACCCCCGAGTAACCCTTCAGAAAACAGTTAACTCCAAGGAGCATCACTCCACGCACCACAGTTGTTTCAAAAGGCGGTCCAACCCCGCAAGCGTGACTACGCAACAAATTAATCTGAAGCTGGACTTGGTCGCTTTCTTTAATGGTGGCATCCTTGAGTAAGCCAAAACCGGTATTAACCCCGTAATTAGGTTTAGATGATTGAGCGAGTCGGCAAAGCGTCTCATAACTTCGCTTAACACGTTTGAGGCCGTCTCGGCTCACTGAAACCTTTTCTTTAGCAAAGACCACGTGCTCAAATTGCTCCAGTGTCAGATTATGGCCAGAGATGTCCATAATTTACCTTGAGCGAATATTAGATCATCTCTTACCTGGATTCAACGGGTCGAGGCGAGTTTCCTGGCATAACCGTCCCTCAAACCGTTAAAATAAGCTGATGATAATTGCCGTGTTCCAGGTGATCGCTTCGCTTATTATTTTGGGGCTGCTGCGAATATTTTCACGACTCGAGATGGTCGGGATCCTTAATTTAAGGGCTGTCCGTAAACCAGTAATTATTGTCGCAAACCACGAATCGCATTTAGATCCGCAGTTACTTGGCGTGGTCTGTCTTAACCGGCTTGGTTTACTGCCGCTTCGCTATATGGCCAAAGATCGGTTTTTCCGCATCCCATTGTTCAATCTTCTAATTTGGTTACTTGGGGCGTTTCCGGCGCGGAAAAAGCAGGGCATTGAGCGATCGCTGGAAATTCCGCTCCGTCTTCTTAGGCGCGGCCAGAGCGTTATTATGTTCCCGGAAGGCAGGATGGTCGTTGAGCGACCAAAGCTAGGAGAGGGCCGCCGCGGCGCGGCAATGCTTGCACTGCAAACCGGTGCCCAAATCTTACCGCTTTCGCTCCACACTCCCTACGATCTGCCGCCGCTACCAGTTAGCCTAAAAAGGCACCGAATTGTCATTAACGTCGGCGAGCCGTTTCGGCTTCCGAAGGGAGAATTTGCCAGCGAAAATGAAGCCACGGTGTTTAAAGCGACAAAACTAATTATGGAAAAAATCGCCGAGCTATATTACCAACACCGGTATTGAGCTGACCTAGCAACACTCGGGGCGGATGTCTTGTCTCCCGACTGAATTCTCGCCGTAAGGACTCGAAATTACCGGGCTTTATTAGCGTCATCGCTAATAAAATGAGACTGACTGGGCAAGTTGCCCAGTCAGCGGAGGTCATTCGATGACCAAATAGACATCGTCGATCCAACAGTCGTCAAAGCTACGCCTTGCGTCTAACACAACTGTTTCGATGTCGATTAAGTTCTCTCCCGCTCGTAACGTTGAAAGCGGAAAATTTGGAGTGCGATACGTTTGCCAGGAGTCACCCTCAGCAATTATTCGGCCCACTTCAGTTTCGTTGATCGAGATGATCGGATCTTTGCTCGGTACTGCCTTGAGTCTCAGCCTGATATGGGCGCGGCTTCGTCGAGCCAAATCAGAACCGCCGAGCGCGAAGAAACGATCCCAGAGGACTTTTGCTCCGTGCTCGTCGTCGCCAAGATAGACCGGCTGATCGAGCAAGAGAATTTCCCGCGGTTTACCAGCTGCAGAAAGCAGCTCTGGTGGTGTCTCGCTTCGCCCGTCAGGCCAGTAGATGAAACCGGTGAGATGTCTCTCTTGGGAAAGATCGATCACCCGGCGCCGAATCTTGCTGTCAGTGGGCCAATTGGCGTCCCAAACTTCAATCAGGTTTCCCCCAAGTAGTCTTGTTACTAAGGCAACATGGCCAGTCCCGTTGACCGATTTGTTCCAGCAAGCAACGGCACCGAGCTTTGGCTTCGAACCAACAGCGTAGCCGCTAGCGCGGCAGCGCTCCGGCCAAGCATGGGCGCTGTTGCTGCCCGTCGGACCGCGAGGGATCTCGTCTGAGCGCAGCGCTTGCACCAACCAAGTGCACTGACCCTTGCCCTGATCATTAGGGCGAGCGTAGTAGTTATCAAGGTTGTAAACCTTCCAGCCCGTTTCTGACTCGTAGTCTTTAATCCACCGAGGATCGCTCCAGTCGTAGGCGCTGATCACTCCTGGCTTAAGGTTAGTCGAGGCGGCGACGAGAGTTCGGTAAGAATCGCCGTAGCGCTGTTCGAAATGGAGATGTTTCAACCTGCGGGAGCGTTCTGCACTACGCGGATGGGTTGCAAACAGCTGATCGAACCAATCCTTTCGTGCCTCCAGCGTTTGCAGTCGCCGCATCAACGCTAAGCCGGCAGCGGTGTCAAAGCCGGCGGCCTGAAGATAACCGAAACCGATTCGGTCGGCCTCCAGCTCGTCTTTCTGGGAGTGCTGGGCGTTGATAAAGCTACCGATCAGCGTCGCGACCTTTGCTAGCTGCTCATCTTTGCCCAGCATCCTCACCCCCTGATTGATGAGTAAACTATCGCGTAGTTGGCGGAAGCCGTGCGCTCTGTTGGTGTGAGCTAGCTCGTGAGAGAGCAGCCAGGCGATCTCGTCGGTCTTGATTCCCGGCAGGTTGGTTGCTCCCGACATCAGATAGATCTTACCTCCTGGCAGAGCCAGGGCGTTGACCTCTGAGGAAGCTAATACCGTCAGTGAATAGTCGAGCCCTTTGCGCTTCGAACCAGGATTCTTTTCTAGAATTGTTCGGAAGATCACTTGGGCGGCCTCGTTCAGCCCGGCGTTAGCGGAAACACCGTAGCGCTGTCGTACCGCTGGATCACCAGCCTCACCGAGCCATCTTTCGCCTTCGGCGCCACCACGCACCAGAGCGATTAATCCCGCAAGATCCGTCCTTTCTTGGAGCACGGTAACCAGCGGCGCAAGAGCCAATGTCGCAACAATTGCTAACATCGTTTCCTCCTAGTCGGACACCTGATTGTCAATGTCCACGACTTTGATGAAATTGTTTCAAAAATTTACTTCCGAGACTAGGTGAAGTCAGCTAGAATATTTATGTGTAATGTATAGTGGCGTAATTGATGCTTTTAGCCAGGTTTATGCTCTTTCTTAAAGCCAACCCGAAAGTCAGGAGAGTTTCCAGCAACAACCCAATTTTCAGGGAGATTAGTAAATTGCGCTATAAAGTTTACTGTGAGGAGAAAAACTTTTTAAGCAAATTGGACTATCCTTCCAACGAGGAAACAGATGAATACGATAAACAATCAGTACATATTGTTGCAACAGCACGGGGTAAGGTAGCAGGGTACTGCCGAGTGATCCTTTCTACCGACCACACACTTCCTTTATTCAAACATTTTGACATTGGTGCAGAGATTAACCGAGAACACTCGTGCGAAGTCTCCCGTTTTATGATAGCCAAGGAGTTCAGAGCCGATAAATTAGTGAGACGTGAAATATTCCGTCTTCTCTCTCGAGAAGTGCTTGAGGTTATTGAAGAAAAGGGCATTAAGACAGTTTTCGCAGTATTGGAAGACTGGTTATTAAAGAGCTTGCGTAAAAGGGGATACGAATTCGCTAAGATTGGTGAAGGAAGGATGTATATGGGTGCCATAACCCACCCAACTAAAATGTCAGTAGGGAACGATGGACCTAAGTAGAAACCTCGGAATCCTGACAAAAAAGGAGATGCAGATTATCGCGACCAAGAAGCTAGCAGTAATTGGTTTAGGACTAGGCAGCCTGATTGCGCAACTTTGTGTACGATCAGGGTTCAAGAACTTAGTGATTGCTGATGGAGATATCGTGGATTCGTCAAATCTTAATAGACAGGCTTACAGTAATAATGATATTGGCAGAAAAAAAACTGAGGCAACTAAAGCATATTTACGCGGGTTGGCTGATGATCTTACGATTAAGAGTCATGACAACTTTTTGGTTAAAGACGACGTCGACCGAGTAATGGAAGAGTCTGAAATAATAGTTGATTCAATTGACCTCTCGAGCTTGGATGTAATACTCGCAATACATAAATGGGCTAGAGATCGTAATGTGCCAGTAATATTTCCGATCAATCTTGGCTGGAGTTCTATCATAATGGTCTTCAGTAAACACTCAGCAACTTTAGAGAATGTTCTTTCCCGTAAAGGGGACATGGGGGGTCTCAAAAAAGGAAATTTCGAAACTTGGGTTAACTTTCTAGAATCTCACGTACCGCAATATGGCAAGGAAAGGTTTGACTCCTTTTTATCTAAAATGAAAGCTATAGGGGAATGGTGTCCAGCCCCCCAATTAGGTGTTACTGCTCATGCGACGGCGGCTTTAACTGTTACTTTAGCGTTAAAGATCGCGCTGGGGGAAAAGACTCCGGTCGCACCCCAAGAGATAACTTCAGACCTGTTTGTTCTAACTAGTTAGTCATTGTTGTTATCATTAGATCTGATGTCCGATTTTGCGCTAGTCGAAGCACTGCTCGTTTCTGTGATTACATTGACGAACCTCGCACTATTTTGGACAGTGATAGAGAAGGCAAGTAGCAGAAAGTTAGGGCTTAGTTTTGGGGCGTTTATCTTACTGATTATCATATGGATACTTTCTGCTTATCTATCTGAGCTAGTTGCAGTAAATGAATGGAGGTTATGGCTTACAAAGATTACATATTTCAGTGTAATACTCGCCTTTCCTGCCCTGATTAAGTTTTTAGGTTATCTGAGAGAGGACCAGTCGCTGGAGTCAGGGAGAGTTAATATTTCCCTTTTGGCACCACCGGTTACGTTGGCAGTAGCAACGCTTGCCAGCTCAGCAATAGTAAAATCTATCACCCCGGCTAATGATAGCTTTGAGATTGTTTTTGGAGAATATGTAGCCGTTTACAACGTTTATGTGGCGCTGTACTTAATAATAATTTTCTATCTTCTAGTCTCAGGCTATCTGGAATCCGCTGGGGGTAGAAGGCAGGCATACAAACTATTGATTACGGGAATCTCATTGTTCACTGGTATAAATGTCATTGTTAACGTGATAGTACCCTTTGCAACAGGGAGTCAAGAGTTTTACAGATTCGGAAACTATTCAGTAATTTTCTTTACAGCACTTACAACCTACGCGGTGGTTGCGCATAAGCTTTTTGAGATTAGAACTTTCGCTACTGCCGTTCTCGCAGCTTTAATCAACATATTTTTGATATCCAGAATATTTTTATCACAAAGTATATTTAATGCCATTTTAAACACAGTAATTAGTCTCATTGTGGGATTTGGAAGTTACATACTTGTAAAAAATATTGCAAGGGAGATCTCTAGAAGAGAAGAGATCGAGAAGCTTGCCAAAGAGAGGATTGTGACCCTGCACGAACTCGAGCAGAGGAATAAAAACCTGGCGACGCTGCAGAAAATTTCAGAGCTGGTCTTAAACGAGATCGAACTCAAGCCAATGGCCCAAAAAATCCTTGACGAAATTCCGAAGCAGCTTGATAACTGCCACGGTGCTTTGCTCAACTTAACAAAAGAAGGGCATCTAGCTGCTTTCTCGTTTTCAGCCAACGAGTTCTCGCGCAAAATATTCTCCCTTGTGGGCGATCTGGAAAAATACAGTTACCCAATAAGGCGTGACTTTAATCTACTCCACAAGACGCTAGTTGACCGCCAGCCTTATGAATCGGCTGATCTTAGCAATTTTATCAGCCCGCCGATTACTAAGACATTGTCGCTAACACTCCAAAAATTAATCGGCATTCGTCATGTCTTAGCGGTGCCGCTTTATGCCGGGCAGGAGCCGTTAGGAATCATGATGTTTGCCTATAAGGTGTCCGCGGCAGAATTAACCGAACGTGACCGCGATATGGCCAGGGCAATCGCCGATGATATGAGCTTGGCAATCCAGCGCGCCTACGCCTATCAGAAACTCAAAGACGCCAACGAGTACCTGGCCGATCTCGATAAACTCAAAGACGAGTTCATCTCCATGGCCTCACACGAGCTCAACACCCCGCTGGCGGCAATTGAAGGCTACCTTTCAATGATTCTCGACGAAGGCTTAGGTAGGGTTGACCCTAGGGCAAAAGAATACCTCCGGCGGGCCTACGACTCATCGAAGCGCTTGGCTGAGCTCATTCTTGACTTGTTGAACGTCTCCCGCATTGAGCAAGGACGCTTGAAGATGAAATTCGCTAAGGTCAATCTTATTGATCTGGCCCAATCAGTGGTTAACGAGCTGCAGATTAAGGCCGATGCGAAGAAGCTCTACCTCAAACTTGAGGCAAAGAAATCTGCTGTCCCAGACACTTGGGCCGATCCTGATCGGATTCGCGAGGTCTTTGTTAACCTGCTTGGAAATGCCTTGAAGTTTACCGAGAAAGGCGGGGTAACAATCAGAATTGCCGAGGACACCGGCAAACTCAAAACTGAGATTGCCGATACTGGCCGGGGCATCCGGGCCACCGATCAAAATAAGCTTTTCCAGAAGTTTACTCAGATCAAGCGTGAGCAGGACGAACACCAGGGAACCGGCCTAGGCTTATATATCAGCAAGAACTTTGTTGAGCTCCACAAAGGACGGATATTCGTCAAATCAGAAGAGGGGAAGGGGGCGACCTTTATCTTCGAGCTGCCAATCTTGAAAGAAGCGCCGAAAAAAGTGGAGGGGGCAATTCTGGAAACCCCCATTAGTGCCTCCACCGTCGAGGCTGCACCTACACCAGCTGTGGCAAAATCAGCTCGGTAGTGAAGCTTGCACCAGAAGATGTTTAGCGTTATTTTGTGAGTGAGGAAATGGCTAAGGACTTCAAAAACGTTTTGCTTGTCAACGAAGCTTGCGAGACTACGCAAGCAGCGCGAGAATTCCGGGGAGACGAATAAGATATGGTTGAGTCTCTGAAAAGCATCTTATTGGTCGACGACGATCTGACGCTTAGGGAGATGTATATGGAGCGCTTTAAAGCCGAAGGTTTTAGCGTCGAGATGGCTAAAGACGGCGAAGAAGCGATCAAGATGGCCACCGAGAATCGCCCCAACATTATTTTGCTTGATATTATGATGCCTAAAATCAACGGCCTTGATGTTCTCAAGAAACTTAAGGACTTGCCGGAGACGAAAGATATTCCGGTCATTGTCCTGACCGCCTTAATCCAAGATCGTGAGCGCCAGGAAGCAATGGACCGCGGCGCCGATGACTACATCGTCAAGTCCGAAACCATGCCCGGTGAAGTGATCCAGAAAATTCACTCCGTTCTTGAGCGGCCAGTTAACCGTCCAAAATCAGCCGGCAAGTAAGCCGTTTTTATGAGAGATTACATAAGGCTCCGCGGCGGCAAGCCCTTGGTGGGGGAGATTGCCCTGCGCGGGGCAAAGAACACCGTCCCGAAAACTATGGTCGCGGCTCTTTTGAGTGACGAACCAGTCATTATTCGCGATGTCCCGAAAATTGAGGATGTTGAGATTATAGCTCGGTTAATTGCAAGAATGGGGGGGCAGGTTGAGGAGATTAGGCCCGGGACACTGCAGATTACAGCGAAAAATATCCGGGCGCTTGATCGGGGCGATCTGGAAGATATTACCGGCCGCAGCCGGATCCCAATCTTGCTTTGCGGGCCATTGCTCCATCGCTTTGGTAGAGCATTGGTGCCGAAGCTTGGCGGCTGCAACATCGGTCCGCGGCCGGTCGATTTTCACGTTAAAGCGCTGCGCGAGCTCGGTGCCACCTATGATGAAGAGAGGGGCGGCGGCTTATTTACCGCCAAACGGCTGCGCGGCGGCACGGTAATTTTGGAATATCCTAGTGTCGGGGCCACGGAGCAGGTAATTCTCTCAGCGGTGTTGTCCGATGGGGTAACCGAGCTCCACAACGCCGCGGTGGAGCCAGAGATTATGGACTTAATTGCGTTGCTGCAGAAGATGGGGGCAATTATCTCGGTTGATATGGACCGTAGAATCATTATCGAGGGGGTTAAAAAGCTGGGTGGGGCGGTACATTCAAGTATGCCTGATCGGATTGAGGCTGCTTCGTGGGCCTGTGCGGCGATCGGCACCAACGGCCGGATCTTTGTCCGGGGCGCCGAGCAGCTGCCGATAACTACTTTCCTCAACAAGTTTCGCCAGATTGGTGGCGGGTTTGATATCACCCGCGACGGCATCACCTTTTATCGGGCTCAACCCAAGCTTTTGCCAATCACTATCGAAACCGATGTCCACCCTGGCTTCATGACCGACTGGCAGCAGCCCTTCACAGTTGCCCTCACTCAAGCCGACGGCCGCTCGGTGGTTCACGAAACAGTTTATGAGTCGCGCTTTGGTTATATTGAAGAGTTAAACAAGATGGGGGCGACAATCTCGCTTTACGAGGAGGCTCCCGCAAATATCAAGTCACGTTTCGGTAAACGGAATTACCGCCAGAGCGCCATCATCAAAGGGCCGACCAAACTACGTGGCCGCGAGATCACAGTGCCGGATCTGCGGGCCGGCTTCTCCTACGTGGTGGCGACTCTTATTGCCGCCGGCGAGTCAACCGTGAAGAATTTCTCCGTCCTCCAGCGTGGCTATGAGCATCTGGTGGCAAAGCTCCAGAGCCTGGAAGTGGAGATCGTCGAAGTCAAAACCTAGTATGGGGCCAGCGGATTAGCCCGGCCAAAGGAGCCTTCTTTGCTAATGTCAGGCGCGGTAGTGTAAGAGCGATATTTAGCAAAAATTGCTTTCGCTTTGTTAATGATTTGGCTATCGCCAGAGAATTCCTGGCTAAAGGCCGGCTTAAAGAAGGCCTCGCCGGTGATGGTGGCAGTAATGTTACCGCCGCTTTGGATGACGTCGATGCTGGTTAGCTGGTTCCAACGACCGAAGCCTTTCAGCTGAACAACTAAGTCACGCAGCTTCTCAAAGTCAATCGGCCCTGAAATTGTGAACTTGGCCAAGGGCTTGCTTTCGGTTGGCTCGGCCGGCTTCTCTTCTGGAGCCGCCGCTTGGCGAGACGCCTCTTCCGAAAACGGCACGGTGGTTTTGATCTCGGCAAGGTTCAACGAAGCGATCAAGCCATCAAGCTGAAGCAGCAGATTCTCCGAATCAACAGCTGTTGGCAGGGCCAGCTGGGCTTGGCGGTGTAGAGCTTCAAGATCAGTCCGCTCCTCCTCCAGGGTTTTTAGGGCTCGGACAAACTTTTCTTTTTCCGTAATTTGGACCTCCAGGTCTTTAAGGGTAAGGGTGCTTTCTCGATACTGACCCAAGACGGGTGGAATAACTTTCCAGACCGTCAGACCAACCAACATAATGAAGATCATCGCCGAAACCCAGAAATAGATGCTCCTAAGAAGCATTTTTCACCTCGGTTGTGATCGTAAAACCGTACTTCTTAAACTCGGCGGTGGAGCTATCGGTAATATTGTTGATTCTGGCTTTTTCGAAGGACTGGTCAGCCTCGAGCTTGTCTTTGAATAAAACGATCGCTCGCCGCTCGTTGGTTTCCCCGCCCAAGGTTAAGGTGAAAGCGCTTCCGTCTTGGTTAATATTAATTGAGGTGAGCTGAACATTCGCCGGGGTATCACTAGCGATTGATGCTAGGATGGCGTCCCAGTGAGGTGAGCTTTTTTGGCTACTTTCGGCCTTCAGTCGGTCTTCGATGAAGGCGGCTTTCAAGATCAGCTCCTGTTTTTTCTCGGCCTGCTCGTTTAAGCCGGCCAGGGTCTCGGTTTTATTACTGATATTGGCACGGCTGGTTAGGTTAAAGGTTGCCAGTGCCGCTGAGCCTAGAGCCAGACCGACCAAAATAATGACGTAGATGAGGGTCAAGGAATAGAGGACTGATTTGGTGCGGTACTGTCCCTTGATTTCTGAAGGTAGAAGATTGATCATCGGAAGCCTCCGGCTTCCTCAGAATTGTCACATTGCTTCGCAGTGTTCGAAATCATCGGATTCTTCCGAAGTCCTTAGAGAGCTCGCAGTTAGTAAACCGCTTGCTATCACCAAGTTTTCTTATAGGCATGAGAAGTCCGTCGTTTAATGAGTTGCTCATAGCTATTCCAGGGGTCGCATCGCTAAGCCGATGGCATCGGCAAAAGTGTGGCTCATTTCGTCAGGGACCGGGAAACGGTGGGTGTCAATGTGTGCAAAGGGCTCGGCAAGCCGGGTAGGCAGGCCAGTTTCCTTGTTAAATACCTCAATAATTTTCGGGATGCTGGCGCCAGTGCCGGAGATAATGGCTTCCTCAAGTCGGACCCTGGGGCAGATCCGGTTTTCAAAGAACTTACTCACGTGCACCAGCTCATCAAAAACCGGGGCCGCTTTCTCGCGCAGTCCCTCAACTGGGCCGGTAATCTTAGCAGCGATGCTGTGGGTGCCCCAAGGGACGGTGGCGGTAACCCGCAGGCTTTTGCCTTCAACAATCGAAACGCCGGTGCCGCCCACGCCCATATCAATCATAAGACGGGCTTTGCCGTCGTCGGTTTTTACTACTGAACGGGCAATTGCTCCGGGTTTGATGTCGATTCCTGCCAAATCCAATCTAGCCTCCCGACAGAGCTCAAGGACCGAGTTAATCAGCGAGCGCTTTGCCGCCACGGCAAAAATAGTTAGCTGACGGGTTGTTGGGGCTACCTTGGCGGCGGCTTTGGTTTTGACAGTATCAATTTTCACTGCTTTAGCTGCTGGCGCACTAGCTTGGTTTTCGATCGGCCGACAGCGAGTTTTTAACGTTTCGTAGTCGAGTTGATACTCCTCAACGTTCAGCGACAGTTTCTCGGCAATTTCAAACGGCAGGGCCTCCTTTAGCTCAGCGGGGGGGAGCTCTGGCGTGGCAAATGTGGCCGAGAAAATCACTGACTCGGGCAGAGCAACCATCGCCTGGCGGCCGTTAATAGCCTGCGGCCGGGCGGTTTTTAGGGCCTTATCGATCGCTTCGGCGATCTCCTTTTGGTGGTCGATCTTGTCTGCCTGCCAGGGGTTGGAGGGGATACTGACCAAATTCATTCCCCGCAAACGCCAACCACTTCCAGCTCGCTCCAGACCGATGATCTTGACCGTCTCGTAACCGATGTCAACGCCGACAATGGTGCTCAACTGTCCCTCCTAAACCAAGCTTACTAAAGCTGCCTAACCTCGCAACCCCGACTCCACTAGCGGATCTCCTGCCAGCTTCCCGGTTTAATTGCCCAGCCTCCACCAGGGCCACTGGTAAAGGAGGCGTTTTGCAGCCCTGATTCGTAAGTAACGGTGGCAGAGTTACTCATCGTGATTCCCCAAGCGGTTGCTTCCTTGGCTTGAGCTTCGTTAGAAAATTGGATTAAAGATTTGCCAGAATAGTAAATCACCGCAGTTGAGGCGTTGGAGACATAAATTGAGACTTGACTAGTGGCATTACGGTCGGTTAGCAGCATTATGTAGCTGCCGTTACTTCCTGAACCCTGGATCTGAACTTCGTTAGAGATCGTGTAGACGCCGTCGCTAACCATAAGGCCGGAATTGGGTCCGTAGCTACTGTCAAGCTTGAGCGTTGAGTCGTTGGAGACATAAACATTGCCGGTGACCCAGACAGTGCCGGTTAATGTTAGGATCGAGCTGTTGCTCAAAAACATATCGCCGATAATTTTCTTCGGCCCTAAACTAGCCGTTTGGGTACCGCTTAGGTAGTAGTTGCCGGTTTGGGTACCGCCGGCAGCGGCATCGTTTTTCCAGTCAGTGACCACCCCGTCAGAAATCGGTAGCGCTTGAGCAGGCGGATTCTCGACGATGCAATACTGGTTGGGACAGTTCGAGCCGTGAATCACCACGTTGCCGTTGGTGTTAACGAATTCGTTGGCGCGGCCAGTGCCAGAACTAGCGGATCCGATGGTGATCGGGCCGCGGATGCCAGTAACAGTGCCACCGATCCAGACTCGAAAAGCCAGATCGCCGCCGACATCTGTCCAGGTGGGGCTGCCGGAGCAGCAGTTGCTGGTGTAGCGACCGGTGTTGTTGACGTAGGAGTCGGTATTATCCTTACGCCAGTTCCAGTGATTGGTGGCGTTGTTAGTGCTGTAGTCAAGCACAATCCAATATTTGGTGCCGTTAGTTAGCGTTGCGGGCGAGTTGAAGGTGACATCAATCCAAGAGGCAGTGGTGCCGATTGTCGGTGAGGGGATTGTGCTAGAAGCGAGGCTGCTGGTGTTGGGCCGGCCAGCGACGTCGGTGGCAATGCGCACCGTAAGATTGTTAGTCGGGTTGCCAACCTTAGCCAGAAAAACAGAAACCTTGGGTAAGGTTCCCGCGGCGGTGGCGTGAAAAGACTGGGCGATATCACGGTTCGAGGAGGAAGTCGCAAAATACTGGTCGGAGTTATGGCTGGCGTGCTCAACTGCCGGGTTATCACTTAAACCGCCGGCGACAACAACATCCCCAGTGATCACAGGCGTATTATTACCAGTAATGTTCCCGTTAGAGTAGACGTTACCGTTGACTCTAGTACTATTTTGCATCGACAGGCCGCCGCCGCCCACTTGGATGCCGTAGAAAAATTCCACTTCTTCAGAATCGATTTGGGCTTGGGCTCGAACTGTCCGTTGGGCTCGCGGGTTGGTCGAGTTGGGAATATAAGTGGTGGCTTCGATGGTTCGATTTGATCCTGAACCGGAAACCGTGATCGTTATCTCTCCTTGCCCAAGCGTGAACGTCTCGCCGGAGTAGTTACCGTTGGCGTTAAGCTCACGCACTGCCAAGTCAACACCCGCCTCGCTTAAATTAAGCGCTTGTTTTGAGATATAGGAGCGCTGCGAGGAGTAGTTTTCGTATTGAACCAACACCAAGATGATGCCGGTTAAGGCAAAGATAATCCCAAGGACGGTAATGGTGAAGATTAAGACATGGCCCTTGCCGAGCAATGGCGGTTTTTTCATTGCTTGTTTCTTAATGATACCGTTTGCTCGAAATTGCGGCTAAAACTTTGCAGTTGAGCGGTTTTGGTGATAGTGGAAGTAATCACCATTCTGGAGGTTGGGGTGAGATCCCCGGCCACCGGCGCCGCGTAAACCTTAAACGGCGAGGCTCTGGCCAGCGGCTCTAGCTCATTGCCAGCGCTGTCAAAATAATGGATTTCCAAAGCAGCCGTTGCTCCGGAAAGCGTCAGGCTACCTGGCCAAGCCACCCTGGCACTGGCCGGATCAGCTACCACGACCCGTTCGGTTATCTTGAGATCATTCGGATTCTGTCGGAAGATCAGATAATCAATGCCGGTGATGATGTCGCCGTTGCTATTAATTGAGTCAAGCCGCAGCACAACAGAAGAAGCGTTGCTCACGTAGGTATTCGGCCCGCTCACCAAGGAATTAATGACGCTACTAGATTGGTGCGCCTCGGTGGAGATGGTATTGACCACAAAGCGAGCTTCGCCCTGCGCTTTGCTGATCGCTTCCTGGACCAACTGGCTGCGCCAGGCTCCGATGATGATATTAACAATCACCCCTGCTACTAAACCCGAGAGGACCATCACCGTCATCACCTCAATAAGCGAAAACCCGCGCTTTGCCACTGCAATCATTGATTAATCCCGCCTTGCGAGATTAGGGTGATTAAAGTGATCGCTTCCGCTTCCGGCCGACTCTCCCAGTAGACCTCAACAGTAACCTGCTTAATCTTATCGTTGCCCTCGTAGTAATCAATCGTGGTTTTGGTAAAACCTCCTGGCAGCTTAGTGGTGGCTTGCGCCGTTGGGTTCTGGTCAAGATTGATGCTACTAAACGATTTCTCGCGCAACTGCTCGATAATTTGCTCGGCAAGATTGGTGGCCACAGTAATTTCACGAGCGGCCTTCGTTACCTTTAAAGCCAAATTAAAGGCACCGAGTGTGGTCAGAATTGCCAAGGCAAAGAGTGAGACTGCCAGCATCAGCTCGATTAAGCTGTAGCCAGGCTTTTTCATTTAAAATTCGCCTACCAGCTTGTAGATTGGGGAAAGCACCGAGGCAACAACGAAACCGACTCCAAAACCCATAATTATCAGCATAATCGGTTCGATGAGGGAGGCAAGGTTTTTGGTTAGGTTATCCACTTCAGAGTCGTAAAAGCGCGAGATCTCAAGTAAAACTGACTCCAGACTGCCGGCTTCCTCGCCTAGGCTAATTAGCTGGCTTACCATCGGTGGGAAGATCGGCTCTCGGTCGATCGACTGAGAGAGCGGCTTGCCGTTTTCTACCTGCTTTTCGATTCTAGTGAAGGCAGCCTCATAGACCGAGTTACTAATGGTTTTTTTGACAATTTGGAGCGATTGGAGAATCGGCAGACTGGCTTTGGTCAGCATCGCCATCGTCCGTGAGAAGCTAGCCATATAAACTTTGGTGGTCAGGCCGCCAAAGATCGGGATGCGCAGCCTTAGTCTGTCCCACACCTGCCGACCGCTCGGCCGCTTGAACCAGGCCCGAAGCAGTACAGTCACTACCACAATCAGGGCCACCAGAAGCAAGAAGTACTGCCGGACCAGTTCCGAGACGAAAAAAAGTATTCGCGTGGTGAGCGGGAGCTGCGACCCCAAATCGCTGAAAATTCCTTGCAGGCTGGGCAGAACGTAGAAGATGACTAAAAAAACCACCCCAATTAAGGCAATTAGAATCACCGCGGGGTATAGCATGGCGCCGCGGACTTTAGCGATCAGCTCGCCCTGCTTCTCCTGCTGATCGGCAAGGTTAAAAAGCACTTCCGAGAGCTGGCCGGTTTGTTCGCCGGCCCTAACCACCGCGACATAAATCTCCGGAAAAACATCCGAGAATTTTACCATGGCTTTGGAGAGCGGCTCACCGCCTTTCACCTCCTTAGTAATCTGATCGATCACTAGCTGGAAACGACGGCTTTCGGACTGTCGGCGGAGCGCCTGCAAGGCGTTAACCATCGGCAAACCCGCTTTGGTCATTAGCGCCAACTGACGGGTGAAAATCAGCCGTTCCCGCAATGACACTCGGTTAAGAAACGGCAAGTGCAAGCCAAGTTTCGCCGCCTTTGGTTTGATCGAGATTACCCTTAGGCCAAGCTTGCGAATCTGCTCGCTTGCCTGGGCTATACTTTCGGCCTCAACCTCGCCACGGTTGCGGCCGAGCTCACCAATCCGATGGGCAATGTAGTTAAACCGTTCCATCAGTCTTTCGTCACCCGCCAGACTTCCTCGATCGTGGTGAGGCCCTGGAGCGCTTTGATGATGCCATCCTGCTTCATCGTTATTAAGCCTTCCTTGGCGGCTTGGGCGGCAATTTCGCTAGTGGTGGCTCGTTTCAAGGTGAGGGCTTTGACCGGATCACTCATTGTCAGCACCTCATAAATCCCGATCCGGCCACGGTATCCCGAATTGCCGCAGGCGTTGCAACCGCCTCCGGCAAAGAAGGTGGTTTTTTTCTTTGCTTCGCTTTTTTCCGGCTCGGGCAGTTTGTCGATCTCTTGGTGAATCAGCGCCAAAATCTCGTTGTCGATTTTAGTCTCGCGGGAGCATTTATCGCAGATTTTCCGACACAAGCGCTGAGCGACCACGTCGTTTAACGAAGAGGTGATCAAAAACGGCTCAATGTTCATATCGAGCAAGCGGGGAATCGCCCCGGCGGAGTCGTTAGTGTGAAGACTGGAAAGGACAATGTGCCCGGTTAGAGCGGCATTCACCGCGATATCGGCGGTCTCACGATCCCGGATCTCGCCGACCATCACCACATCTGGGTCTTGGCGCAAGATCGAGCGCAAGCCGTTAGCAAAACTAAAATTAATCCGGGCGTTAACTTGGCTTTGGTTCACCCCGGGCATGCGGTACTCAACAGGATCCTCCATGGTGATGATATTGATCGCCTCAGCTTTGATTTTGGTGATGATCGCATATAAGGTGGTCGATTTACCGGAGCCGGTTGGGCCGGTTACCAAAGTCATGCCGTGAGCCTTCTTGACGTTGTCTTCAAGCAGCTTATACGAGCGGCCGATCAGTCCGATCTCGTCGAAGTTCATCACCCCCTTAGAGTGGTCAAGAACCCTGGCAACCACTTTTTCGCCAGTTACCGTTGGGAGAGTCGAGATGCGAAAGTCAACTTTGTTGCCTTCCAGTAAAATCTGGATTCGGCCGTCTTGCGGCAGGCGGGTTTCGTCGATCTTGAGATTAGCGAGGATTTTAATTCGCGAGGTAATCGCTGCTTGAATTTGTTTCGGTAGCTCAAGAACCTTGCGCAGGACCCCGTCAATGCGAAAACGCACCATAACCTGCTCTTCGGAAGGTTCGATGTGAATGTCAGAAGCCTTTTCCCGCACCGCCCGCTTTAAAAGCGAGGCGACGATCTTGGCCGCCGGCGAGGTTTCCGTTATCTCGTCTTCGCTAACCTTGGCCTCTTTTTCTTTGACGGTTTCCAGGGTCTCGCTTGACTCCACCAGCTCTTTGAGTTCGGCCTGCAAGCCCGAGTACTGATCGAGGGCGTGGTTGATATCTTCTTGGGTGGTGAGGAAAGGCTTAATGATTTTGTTTGGGGCGGCTTTGCGAATGGCAATAAAGGCCTCTTCGTTTTCTGGATCGGTCATCGCCACATAGAGCGATTTGTCCTCGAGAGCAAACGGGACAGCCTGGAACTTTCGGGCGAGATGCTCCGGAATGAACTGGAGAATTGATTTAGGAAGGGTTTTGTCAATCAGCTCAATAAAGCTGACCTCTGATTGGCGAGTGTGAAGCGGTGAAACCCGGTACTGACTAGCGGCACCTTCAGGCGGGGCGGCACTGCCGTGACGAATCTGTTCTTGCAAGCTCGGGGCGATAGAAAAATCCGGTGAGGTTGTTGCCGCCAGAGTAATGGTTTGCTTTTTGCCGTTGAAATTGGTCTGAACCTTACGCGAGGGCAGTTTTAGCAGCTTGAAGCTGCCAAACCCGGTGAGCTCGATTTTTTCACCATCACGAAGCGTCTCACCGATGATCTCTCGCACACCTTTGAGGTAGGCCCGCACCCGAAAAGACGGTAGGCCAGACTGCTTGCTGATTGCCTTAATGACGTCGTTAGTAACGGCCAACTTCCCTCCTAAGGTCAATCCTAACAAACGCCGCGTCGAGAATACAGATTACAGATTAGTTTGGATGTTTGGGCTTTTGAACTTTGGGGCGATTTTTGGCACGATATCCGCACAATGCGACGCCGCTCCCATAGGTTATTTTACCACCGTTGGGCATGAGCTCACTTTACCGGCGTTATCGGCCGGCTCATTTTCGTGAAGTAGTCGGACAGAACCACATTAGAGAGAGTTTGGAAGCCGCGCTGATGAAAAAGCAGATCGGTCACGCCTATCTTTTTTCCGGTCCCCGTGGCACCGGTAAAACCACCGTCGCTCGTTTACTCTCACGGGCTGTCAACTGTATTGAGGTGAAGGATCAGCCCTGTAATGAGTGCGCTCGCTGCCAGCTCGTCGCTAGCGGTAAAGCCATCGATATTATTGAGATTGACGCCGCCTCCAATCGCGGCATTGATGAGATCCGTTCCCTTCGGGAGAAGATCGCCTTTGCCCCGACCGAGCTGCCATACAAGGTTTACATCATTGATGAGGTGCATATGTTAACTAAAGAAGCGTTTAATGCTCTACTTAAGACTCTCGAAGAGCCGCCCGGCCACGCGATTTTTATTCTTGCCACGACCGAGTTGCACCGGGTGCCCGAGACCATCATCTCTCGCTGTCAGCGCTTCCAGTTCTATCGGGCGACACCAGAGCAACTCGCGGCGACGGTGAGTCAAGTAGCCGCTGCCGAAGGTCTGACTTTATCGTCTGGAGCCAGCAGTTTTATCGCCCGACGCGCCGAAGGTTCTTATCGTGACGCTCTGACGCTACTGGGTAATCTTGCCTTCACGGGCAAGAATCTTGACGAAAGCACGGTGCGTGAGTTGCTCGGTCTGCCTCCAAGCGAGCTGTCGCATAACCTAGTGAAGTATGTGCTCGAAGGTCAAGCAGGGCTACTCATCCGTGAGGTAGCCGAATATCTAAAAACCGGCGGCGATCTGACAGCTCTGGTCAAAGCGATGGCACAGCTCTGCCAGGAGCAGATCTGGCAAGATGCCCCACTCGCTCAGCCTGCCCAGCTGGCCACCCTACTTGAAGAGCTTCTTGCCTCCCTTGCCCGCGCTCGCGTCTCGAGCGACCCAGCAAGCCTGCTTTTAGCCCGGCTCATCCGTCTTGCCGTCCAGGCGGAGCCAACCAAGGTGGCAGCTACCCCGGCAATGACTGATCTACAGAAAGCCCCAACCAGTCACGATGAGGAGTCGGTGTCCGTTGACAGCGTGGCGGTTGCCGGCGGTAAAGCCAGTGATACCAACCAATTCTGGAGGCAGTTTTTGGAGGAGGTCAAACAACACAATCACGCCCTCTATGCGATCTGTCGTTCGGCTCGCCTTGAAGCGCTGACCACCGATAAGCTAACCATTGCCGTCAAATTCCGTTTTTACTCGGAGCGGCTTTATGAGCCAAAAAACCGCCGGTTAGTTGAGGATCTGGCCTCACGAGTGGCCGGCAGAGCGCTCATACTTGAGTGTCTAGTTAAGACCGACCTTGATTTAGGCCGTAATTCCGAAGAAGATCTGCTAAGCACCGTCGTTGACGTCTTTGAGCTTAACGAGGTTGGCTAGGATAATGGCAAAAAACCCACCGGGTAAATTACCGCCCCAAAACGTTGAAGCCGAGGCCGCGGTCTTAGGGGCGCTGCTGGTTAATAAAGAGGCGATGGATAAGGTGGCCGATCTGCTGGAGCCAGACGACTTTTACCGTCAGGACCACCAAGCGATCTTTCGAGCCATCACCCGACTTTACGAAAAGCGCGCGCCGATTGATCTGGTAACCCTCACTAACGAGCTAGAGTCTCTGAAAGAGTTGGAAACGGTTGGCGGGGCGGCGTATCTTGCGGAACTAGTTAACACTGTCCCGACTGCCCTGCATGTTGTGCACTACGCCCAGATTGTCAAGCACAAATCGATCTTGCGCAAAATCCTAACTGCTGGACAGAGGATCTCGGAGTTGGGTTACGACGAGGAGCGCGAGGTGCAAGAGATTCTTGATGAGGCTGAAGCGGCGATGTTTAAGGTCTCGCACAAGATGATCGAAGATAATTTCCTGCCGATTTCCGATATTCTCGCGGCGAGTTTTGACCGGATTGACCGGCTCCATCGCGAAAAGGGTTTACTTCGGGGTGTGCCGACCGGTTTTAAGGAGCTCGATGCTAAACTTTCCGGCTTGCAACCTTCGGATCTAATTATCTTAGCCGCCCGGCCTTCGATGGGGAAAACCACGCTGGCTCTCAATATTGCTTTGAATGCGGCGGTCAAAGCCCAGGTCCCGGTGGGGTTTTTTTCGCTCGAGCAGTCTCGCGAGCAGATTGTTGATCGACTTCTTTGCGCCCAAGCCGCGGTGGACGGTTGGAAGCTTCGAACGGGCAATTTGAGCGAGGATGACTTCCCCGCCATCGGTATGGCGATGGGCACGCTAGCCGAAGCGCCGATCTTCATTGATGATTCGCCCACCCTCACCCCGATCGAGATTCGAACCCGAGCCCGTCGGCTCCAAGCCGAAGCCAAACTTGGTTTAATTGTGGTTGACTATCTCCAGATGCTGGAGAGCCGGCGTCGCAGCAGCGACCTCAACCGGGTTCAGGAAGTTTCGGAGATCTCTCGCTCGCTCAAGGCGCTGGCCCGCGAGCTCAATATCCCAGTGGTAGCGCTCTCCCAACTCTCGCGGGCGGTTGAGGGACGCGAGCGCAAACTGCCGCAGCTCTCTGACTTGCGTGAATCCGGCTCAATTGAGCAGGACGCCGACGTGGTTGTTTTCCTCTATCGCGAGGATTACTACGACAAGGAGAGCGACCGTAAAGGGATTACCGATCTTCTAATCCGCAAACACCGTAACGGCCCGATCGGTGAGGTAGAGCTCCATTTCCGTGCCGAGCAGGCCCGGTTTTATGATCTAGAGCGCAAAAGTAAAGCCGCCGCCAGCCCTTAAAGATGGTCCCAACCGCCGAAAAGTCTGCGTTGGTGGGCTTGAACACCGCCCAGCGTGATGCCGTCCTGGCCAGCGAAGGGCCGGTGTTAATTTTTGCTGGGGCGGGTTCGGGAAAAACCAAGTGCCTCACCCATCGGTTGGCCTACTTAGTGAGAGAGAAAAAGGCCAAGCTGGGCGAGATTCTATTGGTGACCTTCACTAATAAAGCAGCCCAGGAGATGGCCCGACGTGTCTTACAGCTGCTTGGCTACCCGCTAACAAATTGGGAGCGACACCCGAGCTTGGTGATGCGTCGCTACTTACCGTGGGTGGGAACGTTTCACTCAATCTGTGTGAGAATCCTTCGCGCTGAGGCCGAGTCGATCGGCCTCAAGCGCAACTTCACCATTTTTGATAGCGATGATTCACTAAGCTTAATCCGCCAGATTATTAAGGAACTTAACATTGACCCGAAACAGTATCAGCCGCCGTCAATCGCCGCAGTTATCTCGGGCGCCAAAAACGAGCTGCTCTCGCCAGATGGGTTTGCCCGCTACGTCAGCGGTCATTTTCAAGAACTTGCCCTCCAGGTCTATCGGCAGTACCAACGTCGTTTGATCGAGGCAAGCGCGCTCGATTTTGACGATCTGATTTTTGTGACCGTTAAAGCCCTGGAGGATAATCCCAAAATCCGACAGAAGTATCAGCAACTTTTTCGCTACGTGATGGTTGATGAGTATCAAGACACCAACAACGCCCAGTATCGGCTGACCACCTTGCTAATCGATCGCAAAGCCCCAAATTTGTGTGTCGTTGGCGATGATTTCCAGTCGATCTACGGCTGGCGAGGAGCCAACTTTAACAACATCTTGAATTTCAAGCACGATTTTCCCGCTGCCCAAATTTTTAAGTTGGAGCAAAATTATCGTTCCACCAAAACCATTCTTGAGGGCGCGGCCTTTGTTATCGGGCCAGTTCGTCGCAAAGCCGCCAAAAAACTCTGGACCGAAAATGAGATCGGGCCGCCGATCACCGTTTATGAAGCCAGCAACGGGTACAGCGAAGCCGACTTTATCGTCTCTGAAATCCGGTCGCTTAGAGCCCTGGGCTACAGTTGGAGCGATTTTGCCGTGCTTTACCGAACCAACGCTCAATCGCGGGTTTTGGAAGAAATTTTCTTGGCCGAGGGGCTACCGTACCGGTTAGTGGGAGCGGTGCGGTTCTATGAACGGCGCGAGGTCAAGGATATGCTGGCGTTTCTGCGCTATTTGCAGAATCCGGCCGATCAGCTTTCGCTTACACGGATCGCTAATGTGCCGCCGCGCGGGATCGGGCCGCGCACCATCTCAACGGGCGGGCCGAAGCTGGTTGCTTTTCTTGCTGAGATTGAAGCGCTGCGTCGCCGCACAGCCGGTCAGACACCGCTCCAATTGCTTGAGAGCATCATCAAGGCCGTCAACTACCAAAAGTATATTGATGACGGCACCCCGGAGGGAGAGAGTCGGGTGGAAAACGTTGAAGAGCTACTCAACCTCGCCGGTGAATTTGACAACCTAGAGCAGTTTCTTGAGCACGTTGCCTTAGTGAGTGACGTTGATAACTACGATCGAGGCGCTGATGCAGTGACACTGATGACGCTACACTCTTCCAAAGGCTTAGAGTTCACAGCAGTCTTCATCGCGGGCTTAGAAGAGGGATTACTGCCTCATTTACGAGCCCTGGAAGAAGAAAACGAGATGGATGAGGAGCGACGACTCTGTTATGTAGGGATGACCCGAGCCAAAAAAAGGCTCTATCTGACGTTGGCCCGCAGCCGCATCCTCCATGGCGGCTTTACCGCCACCGTCCCGAGCCGGTTTATTAGGGAAATCGACGAGAGCTTACTCGACTGGGTTTAGAGGTGATTCTTGACATCGGTGCAGGTTTGGCTAGTGTTGGTGGTACACCACTTATGACCTTAAACCGGAAGTGGGGGGCTTTTGCGCTTGGGTTGCTACTACTGGCCACAACCTGGCTTTTTTCACCGTCCATAAAACTTAAAGCAGAAGCGACTCCTGAAGACCAAACCTTGCTTAGCGCTGCTTCAACGCTTCACCCAGTTGAGGTATTTTCTGTGAGCCGTCCCGCCTCAACTATCCAAGAAGCTTTCGCTCAAGCCGGCCGCGACTACTACCCTGAAGATCGAGTCTCGTATTTTCCTGACCCCAGTTTAGGCCTAGGCACGGTAATTACGGTACAGCGTGCCTTCCCTGTTAGTTTGAGCGACGGTAAAAAGACTAAGATCGTTCGCGGCTGGGCGGATACCGTTGGGGGACTACTGGAAGAAAAGCGGATCCTTCTGGGGGCGGAGGATCGGATCAGTCCGGCTTTGGGTACACCGTTAAACCAAGGCCTGACAGTGGTCATAACCAGGGTGGCAAGAACGACTGTGAGCGAGTTTGAGACTGTTGCCTTCAAGACCGTTGAGCAGGAGGATGGCTCGATGTGGCGCGGCGAGAGAAAAACTGTCCAGGAGGGCAGAAACGGGAAGCTACGTAAGGATTACTTGGTGATTCGCGAGGACGGCGAGCTGGTCAGTAAAACGCTGACCGCCTCCGAGATGGTGGAGGCCCTCGTCAATAAGATCGTCAGAATTGGCACTAAACTCAAAATCGGCCGGACTTTTTCTGGTGACGCAACTTGGTATCCATTCCCAAACCGTTGGGGAACGAAAGTGGCGCTCGATGTTGTGAGGAGGGGTGTGGAGGTACGAGTAACCAACCTAAGCAATGGCAGGTCGATTATTGTTCGCAACGAAGGCTGCATCTGCGGTAACGGCAGTGCCCTAATTGACCTTGCTCCAGAGTATTTCCGAGCACTCGGGGGACAGACCTCTCAAGGGCGGCTCACAAATATTAGGGTGGAAGAAATCCTCAACTAAAACAGATATAATGCCGGCGATGAAGCCGGCCGAAATTCTCCGCGAATTAAAAAAATACCCGAAAAAGCTGCTTGGACAGCATTTTTTGGTGGATAGCTCGGCTGTTGCCGAGATGGTTGAAGCCGCCGAGCTCTCGGGTGAGGAAACGGTCGTCGAGATCGGACCGGGTCTAGGGGCGATCACCCTTGCCTTACTTGAACACGCCAAGCAAGTTATCGCCATCGAGCTTGATTATGAGTTTGCTAATTACCTACGACTTAAAAAGCAGCGCCGTTTAGTGGTGGTGCGTGGGGACGCCTTAGCCGTCGACTGGACGGAGACAATTGATGGACCGTATAAGATTGTTGCTAACATCCCTTATTCAATCACCTCACCGCTGCTGCGCAAAATCTACAGTTTGGACTATCGCCCGGAAACCGCCGTGTTGTTGGTTCAGAAAGAGCTTGCTCATCGCCTGGTAGCTAAACCCGGCGACCGTCAGCGCGGCTTGCTCACTCTAATGATTGAAGCTAACACTGATGCTAAGATCGTCCGGACGGTTAAGCCAGGGAGTTTCTATCCTCGCCCGAAGACCGATTCGGCAGTTGTGCAGCTAATAACCCACCACCAGAGCCTCACCCCAACAATTTACTGGCCGGCCCTTCAGGCAGGCTTTCGCCATAAACGGCAGCTGCTGGTGAATGCTCTCTCAAAAGATCTGAAAAGATCGAAAGCCGAGCTTTTAGGACTGCTTCAAAAGTGCAGTATCAAACCTAGTACCCGAGCCCAAGAGCTTGATTTTGCTGCCTGGCAGTGCCTTTCCCAGAAGCTGATGTAAGTTTAGGTGTGGTAGAATACTCTTTCCGGAGGTGAGAATGTGTACTTTGCCAGACTCTGGGAACGGGTCCTCGACCGGTTACTGCTGGTAGGCGAGATCGGCTACGCCTGGGTTTTCCGCAGCCTCTTTTTTACCGGTGTGGCACTGCTTGTCCTCATCTTTATGATGGTGATTGTCCTAGGCAAACTCCGAGGACTGTTCCCTTCCGCAAAGAAAACGAGCTTCGCTCGTCATCGGGGTCGGAGACTATAAAGCCGACCCCTAGTCGTTTAAAATACTTCCAATGCTTCGCTTAGAACTGGAGATAGCTAGATGAACGGATGTTTATATATCGTCGCTAGCCCGATCGGCAATCTCGACGATCTTAGCTTTCGGGCGCTGGAGACGATTCAAAAAGTTGAGATAATTTACTGCGAGGATACTAGGAGAACTAAAGTTCTCCTTGCCCGGTTTAACCTAAAAAAACCGCTAGCAAGTTTCCATCAGCACTCGGAGAGCAAGCTTGATGATTTAGTGGGCCAGCTCAAGGGCGGTCGGACGATTGCCTATCTAACTGATGCCGGCACGCCTGGTATTCAAGATCCAGGCGGCAGGCTCGTTGCTGCGGCCAGGGAAGCAGGGGTCAAAGTCGTGCCGATTCCGGGAGTATCGGCCTTAACCGCTGTTTTGTCGGTTGCTGGCATTCCAGCCGATAAGTTTTACTTTGCCGGGTTTGTGCCGACCAAAAAAGGCCGCGATACTTTCATCAAAGACATTCTGAAGCGCGCCGAGCCGGTGGTATTTTTTGAAACCGCGCCGCGTCTCCATAGGCTGTTCGACCAATTGATCGAATTTAACGGCGGCAAACGCACGCTAATCGTCGGCCGCGAACTGACCAAGCAGTTTGAGCAAATCGAGCGAGGAGCACCCGAACAGCTGAAAAAAGATTTCCCCGAGCCCAAGGGAGAATTTGTCTTAGTGCTTACATCAAACGAGAAACGGTGAGCAAACCTCGCTTGATACCTTGAAAAAAGAGCTACAGT